>Ga0209479_1002191_pt1 | contig 14589 bp, 14 predicted proteins | sample DewCreD2012metaG_2_FD_184112 | JGI IMG/M metagenome (GOLD analysis project Ga0209479, IMG submission 184112) | Hot spring sediment bacterial and archeal communities from British Columbia, Canada, to study Microbial Dark Matter (Phase II) - Dewar... ...
GAGACAATATCTGTTCCACAAACCGTCCTTTTTGGACGGTTTGTGGAATTAATTCATTATAGCCTTCTAACCTTGAAAATACTATATTTGCCATAAATTTGATTTCAATATTGACGCATTATTAAGGATAAATCATTATTTTAGTTTGTTTTAATCAGAAATCCATTTCTACGTTGGATCGATTCGTATGCTCTATTTATATTCAATCCATCCGCATTCTATGGGTTTCGGAAAAATACTTTTGTCGGGCTTAAATTTATTTCCACCATTCATTGAGGGGTTGCTTGAAATGGAGAGTAAAAGGTTCGCTCAGGGAGCGAACCTTAAAATTTTATTATTCGATCGGTTAAAAGTAAAGGTAGGGATTATCCGCGTACGCAACGAACATAATAGGTATTCCATTTATAATAGCTGAGGATATAACCTCCATCAAAGAGAACGATCCATGCACTCCCTGAATTGGCACCATAGGTTGTCGATGACCAGTAGGGCCGTTCGTCCCGAAAAGGAACATCCTCTCTCATGATGGGTCTTCCATCCGAACGGGCTTTTGTTCGATCGAGAAGGGATTCCAACTCGGCTAAAGTGGGGAGTCTCCACCCCTTCTTCCCCTCCAACGAAAGTGAGGCTGCATATTGCTGGGCTTGATACCAGGTCATCTTGCCAGGGGATTTGAATTGCCATTCAAGCCCGGTTTTAGGATCAATCCAGGTTAAAGGTTTTTGTATCTCGGGGTCCACCTGTTTGACCCTTTCTTCCTGATCTTTTATGAGAATGAAATAGCTGAAGAGATCTCCTTAGGAAACTCTTTTGGATTTCCCCAATAGATGCATCGGGTTGGACAGATCGCATAACATGCAGGGACTTCCCCTCGATCTCTTTTCTCAATGCAGAGATCGCATTTCACCGCCTTCATTCGTTCAGGGTTAAACTGCATCACATCGTAAGGACAGGCCTGAACACAACAGCTTCCACAGGAGATACACCTTTTGGCTTCCTGAATAGCGGACTTTTTAGGCAACCCTTTTTGGACCTCACTGAAATTCTTTACCCTTTTCTTTGGATCTAAAACAGGAATAAGCACTCGAGGGGTTGGATCGTATTTCTCCATTTGGGGTTTTTTAATTACCGGTAACTCTCTTTCCCTTCCCAAGTGAAGATTTTGACCTCTCAGATAGAGATCAATAGAGATGGCTCCTTCTCTTCCATCAGCAATCGCTTCGATGACACTTTTAGGACCTCGAACCGCATCCCCCCCAGCAAAAATATCATGTTCATCGCTCTGAAGGGTCAAAGGATCTACTTTAAGGGTTCCCCATTCAGTTAAGCGACAAATGCAGTCAGGCGTCAGACAGCACCAGTCGGACTCTTGGCCAATAGCGGTAATGACGGCGTCCACTTTGATCTTGAATTCAGAGTTCGGGATAGGTTCTGGTCTGCGACGACCGCTTTCGTCCGGTTCTGTGAGGCGCATTTTCACACATTCAATCGCCCGAACCCTCCCATCCTTTCCGATGAATCGAACAGGCTGGGTGAGGATACGAATAGGAATCTTCTCCTCTTTACATTCTCGAATCTCTTCGGGTCGAGAGGGCATCTCTTCTAAACTCCGGCGATAAAGGATGAAAGCCTTCTCAGAGCCCAGCCTTCGAGCGGATCGGACGACATCCAATGCCGCATTCCCTCCTCCGATGACGGCCACTCGTTGCCCGAGTTTGATGGGTTTACCCATATTGAGTTCCCGAAGGTACTGCAATCCATGGTAGACCCCTTCCAACTCTTCCCCTTCAATGCCCAATCGGGTGCTCTCCTGGGCCCCAATCGCAATAAAAAAGGCAGAAAAGCCTTCCTTCCTCAATTGAGCAATCGTCCTGTCTTTTCCGATCTCCATACGGGTTTTCATCGTTACACCCATCTTCCGAAGAAGATCAATTTCCGCTTCAACAATTTTCTTGGGGAGGCGATAGGAAGGGATAGCCAGGGTAAGCATTCCTCCCAGGACCGGAGCTTTTTCAAAAATGGTTACCCGGTATCCTTCAAGGGCAAGATAATAAGCACATGAAAGTCCTGCAGGGCCTGATCCAATGATGGCCACTTTTTCTTTCTTCCTTCCCTTGATCTTCGGGATATAGCGGGTCGTCGACTTGAGATCGAGATCGGCAATATAGCGTTCAATGGCTCGAATCGATACGGATTCATCGATTTGGTCGCGATTGCAATGAAGCTCACAGGGATGAGGACAGACCCTTCCACAGATAGAGGGAAAAGGACTTGCCAGTTTAATTAATTTTAAGGCCTCTTCAAATTTTCCCTTGGAGGCGAGGTTTACAAAGCCCTGGACATCGATATGAGCTGGGCATTCCACCTTACAGGGGGCGCTCTGTTGTTTTTCAGCCCCGGATTTTCCGATAAGGGCATCGCACCCATTACATTTCTCATCGTTGAGGAGAACCACTTTCGTCTTTGGATCAATCGTGATGGCATCCTCCGGGCAGGCCAGGGCACAGGGTGCATCTTCGCAGTGGTGACAGAATAGTGGTTTAAAGTATGGAGCCCTCTCAAGGACTCGAATCACACGAGGACCCACTCCCAGTCCATGTTCCTGCTTGCAGGCCACTTCACAGGCATGGCAACCCATACACTCCACTTCATTAAACATCAAGGTTACTTTTCCCATTTTTTCCCTCCTTTTATTCTTCACACGGAGCAATGCTGCAGAGACAGACTCTCAGGTTCGTAGAGCCCATTGCCGGGTCGAGCGTTTCATAGGCATTATCGGTCAGGAGATTCACATTGGAAATATCCCACCCGTGACCAGGATCCTTGATCTCAGGATACCACCAACCATGCTCGGCTATGATCACTCTTGGATCGATATTGGGATTGAGTTTAGCCCGTTGTTTGATCCTTCCCCTGGGAGAAGAGAGATAGACCCACTGTCCATCTTTGATGTTATGTTTTTTCGCTGTCTCTGGATGGATCTCCACGATTGGATCGGGTCGAATCTCTCTTAGCCATGGGATCTGACGATTGGCAGAATGGAAAAAGGTGGGGGTTCGAAGACCGGCGTTGAGAATATAAGGGTAATCTTTAAGAAGATGGGGCGTTGAATAAGGACTCTCAGGAACTTCCACATACTTTGGAAGAGGATCGTATCCCCATTTTTCAAGAATGGTCGAGTAGAGTTCGACCTTCTTTGTGGGAGTGGAGAAACCTCTCTGTTTATATTTGTAATAGACCATCTCACCTCGGAGATATCCTTTCTCTTTAAACTGTTCCCAGGTTAGGCCGGAGGGTTCCAGTAAATAGTTGAGAGCATCTTCCACTGTGGGCCACCACTGCTGACCCATTCGTTTCCCTAATTCCATGAAGATTTTGTGGTCCTGCCAGCACTCCCCGACTTCCATACATTTCACCCGTGCCAACACATATCCATGACGCTTCCAATTGTCAGCCACATGGTTCTGTTCAAGCCAGGTTGCAGAGGGTAGAAAGATATCCGCCATCTCTGCCGTGGGAGTCAGAAATAGATCGACGACTACCAGAAACTCCAGTTTCTTTAAAGCCTCGTAGGCCTCTTTGGCATTGGCTCGAGTCACCACAGGATTACTTCCACATAAAATTCCTGCCTTAAGGGGATAGGGTTTACCCGTAAGGATCGCATCCCAGGCCTTCTTGGGGTTGATCAGGGCAACTCGGGCACCGAGCTTAAATTGATCTCCTCCCAAACGCTTGGCCTGTTGTTCAGGAGGAAGGTCTTTATGTCTTGCAAATTCAGAGACCGTTCGAGTGGGTGGATTCACAAATAGGGCATTTCCACCCGGGGCATCGAGATTTCCTGTAATGGCCATCAAACCAGTGGTCGCTCGGGTATAATTCACACAGTTGATGGTCTGCTCCGTTGGTACTCCCCAATGGATACAGGCAGGTTTGATGGTGGCATACATCCTTGCTGCTTTCCTTATAAGTTCTTTATCTACCCAGGTAATCTCCTGAACCTTCTCCGGAGGGTAATCCTTCATCACCCTCTCTTTGAAAGGTTCCCAGCCATGGATATAATTTTCAACAAATTCTTTATCATAGAGTTCTTCTTCGATGATGACATAATGAAAACCCAGTGCTAACGCAGCATCCGTTCCCGGACGAATTTGGAGCCAGAGATCGGCTTTGTTAGCGATAAATCCCTTTCGCGGATCGATACAGATTAACTTTGCTCCCTTTTTATAAGCCCTCCAGAAGTTCTCTCCTTTATATTCGTCGGGGTTGGTCCATAGAGGATTGCACGCCCAAATCACAATACACTTGGGTCCACCCTCATAATCGGCAATCGGAAGGGTGCCACAGGTAATCAAGGTCGAGCCCACCCTCGAGACGTAACACATATGTCCTGCGGTAAGAACATTGGGAGTTCCCAATAGATTCGCAAACCGATAGAGATGGCTTTCATAATCCCTTCCTGTCCCCTGGCCTACCACGATGGACTCTGGCCCATATTCGGCGATCACTTTTTTAAATCTTTCGGCGATCGTATCGAGGGCTTCGTCCCAGGTAATCCTCTGCCATTTCCCTTCTCCTTTTTCGCCAACCCTTTTCATGGGATAGAGGATTCGGTCCGGGTGATAGGCGAGTTGAAGGATAGCTAGCCCCTTGCTACATAGGGTTCCATGGCTGATGGGTGAGTCTGGATCTCCTTCGACCTTAATCACTTTACCGTCTTTCACATGGGCAATCACCCCACAGCCCCCATGACAACTCCGACAGGCTGTTCGAATCTTTTTTACCTCTTCCATTCGCTTTCCTCCTTTACCCCTTGGGGGTAATAAACTTAAGAATATAGACAAAACTCAGTATGATCTCTGCATTCCTCACGAGTGCAGGATTTTCCTTTGCAAGGGCCTGAAGCCTCAGGGCACTCTCTTCAATCCTTTTAATTTCTTCTCGAATCTGTTCATTCATGGTTTCTCCTCTCTCAGGTCTTTAAATCTTTTGGCCTTGAGCATATAGCGGGGAAGCGATCCAGGGGGTTCCATAATGACGTTAAAGGTCAGGTTTGTGGCAATCTTAAGACGCTCCTGAAGTTCATGCTTTGTTTTTTCGATGGAGCTTACTGTAAGTTCTGGGTGGGGTTCTGCTCTGAGGGTAATGACATCCATTATTCCTCTTCGCTCGACAATGATTTCGAACTCTTCAATCTGTGGAAAGTCTTTCCGGATGACTTCTTCCACGGTCTTTGGGGAAAATAGCACCCCCCGAACCTTTCGGAGATCATCCATCCTTCCCACGACCTCTTTGATCTTTTGGGAGGTTCTCCCACAGGGGCAGGAAGATTCGCCTTTAATGACCAGATCTTTTGTATTGAATCGAATGAGGGGAAAAGACCTTCGACCAAGAGGAGTGATGACCGCCACACCTATCTCGCCTTCCTCTACTTCTCTCTGAAGATTTTCACGATCTAAAATCTCCACCAGGAAGAAGGGTTCGATGATATGCATTCCATCCTTGGCCTCACACATCCCAGCCCAGGCGCAGGGTTCCGTTCCTCCAATATGATCAAACACATGACAGCCAAAAAGTTCCTCAAGCCTTCTTCGAGTGGCTTCAGGCATGGGTTCCCCTGCGCAGAGCATTCTTTCAATTCCGAGAGAAGAGGGATTGATCCCAATGGATTTGGCCTCTTCTGCAATATGGAGTCCATAGGTAGGAGTATTCATCATTGCATTGGCTTTGACCTCCAGAATTTTATGGATCCTTCCTTTCGTGTCGAGGCCTCCTCCGGGAATGAGTTCACAGCCCAATTTTTCAGCAGCATAATGCCCTTCCCAGAAGGCCACATAGACGTTATAGACAAAAGGAAGAAAGACTCGATGGTGGGGCCTAAAGCCTGCCATATATAGGATATGACACCAGGCCTCGATCCTCCATTGCCAGCTCTCATAAGTTTCTGGGACATAGATGGGTTTCCCAGTCGTTCCACTGGTCTGTCTGAAGGTCGTTACTTTTTCAAGATCAGTCCCCAAGAGACCTCCATAAGGAAAGGGATTCATCTCCTGGTATGTCCGCATCTCTTCTTTATCGGTGAGAGGGAGTTTTTTTAGATCCTCGAGGGTTCTTATCTCTTCGGGTGAAGTGTCTTTCAGTTTGTCCTGATAGAGTCTGGAGTGAGTCTTGGCATAGGAGAGCATGTCTCGAAAGTAGGAGAGTTCAATCCGGGTCAAGGCTTCTTTGGGTAAGGTTTCTAAGTAGGGATTCCAATATTTCATAACGGTCCTTTCATCGAGGATAGAGTCTTTCTACCTCTGCTCCCAATTTTAGGGAGATTTGTCGAGCTACAGACACCACCCTTGAGCCAAAATCCTGAATTTTGTTAGGTGGGAAGGTTCCCATAAGGATGAGTGCTCCAATGAGTTTATCCCTATGAGCAAATAGGGGAGAGCTGACCACATTGACCCCCGGAGTTATTTCCCCCAGATCTTGAGCAAAACCTAAAGCTCTACATTTCATCATTTCATCTTGGAGGCGTTTCTTATTCATCCGGGATGGGTCCCAATAGAAATAGAGCTTCTTCTGAGAAAGGATCTTTTCTCGTTCCTTTTCCGACATGAACGCTACGATGGCCTTTCCATGGGCACCCAGGGTGATATGAAAACGGTGGCCAAGGCGTACTGTAAATCCAATATTCTGATTTCCTTCGTGCTTGGCTAACACCATGACATGCTCGCCCTGGATGAGCCCGAAGAGGGCTGTGCCATTTGTCTCGTTGGCCAGGTCTTGGAGAAAAGGGCTTGCTACCTCTGGATAACGAAGGTGATCCAATACATGGCGAGAGAGGGAGAGAAGGCCAATGCCTAAGGAGTAGGTTTTGGACTGAGGATCTTTTTCAACCAACCCAAACTGGCTAAGGGTATTGAGAATGGAGAATCCCTTGCTTTTATGGATTCCCACTTCCTTGACAATTTCGGTCAATCCCATCTTGGGGTTTGAGTTTTTGCTTAAACAGAAAAGAATCCGGCAGGCCTGATCCACGGCCGGGACAATGGGTTTATAGGAGGATGGGCCCTTACGCTTATTCTCTTGACGAAGCCTTGCCACCAAGGTGATCCTTTAAAAAGTTCTATATATAGAACAATGTTATAAAATTATATAAATTTTACCGATAAATGACTTCCTTGTCAAGAGATTTTTTGAAAAGGTGGGTTGTATCTTAATCCATCGTGGATAAGGTCATTCTGCCTTTTCTTCCTCTGAAAGACATTCATCCAGTATTCGAATCGCCTCGTCAATTTCTTCTTTCTGGATAACCAGAGCTGGAGCAAACTCGAGACTCTGCCCCATCGTTTTGATGATGAGCCCTTTCTGTTTAGCCCGATCGGCGATTCGGATAACCCGATGAGGTGGAAAGGGAGTTCGTTTCTCTTTATCGAGAGTGAAGTCAATACCCGTCCATAATCCCGTTCCCCTTACTTCTCCAACAATGGAATAAGATTCAAGGGGTTTGAGTTTCTCCAAAAAGTAAACTCCCATCTCTTTAGAGCGGTCGATTAAATTCTCATCTCTTAAAATTTGGAGATTCTTAATGGCGACGGCACAGGCTACGGGATGGTTCGAGTAGGTATGAAGATGATGAAAAATCTCGATGGGGGCTATGACGCGGTCGGTACATCCAACGGCTCCAAGAGGAACATAACCACTGGATATTCCTTTGGCCATCGTGATCAAGTCGGGCTGAATGTCGTAATGTTCGATTCCAAACCATTTCCCTGTTCTCCCGAATCCACAGATGACTTCATCAATAATGAGAAGGATTCCATATCGATCGCAGATCTCACGGACGATTTTCCAATACTCTTTTGGAGGGGCGTAAGCTCCGAACCCTTGCTGAATGGGTTCCCCAATAAAGGCAGAAATCTGTTCTGGATCCTCAAATTGGATGATTCGCTCGATATCGCGGGCACAGGCCATCTCACAGGAGGGATAAGAGAGGTGGAAGGGACATCGATAACAGTAGGGTGAGTCCACAAAGATGGTTCCCGAGGAGAAGGGTTCCATGATTTGCCTCATGGGAAGAACGGTCCCTAAAGCGCTCAAAGCGCCACCTGTCACTCCATGATAGGCCCCCCTTCGAGAGATGATTTTATATCGTCTTCTCTCTCCCCTGAAATAATGGTAATGCCTGGCTAATTTGATGGCAGCCTCCACGGCTTCCGAGCCACTCGAAACAAAGAAGAAGTGATTTATCTCTCCGGGCATCATTTCAGATAGTACCTCGGCCAGCTTCAAGGCAGGCTCGTTCGCGTATTCCATCGGAGTGAAATAGCAGAGTCTGACCATCTGCTCATAGGCCACCTGAGCAATCTCCTCCCGCCCGTAGCCCACATGGACAGGTCGGGTCATTCCAGCCTCAAGATCAAGATAACGTTTTCCATTTTGATCAAAGACCCAGACTCCCTTTCCTTTTACCATCACGGTGAGACCATCTCGAATTCTATCCCTATGGGTTCTCGCCAGAATGAGATGAGAGGATATCTCTTTCTGTTGTCCGTCCATACTCTCTCCTTTTTCTTTAAATGATTTGAGAAATTTTACTAAGCTAAACTCCAAATTCCTGGGATCTTTTCCTTACAGTTGGGACAACGCCCATTCTTCACGTCATTTTTTAGGACAATGAAATGGGTCCTTTCTATGATTTTTTTCTCACACTTAGGGCAATACGTGCTATTGGCAGGATGGCCTACGACATTTCCCACATATACATAAAGGACTCCCTCTTCTAAGGCGATCTTTCTTGCCTCTTCGAGCGTCTTAACAGGAGTGGGAGGGAGATGGGTCATTTTATAAGATGGAGAGAATCGGGTAAAGTGGAGGGGAGTTGCTTTTCCAAGGTTCTTTACAATCCATTGACACATTTTCCGTATATCCCCCATATCATCGTTGAGAGTAGGGATGATGAGGTTTACGATTTCAAGATGTTTTCCAGATTCCCTGATCGTTTTTAATGTTTCCAAAACAGGTTCGAGCTTTGCTTCAGAAATCTCTTGATAAAATTTCGGATTGAACGATTTAAGGTCCACGGTCACTCCATCAATGAATTTTAGGAGTTCGACCATTGGAGCCTGTGCGATTCCTCCGTTGGTGTGGCAGAGGGTTAAGAGTCCCTTGGTTTTAGCCAATCGAACCACATCATACATCATCTCAAAAAAGACGGTAGGTTCATTAATGCTATGGGAGATAGATTTACATCCTTGTCTCAGAGTTTCTTCTACGATTTCTTTTGGATTTGCTTTCATCGACCTGATTTCTTCAGGCGAAGACTGGGAGATGGGCCAGTTATGGCAATGTTTACAACGAAAATTACAAGAGGCGGTATAGACGCAGAGATTTTTGTGGCCAGGGACCATATGATACATAGGTTCAAGTTCAATGGGATCGATCTGAAGGCCGACGGGTTTGCCATAAACCAGACTGTAAAGAGTTCCTCTGTGGTTCTCTCGGACCCGACAAAAACCCCTCTTCCCTTCTGGAATAATACATTTTCGAAAACAGAGTTCACACTGAACGAAGTGGTGTTCCCCTCTTCTCCAGAACCTTGCTTCTTTGAGACTCTCTATTTCCTTGGAGAAAGAAGAAGGAGACCTAAAGAAAAGGTTCAGAGGGGCTGCAAGGCAATAGAGGATCGATTTTTTTAAAAACCCACGACGATCCATTTTTTAAGCCCACTTTCCTGGAATAGGAGAATTACAAAAATGACATCTCCCATTGGTCATATTCATCTCGAGGATATCAAAATGCATACGGTAAATAATCCTTCGACCACAGTTGGGGCAGAAGGTCGAATTCCTGAGATGACCCGGAACGTTTCCGATATAAACATACCGCAATCCAGTTCGAATGGCAATCTCGTAGGCGGATTCTAAGGTTGAAACAGGGGTAAGGGGGGAGATGGGTCAATTGATAATTCGGGAAAAAGCGGGTGAAGTGAATCGGCACCTCCACACCGAGATTTACTTTGATCCATCGGCACATCTCTTCGATCATCTTTGGATCATCATTTAAGGTGGGGACCACGAGGTTGACAATTTCCAGCCACACCTTCGCTTTTTTCACGGTGATGAGCGATTCGAGGACGGGCTTTAGGGAGGCGGAGCAGACCTCTTCGTAAAATTTTTCGCTAAACCCTTTTAGATCGATTTTGACCGCATCGAGCACCTTAAGGAGTTGAAGCAGGGGCTCTCGGTTCATATATCCGTTTGATACGATAGAAGTTTTTATCCCGCTCTGTCTGGCAATGGCAGAGATGTCATATAGGTATTCATAATAGACGGTGGGTTCGGTATAGGTAAACGAGATGGAGTGAAGGTTCTCCTTTCTCGCCTGCTGGACGATTTCAGAAGGAGTGTAGGAATAGTGAGGCAACTCTTCCAGACTCTTCTGGGAGAGATGCCAGTTCTGACAATATTTACATCGTAGATTGCAGCTTGCACAGGTTACACAAAGCCTGAAATGTCCGGGGAAGAAATGATAAATGGGGGCTTTTTCAATCGGTCCAATATCGACTACAGACGGTTTTCCATAGACAATAGTATATAATTTCCCCTTCTGATTTTCACGATTCCTGCAGAATCCTCTTCCCCCATCGCCAATCACACATTCCCTTGGACAGAGCAGACATTGAACGGTTCGACCATCCAGCTTCCTATAAAACATCGCCTCCCGATTCGTGGTGGACGATTTCCCCTCGGCCTGATCCAGAAAGGATAAACCCCCGGTCGTGGATAGAAATAGAAACATTTTTAAAAAGCTCCTCCGATCAAACATCTCACAACCCATCCAAAGGACTTCGGATCTCAGAGGGTTTCTTTCTCAATACATGGGTGTAGATCATCGTCGTGTTGACATGTTTATGCCCTAAAAGTTCCTGAATCGTTCTGATGTTGTGTCCTGCTTCAAGAAGATGGGTTGCCTGCTTTACCTGCCAATCCGAAATTTTTTCATCCCCCTCAATGGTATCGAGAAATTAGGAGAGTAGAAATCTCCGAACCCAGTAGAGGTAAAACTTGACCTTCTCTTCGGGTATGTTTCCCGAATTTAAAAGAAATGCCTCAAAATCCCTGAGCACTTCACCTTTCCCGTTCATTTCAACCCCTTAATAGTATTTTATTATAAGCAATATAATATCATAGATCAAATTAATCCTTCATTTTCACAAGGCGGACCGTTCTGATATTAAAAAATCAGAACCAATTGAAATTATAAAAGATATTCCAGATGAATTTCGTTACTCATATCCTTTAGATCCCAAAAAAAATTCATTGACAAAATATATCAAGATATGTAAATTAATCTAAAATTCATCTTGCAGTTCAATAATTGCTGGGCGGCTTGCAGCAAGGGCAATGCAATTCCACAATTCCAATGGGTGTGTTCAATGAAAGATAATCGTTCTAAACTCATTGCACGGCTCTATCAAATTCAAGGTGGACTTTGCTTCATAGGTGAAGAACCAATAGACCTCGCGAAAGACAAAGTTGAAATAGACCATATCATACCTCGAGCAAAGGGCGGCAAGGATGACGAGAATAATTATGCCTTAACCTGTGAGTTTCACAATCGAAATAAGTCAGATTCAGATCTTCGTATTGCACGTTGTATGGCGAGATACGATAGGGTAAAACAAAAATACAGTGATCAAGCTCCCAATCGTCCTAATCTGGGAGATTTTCTGGTCGAAATGAACGGTGCCAGATTCGAAATTACCGCCCATGCAACCTCGACTCATCTTGAGTATTCCTTTCCCGAGTTGGGTATAGGCAAGCAGGTGGCATTCATTTACCGTGATAAACTGTCAGGAATGGCTTCAGTTTTTCTGGAACTCCCTATTGAATATGTGTTTCACGACGAAAGAATTAACCCGCGTGCCGTTGGAGTAAGACTTCGGGGTCTTGTTGAAGAATTCCTTGATGGACGACCGCAACTACATATTGCGCTGGCATGGGGTAAAGTAACGGACGACAGAATCAAGGCACAAGTATTTGATGGACAACATAAGGCAGTTGCACAGATGTTATTGGGCAATCAAAGGATTCTGGTTCGGCTTTTCTTGAATCCTGATGTCAATGTATTGTTGCAGGCAAACACAAACGCGGGAACAACACTAAGGCAAGTGGCATTTGATAAAGCAACCCAACGTTATCTGGGCAGCCAAATTTTCTGGGAGAAGGTAGATGAATATCGCAAGGTTACCAGCAGGGTAGAAGATGATTTGAATTTCTCAGAACAAGAGTTGCTCAAATTTTTCAAGGGCGAACACAGGGAAATCAGACGCTATATCGTGGACGATATACGCATTAGCGTCATACATCATCCACACAACCGTCTCAAGGCGTATGTTGAGTTTGGCGGGCGTGGGCAAGAGAAACCTTTGTCATACAGCACTATTGAGAAGACGTTCTTCTCTATGTTCATTCACAAGGAGCCGCTTGTCGTCCCTATGAATTATCGCCTCGAGATTGGTGAAAATCCCAGAGAGTTGGAAAAACAGCAAATCGTGGAACTTATGAACATTATTGCTGAAGAAATATTTGAAGGGCGATATGACTTTGATATAGGTGCCGACAAAGTAGAAGAAAAGGTTCGGAAGGGAGAGAATATCCCAGACGGACATCTCAGGGCAACTCGAATGTCGCGGGAAGAAGTTGTTTACAATTGGCTCCGATATGTCCATAACCTTATTAGGCGGTATTACTTGATGCGCGGAGAAATCGTTGAAGACGATGAATTGTTCCAGCACAAATTCCCTCCAGAGCTATGGTCACTTATCCGTAAACTCATTAGAAACTTGGCAGCCTTGCCTATATGGGTAAATCATGCACTCTCTTCGACGATATTCGGTGGTAAACAAAACTACGAATTCTGGAAAATCATTTTTGAGACAGGTAAGACACAGGCAGGCTTGCAAGTCCTGGCGAAACCGCTAAATTTGGATGATTTGATACAATAGGCGAAAGAGCCGCGCAACCAGCGCTCCCACCTGACGCCGCTGCGCTTCGCGGCGCAGGTGAAGCGCAAACCGTTAGCTTAAATGATAATCAAAACTTTAAAAATAATGTTATAATTTTAAAAAAGAGGTAGATTATGAAACTTAAAATAATATTGGAACCAAGTGAAGAAGGTGGTTATACGGCTATCGTCCCTTCCATTCCAGGTTGTATCAGTGAGGGGGACACAAGGGAGGAGGCTCTTAAGAACATCCGTGAGGCTATTGAATTGTATTTAGAACCTGTGGAAGATGATCAAATCTTTACTCCAAATGCCGAGATGATCGAGATGTCTATATGACGAAAATCCCCAGCCTTCCTTATGACCAAGTCATCAGAGGTTTGCAGAGAGATGGATGGGTGGTGGTGAGGCAGAAAAGGGTCATGTTCGGCTTCATAAACGTACTTCCACAGGGATTCTTAAATTGACAATTCCAGCTCACCGTCCGATTAAGCGTTCCACACTATCTCATATATTGAAACAAGCGAAATTAACGGTTAAAGAGTTTAATAGATTAATTAAAGAAGCTAACAAATCAGTCCAGCGCCTGCCTGCCGGCAGGCAAGGATGGCATACAGCCACCACTTACCTAAATCGTTAGGCTTTTAAACACACGGAGAGTAACCGTGAAGCTGTCATTTTCCTGCTTTACCATTCCCTGTTGTAGTAAGGCGAACATTCCTTCCCAAAGAATACTTGACGCAAGGGTTTCCCAAGAGGAAGTCGCCCGCCTCTATGATAAACTGGCAATTGTCTATGATATTTGGGCGAAATTGACGGAGTCCCGGGCCAGGAATCGTGCAATCGACCTTGCCAGAATTGAAGACGGACAAAACATCTTGGAAGTAGCTGTTGGTACGGGTGTGGCCTTTTATGAAATCGTGAAGAGAAATCCTCACGGACAGAATACAGGCATCGATATCTCAATTGAAATGCTGAAGAAGGCAAAAAATCGCCTTAACCAATTGGTTGGAAAGAACTATTCCCTCAAGATAGGCACCGCATTCGATATTCCAATGCCTACAGAATCCGCCGATTTATTGATTAACATGTATATGTTGGATCTGATTCCCTATGAGGACATGGATAACGTTTTGCTTGAGTTCAAGCGTGTCATGAAAAAGGGTGGCAAGCTGATTCTGGTCAACATGACGGAAGGTGAGACTGTAGGTAGCAAGCTGTATGACTTTATTTACAGGCTATCGCCCAAAACCATGGGAGGATGTCGCGGGGTGCGAATGTCAGATAAGTTGAAACAGCACGGATTCATAGTTGAGGTAAGAGAGTACCATCAACAGATGCTTTTTCCTTCCGAAGTCATCTTGGCATACAAACATGCCTAACAATCGCATTAACTCGAACTGGCAATTCCGCTGCGCCCCATTGGCAACCGGTTATTTGGAGCGTTGGGCCTAAAATAATATAAGAATCAGTGCTGTCCAAATTAGATCAAAATAGAAAATCCTCCTATTGATTTTATTGGCTTTTTGGACAAGAATTTGAACATTTAAAAATCAGGTTTCCCATAAAAATGCTGTCCGAATTAAGCAAAATTTA
>Ga0209479_1002197_pt1 | contig 14559 bp, 12 predicted proteins | sample DewCreD2012metaG_2_FD_184112 | JGI IMG/M metagenome (GOLD analysis project Ga0209479, IMG submission 184112) | Hot spring sediment bacterial and archeal communities from British Columbia, Canada, to study Microbial Dark Matter (Phase II) - Dewar... ...
GAGGAAGAGTCGCGCCGCAGCGCGCTAGTCAGGACCCTCCGCCGCCGCAAGACCGTGCAGTTCCTCGTCAGCCTCGCCTCGGCAGGGGACGTCCCCGCCGCCCCTGCGGCGACCCCGCCGGGGGAACCAGCCGAGACGCGGGGAGGGTGAGCACCGATGCCTTTGATCCCTTACGTCATCGAGAGCACGCCTCGCGGTGAGCGAGGCTACGATATCTACTCCCGCCTGCTCAAGGAGCGGATCGTCTTCCTGGGGGGACCGATCGACGACGACGTGGCAAACCTGGTCGTCGCCCAGCTCCTCTACCTGGAGGGAGAGGATCCAGACAAGGACATCTCCCTCTACATCAACAGCCCCGGCGGCGACCTCTACGCCTCGCTGGCCATTCACGACACCATGCAGTATGTGCGGCCGGACATCTCCACCATCTGCGTGGGCCTGGCGGCCAGCGGGGCGGCGCTCATCCTTGCCGGCGGGACCAGGGGAAAGCGCTATGCTCTCCCCTATGCCCGTATAATGATCCACCAGCCCTGGGGCGGAGCGCAGGGGACCACCGCGGACATCGAGATCCAGACGCGGCAGTTCCTGCGGGATCGCGGCCAGATGTACGAGTTGCTCGCCCGCTACAGCGGTCAGCCCCTGGAGCGGATCGAGCGGGACGCCGACCGGAACTTCTGGATGACCCCCCCGGAGGCCAAGGAGTACGGGTTGATCGACGAGATCTTCGCTCCCCGGGAGCGAAAGGTGAAGGTCGCTGCCCCGTGAGCATGTTTCGCTTCGGCGACGAGCGCGACCGGCTCAAGTGTTCCTTCTGCGGCAAGCCCCAGGAGCAGGTGCGCAAGCTGGTGGCGGGCCCCGGGGTATACATCTGCGACGAGTGCATCGAGCTGTGCAACGAGATCGTGGAGGAGGAGCTGGCTGGGGACGAGGTGGTCACCCCCCGCGTCACCCCCAAGCCCAAGGAGATCTACGACGTCCTCTGCCAGTACGTGGTGGGGCAGGAGCGGGCGAAGAAGGCCCTGGCCGTGGCCGTCTACAACCACTACAAGCGCAGCGGGTCGCGCCGTCCTTCGGACGTGGAGCTGCAGAAGTCCAACATCCTGCTCATCGGCCCCACCGGTTGCGGCAAGACGCTGCTGGCCCAGACCCTGGCCAAGATCCTGGATGTCCCCTTCGCCATCGCCGACGCCACCTCCCTGACAGAGGCGGGCTACGTGGGGGAAGATGTGGAGAACATCCTCCTGCGTCTCATTCAGATGGCCGACTACGACATCAAGAAGGCGGAGCGCGGCATCATCTACATCGACGAGGTGGACAAGATCGCCAGGAAAAGCGAGAACCCCTCCATCACCCGGGACGTCTCCGGAGAGGGCGTGCAACAGGCCCTGCTGAAGATCCTGGAGGGGACGGTGGCCAACGTCCCGCCCCAGGGCGGGAGGAAGCACCCTCACCAGGAGTTCATCCAGATCGACACCACCAACATCCTCTTCATCTGCGGTGGGGCCTTCGACGGGCTGGAGCGGATCATCGAGAGCCGCACGCGGCAGACCAGCATCGGGTTCGGAGCGCAGGTGGAGCCCCGCACCAAGAAGCGGCTGGGGGAGATCCTAAGTCACATCATGCCCCAGGACCTGCTCAAGTACGGCATGATCCCCGAGTTCGTGGGGCGGCTGCCCATCGTCGTGCCCCTGGACCCGCTGGACGAGCGGGATCTGGTGCGGATCCTGGTGGAGCCGCGCAACGCCCTTGTGCGACAGTACCAGAAGATCCTGGAGATGGACGGGGTGGAGCTGGTTTTCACCGAGGAGGCGTTGCACGCCATCGCCCGGGAGGCGATGGCGCGCAACACGGGGGCCCGCGGCCTGCGCACCATCATTGAGGAGATCATGCTGAACATCATGTACGAGATTCCCTCCCGCAGCGACGTTCGCCGCTGCATCGTCACCGAGGAGGCCGTCCTGCAGCGCAGCGAACCGATTCTGCTCACCGCTGCGGACCTGAAGCGCCTGGCCAAGGAGAAGCCGGCGTCCTGAGGCGGCCTGTCCCCCACCGGGCGGAAATGCTATAATTTCAGGCGAAAGGCGGGGGTCCAGGGGCCGGGGGCGGCATCGTCCCCCGTTTTCATTCTGGGGAACAAACCCCCTGGGTGGGCGTTGTTCCCGGTGAGATTACCCCGTCGGCCCGGATGGGAGGACCCATGAGCGAGTCACAGGTGATCGACCCCGCGGCGATGAAAGAGATCCTGCCGCTGCTGCCCCTCAAGGGCACCGTCATCTTCCCGCACCAGGTGCAGGGGCTGGGAGTGGGCCGGCCCAAATCGCTGCGCGCCCTGGAGGCGGCCCTGGCCGGGGAGCCCCGGCTCATCATCCTGGCGGCGCAGAAGCAGGACGATCTGGACAACCCCAGACCGGACGACATCTACCGCACCGGCTCCGTCTGCCGCATCCTGCAGGTGGGCAAGCAGCCGGACGGCGTCCTCCAGGTCATCGTCGAGGGTGTGGTCCGCGCGGAGATCCAGGAGTACGTGCAGGAGGATCCGTTCTTCGCCGTGCGCTACACCGCGCGCGCTGACCCGCCGGAGAAGAGCTTGGAGCTGGAGGCGCTGATGCGAGGTCTGGCTTCCCAGTTCGAGCGTTTCGCCCGCCTCTCCCGGGCCATTCCCCCTGAGCAGTTCGTGGCCGTGATGCAGGTGGAGGAACCCGGCCGCCTCGCCGATGTGGTGGCGCAGTACCTGAACCTGAAGCTGGAGGAGAGGCAGCGCCTCCTGGAGGCCGGGGTGCAGGAGCGGCTGGAGGTGCTGGGGCAGGTCCTCTCCCGCGAGATCAGCATCCTGGAGCTGGAACGAAAGATCCAGAACCGGGTGCGCAAGCAGATGGAGAAGTCGCAGCGGGAGTACTTCCTCAAGGAGCAGATGAAGGCCATCCAGCACGAGCTGGGTGAGGCCGACGAGCGCCAAGCGGAGGTGGCCGAGTACCGGAAGAAGATTGAGGCGGCCAACCTCCCCGACCACGTCCGGGAGAAGGCGCTGGAGGAGCTCGGCCGGCTGGAGAAGATGCCGCCCATGGTGGCGGAGGCTGTGGTGGTGCGCACCTACCTGGACTGGATCCTGGCCATCCCATGGTCGGTGCGCACCGAGGACCGGCTGGACATCGACGAGGCGCGGCGCATCCTGGACGAGGACCACTACGGGCTGGACAAGGTCAAGGAGCGCGTCATCGAGTACCTGGCGGTGCGCAAGCTGGCCCCCGAATCCAAGGGGCCGATCCTTTGCTTCATCGGCCCGCCGGGGGTGGGCAAGACCTCCGTGGGCAAATCCATCGCCCGCGCCCTGGGGCGGAAGTTCGTGCGCATCTCGCTGGGCGGGGTGCGTGATGAGGCAGAGATCCGGGGGCACCGCCGTACCTATGTGGGGGCCCTGCCGGGGCGAATCATCCAGGGGATGAAGCAGGCGGGCAGCAAGAACCCCGTGTTCATGCTGGACGAGATTGACAAGCTTGGAGTCGACTTCCGCGGTGACCCCTCGGCGGCGCTGCTGGAGGCCCTGGACCCCGAGCAGAACCATGCCTTCAGTGACCACTACCTGGAGGTTGCCTTCGACCTCAGCGAGGTCATGTTCATCGCCACGGGCAACATCCTGGAGACCATCCCGCCGGCGCTGCGCGACCGCATGGAGATCATCCGCTTCGCTGGGTACACGGAGGAGGAGAAGATCAAGATCGCCGAGCAGTTCCTCATCCCCAAGCAGCGCAAGGCCAATGGTCTGCGGGGGGAGCACGTGCAGTTCACCGAGGAGGCGCTGCGCCGCATCGCCCGGGAGTACACCAGGGAAGCGGGGGTGCGGAACCTGGAGCGGGAGATCGGCACCATCTGCCGCAAGGTGGCCACGGATGTGGCGCGCGGGGTGGAGAAGTCCCTCAAGGTGACCACGGCCAACCTGCACCGCTTCCTGGGTCCGCCGCGCTTCCGCTTCGGCGTCGCCGAGAAGGAGGACGAGGTGGGGGCGGCCACGGCGCTCATCTACACCGAGATGGGGGGCGACATCCGCAGTGTGGAGGCCACCCTCATGCCGGGCGACGGGGAGTTGACGCTCACCGGGCAGTTGGGCGACGTGATGAAGGAGTCGGCGCAGGCCGCGCTCTCCTACGTCCGCTCGCGGGCCAAGCGGTTGGGGCTGCCAGAGGACTTCTACCAGAAGCTGGACGTGCACATCCACGTCCCCGCGGGGGCGGAGCCCAAGGACGGACCGTCCGCCGGCATCACCATGGCCACCGCGCTTGCCTCCGCGCTCACGGGGCGGCCGGTAAAGCGCGACGTGGCCATGACCGGGGAGATCACCCTGCGCGGGAGGGTCCTGCCCATCGGCGGGGTGAAGGAGAAGGTGCTGGCGGCGCACCGCGCCGGGATGCGCACCGTGATCCTGCCGCGGGACAACGAGAAGGACCTCAACGAGATTCCTGAGAACGTGCGGCGACGGCTGCGATTCGTCCTGGTGGAGCACATGGACGAGGTGCTGGCGGAAGCTCTGGGGCCGACGATGGAGGCGGTGGTGCACCCCGCACCTGCGGCACCCGTGCCGCCGGCTGCCTACCTCCCCCCGCGGCCACCGCAGCCCCTGCCCAAGCAGCCGGAGGCGCCGCAGGTCAGCTAGCCCGGTGCGGGGGAATGGGGGAGGGGGCACCTCAACGGTGCCCCCTCCTGATGTGTCGGCGCTGGCGACAGCTTCCGCCTACTTCGGCTGCAAACCGAAGGCCTCGTACTGCATCGCCACGTACTTCTTCCACTGGTCGGGGACGTCCGCCTCGGCGAAGATGGCCGTCACCGGGCAGACGGACTCGCATGCCCCACAGTCGATGCACTCCTCCGGGTGGATGAAGAGCTGGGCAACCAGCGCCTCCTTGGGGAAGTTCTCGGGGGGTATGTGCACGGCTTCCCCCCGGGGAATGACCTTCTTGTCGGGACCAGCCCCGGTGGATGGGTCGGGAACCACATACCCCCCGATTTCATCCACGAACTCATAGATACAATCCACGGGGCAGACTTCGACGCAGGATCGGTCTTTGGTCCCGATACATGGCTCGGCAATTATGTAGGTCATCCCTCACCTCCACGAGCTTCATCGTTTCCAATTCCATAGGGCAGTTTAGCACTCTGTAGCCCCGTTTATCAACTTTCAACGGGCATTTAAGGGTTGTTCTGGCTCGGTCGTGCACTGTTGACAGAGCTCAAAATACAAAATACAGTATCCAGGGTAGGCCACACACTACCGGAGGGAACTCGGCATCCGCATGCGCGACGATGGCGTCTGGGGTCCTCCGCCGCATCGCGAGCCCGTGGGGACTGCCGCCTACCGACGGATCCGCGAGGCCATCCTCCAGGGCCAGCTCGCCCCAGGCGAGCGGCTGAACGAGCTGGAGCTGGCCCGCGCCTGGCGGATCAGCCGCACCCCCATCCGTGACGCACTGCGACGCCTGGAAGCGGAAGGCCTCGTCCGCGCCGTCCCGGGGAGGGGCGTGGTCGTCCCGCGGGTTGGCCGCGTCGACGCCGACGAGCTGTACGAGATGCTGGAGGGTCTTGAAGGCGTGGCTGCGCGACGCAGCGCGGAGCGGGCCAGCGGGCCGTTCCTGGCGCACCTGAACAGCCTGATCAAGGAGTACGGGGTCGCCCTGCGCCAGAACCATGTCTCCCGCCTCGTGGACATCGCGGCTGAATTCCACGTCACCGTTGCCAGGATGGCTCTGAACCGGCGGCTGGAGCGGGCCATCGAGACCCTGCGCGCCCAGCTTGCGCCGGTGGAGCACAAGGTGCTGCGGCAGAAAGGGCGGGCCACCCGCTCGTTCCGCGAGCTGGCCAAGCTCACCGCGGCCATCCGGGCGAGGGACGGGGCGCGCGCGGAGGCGGCCATGCGCGAGCACCTGGCCAGCCTGCGGCTGGATGCTGTGGCGTCGCTACCGGAGGAGGAGCCCGGTGAGCCTCTCTGAGGTCCGCGCGACGCAGGCGTTGGGCGCCTTGACAGCACGGCGGGCGGCCTCGATAATGCGGGCGAGGCAAGGACGGGGAGGAGTAGGACGGGATCCGGCCGATCCCCGCGCCGCACCGGTCGGAGTTGCGAGGTGCGGCAGCGGGGGAAGCGAGGGGGATCCGGCGGGTGAAAGATCCCCCGGCTACGGGCCCTCCGAACGTCGCCCCTAAGCCGCGGGCACATGCCGCTGGGTTGCGGCGCAAGTCCGCCGGGTTCGCCCGGGATCGCGAAGAAGAGTTGCCGGCCAGCGGGGCCGGCAAGCAAGGTGGTACCGCGGAGCGCTGCTTCGCCCTTGGCGAGGCAGCTTTTGTGTTTTCCGGAGGGGAGCACTTAGACGATGGTGTCAGCAAAACCAGAGCGGATCCCAACGACGTACGACCCGCGCCGTGTGGAGCAGCGCTGGTACCAGACTTGGCTGTCGCGCGGCTACTTCCACGCGCCCGTGGATCCGCAGCGCCGCCCGTTCGTCATCATGATGCCCCTGCCCAACATCACCGGCGACCTGCACATCGGCCACGCCCTGAACAACACGCTGCAGGATGTGCTCATCCGCTGGCGGCGCATGCAGGGCTGGAACAGCATGTGGATGCCCGGCACCGATCACGCCAGCATCGGCACCCACGTGGTCATCGAGCGGGAGCTGGCCAAGGCGGGGAAGACGCGCTTCGACCTGGGGCGGGAGAAGTTCCTGGAGTTCACCTGGCAGTGGAAGGAGAAGTACGGGGGCATCATCTACAGCCAGTTGAAGCGGATGGGGTTCTCCTGTGACTGGGACCGCGTCACCTTCACCCTGGACCCGGGATACGCCCACGCGGTGACCGAGGCCTTCCTTCGCCTCCACGCCCGGGGACACATCTACTACGGCCAGCGGATGATCAACTGGTGCCCCCACGACCTGACCAGCGTCTCCGACCTGGAGGTGGAGTACCAGGAGGTGGCCAGCACCCTCTACTACGTACGCTATCCCGGCGCCGACGGCAGCGAGGGCATCGTCATCGCCACACAGCGACCGGAGACGATCCTGGCGGATGTGGCCGTGGCCGTCCATCCAGAGGATGGACGGTATCGAAACCTGGTAGGGCGGCAGGTAGTGGTGCCCATCGTCCAGCGGGTAGTCCCCATCATCGCCGACCCACGGGTGGATCCGCAATTCGGTACCGGCGCCGTCAAGATCACGCCGGGCCACGACCCGCTGGACAACCAGATCGGCGCCACGCACGGCCTGCCCGCACCGGTGGTGCTCGACGAGCACGGCCGGATGACGGCGGAGGCAGGGATGTTCGCCGGCCTGGACCGGTTTGCCGCACGGCAGGCGGTGGCGGCGGAGCTGCGCAACCGGGGACTGGTGGTGCGGGAGGAGCCGTACACCACCGCTGTGGCCGTCTGCGAACGCTGCAAGACCGTGCTTGAACCCTACATTACCGACCAGTGGTTTGTGCGCATGGCCGACCTGGCCGCACCCGCCATCCGCGCGGTGCGAGAGGGGAGGGTACGCTTCCACCCCGAACGCTGGACGAAGGTCTACCTGGACTGGATGGAGGGCATCCGCGACTGGAACATCTCCAGGCGGCTGTGGTGGGGACACCAGATCCCGGCCTGGCACTGCGGGGACTGCGGCGAGGTGGTGGTGGCTCGTCAGCGCCCCGACCGCTGCCCGCGTTGCTCCGGAGCCTCGCTTACGCAGGAGGAGCAGATCCTGGACACCTGGTTCAGCTCCGCGCTCTGGCCCTTCGCCACGTTGGGCTGGCCACAGGACACCCCCGAGCTGCGCTACTTCTACCCGGGTAACGTACTGGTGACGGACCGCGGCATCATCTTCCTCTGGGTGGCCCGCATGATCATGTTCGGCCTGGAGTTCCTGGGCGAGGTCCCCTTCACCGACGTCTACATCCACCCCACGGTGCTGACGCTGGAGGGGCGGCGCATGAGCAAGTCCATGGGCACGGGCATCGACCCCATGGAGATGATGGACCAGCGAGGGTACGGAGCCGACGCCCTGCGCTTTGCCCTGGTGGTGCGCTGCTCGCAGCAGCAGCAGGACCTGCGCTTCAGCGAGAAGATGCTGGAGGACGTGCGCAACTTCAACAACAAGATCTGGAACATCGCCCGCTTCGTGCGCCTGAACCTGGAGGGCTTTGTCCCTCAAGCGGCGCCCCCGCAGGAGACCCTGGGACTCATCGACCGGTGGATTCTCAGCCGCTTCGCCCGCACCGCCGCCGAGTTGACCGGCCACCTGGAGAGCTTCGAGTTCGACAAAGCGGCGAAAGCCATATACGACTTCCTCTGGTCGACCTACGCCGACTGGTACGTGGAGCTGGCCAAGGTGGACCTCTCCGGCCAGGGTGGACCCGGGCGGCGGCGGCAGGTGCAGTGGACGTTGTGGCGTGTCCTGGAGGGCGCGATGCGCCTCCTGCACCCCATCATGCCGCATATCACCGAGGAGGTCTGGCAGCTAGTGCCCCACGAGGGGGAGAGCATCATGCTGGCCCCCTGGCCGCAGCCCCAGGCCCAGTGGCTGGATGCGCCGGCGGAGCGGGCCGTCGAGCGCCTGATCCGGGTCATCCGCGCCATCCGGTCGCTGCGCGCCGACATGGGGGTAGCACCCGGGACCACCGTCGCGCCGCTGCTGCGGGTGGCGGACGGAGGCAGGCGCGCCGAGCTGGAGGCCTTCGCCCCTTACATCCGTCTCCTGGCCCGAGCGAGCGGGCTGACCTTCCCTTCCCCGGAGGCCACCCCTCCGGCACGGGCGGCCGCGGCGGCGGTGGACGGCGTCGAGGTCCTCCTCCCCCTGGGCGAGGCGGAGGCCGCGCGCATCCGGGGTCGCCTGGCCCGGGAGCTGGAGCGGGTGGAGCAGGATCTGTACCGGGTGGAGGCTCGCCTGAACAGCACCGGTTTCCTCAGCCGGGCGGCAGAGGAGGTGGTGGAAGGGGAGAGGCGGCGGCACGAGGAGCTGCGGCGACGGCGGGAGACGCTGGCGCGCTACCTGACCAGCCTGGCGGAGGGCTGATCCGGCAGGAAAACGGTCTCGATCCTCGAAACTGCGCAGGCGGGGCTTTCTTCGTCGCGGAGGGATTCGGTGCGCGCCAGTCCACTCGTCGTCACTTTGGCCCTGATCGGTCTTTTCGTCGTCTCCCTGGTGCTGGGTTACGCTATCGGCGAGATCTTTCTGAAACAACCCGGCATCGCCCAGCAACCCGCCGCGGTACCCTCGCCGATGCTGCCCGCCCCGGCTGCCGTACCATCGCCGTCTCAACCGCCACTAGCCGTCACTGCACCCACACCACCCCCTCCGGCTGTTTCGCCCACCCCACTGCCGACGCCAGCGTCCACGCCCGTTCCCACGGTTGCGGTGGCCAAGACCCCGGCACCCCGCCCGACGGTGACACAGGCCGCGGGGGCTACCCTCTTCCGCGTGCAGGCGGGCGCGTTCCTCAAGAGGGAGAACGCGCAGGAGCGGGTGAACCAGTTGCGGGCCGCCGGGTTCGACGCCTACCTCCTGCCCAGCGGGGAGCTGTTCAAGGTCTTCGTGGGCGCCTTCGCCGAGCGGGAGAACGCCGAGCGCCTGGCGGAGCGGCTGCGCGCCGTCGGCTTCGAGACCATCATCGTCCGCCAGTAAGGAGGCCGCGATGACGCCGCAACACCTGCTGGTCACCCGTGAAGAGGCCATCGCCGTGGTGCAACTGAATCGCCCTGAGGTGCTCAACGCCCTCAACCGGGCCCTGATGGACGAGCTGGTGGCGGCGCTGGAAGAGCTGGACAGGGACCCCGAGGTCCGCTGCCTGGTGCTAACGGGCGGCCCTCGGGCCTTTGCCGCAGGCGCTGACATCCGCGAGTTCGCCGACGCCTCGGTGGTGGATATGCTGCAGGCCTACCGCTTCCAGCAGTGGGAGCGCATCCGCAAACTGGCCACCCCGCTCATCGCCGCGGTCACCGGCTTCGCCCTGGGCGGCGGCAACGAGCTGGCCATGCTTTGCGACATTATCGTCGCCGGGGAGTCGGCGCGTTTCGGCCAGCCGGAGATCAACCTGGGGCTGATCCCGGGGGCCGGGGGCACCCAGCGGCTGACGCGCACCGTGGGCAAGTACCGGGCGATGGAGCTGATCCTCACCGGCCGGCAGATGACTGCGCGGGAGGCGGAGGCTATGGGCCTGGTGACGCGCGTCGTCCCCGACGAGATGGTGCTGACCGAGGCCAGGGCCCTGGCCAGGGAGATCGCCGCGCGGCCGCCGCTGGCCGTGCGGTTGGCCAAGGAGGCGGTGCTCAAGGCTTTCGACACCTCCCTGGAGGGCGGGCTGGACTACGAGCGCAAGTGCTTCTACCTGCTCTTCGCCACGGAGGATAAGGAAGAGGGGGTGCGTGCCTTCCTGGCCCGTCGGCCCGCTCAGTTCCGCGGGCGCTGAACCGGCAGGCCCAACCCGAGTCAGGATGGAGGAGGGGTGACCATGGCAGCCCCCGCACTGGAAACGGTCCTGCTGTCGGAGGAGGCGGGGGTGCTGACCCTGACCCTCAACCGGCCGGATGTCCTCAACGCCATAAACGAGCAGCTGGCCCGGGATCTACAAGAGGGCCTGTCGTACGCCGTCCGGGAGGCCGGTGTGCGTTGCATTGTCCTGACCGGGGCCGGTCGGGGGTTCTGCTCGGGGCAGGACCTGCGGGAGCGGCCTGCGGCGGCACAGCCCTCGTACTTGGAGTCCCTGCGGCAGCGTTACAACCCAGTGATAATGCGCCTGGCCACGGTGGAGAAGCCGGTGCTCGCCGCGGTTAACGGGGTGGCCGCAGGCGCAGGCTGCAGCCTGGCCCTGGCCGGTGACCTGCGCATAGCCTCGGAGCAGGCATCGTTCATTCAAGTCTTTGCCCGGGTCGGGCTGGTACCCGACTCCGGGAGCACCTACTTCCTGCCGCGCTTGGTGGGCCTGGGCAAGGCCTTCGAGATGGCCTACCTGGCAGAACCGGTGGATGCGCAGGAGGCGCTGCGCCTGGGCCTGGTCAACCGCGTGGTGCCTGCGGAGCAGCTCATGGCGGCCACGATGGAGGTGGCGCGGCGCCTCGCCGCCGGGCCCACCAGGGCGTTCGGGCTGACCAAGCGGGCCCTTCGCTACGCGCTGCGAGCCCCCCTAGAGGATGTGCTGGCCTACGAGGCCTACCTGCAGGAGGTGGCCGGCGCCACCGCCGACCACCGCGAGGGCGTGGCGGCCTTTCTGGAGAAGCGGCCGCCGCGGTTTACCGGGACCTGAGATGCCGGAGCCGGTCATTGTGGACGCCGTGCGCACACCCGTCGGTCGGTACGGCGGAGCCCTCAAGGACGTCCGTCCCGACGACCTGGCCGCGCTGGTCATCCAGGAGCTGGTGCGCCGCAACCGCCTCGATCCGCAGGACATAGAGGACGTCATCTTTGGCTGCAGCAACCAGGCCGGCGAGGACAACCGCAACGTGGCCCGGATGGCCGTACTCCTGGCGGGTCTGCCGGTGAGCGTGGCCGGGCAGACTGTGAACCGGCTGTGTGGCTCGGGGCTGCAGGCGGTGGTTGCCGCCGCCCACGCCATCCTGGCTGGGGAGGGCGAGGTCTTCATCGCGGGCGGCGTGGAGTCCATGACCCGCGCGCCCTTCGTCATGGCGAAGCCGGAGCGGGCGTTTCCGCGGGGACGGGTGGAGCTCTATGACAGCACCATCGGCTGGCGTTTCGTCAACCCAAAGCTGGCCCAGGCCTATCCGCCGCTGAGCATGGGGGAAACCGCTGAGGTGGTGGCGCAGCGCTACGGCATCACGCGGCAGGAGCAAGATGCCTTCGCCCTGGAGAGCCAGCGCAGGGCCGCGCAGGCTATCGCCGAGGGGCGCTTCAGGGAGGAGATCGTCCCGGTGGTGATCGCCCGAGGAGAGGGGGAGCCGCTCATTGTGGATGCTGACGAGCCCCCGCGCCCGGATAGTACCCTTGAACGCCTGGCGGCACTGCCGCCGGCGTTCAAGGAGAACGGGACCGTCACCGCTGGGAACTCCTCGGGGATCAACGACGGAGCCGCGGGCGCGCTGCTGATGTCGGCGGAGGCGGCGGCGGCACGCGGGCTCGCCTCCCGGGCGCGGGTCATCGGTTCCGCTGTGGCGGGCGTGGACCCTTCCACCATGGGTCTGGGTCCTGTCCCTGCCACGCGCAAGGTCCTGGCGCGGATGGGACTGTCCATTCAGGACATGGACGTGATCGAGCTGAACGAGGCCTTCGCCGCCCAGGTGCTGGCCTGCGTGCGCGAGCTCCAAATCCCCCCGGAGCGACTGAACCCCAATGGTGGCGCCATAGCCCTTGGGCATCCCCTCGGCTGCAGCGGGGCACGCATCCTGACCACGCTGGTGTACGAGCTGGAGCGGCGGGGCGGGCGTTTCGGACTGGCCACCATGTGCATCGGGGTGGGGCAGGGCATCGCCGTCGTCATCGAGCGAGTTCCTCGGTAAGCGCGAACGGAGGGCTGTGGGCACTGCGGCGACGGAGCCGGAGCTGCCGCCGTCCCCTGAGCGGGGGACCGGCGCTACTACGGCGGAGGGCCGGCCTCCACCCACCCGGCACGGCGCTGCCAGTAGTTAGCGGCCGTCTCCTTGAGACTGTTCGAGCATGGGGCGATGCTGCGGGTCGGCCATCATCGCCCGGGCCTGCGGCGCCTGCACCCGCATGAGCCAGTGAAGGCGGGTGTGCTCCTCGTCCAGCGGCTCGTGGACCTCGGTGACCAGCGACTCGCCCGTAACGGGATGGCGAACGACATAGCTGAAGTACTCCATGGGCCACCAGTCGACGATCTCCTCCAGGTGACTGTCCTTTCCGTGGACGCAGTGGTTGGTGGTTCCAGCACCCCGTCGGCCGCCCACCGTCTGCACATCCACCCTCACCACATCACCGTGCACCCGACAGCGGCCCTGGCGCAGGACGCAGCCATGTCCCTGCTGGACTACGCCGAGTCGTCCACCAGCACGCGGACGATGAGTCCACCTGCCGGGCTCTCCTTAGGAGGCGGAGGCCGTGAACAACGCCACCCCCGTCAGCAGTACGGGTCCACCGTAGCGCAGAGCGAGGGCAGCGGCGCGGGGCACGGCGCTCACGGCTCGAAGTGGGCTTCGAGGTGCGCGCGGACCAGGGCGGCGAGGTCCTCCTCGCTGCGCTCGGGATCGAGCGCCTCCTGGCGTCGCAGCGCCAGCGGGACGCGCAGGCGCCGCGGCCCATGAACCTCTACCAGGATCGTCTGTGCGTCCTCCCGCACCGAGAGACCCGTCCCGGGCGCCAACGTCCCCACCACCTGCGCGACCACCCTCAGGTACCGGTCCAGGCCGGCGCGGGCGCGCAAGACCTCCCATGCCCGCTCGCGGGCATCCGCAGTCGTCCGGCCGCGGACCGCTACCCGCACGTAGGGACGAGCCGTTGAGCCCGTACCCTCCAGGATTTCGACCTCTACCCGGCGCAGCTCTGGCCGCGGGGTGAAGCGGAAGGTGAACCGCCGGCCATAGAGCTCCACCTCCTCCTCGGCCCCCACGGGTCAGTCCCCCGTGCCTGCGGCAGCCGCCTGGCGCACCTCCATGCCCGAGGCGCCCCCCTCACCCAGACGGGTCCGGGAAGTGGAGCTCCCGGTGGAGGACTTCCTGCAGGCGCTCTGGAGCCACGGAGGTGTAGATCCGGGTCGTCCGCGGGTCGGCATGGCGCAGGAGGTCCTGGATGTACTCCAGCGGCACCCCCCGGTCGGCCAGGGTGACGCCCACCGTGTGCCGCAGGGCGTGGAACGACAAAGGCCGGGTGATGCCCGCCGCCTTCAGGTAGGCCCGCAGGATGCGCTCCGCAGACTCGTAGGCCAGGCCGCGGGTGCCCCGCGAAGGGAGGGAGATGAAGACGAACGGCGACGGGCAGCGGGGGCGGACCGCCAACCACCGCTCCAGGGCGCGGACGGCCGCGGCCGTCACCGGCTGGAGGTACTGGCCGCCGCCTTTGCCCGTGATCCGCACCTGCCCCCGGTCGAGGAAGAGGTCGTCCAACTGCAGGCCTACGACTTCCGAGACGCGCAGCGAGGAGAGGCCCAGCTCGATCAGCGCCCGGTCCCGCCGTCCCCGCGGGGTCTCAGGGATGACGGCGCGCAGCCGCCCCACCTCCGCGGGCCGGAGGAACCGGGGTACGGTGGCCCGGCTGATCCTGGGGAGCTCCAGGTGTTCCAGGGGGCTGGCCTTGAGGCGGCCGGTCCTCACCAGGTAGGCGTAGAACTGGCGCAAGGCCACCAGGCGGCGTGCGCGGGTGCGGGGGCGCAGGCCGGACCGCTGCATGGCGTGGCTGAAGCGGCGCACATCCTCGGCACGCACAGCCTCCAGGGGACGATGACGGATCGACTCGGCGAACTGGCGGAGGTCGGTGAGGTATCCCCGGATGGTCCGTGGGCTCTGGTTGCGGGCGGCAAGGTCGTCGGCCCACTCCTGGAGGAGGGGAGGAGGCTTTCGGGCGGTGCGGCCGCGGGCCATGGCGGGTGGAGAATTCCCGCCCCCGGGGTCGAGATCCTTCAGATCGTATAATTGGCATTGTACGA
>Ga0209479_1002223_pt1 | contig 14361 bp, 16 predicted proteins | sample DewCreD2012metaG_2_FD_184112 | JGI IMG/M metagenome (GOLD analysis project Ga0209479, IMG submission 184112) | Hot spring sediment bacterial and archeal communities from British Columbia, Canada, to study Microbial Dark Matter (Phase II) - Dewar... ...
CTGCGGCTGAACTGGCGTATCGCCTGGGTGTGCCGCGCTCAACCGTGATCCGTGATCTGCCGCTGTTGGAAGAACGAGGATTGTTGTTGAGTGAAGACGAAGAGGGTCGGTTGCATATGTTTCGACGCTGGTGGTGATTGTACCGGTATTCGCAACAACTTTTGGATGCTGTTGCCATTTTTGGGCGAGTCGGGTGCTATAACTCACATCAGAGAACATGATTGATCACAATCGGATAAGGATGCAGACGATGAAACCTCAGTACCGTTCATGGCCTGTCATTGGGATCGCGGTGGGAATGCTGATACTGGTTCTGGCCTGTGGTGGCGGTGCGGCGGCACCAACACTCGTTGCCACATCACCCGCTCAGGAAGTTGTATTTTACGCTCAATCCAGCGTGGTTTGCGCTAGGGTATGTACCTGAAATTCGACGATCATACGACGAAGGCTCGTGGATGGTAGTTTTTCGTCATCCGGGAGAAGATCCGCGTGAACTAATGCCGGTGACGATGGTTCGTGACATTGTACTCTTAGTACAATAGCTATTTTGCACAAATGGAGGTGTTGGCTATGGCTCGTAATGTCGTACTCGCTTTGGCTTCGTTCTCGGCAGCGTTCGGTTTGTATCTTGGTGCGAACAGTCTCGTGCTCGGCTGGTTACTTGCATTGGTTTCTGCCGGCATTTTTGCAATGTCACTTAATCCTGCGTCTTCGCTGGCCGGCAAAATTGTCAAATGGGTAATTGCCGCCGTGTTGATCTTCATTTTTGTTATTTTGATCCCGGCATATTTGTTCATTTCTGTAATGGCAAATCGGTAAAACTATGAAACATCAATGGAAAGCTGCACCAATTCGCGTTGATGGATTGCGAAAAACTATTCCGTCCTGGACGGTCTGATGGCGATGGGGGTTCCGGCTGAGCAGTATCGGGTGGCTCCTCGCCTGGCGCGCGGTCTTTCGTACTACACAGGAGTCGTCTTTGAGGCGATTACCCCGCACTGGCCGGAGGGTTCACTGCTTGGAGGTGGTCGCTACGATCACCTGATCGGGCTGTTTGCCGGTCGCAACATTCCTACGGTTGGGCTGGCCTTCGGTATTGACCGCCTGCACGATGTGATGATCGAGCTAAACCTCGGCCCGCGTCCGCAGACCACGGCTCTCGCATTTGTGACGTTGTTCGGCGCAGAACAGGTTGCCGAGAGTCTGAGGCTGGCGGCTGAGCTGCGGGCAGCAGGTATCAATACCCTTATCGCACTTGAACCAGGGAACATCGGTAAACAGTTCAAGGAGGCTGACCGGCGTGGGGTGCGGTTTGCTCTGGTCCTCGGCCCCGACGAACTGGCCCGTGGTGAGGTTGTGATCAAAGATTTACAACGCGGTGAACAACGCTCGCTTCCCCGTGCAGCGGCTATCAGTCTGCTGGCTGAGGCGTTGAGCGAGGGTAAGTAAGTGTCACGTCTCGGCAGGTTAAAACCCTGCCTCAATGCGTGGAAGGCCGGCGGGGCTGGCGGCGCAGAAAGGTGCCGCCAGCCCCGTCTATGCATTACCCATAACTGGTGTCAACCACGTGCGTATCGGCGGGGATGATCGCTATGGGTGCTGTTGTGGACGACTGGCCCAGTGGCAACGCGCTGCTCCAGCCGTGCCGGCACGTGCTGGATGGATTGCCGTACCCGCTTGGCATTCGCGTGTCGCGCAGTTTGGAGTGCGGCAGCCATGCTGCCGCAGCAGCCGTACTCACGATCCGGCGCGTGGCATACCGTTCCCCATCCTGGTCACGGCGGTGCTGAATGTGCTCATACCAATCATCGAGTCGGTCCGGCATGCGCAGCAGAGCGCACAACGGTAAGGTCAGCGGGGGAGGCTGAATGTGCTCATACCGATCATCGAGTCGGTCCGGCATGCATGCGCTACCTGCGCGTAGACGTTTCGTTGTACGAGATTCGTGCCTGCGCACCAGCGGCCACGGCCAGCACCTGACAGCGGTGGAGAGGAATGCCTCCACGCAGGCTGGAAGCCTGCGTCACGGGGAGCACGTGCAGCCCGGCCTAACGCAGCGCGACATGTGGGTAATGCATAGCAGCCCCGCAGGGGCTTCCACGCTGTCAGGTAGGGCTTCAGCCCGCATGACCCCCAACCCCGCCGGCACTTCCATGCCGTCAGAGAGGGCTTCAGCCTGCATGACCTCCAGCCCCGCCGGCACTTCAATGCTGTCCGGTAGGGCTTTAGCCCGCCTGACCTGAACCTCCGCTTTTCCAGGTCGAAGTCTGTCTCAACCTTCTCAACCTCTCTTGCCAAAAATGCTTTAATTTATCAGGTTAAAATCCACATTTGTGAACAGGTATTTTGCTATGATAGAAGCGACGATTGTTGCAGTACTTGCAACACGTCGCTAACAAACTCCGGTCATCACAGGCTGACATGATCTTTATGCTGGAGGAAGACGATGTTTGGGAGCAAACAGGGAAAACGGCAACGTCTCGATCAATATGAAGCATTGCTGGCCGAAACACCACTTACTGCGGCTGAACTGGCGTATCGCCTGGGTGTGCCACGCTCAACCGTGATCCGCGATCTACCGTTGCTCGAAGAACGTGGGTTGTTGTTGAGTGAGGATGAGGAGGGACGGTTGCATATGTTTCGACGCTGGTGGTGATTGTACCGGTATTCGCAACAACTTTTGGATGCTGTTGCCATTTTTGGGCGAGTCGGGTGCTATAACTCACATCAGAGAACATGATTGATCACAATCGGATAAGGATGCAGACGATGAAACCTCAGTACCGTTCATGGCCTGTCATTGGGATCGCGGTGGGAATGCTGATACTGGTTCTGGCCTGTGGTGGCGGTGCGGCGGCACCAACACTCGTTGCCACATCACCCGCTCAGGAAGAGCAATCAGCACCTGTATCGCAGACAACAGCCGTTGCGGATGCGGCGCAACCTACATCACAGGCAACAGCCGTTGCGGATGCGGCGCAACCTACATCACAGGCAACAGCCGTTGCGGATGCGGCGCAACCGCAGGTCTTCAACATCGGTGATGTTATCGGTATTGATGGCCTGAATCTGATTGTTCTCGGCTGGCAGGTTGTAGAGGGAAATAGCTTTGTCCAGCCTGAGCCTGGACAGCGGTTCATTGCCGTTGAGATGGTGATCGTTAATCAGGGTGACTCGCCAAAATCGGTTTCCGGCTTATGGCAGTTGTCGCTCAAGGATGCTGAGTTTCGCAAGTATACTCCCGATTTCAGTGCGACGGTTGCAATCGGTGATCGCCAGCTCGGTGGCGTGCTGGTTCCTGGTGAGCGTTTACGAGGGTGGACAGGATTTTCTATCCCGGAGGATGCACGTGGGCTGACATTAACCTTCGATGGCAACCTGTTCAGCGGTGGTACGGTTTCGGTTGCCCTTGGTGATGATCCGGTCAGGCAAGAGCCGCCGGCAACCATTCCTGGCGAGCGCCCAATCACTGTTTTCAATGTCGGTGAATCGGTTCAGGTCGGTGATCTGGTCATAACGGTCAATGAGGTTACATCACCTCTTGGTGACCGCTTCAGTCAGCCAGACGATGGCTACCGGTTTGTGTTAGTTGACGTAACGATTGAGAATCGTGGTGATCGTTCCCGGTTTCTCTCTTCAATTCAAACCTGGATCAAAGATGCGCAAGGGTATTGCTATACCGAGAATATTACGGCAACTTCGCTGGCGACGGGTGTCAGGATTGATGGCGAACTCCCTGCTGGTCAGACGGTGCGTGGTCAGATCGGTTTTGAAGTGCCGGCTGATGCATCTGAGCTACGCTTCGTTTTCGATCCTGATGTGATCGGTGGTACACCGGTATCAATCCGCTTACCGTAGCTGAAGTACCGATAGCAGGTGAAGAGGTGTCCATCCTCTTCACCTGCGAAGGAGCGTGTGTATGTCGCGATTGGAACGACTGGTTACGATAGACTCGCTCATCCGCTCCAGAACCTACCCGTCGGTAGCTGATTTTTGTGCTCGCTTTGAGTTGAGTGAGCGGGCTATTTTCGCTGACCTGGCTTATCTGCGCGAACGGGTTGGGGCACCACTGGCCTACAGTCGTCGCAATGGTGGTTATTACTATCGTGATCCGACGTGGGTCATGCCGGTGTTGCAGGTCAGCGAGGGTGAATTACTGGCATTTCTGATCAGCACCGAATTGAGCCGGCGATATCTGGGAACTCCATTTGCAGCGCCACTCCGTCGTCTTTTGCAGCGAATGGAAGCCTATATCACAGAGCAAATAGCGGTTCATCCTGATGCATTGCTGGCTCATCTCACGTTCCAGCCCGGTGCGTTAGCCTCGGTTGATCCCGAACTGGTGCAGGTGCTGCACGAATGTATTCGTGAGTGCTATCCGGTTGAAATCACCTATTTCACTGCCAGCCGGCAGGAACTGACTCACCGGCTGATAGAGCCGTACCATCTCTTTCTGGCGCGTGGCGATCTGCATGTGATTGCCTTCGACCATCTCCGTGGCGAACTGCGCCAGTTCGCACTCTACCGAATCAGACAGTGGCAGGTTCGCCGGCACGAACGGTTTGTTCGCGATCCAAAAGTTGACATTGCAGCGTATCTCCGCAATGGTTTTGTGGTTGAAGGCGGTACGCAACCATTGCTGATCGAGATCGCATTTGACCGCGAGCAGGCGCCGTATATTCGAGAACGGCAATGGCATGCGACCCAGCAGCTTGAAGATCAGCCTGATGGCGGGGTGATCCTGCGCTTTCAGAGTGGTGCCCTCGGCGAGATCAAGCGCTGGGTGTTGGGCTACGGCTCGCACGCACGGGTACTGTCCCCACCCGAACTGGTGCACATGGTCGCTGATGAGTTGCGAAAAGCCGCAGCACTGTACTCGTAACTGCAACTATAGTGCAGGCTGGGATGATAGACTTCGTCTTGAGGCAGCAGATGTTGAATAGCGAGGGTATGCATGAATCTGATACGCTACACCGGTCATCCGTTCGTTGATGTCGGTTTTGCCACGATAACGGCGTTTGTCGGGAAGCAACGTGTTGCCGATCTCAATGCCGCTGATTTTCAACGTATTGCCGATTACATTGAGGCAAATTATGTGCGGCAGCCGTTGCGTAGCTTTCTAACAGTGGCGCTTACCACGAATGCATGGTTTGTCCAACCGGCGTTCAACCCAGACCGTCCCGGCTTGTCGCCTGACAAACAGGCTGAAGCACGTCAAAAACGTGATTACTGGGCTAAGCAGCATCTGCGGCAGTGGGCAGAGGCTGCCAGATCGCTTGAAACCTGCCTCTTTACCGGTTTGCCGGCGGCGGCATTTGAGTTGTCGGGCAAACTGCCACCCGGACGGGTTGGGCGGGCACAGATGCCGTTGTTGCAAGGCGACGACTCAATCAATTTCTTCATCAACGGTGACCCCGGTCTGCCGATGGCGCCGGAGGCGATTCTGGCTTTGCAGGCGATGCCGTTGGGTTGTGCCAGGGTAGGCGGTAATCTGCTCGCTGTGCATTGTGATGATGAGCACTTTACGATTGCGTTTGCCAATCGGTTTTTGCAGCGCAACCTGAGCGATGTGGCGAAAGCGCAGGCGGCCGGCGAAGAGAAATTACCCGGTTCACCGCGTAGTTTGCGGACATTGCTGATTGAAACGCTGGCCGATATTATGCGCCAGCAGCTCGAAGGGGCGCGACGGACGACGATCACGGCTTACCATTTCTCTAACTTCGGTCAATCACCATTCCTGGAGCTGTATCATCTACCGCTCCAGATTACCGGTTTTCTGCTTGCGGTCTACACCCCGACCTATCGCAACCTCTGGAATGAGCTGGTTGCCCGGAGCTGGCAGCGCGTGGTGCCGACCGGGAAGCGCGGGAAGGCAGCCGAAGCGGCTGAACCGCGGGTGAACTATCTGTACGAGGACTTGTTTACGCTCCCGGCACAGGCAGCACGCTTTGTGCGTACCTATTTTCTCCGCATCCCTGATATAAATCGATCTACCAATCGATCTACTGATGATCCCCGTCGCGACTATTCATTCCGTCAGGAGATTGACCTTGTTTTGTGGCCGCTGGTTGAACGCTTTGTGCAGGAGGTAATGCTTATGACCGATGATCGAGTAGCGATTTTGAAGGAATTGGGCGATAAACTCGCCGACTACACCCGCAAGCAGGGCGGGAAGCGCTTTTTCCGTCAGTTCTTCACTGTGCAGCGGAGTGACCATTTTCTGAGCCTGCTCAACAGGACGAATATCGACTACACGCGCTATACGCAAGGGCGCGAAACGCTCTTCACTCTTGATAGTTTCCTCACCGTCTTTATGGAAGGTGAGGAGGTGTTGCGCAGCGATTGGCGTTTGATGCGTGATCTGGTGTTGATCCGTATGGTTGAACAGTTGCGAGACTGGATTGCCGGCAATCCTGATGCTGTGCCAGATGATGCGGAAGTTGTTGTTAGCGAATAATCAATGGAGAAAGGAGAGGAACAACCATGACCTTCGTAACCGGTTTATTCTTGATCGATGCACCGGCGTCGGCGCTCAACAATCTCGGCTCGATTCCAGGTGAACGCGAAGAGAACACTGTCGGCGTCAAAGTCATTAGAACCAAAGCCGGCTATTTTCCCTATGTGTCGGCACAAGCGTTTCGCTACTGGCTACGCACGACGCTCGAACGGCGGGTACCGGCGTGGCGTTCATCGCCGATCTTCCGCGAAGAGAAGATTGCCTATACCGACGCCAACCCGATTCGTTACTGGGACGATGATCTGTTCGGGTATATGCGAGCGCCGGGCAAAGGTGAGACGGCGAAGAAGAGTCGAGAGCAGATGAGTTTGCTGGAAGAATCTACCCCGGTGACGGATACAGTTACCCGCGCCTCACCGTTCCGGGTGAGTACACTGGTCTCAATTGCACCGGTCGATCCGACCAGTGATTTTGGTGTGATGTCGCGTCACGAAGGAAATCCGGTGCCTCATGAGCATCAATTCTATCGTACCACGCTGAAAGGTCTCTTCTCGCTTGACCTGTGGGCATGTGGTACCTTCTCATACCGCAATCGTACCGGTTTCCGCAACCTCGACGATGAGCGGGTGCGTCTGGTGAAGGACGTGGCCGGAGTCGAGCATCTCGAAAGCGAGAAGTCGTACCGCTTGCCGAAGCAAGAGCGTCTGGCTCGCGTGAAGGCTCTCTTTGCCGGGATGGCGCAATTGGAGGGTGGTGCGAAACAAGCCCTGCACTACACCGATGTCAGCCCGGCGCTCGTGATCTTTGCCGTTACCACGGGTGGTAATCATATTTTCCACCATACTGTCGGTGCGCAACGTAATGGTCTACCAGAAATTAAGATTGACGCTTTACAAGAAGCCCTGCGTGTCTTCGCCGATGGCATCCGTTCGCCGATATATGTGGGATGGGTGAAGGGGTATCTCGATGAGGCGCGGGACGCTTTTGAGCAATTTGTTGCTCAGCATAATGAGCAAGCTGCGGCCCAGGGTTTGCCACGTATCATGCTGAGCCATCCGCGTGAGGCTTTTGCCACTTTCATTCAGGACTGTGATACACATCCTGAGTGGCTGGATTAGGGAGGAATTATGCAGGCGCTCAAGATTGTGCTCGAAGCCCTGACAACGTCCTTTCGCTATCCTCACTTTATGTTGGGGGTACAGCCGAGCTTTCCATTGCCACCGCCGGCAACTATCTATGGGCACATCTGTAGCGCATTGGGCGACTGGGTCGATCCAGCAGGACTGGCGTTTGCCTACCATTTCACCGCTGCCGGTGAAGGGCACGACCTTGAGCATATCCATGTGCTCTCGGCGTCATCAGGAAAATTGCCTGGTGGCGAACCCAAGGTGCTTGAAGGGAACGTCAATCCCTTCAAGCGCCAGCTCCTGCTCTTCCCGCGGTTGACTCTCTACCTCAACCGACCGGAGTGGATTGATGCCTTTCGTTTTCCGCGCTACCCGGTGGTTCTGGGTCGTTCACAAGACCTGGCAGCCTATACCTATATTGAGATTGTCGATCTCCAGCAGGCCGATCAGGTCTATTTTGAGCATACCCTGTTGCCCTTTGCGATGGCTACTCAAGCCCCAGCGGGTGTTGTCACGCTGATGCCGCGCTGGATTAACTATCGTCAGCGTCGGCAGCCCAGCTTTGCCCGTTATCTGGTCTTGACCGAACGGATTACAACCAGGCAGATGTTGCGCTTCGGTCAGCAATCGGCAACATACTGGAGTGACCCAACAGCACCGGTTGTTGATGGATTGCCACTCGGTTTGTGGTTTCATACCTTCGTAGGAGCAGACGATGAAGCCTTCGCCATGGCCTGATTGGCTGGATGATCTGTTGGCTAAGAGCCAGCAGTACGGTGGAGAGACATTAGCCAGTCATACATGGGATGTCCTTTGCCGACTGGCCGATCTCTATCGGTTACGGCCGCACCTCGCAGACTTGGCAGGCGAGGTGCGCCTATGGCATTGCCTGTACTGGGCCACCTTTCTCCACGATTTCGGGAAGGCGGCGGCAGGTTTTCAGCGACGGTTGCGTGGAGGCCCGGCATGGTCGCATCGTCACGAAGTGCTCTCGCTGGCCTTTGTCGATGCAATTGCGCACGATCTGAATGAGTTAGAACAGTGCTGGGTCGTAGCGGCGATTGTGTCGCACCACCGTGATGCACCGGAAATTCGTGAGCTGTACCCTGTCGGGTTGCGCAAGGATCCGTTAAGCGATCTTTGCGCTGAACTGCAACCGGCTACTGCTGATCTTCTGCATCGCTGGCTTGGCGAGTGTGCGAATCCCTGGCGTATCGGGCTGGGGATGGCAGATGTGGTTGCGGAAATCAACCCGCAATCACATCCGATTGATGCCAGACGCATCCGTCACTGGCTGTCGGTCTATCACCAGTGGGTCGATACCTTGACTGCTGCGGGCACAGCAACCACTGCCCGCATTCCCGGTATTCTGTTGCGCGGCCTGATCACCACTGCCGACCACATGGCGTCAGCGCATCTCCAGCAGCTACCGGAACCGATACGCCACTCGTGGCAAGCGGTCATTCCCGCCGGACGAGAAACATATTCTCATCAGGTCGCAAGTGTCGGTGCGAGTGCGCAGCATGTGTTATTGATGGCGCCAACCGGTAGTGGCAAGACCGAAGCCGCACTGGCCTGGGCATTGGGTGATGGCAGTAACCCGCCGGCGCGCATCTTCTACACACTTCCTTACCAGGCCAGTATGAACGCGATGTACGACCGACTATGCGGACTCTTCGGGAATAATGTCGTTGGTCTTCAACACGGTCGAGCTGCCCAGGCACTCTACGCCCGTTTCCGGGACGGCGAGGAATGGGCAGCAACTACGGTGCGAAAGGTACAGTGGGAGAAGAATCTCAACCTCTTACACGCCCGTCCCCTCAAAGTACTGAGTCCCTACCAACTGCTCAAAGCTCTCTTTCAACTGCGCGGCTTTGAAGCCATGCTGACCGACTATGCGCGGGCGGGTTTTATCTTCGATGAGATTCACGCCTATGAACCAGAACGGCTGGCCCTTATCACCGGCTTGATGCGCTATTTGCGCCGGCATGTTGCGGCCCGCTTCTTCGTGATGTCGGCTACCTTCCCAACGCTCATCATCGAACAGCTTAGCGATGTGTTGGATACCCCAGCCATCATTCAGGCGACACCAGACATCTTTGCCCGTTTCCGTCGTCATCAGTTGCACCTGCGTGATGGCGAGCTGACCGATCCTGCAATTATCACCGAGATTGTCGCCGCGGTACGTGATGGAAAACAGGTTCTGGTCTGTGTCAATACGGTCGCACGGGCGCAGATGGTGCGCGATCTACTGATGCAGGCTGGTTTGAGCGACGAGCAACTCATCCTGATCCACAGTCGCTTCACCTATGGTGATCGCAATCGGCTGGAGCAGACAATCGTTGAGCGCTGTCGCAGCGATAGCGCCCGGCGGCCACCGTTAGCGTTAGTAGCCACCCAGGTGGTCGAAGTCAGCCTCGACATCGATTTGGACACTCTCTACAGTGATCCGGCACCGCTGGAAGCCCTCTTGCAACGCTTCGGGCGGGTCAATCGACGGGCAGCGAAGGGAATCTGTCCCGTCTACATCTTCCGTCAGCCCAACGACGGCCAGGGTGTTTATGGGCGCCATCGTGATCCCGAACAGGCCGGTCACATCGTGCGGGTCACGCTGGCCGAACTCGAACGTCATCATGGTGACATTATCGATGAGGCCGCAGTACAGACCTGGCTGGATACCATCTATGCCGACCCGTTACTGCGCCAGCAATGGCTGACAGCGTATCAGAACATGAGTCGGCAAGTCGAACAGATCATCAACGGTCTCTGCCCGTTCCAAAGCGATGCCCAGCGTGAAGAAGAGTTCGAGCAGATGTTTGACGGTGTGGACGTGGTACCGGCCTGCTTCGAGCGCGACTACGTCAGCCGGCTGGTCGAAGAGCGCTTTATCGAGGCGAATGACTTTCTGGTCAGCATCAGCAAACAGCGGTTTGCCATCTTACGCAGTCAGGGCAAAGTGCGACCTGCGGAAGAGACCGGTCAGCGGCGGGTCTGGGTTGTGCAAACGCCCTACGACTCGCGTAATGGTCTCTCATTTGGCGATACGGTCATTGATCCAGATTGGAGTTAAGTATGACACTTACCGTACATCACCTCATCTTCACCGCGACGGCGGAAACCCCGGTTGTCCTGGCGGCGCAAAGTGGGCCAGCGGTACGCGGTGCGGTTTCCAATGCGCTATGGACACGCTTTTGTGCCAACAAAGAAGCACCAACGTGTGCCGATTGCCCCCTCTACAGTCGTTGCCCGGTTGCCGCGTTGGTCGCCCCGATGCGGAGTGAAGATGAGAAAGGCAGTGACCAGCGGCCCCGTCCGTATGTCGTGCGTCCGCCGCTCGCCGATGATCAGCACGCCCGGCAGGGTGAGAGCATGCATTTTCAGCCAGGCGATACCATCCGGTTTGGCCTGGGATTATTTGGGCATGCCGAAAACCTGTTCCCTTTCATCGTGATGGCGGTGCGGGAACTGGAACGTGATGGCATCGGGGTCAAACTGGACGAATTGCGCCGACGGCGGGGCCGCATTGCTCTCCGCTCTATTGAGGCGTACCATCCTCTGAGTGGAGCCAGACAGACGCTCTACCCATTACCCGGCGGAACTGTGTATTTTCCCGGTCTGCCGATTGACGCAGCAGCAGTACGTGACTACGCGGCGCGGTTGCCGACTGAAGAAATCACCCTCTTCTTCCATACCCCCATGCGGCTCATCGATCAAGATCGTCTGGTCAAGACCATCGCCTTACGGCCACTTATCCAACGCCTGATGCGTCGGCTCGATGATCTGTCGCGTGCTTACGGCGATGGCCCACTCACCATCGATTTTCGCGGATTACTGGCCCTTGCCGAACAGGTGACCGTCACCGCCGACAAAACGCGCTGGATCGACGTCGTCAGCGTCTCGTCGCGCCAGCAACGGCGGACACCGGTTGGTGGCCTGATCGGCAGTGCAACCTTTCGTGGGCCATTGGCGGAATTGCGTGAACTCATCGTATGGGGCAGCCTGATCCATGTTGGGCGCAATGCAGTCAAGGGTGATGGCTGGTACACTCTCCAGGGCATGCCGGTCTGGCCGTAGCTCCAATGGTGGCAACGGCGACAACCCGGCCTGACCTGCGTTTGTTGCTTCTGCACCTTAACAATTGAAGTAACGTTTCGGTGGGGTCATCGTCTACATATTGCGCGTTGGGGTGGTGGCGCTTGCCACCACCCTGCGCCAGGAAACATTCCCACGGGTTCATCGTCTATGTGTGGCACGATGGCAAAGATATTCGTATCGTATCTCCTTGCATCATGCGCAAACATGTGTATATTGAAAAAGAGCACTTGAACCTTAACAATCGATCACTGTTGCCCTTTCTAAGGCGACACCAGCACTCTATCCTGAAAGGAAGGCTATACCATGGAACTCATCGTCGATGAACGAGGTAGCTTCATTGGCAAGCATCAGGGCCGTTTACGGGTCACAAAGGACAACGAACGGCAAAAAGAAGTGCCGATCATGCACCTGCGCCAGGTAATTATCGCCGGTGGAGGCATTGCCATTAGTAGTGATGCAATCCGGGCGTGTAGTGAAGAGGGAATACCGATTCACTTCATTAGCAGCAATGGTACACCGCAAGCCAGCCTGTACAGTGCCGGCCTCACCGGAACTGTTCTGACCCGGCGGGCGCAACTGCGCGCGTATGACGGCCCGGCTGGTGTCGCCCTTGCCCGTGCATTCACATTAGGCAAACTCGGCAATCAAGCGAATCTTCTCCGCTATGTTGCGAAGAATCGTAAAGGAACCGCACCGGAAATATATGAACTGCTCATGGCGACTGCGGCAGAAGTTGTCGATTATCAGATTGCCGTTGAGCGGCTGCATGGAGAGACCGTCGATGACATTCGTGACGCATTAATGGGCATCGAAGGACGTTATGCAGCCCGCTACTGGCAGGCGATTGGGTCCCTGATACCGCCGGCATTGAACTGGCCAGGACGGGAAACAAGAGGTGCGAGCGATCCGTTTAATCAAGTACTCAATTACGGATATGGTGTTCTCTACGGTCAGGTTGAACATGCGATAGTACTGGCGGGTCTTGACCCCTATGCTGGCCTACTACATGCAGATCGTCCAGGAAAACCCAGTCTGGTCCTCGACCTGATCGAGGAATTCCGGCAAGCAGTTGTAGATCGGACACTCCTCGGGCAGATCACTCGTGGCTGGCAGATCGGGCGTGAGGAAGATGGGAGACTTGACCAGCCAACCCGTGAACGTATTGCCACTAAGGTCTTAGAGCGGCTTGAAACGACAGAGCCGTATGAAGGCAAACGTCAGCCACTACGTCATATTCTCCAGTGTCAGGCGCGACACATTGCGACGTATGTGCGGGGAGAGCGTGAATCTTACACCCCATTCATCATGGGATGGTAAGGAGGGCCGCGATGCAATGTCTTGTCACCTACGACATTCCCAATGATCGGGCAAGACAGCGAGTCGCTGATGCCTGCCTCGACTATGGCCTGCAACGAATTCAATATAGTGCTTTCGCCGGGAATCTCAGCCGGACCCATCAACGGGCACTATTCGGCGAAATAACCCGGCGGGTCAAAGGTCATACCGCAAACGTCCAACTTTTCGTCTTCGACAGCAAAACCTGGAGTGATCGGCGCATACTGGAGCAGCAATATGACGATGCCTGATCTTGATACGATTGAAGTCAGCGATATCAAACAGTGGCGTTACTGTCCGCGGGTTGTGTGGTACACCTACTGCCTGCCTGCCATTCGTCCAAAGACAGATTTAATGCGTCAGGGAGCTGCGAGTCACCGTGCTGAGGAAGACCGGGAAGAGCGGCGTTCACTTCGCACATATGGCCTGAAAACCGGAGAGCGTTTCTTCCACGTCTATCTACGGTCAGAGCGACTTGGCGTCAGAGGAATCCTCGACCTGGCAATTGCAGTACCCAACCGGTCAGACCCGGCAGCAAAAATAGTCGTGGTTGACTACAAAGATAGCGAGCAGGATGCCGGGCCGCACTTCAAACTTCAGGTAGGCGCCTACGCACTTCTCATAGAAGAGACGTGGGGTTTACCGGTAGAAACCGGATGGATATACCACATTCCATTACGGAAAGCGGAAAAAGTCCCAATCAGCCCCCAATTACGCAAAAACGTAATCGAAACGATTGCTGCGGTGCAAAAAGCCATTCGGACTGAAGCGCTACCACCGCCACCGTCGAGCCGGGCACTCTGCGTCAACTGCGAGTTTCGCCGCTTCTGCAACGACGTCGTATAGATCGACCCTGAGAATAGTCATATACGTAGTCGATTCGCAACTGAGTACCGAAAGCCGTCATCAACAGCGTATTGGTACTCAGTTGCTCTACGTCCAATGAGTAGATAACGCATCAGAGACAGATCGATGCACTTCGCAACCCGGACGAGATTCTGAACAAACCTGGAGTTGCGAACACAACCCCAAACAAACCCTTGCACAACCGGCCAGGACAGATATAATGAACGTATAGGAAGGCTCCAGAGATGCTTACAACGACCAACGAGAGTGATCACAGCGCATGGGTAGGAATAGAGAGGTTGGCTTTCAACAATTTCGGCTCACGGTAGAGCACTGAAACCCTTGTTTTTGCTTACCTTCAACCTACACGTGGCTCTTTCAACAATTTCGGCTCACGGTAGAGCACTGAAACTTGCGACGAACTGGGTCTTCGCTGATACCGGTCAATCCTTTCAACAATTTCGGCTCACGGTAGAGCACTGAAACCGAGCGCCGACACAA
>Ga0209479_1002224_pt1 | contig 14355 bp, 13 predicted proteins | sample DewCreD2012metaG_2_FD_184112 | JGI IMG/M metagenome (GOLD analysis project Ga0209479, IMG submission 184112) | Hot spring sediment bacterial and archeal communities from British Columbia, Canada, to study Microbial Dark Matter (Phase II) - Dewar... ...
CCTGGAAGTCCATCGCCTTCAAACCGGTACTTCGTGGTTTGAAGCGAAAGCATCTATCATCCGAGAGGCCATCCGTTCTTATCTGGCTCAACCGCTTTACAATCTGCCGTCAACTGCGTAACTCCTAATTCGTTTTTGTGGCAGATGGGTCAGGAGTAGGGGCGACCCTTGCGGTCACCCGCCCTTGCGGTCGCCCCCTGGGGCAGGGGCGAGCCCCGCCCCGGCCGCTGGCCTTAGGTACCAGGGGCAGAAAGCCCCGTTTGAAAACTGCCCAGGCAAGCCGACGGGCTCAAAATGAATATATTTTTCATTGCGGCGGCGAAGATGCTCATCCAGATCGACGCTATTGCAACTTGACAAATTATTCCGACAATCCGTTGCCCTGTCCTCGGGCGGGGCTTGCCGGGCCGCGGCCCTCACCCCACCCCCTGCCCCCTCTCCTCTCCCGCTCGCCTTCGGGCCGAAGGCCCTTCGGGCGGAGGCCTTCGGCGGCGGGGGTCCTCACCCCTCCCCTGGCCCCTCCCCTCTCCCGCTGTGCGGGAGAGGGGAGGGGAATGAGGAAGGGGGTTTTGCGGCGGGCGGCTTCGCCGCCCGCCGCAAAACCCCTCTTCAATCCCCCCTCTCCCCCGGCCGCAAGGCCAGGGGGAGAGGGGGGACAAAGGGGGGTGAGGGGGTCAAAACACCTCTTCGGCTATTGTCGGAACAATTTGTTAAAGCGCAAAAGCGTCGGGCTTATGTTGCAAAGTCCCTTCGGGGCTCAACACAGCCCGCAAGGGCTTTGCTGAATCAGCCCGACGGTTTACCGTCGGACTTAAATTGATGTCAATGGGGCAGGGGCAAGCCCTGCCCCTACATCGGCTCCGTATGGACCAGGAAATGGGCCACGTTTGGAAAGGCCTGACGGAGGCGCCCCTCCAATTGCGCTGAGCAGCGGTGAGCCTCTTCTATAGAGAATTCCCCGGGGCAGACGCAGTGCAGGGAAACGTATAGGGCATCGTGCACCTGCCGCAGCCGGACGTTGTGGCATTCCATCACTCCATCCTGGGCTTCAGCAATCCGACGGATTTGCTCCACCATGTCAGAGTACGTGTCGGTCACGTCCTGCCCCGGGTTGTCGGATAGCGCGGGAGCCACCTCAATGTGAGTCTCCACTGCCGCCAGTCCTTCCACCTGCATGCGCAGTCGGTTCTCAAAGGCGGTGGCCATCTGGTGGGCCTCGTCCAGTGAGAGATGCCCGGAGACCTCCAGGTCCAGGTCCACGTGGTACCCGTCCGCCATCCGGTGGATGTGGACATCGTGGACGGAGAGGCCGGCCTCGGCGGCGATCGCCCGCACCTGCCCGATAACGGGATCAGTGGAGGTTGCCGGTTCCACGTGGACGGTCACGTCGCAATCGGAGCAGAGTTGGGAGACGGCCTCCTCCACGCGGGTTGCCACCTTATGGGCCATCCCGGCGGGCATCTCCGGTGCGACGCGTACCGTCGTCTCTACAAAGGTGACCGGTCCGGCCATGCGCAGGCGAATGGGGCCGCATTCCTGGACGTGTTCCACGCCAGCGATGGCGGCGCGCACCTGTTCCTCCAGCCCCTCCGGCGCCCGGTCCAGGAGCGCGTCTACCGTGCGGCGGCCCAGTTGCAGGCTGACCCAGATGACGATGGCCGCCACCACCAGCGCGGCGATGGCGTCGGCCCGCAGCAGCCAGGGGCGGTACTGGGGGAACACATCGGCCAGGCGCACCAGGATCAGCCCGACGATGACGACAGAACTGCTCCAGATGTCGGTGGAGAAGTGGAGCGCGTCGGCCTCCAGGGCCTGGCTGTTATAGCGACGCGCAACCCGGTAGAGGGCGCGCGAGCGGGTGAAATCCACCGCGATGGCCAGTCCCATTACCCCGAAAGCCCAGAGGGTGGCCTCCACCTCCACGGTTTTGAAGAGCAGCCGGTTGAGCGCCTCGTAGATAATCCAGACGCAGGTCAGCAGCAGGAGCAGCGTCTCTATCAGCGCGGAGAGGTTCTCCACCTTCCCGTGGCCGAAGGGGTGCTCCCGGTCGGCCGGACGGCCGGAGGCGCGCACAGCCAGGAAGGTGATGAGCGCGGCCACCAGGTCCAGCCCCGAGTGGGCGGCCTCAGAGAGAATGCCCAGACTGTTGGTGAGGAGGCCAATGACCAGTTTGAAAGTGGTAAGGAATACGGCCGCCAGAACAGAACTGAGGGCAACGGCCTGCTTTTCTCGCCGGGCAGTGAATGTTTCTGCTTTCATTTGCCCGTTATGCTACCTCAAAATGGGCAGACGTCAAGTCGGTATCCTGCGACGGGTGCGTCGGTAGGGGATGGCGTGACCGAAGCCAGGGCCGGAGCCGAAAGGGGAGCAGGCACTGAGCCTGTTCCCCTTTTCAGCAAAGCCAGCAGAGGGGATTTGCAGCGGCGGCAGCCGCTGCGAATCCCCTCTGTGTTATGGGGTTGTTCCGTTCAGCCGATACCGCTGGATGGTCTCCAGCAGGGAAGGGTTGATCTGGCTGAATACCTGTTGAAGCCACTGGCGGACCAGGGCCTCCCCGAACCGCTCCCGGACCACTTCTTTCTGGATTCTCAAAAAGCGCCGGTACATCTCTGCCAGTTCCTCTGTCCGCAGGGCAGGATCCGTGCGGTCTTCAATCCGGCTGAGATTGAACTGGATGGGAAGTTCGGCGGTGCGCTGGTTCACCTCTATCTCGCAAGCGAAATCATCCGGGGAGGCCCGGTATGGCTTGGTGGCCCGGCAGAGGAGTTCGGCGAACTCCCGGAAGGCCCGCCGCAGTCGGATTTTTTCCACATCTCCCGGACGGATCAGACCGGCTGTATAGAGGCCGTAGAGGGCTTTACAGGTCTCAAACTCCGTCAGACCGCAGGCACGGGCCACGTCGGCCACGTCCCGAACCCCGTCCAGTGCCTCCCAGACCCGCCGCTCCTCCTCCGTCAGTTCTGGACCCTCCAGCAGACCGAAGTCGCTCCGGCGCTCAAAGATGGCTTCGGAGGAAGGAACGACCCGCTGGATGGTGGCCCAGTTATCCACCCACCGGGCGCCGGCCAGGAGCAGGCTTTCCACGCTCATTCGGAGTACGGTGCACCCCTCTGTCGGCCCCATCCGCTGGTCAAAGGTGAAGGCCCCCTCCTGCCATCGGAAGAGGTCACAGATGTCGTTCAGAACCTGCTCCGGAGTCCGGACCTCTCCGTCGGGCCCCCGGGAGGTGGCGCACACCGGGCGGCCTTCCTGGAACGAAAGGGTGCGCACGGAGAGGCCGTCTGTCACCGTCAGGGTACCGGTGTGGCGGCCGGAGGCGATCAGTTTGATCAGGTCGGGGAGGTGGAAATCCCGCAGGTCGCCGGAGAGGAGCATCATCCCCCGGTACTCCTGCATCTCTTCGCCCCGCAGGTGACGGAGAATCCCCTCCAGCCATTCCCGCTCGGTCCGGACACAAGTGGCGATGCGGGTGAGGATGGCACAGCGAAGCGGGTCTCCAGCCGCTCGCCCCCGGGCCTTCAAGACGTCCTCTTCCCGGCGGCGCAGGAACTCCAGCCGTTGTCCCAGAAGGGCCAGCGCCCGCTCCTGGGGGATTTTGTTCAGCAGGAAAATGCCCAGGTCGTACTCGGAACGGTTGGGTTCCTGGGAGGCCAGGGCCTCCTCCATCCCGGCGAAGAAGGCCTGCCGCCCCTGCTCCGTCAGATGGTAGATGCTGCGCTCCGGCCCCTCGCCGCGCGCGCGGGTCTCCAGCACCAGCCCCCGGCGGTGGAGTTTGGAGAGGGAGTAGTAGATGGCCGCCGGGCTGACGGCCAACCACAGGTCCACATCCGCCGCGCGGATTTGCTGGAGAATCTCGTAGCCGTGCATGGGCCGGTCCAGGAGCAACCCCAGAACCAGCAGGTCGTTACGGGTGAGTCCCGCCGTTTCTCCCATATGGCTCCTCCGGATCCTTTTTCGGCCGGGTTAGGGCAACTGCTTGCAGTTGCCTTACGATTATACCACAATCCTGGATAAGTACCAGAATATTCCGATTGAACTTGACAGGAAAAATATTCTGCGGTATAATCAGAGCGGTAATTTCTGGATAGACTATTCAGTACTGAAATAACAACGGAGGCTTCTGATGGAGATTCCTCGTCTCTCCCGCCGCCGGTTTCTGGGCCTGACGGCCGCTGCGGGCATCGCGGCTGTCCTGGGCGTGCCCCTGCTGAAGAAGGGGGCTTCTCTGGCCCAGGAGCGCCCGAAGGCCCGCTACGCCCTCATCATAGACACCACCAAATGCACGGGCTGCGGGGCATGCATAGAGGCCTGCCGCTTGCGCAACCACCTCCCCGAGGGAGTCAGTTACATCCACCGCATCGTCAAGGGCAATCACCGCAACCCCTGGTTCCTGATGATTCAGTGTCAGCATTGTGCCAACCCGCCCTGTGCCACCGTCTGCCCTACCAATGCCACCTACCGGCGGGAGGACGGGGTGGTGCTGATTGACGAGCGGCTCTGCGTGGGCTGCAAGTACTGCATGCAGGCCTGCCCCTACCAGGCGCGCGTCTACGACGAGGAGCGGGGCGTGGCGGATAAGTGCTGGCTCTGCCTGCCCTGGGTCCTGGGCGGCGGGCTTCCGGCCTGCGTGGAGGCCTGCATCCCCGGCGCCCGTCTCTTCGGCCGCGCCGATGACCCCCAGAGCGAGGTGGCCCAACTCATCGCCTCGGGGCGGGCCAAACCCCTCCATCCCGAGTTTGGCACTGACCCCTCCATCCTGTTCTACGTGATCCAGGAAGAGTGAGGTGCGCGATGCAGACGGCATGGGGCTGGCTTCCAGCGATTTACCTCTTCCTGGGCGGTATGGGCGCGGGCGCGCTGCTGGTCGCCGCCGCCTTTGAGTTCTACGGCAAACGGTACCAGTACGAGTTCTGCCCCACTGCCCTGGTGGGCGCCACCGTCCCTGGCCCGCTGGTCATCCTGGGCACCATTCTGCTCATCTTTGACCTGGGGGCCGGCCTGCGGGAGCCCTGGCGCATCTTCTACATGTTCACTCACTTCTCCTCCGTGATGACCTGGGGCGTCTGGCTGCTCACCCTGTTCATCCCCTTCTCCCTGCTCTACGGCTTTCTGGAGATTCTGGACACCTTCCCGGCGGCCCGCCAGTGGCTGCGGACCCGCCGCTGGTTGCGCTGGACGGCCTTCCTCTGGAGCCTCCCTCTTCGCCGGACCAAGCGGGTCTTTGCCGGAATCGGGTCCGCCCTGGCGGTGGGCGTCGCGATCTACACCGGCATCCTGCTGAGCGCGGTCGGCCCGGCCATCCCCTTCTGGTCCACCTGGGTCCTGCCTTTCATCCCTATCCCGATGATGCCGGTTCTCTTCCTGATCTCCGCTCTCTCCACCGGGCTGGGGCTGACGGTGGACCTGGCGGCGACGCTGGCCGTCGGCCCCATGGAGCAGCGGGTGAAGAGTTTGCCGTGGATCCACATGGCTCTCATCGGCCTGGAGACGCTCCTTCTGGGGATGCTCCTCATCACTGCGCTGGTAGACGGCGGCTCGGCGGGCCAGTCGGCCCGGGAGATCATCGCGGGCACCCACGCCGTTGTCTTCTGGGTGCTCATCGTCCTGCCCGGCTTCATCTTCCCCTTCGTCGTCCACGCCTACGCGGCCGGGCTGGGGCGCCACTCCCTGGTCTCCGGCGTGGGCTCCGGGGTCGGCATCGTCGTTGCTGGTCTCTTCCTGCGCTACCTGATCCTGGTCAGTGGCATCCCGGCCGCGCTGTAAGGAGGGACCCGATGTTGCCTTCCCACTGGCCTAAATGGACCGTCGTTCTCATTGGACTGGCGCTGGCGGTCTTTACCATCCTGCTGGCGCTGGTGCTGGAGCCGGCGGCGCAGGCGCTGATGCCCCGGCCCACCCCGACGGCTACTCTGCCGGTCCTTCATTACGCCGCTCCCCAGTCCCGGGAGTGCATCCTCTGCCACACCAACCCGGAGACGCTTCGTCAGACGGTGACCGATGCGGCGGAACTGGAACGGCTCTGGATTGACCCGGCGGATGTCCTCTCCACCCACGGGCGGCTGGGATGCGTGACCTGCCATCGGGGGACTGGCGGCACGACTGACCTGGCCGTCGCCCATCAGGGACTGGTGAAGGACCCGACTCTGCACTTTGAGCATGAGTGCACCCTCTGCCACCGGAACCTGCCCGATGAAATCCCCGGTGACCGGCTGCGCACGCCGCACTCCTCCGTCGTCCACGGCCTGGTCCAGGGGGTGACCTGTAGCGACTGCCACGGCGGCGTCGGTCACGGCTTTGACCCCGTATCCGGTCAGGTCACCTGCTCTATGAGCGTTTGCGTGGACTGCCACAAGACCCGCAACCTGCGGGCGGAACTGCAGGACTGCAACGCCTGCCATATCGGCCCCCACGACGTGGCGGCGGTTCTCTCCTGCAGCGACTGCCACACTTCCACCCGGCGCTGGAACGAGACCCACCTGGCGGTCCACCCGGTGGAACTGACGGGCTGGCACGCCCAGATAGACTGCTTTGACTGCCACGACTGGCCCAACTTCGGCGGCCTCCGCTACGTCTGCAGCGACTGCCACAAACGCCCCCACGACTTCGGGGACGACAACTGCGAGCGTTGCCACACCCCGGAGGGGTGGAATAAGTAAGAACCGGGGCTTTTGCGGCGGCGGCCGGAGGCCGCCGCCGCAAAAATCCCATCCCAAAAATCCAAACTCAAGGAGGAGACACAAAATGAAACGCACGCTCTATCCCATCCTGCTCGTTCTGACCATCGTCGCGACTCTGCTGGCGGGCTGCGCGCAGCCCACGCCGGTCCCGCCCACGGCGACCCCGATGCCGCCGACGGCGACCCCGGTCCCGCCGACGGCCACCCCGGTGCCGCCCACGCCCACCGAGGCGCCCAAAGTGGACGAGTTCACCATCCTGGCGAACTACATCTCCGAAAAGTTCGCCCAGTGGAGTCCGGTGGTGACCGCCGACGAGGTCTACGAGAACCTGACCGACGGCGATCCCTCCAATGACCCCTTCATTATTGACGTCCGCAAGCCGGAGGACTACGCCAAGGGGCACATCCAGGGCGCCTACAACATTTTCTGGAAGGACATCGTCAAGGAGGAGTACCTCTCCAAACTGCCTAAGGACCGCAAGATTGTAACCTATTGCTACACCGGCCACACCGGAGAGGTAGCAGCCACCATCCTGATGCTCCTGGGCTACGACGCGGTCAATATGAAGTTCGGTTTTATGGGCTGGTCAAAGAACGATGAAGCCCTGGCGCAGCCGCGTTTCACCGGGCCTGCTGGCTACCCGGTGGAGACGGAGCCGCATCCGTTGACCGAAACCTACGCTCCGCCGTCCTGGGAGACCGGTCAGACGGATCCGGCGGCGATCGTTCTGGCCCGTGCCCAGGCGCTGATTCCCAACTGGAACCCGGTCATTACTGCAGAGGACCTTTATGAGAACCTGACCGACGGGGATGACGCCAACAATCCCTTCATCTTGAGCGTCCGTAAGCCGGAGGACTATGCCAAAGGGCATATCCAGGGTGCTTACAACGTCTTTTGGAAGGAAGTGGCGAAGCCGGAGAATCTGGCCCATTATCCTGCCGACAAGCCCATCGTGACCTACTGCTACACCGGGCATACTGGCGAGGCTGCGGCCACGGCCCTGCTCCTGCTGGGCTACAATGTGACCAACCTCAAGTACGGGATGATGGGCTGGACCGACAGCGACGAGGTGCTGGCTCAGCCCCGCTATGACGTCAAGACCGCCCCGGATTATCCCATTGAGACCGAGCCACACCCGTTGCCGTAGTGGATAGGTGTCATCCGTCAAGACATCGTTCCGCCGCCAATCAGGATTGGCCCGAGAACCTCTTCACTACATAGTAGGCATTTCTGGCGATCTACGCTGGAACGATGTCTTGGTGTACGATAGATAGGGGTAAGAACGTGCCGGGCACTTCCGAAGTGCCTGGCACGTTCAGCCTTGATGTAAGGAGGTGCTCCGTGCGAAAGGGAATCTGGCTCTTTTTGGGTGGCCTGCTGGGGTTGATCCTGGTCGGCTGCCTCGCCCGACCGGAGATCACCCCTCTGCCGCCCAGCCCGATGCTCCCTGCCGTCCCTACCCTCGCCGCCACGCCGGTTCCTCCCACCGAGACGCCGTCCCCGGCCGCCGACAGCAGTACCTGTATCGCCTGCCACACCAGTGAGGAGACCCTGAAAGCGCTGGCGGTGGAGCCGGAGAAAGTGGAACATCTCTCCGAGGGGGAGGGCTGAGGGGGCTCATTGCCTCCGTTGGAGGCATGGGAGAAAGTCTTCCTGGATGACCAGGCGCTGGGCAAAGTGCACGCCGACCTGGGCTGCATCGCCTGCCACGGCGGCATCGGCGGGACAACGGATAAAGAACAGGCCCATCAGGGCATCATCCGCGACCCCGACCCGGCCCAGACCTGCGCGTCCTGCCACAAATCCATCGTGGGCACCTACCAGGACAGTCTGCACGTGACCCTGGCGGGGTACTACACCGTGCTCCGGGCCCGCAGCGACGAGGAGCACTGGGATCAGTTAATGGTTGCCTTTGACAACCACTGCGACGACTGCCACTCCTCCTGCGGGCAGTGCCACGTGAGTCGGCCGACCATTAACGAGGGTGGCCTGCTGGCGAAGCACGAGTTCAAGAAAATCCCCCCGATGAACCTGACCTGCACTGGCTGCCACGGCTCCCGGGTCAACGACGAGTACAAGGGCAAGAACCAGACCGCCGATGGCCAGAAGGTCCCGGCCGACGTCCACTTTAACCCCGGCGGTATGGCCTGCTTTGCCTGCCACACCGGCGACCAGATGCACGGCGCGCTGGGGGTCTTCAACCACCGCTACGACGGCCCGCCGGACCCGTCCTGCACTCAGGCGGGATGCCACGAAAACATCGGTGGTCCGGACGACCCGGTGGCCTTCCACACGAAGCCACATATGGAGAAAGTGCAGTGCCAGGTCTGCCATGCCGCGCCCTACAAGCACTGCTACAACTGCCACGTCCAACTCTCCGATACGGGCATCCCTTACTTCAAAGTGGAGCCCTCGGAGATTCTCTTCAAAATCGGGCGCAACCCCATCCAGAGCCCCGAGCGGCCGTGGGAGTATGTGGTGGTGCGGCATGTCCCGATCTCGCGGAACTCCTTCGCCTATTACGGAGAGAACCTGCTTCCCAATTTTGACGCGCGGGAGACCTGGACCTACGCCACGCCGCACACCATCCAGCGGCGCACGCCGCAGACGGAGTCCTGCAATTCCTGCCACGGAAACGCGGCTCTCTTCCTGACGGAGGACTTCGTCCGCCAGCGGACGCCGGATGAGGTGGAGGCGAACCGGAATGTCATTGTGACGAAGATACCGTAGGCGGAGACGTGGCGGCGGCGGCCGAAGGCCGCCGCCGCAATGCTTTGCCCCCTCTACGGGTGCGGTGATTTATCCTGCATGGGACAGGATAAATCCTACGTCATGTGCAACTTCAACTGATGAATTGGTAACAAGCCACTTCTGACCCCTCCTCATCCCCCCAGCCCCCTTCTCCTCCCCGAAACGGGGAGGAGAAGGGGGAGAAAAGGAGGGGGTTTGAGGCGGGCGGCGAAGCCGCCCGCCTCAAACCCCTCTCAATTCCCCCCTCTCCGCGCCGCGAAGCGGCAGCGGGGAGGGGGGCAGGGGGGAAGGGCAATCCGATCGCAAGCCCCAAAGGGCTCCAAATGGCTCGGGAAAATCAATTTGCACATGGCGTATCCTATGCTACGGGCGGATGTAGCGCAGGATTTATCCTGCACTGGACAGGATAAATCCCGTGCTACGGGGCAGATGTAGCGCAGGATTTATCCTGCATTACCCGCATCCCGTTCAGAATCACCAGCAGCGACACCCCCACATCGGCGAAGACCGCCATCCAGAGCGTCGCCACCCCGGCCACCGCCAGGGCCAGAAAGGCCGCCTTGGTCGCCAGGGAGAAGGCCACGTTCTGCCGGATGATCGCCACCACCCGCCGGCCCAGACGAACCGCGCGCGGAAGTCCCCAGAGGTCGTCCCCCATCAGCGCCACGTCGGCCGTCTCCAGCGCGACGTCGGAGCCCACGACGCCCATGGCGATGCCCACGCTGGCCCGGGCCAGCGCCGGGGCGTCGTTCACCCCGTCGCCCACCATGGCCACCGTCCCGTACCGCTCCAGCAACTCCCCCACCGCCTCCACCTTCTGGTGGGGTAGCAGCCCCGCCTGGAATTCGTCCACCCCCGCCGCCCGGGCCACCCGTTCCGCCACCGCCGGGTTGTCCCCCGTCAGCATCACCGTCCGCAGGATGCCCATCTCCTTCAGCGCGCCGATGACCGCGGGGGCCTCCGGGCGCAGGGTGTCCGCCACCACGCCGTAGGCGCGGCTGGCGCAGCAGATGTCCTCCACCATCACCGCCGTCCGCCCCCGCGCGGAGACGGCGTCCACCCGTCGGCAGAAATCGTCCTCCTCCGCCCGGCCCTCGTGAACGTAGGTATGGCTGCCCACCCGGACGGCGTGACCGGCGACTTCCCCCTGGACTCCCCGCCCGGGCTGGCTCTCCACCCGCTGGGCCGGGCCGTACCGGTCGGCGACGCCCAGTTCCTGCGCGGCGCGGACCACAGCGCGGGCCAGGGGATGCCCGGAGCGGACCTCCACCGCCGCCGCCTTCGCCAGCAGGTCCAGGCACTCCGGGCACTCCTGGGGGCTCTGCCGGGGGGTGTGGTTGGCACACTCGCCGCCCACCAGCCGGGGCTCTCCCAACGTCAGCGTCCCGGTTTTATCCAGAGCGACGGCGCGCAGGCGGGCCAGTTCCTCCAGATAGAGGCCGCCCTTGATCAGGATGCCGGCGCGGGCCGCTGCCGCCAGTCCGCTGACCACCGCCACGGGTGTGGAGATGACCAGCGCGCACGGGCATGCGATGACCAGCAGCACCAGCGCGCGGTAGAGCCAGTCCGCCAGTCCGCCCAGACCCAGAAGTGGGGGGACCGTCGCTACCAGCACCGCCCCGGCCACCACCGCCGGGGTGTAGACGGCGGCGAAGCGGTCCACCAGCCGCTGGCTGGGGGCCCGCCGCTCCTGCGCCTCCTCCACCAGGTGGATGATCCGCGCCAGCGTGCTGTCGGACGCCGGGCGGGTGACCTCCACCGTCAGTGCGCCGGGGCCGTTCACCGTCCCGGCGTAGACCTCATCCCCGACTCCTTTCTCCACGGGCAGGCTCTCGCCGGTAATGGGAGATTGGTCCACCGCCGAGTGGCCCTCCCGGACCCGTCCGTCGGCGGGGATGCGCTCGCCGGGGCGGATGAGGACGAGGTCCCCCACGGCCAGCGCCTCCACCGGTACCTGTTCCTCCCCCTGGGGCGTTCGGCGCGTGGCCTCCGGGGGGCGCAGGGCCATCAGCGCGCGGACGGCGCCCCGGGCCCGGTCTATCGTCAGGGCCTCCAGGAGTTCCCCCAGCGAGAACAGGAAGACGACGACGCTGCTCTCGGCGTACTCCCCCAGTGCCAGTGCGCCGATGACGGCGACGGTCATCAGGGCGTTCATGTCGGGGCGGCGGGTGGTGCGCAGGGTTCTCCAGCCGGCCCGGGCGACGGGAAGTCCGCCGATGACGGTGGCAGCGATGAGCAGTCCGTCCCGCAGAGGGGCGGCGCTGGCGGCCCACCGGGCCGCCAGCGCCGCCAGCAGCAGGAGCCCGGCCAGCGCGGTGGGCCAGACGCGCGGGTGGCGGCGGAGCCAGTCCCGCCACCCCGCGCCGCCCGCGGTCGGAGTGACCGGCAGGACCTGATAGCCCATCTGCCGGGCGACGGCCTCCACCTGCGGGAGCACCCGCTCCCCCTCTTCGGCAACCAGGCGCATCCGCCCGGTAGCGAAAGAGACCTCCGCTGAGCGCACTCCCGGCACGCCCAGGGCGGCCTTTTCCAGGTGGAGGGCGCAGTCGGCGCAGTCCATCCCCTCCACCCGCAGCAAAATCATTTTGGGGTTATTCTCCGCACTCACTTTTTCTCTCCAGAACGTGCTCCAGGGCATCGCGAAAGAGGTCGCGAACGTGGTCGTCGTCCAGCGCGTAGATGACCCGTTTGCCCTCCCGCCGGCGGCGGACCAGATGCATCTGGCGCAGGTACCGCAACTGGTGGGAGACGGCGGACGCGCTCATTCCCAGCAGGGACGCCAGCGCGCCCACGCACCGCTCCTCCTGGGCCAGCACCGCCAGGATGCGCACACGCGTCGGGTCAGCCAGTGCCCGGAAGGTCCGGGCCATTGCCCGAACGGTGGGGCTATCAATCGGAACCTCTTTTCTTTCTGCTGGACTGAATTCTGTTATCATTTGTATAATTCTTCAATTGAATAATCATTCAAATTATACAAGAAATCTGGAGAATGTCAAGATGTGACAGAATGGGGACGGGGCGGCAAAGCCGCCCGCCGCACCTCTCTCTTCTTCCCCCTTCTTCCCCGTTTCGGGAGCAAGTGGCTTGCCGTGCAAACTCCCGGAGAGCCCAAAAACCTGCGCATGTGAGGGGATGGAGCAGGGGGTGAGGTGAGGGCTGAGTGGTTACTGTAAAAACTGTGCCCAAAGGCCGTTCTTTCACCCATTTTTTACCTTTTCTTCACCTATCTCATACAAGTGTTTGGTAGGATAAACAATGTTCACAACATGGGCCGATCTCTCTACATACATGCTTGCAGCCGCTCGCGGCTGTTGTGACCGCACTTCCAACGGTCTTTATTAGAGTAGCACCATGGATATGCAAAGGCTTTACAAAGTGCAGCACTTCATACAACGGTCGGCACAAGACAGGAGTAGGTAATATGAACGAAAGAGTCCTGATTATAGATGATGACCCTGGCTTACTTACCCTGTTGCGCCTGGGGTTGGAACGGGAGGGGTTTGAGGTCCTCACTGCCCAGAGTGGCAAGGAAGGTCTGCGCAAGGCCTACGAGCATCATCCCGACCTGATCGTGCTGGACATCCTGATGCCCGAGATGGACGGTTGGGAGGTCTGCCAGCGGTTGCGCTACATCTGCGACACCCCCATTCTGATCCTGACCGCTGTGGACGAGCGCGATGGGGTCATTCGGGGACTCTCTATTGGGGCTGACGATTATGTGCTGAAGCCCTGCACGTTTGATGAGTTGAGGGCCCGCATTCGCGCCTTGCTCCGCCGGTCTGCCCGGTCATCCGACAATGCCCGTCAGAACCTTTACGACGACGGGAATTTGCGGATAGATTTCTCTGAGGGAACGGTCACAAAGAAGGGGGAGCCTGTGACCCTCACGCCGACGGAATCTCGCCTCCTGTTCTATCTGGCCAGCCGGCGGGGAAAGGTCATCTCGCATCAGGAGTTGCTGACCCAAATCTGGGGGCCGGCCTACAGCGACGCGGTGGGCTATCTGAGCGTTTACATTCGTTACTTGCGGCAAAAGATTGAAGATGACCCTGCCGAACCCCGCTACATCCGCACCCGCTGGCGGGTGGGGTACTACTTCGCTGCTAATGGTACCGTGGAGGGGAACGACTAAATGGGAGAACAAATCTTCCAACATTACATCCGAATGCTTGGCCGGTGGTGGTGGCTCCTGCTGATCAGCTCGCTGATTCCGATGATGGTCAGTTACGGCCTGCTCTCCCAGAAACCCCCGCTGTACCAGGCCCGGGCTACCCTGATGGTGGGCACCAGTCTGCAGACCGCAAACCCCGACCCCTGGCAGATGAACCTGAGTACCACACTGGCTGGGGCGTACGCTGAACTGGCCAAACAGAGGCCGGTCCTGGAAGCGGTGATTGACCGGCTGGCGTTGCCCAGGACTCCCGAGCAACTGGTGCAGCAGATAGAGACCCGCATCTACTCTGGGGCCCAACTGCTGGAGATTCGGGTGGTGGATACGGACCCCGATGTGGCGGCGCTGGTGGCCAACGCGCTGGCCGACGAACTGTCCGCCGCAGCCCGGCCTCTGGCGCCAGTGATCCGGAGCAGCAGGCCTTCATCCGCCGCCAGATGGCCGATCTGCGCGCCCGGATTGAGAGCGTGGATGAGGAGATTGCCCGATTGACGGACAAGATGGCGACGTTGACTTCTGCGGCGGAAATTCGCGAAGTCCAGGACCGCATCGCTGCGCTGGAGACGGTGAAGACCACGTACCAGGCTCGCTACGCCGACTTTCTCCAACTCTACAATCCGGAATCGCCGCCTGGTGTCCCTTGACCACTGTCTCAACTGGCCCTATAATTGTGGACGAATATAGAGTGAGGAGGTTCCCAATGGGCCGCAAGAAACAGATAGACACCAGTATGTATTTTTGTCCCCATACCGACTG
>Ga0209479_1002232_pt1 | contig 14307 bp, 13 predicted proteins | sample DewCreD2012metaG_2_FD_184112 | JGI IMG/M metagenome (GOLD analysis project Ga0209479, IMG submission 184112) | Hot spring sediment bacterial and archeal communities from British Columbia, Canada, to study Microbial Dark Matter (Phase II) - Dewar... ...
GGAGTGAAGGTTTATGCGGGGTATGCGGGAGGTGCAAGTTTTGAGGTAACCCAGGCGGGGGATGAGGTAGGCCAGAGGGAGGGCAGAAACCACGCCCACCAGAAGAAGCAGGGCCTGGGCAAGCCCTATGGCCTGGCGACCATAGCCCAGGCCCTCGAGGTGAAAGTTCAGGAAAAAGTAGATGAGGTTAGCCCCGAAGGACCAGAGGAAGCTGGCCGCGAGGAAGCGATAAGCTGGTGAACCGAGTATATACTTCACGAAACTCTTCTCCAAGGAAACAAGCCCGGATCCAGGGCCCCTACCCCTGCCGGCTTGGGCAGTAAGGCGCCAGGGAACAGGCCCCGCACCGGGGCCTACGGGCCAGGCACACGTACCGCCCGTGAAGGACCAGGGCGTGGTGGACGAACACCCACTCCTCCTTGGGGAAAAGGGCCTCCAGGTCGGCCCCGATCCTTTCGGGAGCCTTGGCCAGGGAAAGGCAAAGCCGCTTCGCCAGGCGGGCCACATGGGTGTCCACGGCGATGCCCGGCACGCCGAAGGCCGCTCCCAGGACCACGGTGGCCGTCTTCCAACCCACCCCGGGCAACTTCATCAGGGCTTTTTTATCCCGTGGTACCTTCCCCCCATGCTCCTCCACCAGCCTCCGGGCCAGGGCCACCAGGTTTTTGGCCTTGGTGCGGTAAAGGCCGATGCGCCGGATATAGGGCTCCACCTCCTCGGGAGTCGCCTTGGCCAGGGCCTGGGGGTCGGGGAAACGGGCAAAGAGGGCCGGGGTGGCCTCGTTTACGCTTTTGTCCGTGGCCTGGGCGGAAAGCACCGTGGCCACCAAAAGCTGGTAGGGATTATTGTGCTTTAGCTCCGTTTTAGCCCCCGGATACGCCGCCTTCAGGGCCTTGAGGATGGCTAAGGCCCGTGCTTTCCTCTCCCCTCGCCCTTCCTTAGGGCAACCCACGGGGTCTACTCTACAATGAGGGGGTGGAAAAGCCCAAGCTGGGCCTCATCGTACGGGAGCCTTATGCCAGCTTCATCGTGGACGGAAGAAAGACCTGGGAGATCCGCAAACGCCAAACCCGTCACCGGGGTCCCTTGGGAATCATCACCGGGGGGTATCTCATCGGCCAGGCGGACCTCCTGGACGTGCAGGGGCCCTTCACCGTGGAGGAGCTCCTAGCCCACCCGGAAAAGCACCTGGCGGAGGAGGCCTTTCTCAGGGCCTATGCCGGGGAACAGCCCCTTTACGCCTGGGTTTTGCACAACGCCTTCCGCTACGAAAAACCCCTCTTCATACCCAAAAAGCCCGGTAGGGTCATGTTCGTGGATCTTTCCGAGGTATGGCCATAAGCCCCCCGTACCCCACGAAGACCAGGAGGTCGGGGTCCAAGGAAGCGATCACCTCCTGGCGGTGGGTGGCCACCACCAGGGTCATCCCTGCCTGGCGCACCAGCTTCCCAAGACCCAGGGCCACCCGCCTGGCGGTGGGCACGTCCAGGTGAGCGGCAAACTCGTCGATCAGGAGGAGATCGGGGCGCTGGGCCAGGAGGAGGGCCAAGCGGTAGCGCTCCCGCTGGCCCGTGGAAAGCTCCTTCGGCCTCGCCCGGTAGAGCACGGCGTCGGAAAGCCCCACCCGGTTTAACACCTCAATGGCCGCTCCCACATCCTGAAGCTGGCGGTAAAGCTGCTCCAAGATGGGCTCCTGGCCCAGGTCCACCTCCCGTTCCCCAGGGATATAGGCCACCCGCCTACCCTCGGGCACCTCCACCTCTCCCCCTTCCGGGGGCTCCCCCAGGAGGAGGCGAAGGAGGGTGGTCTTCCCCGCCCCGCTGGCCCCAACCAGGGCCACCACGCTGCCCGGGGGAACCTCGAGGTCCGCCTCCCTAAGAATCGCCCGCTCCAACACCCGGGCCTTGACCCCGAAGGCCGCAAGGGTTTCCTGCACCTCTGGGGAAAGGTCGGAAAGGTCCAAGTGGCTCCGGTAGCCTTTACGAACCCCCACCAGCCGGATGGACCCCGGAAGTCCCCGCACCCTCCCGAAACGGGAAACGAAAAGCCTTCCCCCATGAGCCCTGGCGTAAGGGTCTTCCTTCAAAAACCGTTCCAGGTAGTGCTCCGCCTCCTCCGTAAGAGGATAGGCCAGCACGGGCCTTCCCGAGGCGGTGTCGAAGAGGTAGCGGAAGCCCACCTTCTCAAAAAAGGGGTGGTAGCGGGCCATCTGGGCCACGGTGTACACCAGGTGTTTCTCCCGCCTTCCCTCGGGTACAGCCCGCTCCTTCACCCACGCCAAAGCCAGCTCCACCAAAAGAGCCCCCAGGCCCTCCGAGCGGTAGTCGGGGTGCACCACCACCCGGGCGATGCGGCTGGCAGCGGTGTGCACTCGGTCCAGAGCGCTTTCCCAGTCCTTCCCGCCCTCAAAGGTCGGGTGGAACCAGTCCTTAGGAAAGATGCGCTCCCGGATGTTCCGCTCCACGCCCCCAGGAACCCTGCGGTGCATCCGGGGAATGGGGGGGTCCAAACGCACATAGCCGAGGATCCTGGGCTCAAAGGGTAGGCGCTCCACCAGCTCCAGGATGAGAAAGCGGCTGGCCGGGGTAGAGCCCCTGATCTCCTTTAGGCGGGCCTCCCCCCCGCATTCGCAAGGGGGTTTGGTGTTGGCGAAGCGGGTCTCACCGCAGCGGGGGCAGACCCATAGGGCCACCACCTCCTTCTCCGAGGCATAGTGGTATTGCTCCAGCTCGGCAATGGCCTCGAAATCGGCCTCATACATGGCCTCCCGCGCACGGAGGCGGTAACGGTACACCTCCCCCCCTAAGGGGCTTTCCCTCACGTGGTCCAGCGTCCTGGAAAATAAGGGCCACACGGGGAAAGCCCCCTTGAGGGCGTACTCGTCAAAGTCCAGAAGGGATTTGTGGTATTCCGTGGCCAGCCTGACCCGGTCCCCGGGACGGAGCCATTTGGCCGCATCCCCGGTCATGCGAAGCCTCAGGCCCCCCTCGAGGAAAACCTCCCCGAACCAGCGCCAGTAAACCCTCCGCCCCAGGACCCTCATGGGCGCTAATAAGCCTTGGCGAAGAACACCCGCTTACCGTAGGCGCTCTTCCGCCCACAGCGCACGCACACCCCTTCTTCCGCCTCCCCCTCAAAGGGCACGCACCGGGTGGTGGCGGTGGTTTCCTCCTGGATGGCCTTCTCGCAGGCCCGGTCCCCGCAATGGAAGGCCAAGGCGAAGCCCTCCTGCACCGCCTCCTTGAACTCCTCGTAGGTGTCCACCTTGCGGGTGTGGGCCTCCCGGAAATCCAGGGCCCGTTGGTAAAGGGCCTGGTGAAAGGCATCCAGCTTCTCGGGTAGCACGGTGGGGAGGGCTTCTAGAGCCAGGCGCTCCTTCCCCCCCAGGCGGCTGGCCAGCACAGCCTCGCCCGCCTCGAGGTCCTTGGGTCCAAGCTCGATGCGGAAGGGAACCCCTTTAAGCTCCCACTCGTGGAACTTGTACCCGGGGGTGTGCTGGTCCCGGTCGTCCAGGTGCACGCGAAGCCCCGCCTGGAGAAGGCGCCGCTTCAGGTCAAAGGCCGCCTCCAGGACCCTCTCCCGGCTTTCCTCCCGGTAGATGGGCACGATCACCACCTGGATGGGAGCCAGGCGGGGAGGCAGGATGAGCCCTTGGTCGTCCCCGTGGGTCATGATGATGGCCCCGATGAAGCGCCAGGAAAGCCCCCAGCTGGTGGTGTGCACGTACTTCACCTGGAGGTCCTTGTCCTGGAATTTGATGTCAAAGGCCCGGGCGAAGTTCTCTCCCAGGTAGTGGCTGGTGCCCGACTGCAGGGCCTTGCCATCCCGCATCAGGGCCTCGATGGTGGTGGTGTAGACGGCCCCGGCGAACTTCTCCTTTTCCGTCTTCATGCCCTCCACCACAGGGATAGCCCCGTACTCCCGGGCCAGCTTGGCGTAGATGGAAAGCATCCTGCGCACCTCCTCCTCCGCCTCCTCCCGGGTGGCGTGGGCGGTATGCCCCTCCTGCCACAAAAACTCGCTGGTGCGCAGGAAGGGCCGGGTGCGAAGCTCCCAGCGCACCACGTTGCCCCACTGGTTGAGAAGCTGGGGCAGGTCCCTATAGCTTTTGATCCACTTGGACCACATGTAGCCGATCACGGTTTCCGAGGTGGGGCGCACCGCCAGAGGCTCCTCTAGCTCCTCACCCCCGGCATGGGTCACCACCGCGAGCTCGGGGGAAAACCCCTCCACGTGCTCGGCTTCCTTCTTCAGGAAGCTCATGGGGATGAAGAGGGGGAAGTAGGCGTTTTGGTGGCCGGTTTCCTTGAACATGCGGTCCAAAACCCCCTGGATGTTTTCCCAAAGGGCATAGCCATAGGGGCGCACCACGATGGTGCCCCGGACCGGCCCGTAGTCGGCGAGCTCCGCCTTCTGGATGACCTCGAGGTACCACTCGCTGAAATCCTGGCTTTGCGGGGTTAGGCCCTTCTCCTTCGCCATACCCGCCCATCTTACTTTCCCGAGGCAGCCTGGAGGAATAGACTGCGGAAGCATCAGCAGGAGGTGCATATGCGTAGCATTGGGTATGCGCTTTTGGCCAGTTTGGCCCTAGGACTATTCGCCTGCCAGCAGCAAGCCCCAAGCGGAACCACCAGCCTTTCCGTGCAAAGCGCCTCGCCCCAGGGGCGTTACCTGGTGGTTTTCCGGTCGGAAACCCTTCCCCAAAACGCCCAGGCCTTGGTCCAAGGCGCCGGGGCCCGGGTGCTCAAGACCCTGGAGCCCATCGGTGCCCTCACGGTGGTGGCGGACCGGGCCGCCGTAAGCCGCCTGGCCCGGAACCCCCAGGTGCTGGCGGTGGGCCCCGAGCGGTACTACCCCTTGCCCAAGACGGAGCGCATCCTCTTTCAGGAGGAAACCTATGGCGCGCCCTCGCCAGCCGACAACCTCTACAAGTACCAGTGGGACATCCGGCGGATCGGCGCCCCGAAGGCTTGGGAGAGGGTGCCCCTCGAGGTCCAAGGCCGGGCCACGGTGGCGGTGCTGGACACCGGGGTCATGGACAACCACCCCGACCTGGTAGGCCAGATCGTGGACTTCCAGGCCACCAACTACTGCTACGAAACCGCAGGCCCTAACAACACCCCCAGCTACCCCAGGTACACCCTCTGGATTGACTTTGACCACTTTGACCCCGATAACCTTTGCACTCCTGCCCCCACAGTTCTCTACGAGGCCCACGGCACCCATGTGTCCGGCACCGTGGCCGCCGCCTTTGGAGGTGGCCGGGTGGTGGGGGTGGCCCCAGGGCTGAGGATTGCCGCCTACAAGGTCTTTGACCGTATCCACTTCACCGAAGGCAGCAAGGAGTACGACGACGTGGGCGCCTTTGACGGCCCCATCTTTGCGGCCATCATCGACGCCGCCCAAAAGGGCTACGACGTCATCAACATGAGCCTGGGCGGCACCCTAAACACCCGCAACAGGGACGACGTGGCCGCCATGGTGGCCTGGGACCGGGTGACGAAGTACGCCAACCGCATGGGCACCGTGATCGTGGCCTCGGCAGGGAACAGCGCCCAAAACGCCAATGGCTATGTCGTTCACATTCCCTCCGACCTGCCCACGGTGATCTCGGTTTCCGCCACGGGCACCGCCACGCCCCTTTGGCAGTACCCTTTCCTCACCAACGAAACCTTGAATGCCGTGCCGGGTCAGGACATCCTGGCCTTCTACTCCAACTACGGGGCCGCCGTGGATCTTTCCGCCCCTGGAGGGGACTGCGGTCTGGACGAGAATGGCCTAAGTTGGTGCTACCAGCCTTCCAACCAGCGCCCTCCTGGCTGGCGCTACCACCTGATCCTTTCCACCATCATCATCAACGAAAACCTTCCTGCCTACGCCTGGTACGCGGGCACCTCCATGGCCAGCCCCCATGTGGCCGCGGTGGCGGGGTTGGTGAAGGCCCTCCACAAGGACTGGACCCCGGGTGAGGTGCGGGCCCATTTGAAGGCCACCGCCGAGGATATCGGTAGCCGGCAGCTCTTCGGCCACGGCCTGGTGGACGCGGACCGGGCAACCCAGTAGTTGCCAAAGGCCCCTGGCCCCTGGGCAAGCCGGGGGCCCTTTGCCCATAAAATGGCCTCATGGACCTCTTCGCCGTGTTCAAGGAGCTTCAGCAAAAAAGCGACACCAAGATCCTGCTGGTGGTCCTGGACGGGGTAGGGGGGCTTCCCCTGGAGCCCGGGGGGCCCACGGAGCTGGAGGCTGCCAGAACGCCGAACCTAGACCGGTTGGCGGGGGAAAGCGCCCTAGGCCTCCTCACCCCGGTCTACCCCGGCCTTACCCCGGGCTCCGGCCCCGGGCACCTGGCCCTTTTCGGCTACGACCCCTTCCGCTACCTGGTGGGCCGGGGGGCCTTAAGCGCCTTGGGCCTCGGCGTGGACTTCCGGGATGGAGACGTGGCCTTAAGAGGGAACTTCGCCACCTTGGGTCCAGATGGCCGGGTCCTGGACCGCCGGGCGGGCCGCCCCAGCACGGAGGAGAACCAACGGGTGGTGGCCAAGCTCCAGGAGGCCATCCCCCGCATTGAGGACGTGGAGGTCTACTTCTACACGGAAAGCGAACACCGCTTCCTGGTGGTCCTCCGGGGCGGGGACCTGGGGGATGGCCTCACGGATACCGACCCCCAAAAAACTGGCCTCCTCCCCCTCGAGGCCCAGGCCCTGGACGAAGCCTCCAGGAAAACCGCCCGGGTGGTGAACCTCCTTTCGGCACGCATCCGGGAGGTGCTCAGGGACGAGCCCAAGATCAACGGGGCGCTTTTCCGGGGCGCCTCAAGAAGGCCTTCCTTTCCCAGCATGACGGAGGTCTACGGGGTCAGGGCGGCCGCCATCGCCAGCTACCCCATGTACAAGGGTCTGGCCAGCCTGGTGGGCATGGAGGTCCTGCCCGTGGAAGGGGAAGGCGATGCCCACGAGGGGAAGCTTAAGGCCCTAAGGGAAAACTGGGAGAGCTACGACTTTTTCTACCTCCACTTCAAGAAGACCGACGCCAAGGGGGAAGATGGGGATTTCCCGGGCAAGGTGGCGGAGATCGAGCGCTTCGACGCCCTTCTTCCGGAAATCCTTGCCCTAAAGCCGGATGTCCTGGCCATCACCGGGGACCACTCCACCCCCGCCCTCCTGAGGGCCCATTCCTGGCACCCTGTGCCCCTCCTCCTCAAGGCCCCTTACCTGCGAAGGGATGCCGCCCAGCGCTTCACGGAAAGCGAGGCCGCCAAGGGAAGCCTGGGCCACCTGAGAGGGATGGAGCTCATGCCCCTCCTCCTCGCCCATGCGGGAAAACTTCTCAAGTACGGGGCCTAGATCCTGGTAAACTGGGAGAACATGGTTCGCCACCGCATCCGCAAGGAGGAGTTTGAAGCCCTCCTTAGGGAGGTGCCGGAAGGGGTGCGGCTTGAGCTCCTGGACGGGGAGGTTTACGAGATGGCCCCCATCGGTAGCGGACACGCGGGGCTGGTTTCCTACCTGGCCAAGACTTTGGAAAGGCTCTACGGGGACCGGGCCATCGTCTCGGTACAAAACCCCATCCTTCTAAATCCCTTTTCCCTGCCTCAACCGGACATTGCCCTGCTAAAGCCCCGAGAGGACTTCTACGTCCAGTCCTTCCCCGAGCCAACGGACATCCTCCTGGTGGTGGAGGTGGCGTATACCACCAAGGACATGGACGGAAAGAAGTTGGCCCTTTACGCCCAAGCGGGCATCCCGGAAAGCTGGCTGGTGGACGGGGAAACCAGCCTCCTGGAGGTCTACCGGGAGCCCCGGGGAGGCCTTTACCGTCTAAAGCGCCTGGTGGAACCGGGAGAGGAGGTGGCACCCGAGGGCCTAGGGGCCCCCTCCCTCGTCTGGCGCCCCCCCAGGCCCTAGAGGTACCCTGCCCGCCGAAGCTCTTCCGCCACCGCCTCGAGGACCAGCTCGTAGGCCCGGTCCAGGTCAACGTCCTTTAAGGTGGCCCCGGCAGCGGGCACATGCCCCCCACCCCCAAGCTTCAGGGCGATGTTCTGGGCGGAAACCCCACCCCGGGAACGGATGGACACCTTCACCCCCTCCTCCCGCTTGCGCAGGAAGACGGAAACCACGCTTCCCTCCACGTAGCGAATGAGGCCCACGAAGTCGTCGGAGTCCTCCTCTTCCCGCTTGGCATCCTCGGGAAGGTGGGCGGTGACGAGAAGCCCCCCAAAGTGGAAGGCCACGGTGGAAAGCACTTGTCCCATGAGGCGGAAGTAAGAGGGGGGGCGGAACTGAAGCCTATCCGTAAGTTCGGCCAGCTTTACCCCGTACCCCACCAACTCCGCCGCCACCCGCAGGACCTCGGGGGTGGTGTTGGCGAAGCGGAAGTTGCCGGTGTCGGTGAGGATGCCGGTGAGGACGGGGGTCGCGATCTCCGCCGTCCACTCCACCCCCAGGAGATCAATGAGGTCCTTCACCATCTGGGCGGTGGCCGCCTTGGAGGGATCCACCACGGCGATATGCCCGAAACGGGGATTGGTGCCGTGGTGGTCAATGTTGATCACAAAACCCTCCACCGGCACCCCCACCACCCGGCTAGGCTCGGCGCTATCCAGGGCCACCAGGGTAGCCCCCACGGGAAGCTTGTCCACGGGATCCGAGTACTCCTCCTCCTTCGGCAAAAAGCGCAGGAACCGGGGGGGCTCGGCCACCCAGTAGGCCTGTTTGCCCAGGGCCTTAAGGGCCCGGTACAGGCCTAAGGAGCTACCGATGGCATCCCCATCGGGGTCCACGTGGGTGGCGATGTAGATGGGGCCTTCCACCGCCTTCAAGACCTCGGCCACCAGGCGCATCTTCTCCCAGTACCTGGGGTCGGGAGCGTTCCCGTCCATAGGCTATACCCTATCACGCAAAAGGGTTTCTCACCTCTAGCCCTCCATAGACCCCAGGGTGCAAGTCCAAAGAAGGGGTTCTTCCGGGGCCCCCACCCAGGCCTTTGCCAGAATGGGGTGGCCCTAGAGGTTCCACCCCCCCGCCACCTCGAGGACCTGCCCGGTCACGTAGGGCTCCCGCACAAAAAAGAGCACCGCCCGGGCGATCTCCTCGAGCAGGGCCAAACGGGCCATGGGGATCTCCTGAAGGGGTTTGGACACGGAGTTCTCCGCCACCCCCGGGGCCACCACGTTGGCGGTGATCCCCGCCTGGGCAAACCGCTTGGCGATGGCCTTAGTATAGAGGATCACCCCGGTCTTGGCGATGGCGTAGGGGGTGATGTGGGTCCGGGCGAGGAGGTTCTGGGCCCCGGCGTAGCCCAGGTTCACGATGCGCCCATACCCCTGGGCCACCATGAGGGGAAGGACCTTCTGGGTGAGGAGGAAGGTGCTGGTGAGGTTGGAGTCCAGGATCCACCGCCACTCCTCCAGGGAAACCTCCTCTATGGGCTTATAGAGGTAATCCCCCACGTTGTTCACCAAAACGCCGATCCCCCCCAGGTGGTAGCGCACCTCCTCCACCAGGGCCAAGACCTCCTCCTCCCGGGTGAGATCAGCCCGCACCTTGATGGCCTTAACTCCCAGGGCCTCCGCCTCGAGGCGGGTGGCCTCCGCCAGGCCCTCCGAGGTGCGGTAGTGCACCGCCACGTGAAAACCCTCCTTGGCCAAGGCCAGGAGGATGGCCCGGCCAATGCCCTTGGCGCTCCCCGTGACCAAGGCAACCCTCATCTCCCCCCTTTTACCACCAGGTAGGTTTCCAGCAAAACCCGGGTGAAGCTATTCAGCGGAAAGGAAAGGCCCTCTTCCGGCCTTACCCAGGCCCACTCCAGAATCTCCTCGCCCGGCCGCACCTCCCCTTCCCCTTGGGCAAAGTAGTTGAAGAGGAGCATGTGGGTGGGCTTGTAGAACTCCGGGCTGAAGATGGCCTCCTGCACCAGGGCGAAGCGCACCTCCCTAAGGTCAAGGCCCACTTCCTCCCGGAACTCCCGCCTTAAGGCTTCCTCGAGGCTTTCCCCCCACTCCACCTTTCCCCCAGGCACCCCCCATAGCCCCCGCCACTTCGGGGTGCGCACCAGAAGCACCCGGCCCCCTTGCTCCACCAGGGCCCCTACCGTGGGGACGGGATGGCGCGGAGGATTCTCCATAGATACCAAAGGACAAGATACAGGGCCTGAAGGAGCACGAAGGTGAGGTAGGCCTCAGGCTTTTGGAAAAGCAAAAAGACCCCCAGGAAGAAAAGCTGGGTGGTGAGGCCCAGGTTCACCACCCCCGCCAAAGCCGATTCGTCCCAAAAGCGCTCGGGAACAAGGCGAAAACGCCGGAGCACAAAGCCCTCCAAGGTCCTTATGCCCCGGTCCTGGGGGAGGAAGAGGAAGCGGTACACCCCCCGCAGGAGAGCGAGAGGCGGAGTGGGGAGATCCCGTTCCTCAACGGGCAGGGGAAGACCCCAGGCTTCCCGGTAAAGCCTCTCCAGGTTGAAGTCGTAGGATTGGACCAGGGTGAAAACCAAAAAGGCTGCAAAGGCCAGCTCCCAGGCCCCGGTGCGCGCCCCCAGGGCCAGGAAGAGGAAGAGGTTCCCCAAAAGATCCAGCTCCGTGTCCAGGTACCGCCCGAGCTCCGTGACCTCCCCCCTTAGGCGCGCCAGCTGGCCATCGGCGTTGTCCAAAACGGTTTTTAGCTGGAGAAGAAAGGCTGCGGGCACATCCTGGCCCAGATGGATCAACCTGGCGGCGAGCAGGACCAAGAGCGTATGGAAGAGGACCAGGTGGTGAGGCCTAACGCGGGTGCGGTACAGCAAGAGGACCACCAGGTGGGCCAAGGGGCGGAAGAGAAGGACGTTAAGGAACTCCTGTACCGGCCTTTCCTTGGCTCCCGGCACCATGGTCAGTCCTGGATGTGGGAGAGCACCCGGGCCACCACCTCCTCGAGGGTCATCCCGCTGGTATCAATCACGATGGCCTCGGGAGCAGGGGCGCTTTGGGCCCGGTCCAGCTCGTCCCGCCGGATCAGCTCCTGCAGCACCTCCTGGTAATCCTGTGGCCGCTCCAGGGTGCGCCGCCTGGCCCGCACCTCCGGCGTGGCCGTGAGGTAGAACTTGTGGGGCGCCTGGGGAAAGACCGCCGTCCCCATGTCCCGCCCCTCGGCCACGAAGGGAGGCAGCACTTCCCTAAGCCTCTCGTTCACCCAGGCCCGCACCCCGGGATGGCGCGCCACCTGGGAAACCACGCGATCCACCTCCAGGGTGTGGAGGTAAGGGGTCAGGTCCTCCAGGGTGGCGGCCTTCTCAGCCACCACCCGGTTGCCCTGAGCCTCGGGGAGCAAACGCACCCGGTAAGTTTCCAAAAGAGCCAGGATACCCGGCCCATCCCCGGGGTCCACCCCCACCCTCCGGGCCAGGTAGGCGGCGGCGCGGTAGAGGAGGCCGCTACTCAGGTAGGGTACCCCCAAGGCCTCCGCCACCTTTTTGGCCACGGAGCTTTTCCCCGAGGCGGAAGGTCCGTCAATGGTCACGATGCCCCGCATAGCCGCTTCAGGTCCTGGAAGAACCCAGGGTAGGAGATCTCCGCCCAATGGGGCTCCCAAACCCTAACCCCCACGGGAAGCGCCGCCACGGCAAAAGCCATGGCGATGCGGTGGTCGTGGAAGGGTTCCACCTCCCCCGGCTTCACCCCACCGCCTTGGATCCTAAGCCAGTCCGGCCCCTCCTCCACCCCCACCCCCAAAGCCCTGAGGTTATGGGCGATGGCGGCAACGCGGTCCGACTCCTTCACCCTTAGCTCGGAAAGACCTGGAATATAGGTTTCCCCCTCCGCCCAGGCGGCAGCGGCGGCCAGGACGGGCACCTCGTCCACCATGAGGGGAATCGACCCAGGGTCCACGGAAACCCCCTTTAGGGGGCTATACCGAGCCCGTATCCAACCCACGGGCTCCCCCGCCTCCCCTTCCACCACCTGCCACTCCAGATCCGCCCCCATCTCCCGGAGCACCGAGAGGAGGCCAATACGGGTGGGGTTCAAGCCCACGCCCTCCACGGTGACCTCGGAACCCGGGGTGAGGAGGGCGGCCACCAGGAAAAAGGCGGCAGAGGAAAAATCCCCGGGCACGGTGAGGTCCCTGGCCGGAAAGGGCTCGGCCCTGCGGGTGCGGATGCGCGGGCCCTCGGCTTCCAAGGGAAGCCCGAAGTGACGGAAGAGCCTTTCCGTGTGGTCCCGGGTGGGAACAGGCTCCACCACCTCCGTGACGCCCTCGGCAAAAAGCCCGGCCAGGAGAAGGGCGCTTTTCACCTGGGCGCTGGGCACGGGAAGGGTGTAGGAAATTCCCTTTAAACCTCCGCCCCGCACCGCCAGGGGAGCCTTCTTACCCCCTTCCCTCCCATCTATGGAAGCCCCCATGGCCCTTAGGGGCTCCGCCACCCGGCCCATGGGACGGCGGCGCAGGGAAGCATCCCCCGTAAGGACCGCAAAAAGCCCCTCCTGCCCCGCCAGGATGCCCAGGATGAGGCGCATCAGGGTCCCGGCGTTGCCGCAGTCCAGCACATCCTCGGGCTCCTTCAAGCGTAGCCCCTGCCCCCGTACCCGGAAGTGGGGGCCCTCCTCGAGGACCTCCGCCCCCAAGGCCCTCAGGACCCGAGCGGTGGAAAGGGTGTCCCCAGCCTTTAGGGGATAGAAAAGCCTGCCCTCCCCCTGGCTTAGGGCCAGGAGCATGAGCCCCCGGTGGGTAACGGACTTGTCCCCGGGAACGCGCAGAACCCCCCGCAAGGGGCCACAGGGACCTAGGTCCAGGTAAGGCCGGTCCATGCCCCCCAGTCTCGGGGGAGCGGGGGGCTTTGGTCAAGGGCGGCCAGCCCTTAAAATGGTACACAAGCATGGCCCTGGCGTGGCAAAGCCCGGTTTATCTGGAACGGAAAAGGCTCCTGGAACGGCTACCCGAAGAACCTGGCTTTGCCATCCACCTCGAGGCCCCAGCCGGCTTCGGAAAAAGCGTCCTGGCCGGACAGCTTGCCGCCCAGCTGGGCCTTCGCACCCTCTGGGCCAGCAGCCTTCTGGGCGAGCCCCGCAGCCTTCTGGCCAAGGCCCTGGACCTGCCCCAGGAGGTGCCCTGGGGAGGGGTGGTGGAGGCCCTTCGGGCTGAACCCACCCTGGTCATCCTGGAGGACCTGACGGGGACGGAGGATCTCTCCCCCCTCCTCCGCACCCTCCCCTGCCTCCTGGTGCTGGCCAGCCGAAAACCCCTCCCCTACCCCGAGCTTCCCAAGCTCCTGGCGGAGGGAAGGCTCGTGCACCTGAAGGCGGTGGACCTGGCCTTCACCCTGGAGGAAGCCAGGCTCCTCTTCGCCGGCAAGGAGGGGTATGAGGAAGCCCACCGGGCCACGGGGGGCTGGCCCCTTCCCCTTTTCCTCTCCGCCCTCACGGGAAGCCCTCCCGAGCCCATGGCCCTCATCCAGGGCCTGAAGGAGAGCCTATCCCCGGGGGAGTTCCAAGAAGGCCTCTTGCTGGCCGCTTTGCCCCACCTGCCCTTTGCCCTTGCCCGGCCGGAAACGGAAAGCCTCTTCCAAAAAGGGCTTCTAAGGCGCCTATCTGAGGGTTACGCCCTTCACCCCCTCCTGAAGGAGATGGCCAAGCGTAGCCTGCGCAAGGAAGTGCAGGAGGCCGTACGCCAAAGCGCCACCCGCCTTCCCCCTCTTCTTCTGGCCGAGGCCTACTGGGAAGCGGGCCTCGAGGGGGAACTTTTGGACCTGCTGGAGCGCCCCATCACCCTCCCCATCCCCGCAGAAAGGCTTCTGGAGTGGGAACACCTCCTGCGCCGCGGGGGCCCCAGGGCTCATCTGCGGCTCGGGGAGGCCCTGGCCCAGTGCGGGAGGAAGGAAGGGCTATCCCTTCTGGAAAAGCTGGCGGAATCAGAGGCGGATAAGGACCCGGCTCTTGCCCTCACTGCCTTAGGGCACCTGGCCTACTACTTTTCCGAAACCCTTTTGGGGAAGGATCTTTCCCGGGCCCGCACCTACGTGGGAAAAGGTCTGGAGCTGGTTCCAAAGGTGAAGCCGGAGCTGGCTGGACGCTTCCTGAACGACGTGGCCCAGGTGCCCTTTGCCGAGGGCAAGCCGGAGGAAGCCGCCCACCTCCTGGAGGAAGCCCTCAGGTACCTCCCCCCGGAAAGTCCCTACCGCATCGCCCCCCTTGTCAACCTGGCCCTGCTTCGCTTTGAGCTTCGGGGTAGCCTCGGGGAAAGGATCCAGGCGCTGGAGGAAGCCTTAAGACTCATGGAAGAGCACATGCCCCAGAACATCCCAGGGCACCTCCGGGACCTGGGCTGGCTCCACCTTCTCC
>Ga0209479_1002234_pt1 | contig 14299 bp, 13 predicted proteins | sample DewCreD2012metaG_2_FD_184112 | JGI IMG/M metagenome (GOLD analysis project Ga0209479, IMG submission 184112) | Hot spring sediment bacterial and archeal communities from British Columbia, Canada, to study Microbial Dark Matter (Phase II) - Dewar... ...
GAGGATATCGGGCTCTCCGGCAGCTACGAACTGCCTTACGCAGAGCCACGAGGCAGGAGTCTGACCAGAGGACAGCGTAGTTACCTCCGGGAGCGCTCCCAAAATCAACTAACCTTGGGACACACTCCGTACCAATCGCTCCCCGGTAAAACGGTCCGCGGAGCTCCGGAGAGCGCCGTCCTGCATGGGAGTGCCGAAAACCTTCTCCTAGTTAGAGACCCGCCACCCGGATGGCCACCATCTGGATGTTCGTCATCTCCTCGATGGCGAACCGCACGCCCTCGCGGCCCACGCCGCTCTGGCGGTTCCCGCCATACGGCATGTGGTCCACCCGGAAGGTGGGCACGTCGTTGACCACGATGCCGCCGAAGTTCAGGCGCCGGATGGCCTGGAACAGGCGTCCCAGATCCCGCGTGAACACCGCAGCCTGGAGCCCGTACGCAGTCCGGTCTGCAGCGCGCAGGGCCTCCTCGAAGTCGTCGTACGGGATCACGGACGCCACGGGGGCGAACGCCTCGTGTGCCACCACCTTCATCTCCGGCCGCACGTCCACGAGCACGGTGGGCCAGTAGACCGGGCCCTCCCGTCGGCCCCCGGTGAGGACCCGGGCGCCCCCGTCCACCGCTTCCCGGACCCAGCGCTCGATCCGCACCGCTTCCCGTTCGTCGATCATGGGACCCACGTCCACCCGCTCGTCCAAGGGGTCGCCCACCACCATGGACTCCGCGGCGCCCACGAACCGCTCCACGAAGGGCTCGTACACCTTCTGCTGGGCGTACACGCGCTGGACGGACAGGCAGACCTGGCCGGAGTTGTAGTAGGCGCCCACGGCGCAGCGCCGGGCCACGTCCTCCAGGTCCGCGTCGGGCGCCACGATGACGGGTGAGGTGTTCCCCAGCTCGAAGGTCACCTTCTTGATGCCCGCGCACTCGGTAATCCGTCGCGCCACGTCGGTGCTGCCCGTGAAGGTGACCTTAGCGACCCGCTCGTCGCTCACCAGCCACTCCCCCACGGTGCCTCCCGGGCCCACCACGAGGTTGATCCCGCCCGCCGGCAGACCCACCTCCTCCAGGATCTCGCACAGGACCACCGCAGTCAGGGGCGTGCTCGTAGCCGGTTTCAGCACCACGGCGTTGCCGGCGGCGATGGCGGGGGCCACCTTGTGCGCGACCAAGTTCAGGGGGAAGTTGAAGGGCGTGATGGCCGCCACCACCCCCACGGGGCGCCGCACGTAAAAGCCGAAGTAGCCCTCTCCCTGCGGGACCGCGTCCAGGGGCACCGTCTCGCCGTGGATGCGCTTGGCCTCCTCGCTCGCCACGGTGAAGGTGTTGATGGCCCGGTCCACCTCCACCCGCGCGTATTTCAGCGCCTTGCCCGCCTCGGCGGCGATCAGGCGGGCCACTTCCTCCCGGCGAGCCCGCAAGGTCGCGGCCACGCGGGCGAGGATCTCCGCCCTGCGGTGCGCCGGTAGCTCCGCCATGCGCTCTGCGGCCGTGCTGGCCGCCCCCACCGCCGCGTCCACGTCTTCCCGCCGGGCCGTCGGCAGGGTCGTGAGCACCTCCCCCGTGTACTTGTTGCGGACCTCCACGGGGTCGCCGCCTCCGACCCAGTGGCCGCCGATGAACAGCCGGTCCCGGACCTGTACCGCCACGTCCTCACCTCCCTCACACCTGAAGGTACGCCGCCCGCAGCGCGGCGCTATGCGCCAGTTCGGAGGACGGCCCCTCCGCCACCACCCGACCCTTCTCCAGCACGTAGCCCCGGGAGGACACCGCCAGGGCGCGGGCGGCGTTCTGCTCGATGAGCAACACGGTGGTGCCCCGCTGCGCGATGCGGCGGACCACCTCGAACAGTTGGTTCGCCAGGCGCGGGGACAGCCCCAGGGAAGGTTCGTCCAGCAAGAGCAACCGGGGCGATGCGACGATCCCGCGGCCGATGGCCACCATGGACTGCTCACCGCCCGAGAGGGTGCCCGCGAGCTGCGTCCGCCGCTCCCGCAACACGGGGAAGAGGTCGTAGACCTCCTCCAGACCGCGCTGCACCCGCTGCTCGGACCTCACGTGCAGGGCCCCCATCCGCAGGTTCTCCTCCACGGTCATCTTCGGGAACAGCCGCCGGCCTTCCGGGACCACCCCCACGCCCCAGCTGACGACCCGGGCGGGCGGCCACCCGTCCACCCGCTGGCCGTCGAGCCACACCTCCCCCGCGCTGGGCTGCAGTACGCCGACCACGCACCGGACAGTGGTGGTCTTACCCGCGCCGTTGGCTCCCAGCAAGCACACCACCTCGCCCTCGTGGACGTGAAGCGACACCCCGTGCAGGGCTCGTACCGCCCCGTACCACGCGGACACCTCGCGTAGCTCCAGCAGGGGCCTCATGCGCCCAAGTACGCCTCCCGGACCTCCGGGCTCCCCGCCACCTCCTCGAAGGTACCCTCCGCGATCTTCCGGCCGTAGTTCAGCGCCACCACCCGATCCGCGAGGCCGCGCACCACCGTCATGTCGTGCTCGATGAGGGCGATCCCCAGGTCCGGGCGCCGCTCCCGCAACGCCCGCACCTCGTCCATCAGGGCCTGGGTCTCCCGCACGTCCATGCCCGCGGACGGCTCGTCCAGCAACAGCAGGTCGGGGTCGCTCGCCAGCGCCCGGCACAGCTCGAGCCGGCGCCGCTCCGCCAGGGTGAGTTCCCGCGCCGGACGGTAGCACCGCACGGTCAGCTCCGGGCTCACCTCTTCCAGAAGCACCACCGCCCGCTCCGCAGCCTCCCGCAGCCGTCGGTCCGAGGAGTGCGGCCGCACGAGCGGCTCCAGCCAACGGGGCCTGTGGCGGCCGAGACAGCCCAACAGGACGTTGTCCAGGACCGAAAGGTCCAGGAAGAGGCGGCTGATCTGAAAGGTGCGGGCCACCCCGCGGCGGGCCACCAGGTGGGCCGGAAGCCCGGTCACGTCCTGCCCCTTGAGCACCACCCTCCCCCGGTGGGGTCGGTAGAGGCCCGTGACCACGTTGAACAACGTGGTCTTGCCGGAGCCGTTGGGGCCGATCACCGCCACCACCTCACCGCGGTCTACCCGCAGGCCCACGCCGTCCAGCGCGGCGAGTCCTCCGAACCGGATGACCAAGTCCTCAGCGAACAGCAACGGTTCCGGCTTCAACGGCCTTCTCCGCTCGCGGCGCCTCGGGGGGCTGGGGGACCGACGCGTACCGACGCACGCCCTTCGGCAGCAACCCCTGGGGCCGTCCGTGCAGCATGGCCAGGAGCACCGCGCCGTACAGCAGGAGGCGGTAGTCCTGGAACGCGCGGAACTTCTCCGGAATGACGGTCAGGACCACCGCCCCGAGCACGACCCCGGCCACGTTGTCCGTTCCCCCGAGGATCACCATGCTCACCAGCATCACCGAGTGCAGGAACGTGAAGTTGTCCGGTGCGATGAACCCCACCGTGTGCGCGTAGAGCGCGCCTGCGAGCCCGCCGAGGAACGTCCCGAACCCCATGGCCCACAGCTTCGCCTGGGTCACGTCCAGCCCGAGGGAACGGGTCGCCACCTCGTCCTCGCGCAGCGCGTTCCACACGAGCCCGGCTTCCGAACGGTGCATCCGCCGCGCGGCCCACACCGCTGCCGCCAGCAAGACGGCCACCAGGTAAAACGAAGGCGCCTGCCCGGGCAGGGCGAAGCCCGCAACGGACAGGGGGCTGCGCAGGGACACGCCGAGGACCGAAAGCGGCGGGATGCGCCCCAGTCCGGACGGACCGCCTACAGCGGGCAGGTTCACGAGGGCCAAATAGGCCACGATGCCGAAGGCGATGGTCACCAGGGAGTAGTAGTAACCGCGGGTGCGAGCTGCCGGGAGCCCCACCACCAGGCCGGCCGCGCACGCGGCCAGGGCGCCCGCCAGCAGGCCCACCCAGGGATCGAACCCTGCGTCTCGGCTCAGGACCGCGGAGGTGTACGCGCCGATGGCCGCGAACCCCGCAAAGCCCAGGTTGACCATCTCCGTGCTGCCCACCTGCACGTTGAGGCCCACCGCCATCAGCGCGTGGATCCCGGCCAGGACGAACACGAACAGCCAGTAGGGGCTCGCGCGAAGCGCAAAGGGCAACAGGACCACCAGGACCGCGAGGCCGCCTGCGGCCCACCCCGCACACTCCTCCACGGCGCCAAAGGCGCGGCCGTCGCGCCCCGCGGTCCAACGGGCCGCCCAGATGGAGAAGCCCGCGCCCGCGGCCACCAGCAAACCCAGCACGGCCCACGACTCCACCAGCAGGAACGCCACAGCCCACGCGGCCGCCGCAGCCTGGACGGTGAGCACGCGCACGGGCGCTGGGACGCTCATACTTTCTCCACCGAGCGCTCCCCGAGCAGGCCCGTGGGCCGCAGCACGAGGAATCCGATGACCACCAGGAAGGACAGGACGTCCCGCAGTTGCGATCCGCCCGGCAGGTACGCGGTGGAGGCGGTCTCCACGGCGGCCAGGACGAGGCTTCCCACGAGGGCACCGTAGAAACTCCCCAGGCCACCCACCACCGCGGCGGAGAACCCCTTGATGGCCATCACCAGCCCCATGTCGTACCGCACGATCCCGTAGAAGGCACCGTTCAACAGCCCTGCCACCGCACCCAGGGCGGAGCCCAGCAGGAAGGTCACCGCCACCGTGCGGTCCAGGTCCACCCCCATGAAGAGCGCCGCTTCCCGGTCCTGCGCCACCGCGCGGATGGCGGCCCCCGTACGGGTCCCGCGGATGAACCGGTCGCAGGCCGCGATCACGAGCCACGCCACGCCCAAAATGGCCAAGGTATCGTAGGGCACCCGGAGAGCGCCGACGGACAATGCGCCCTCCGGGAACAGGGGCGGGAAGACCTGCGGGTTGGAGCCCGCCGGGTAGAGGAGGCGCACGCCCTCCCGCAGGACGATGGAGACACCCACCGTAGCCAGCAGCATGAGCAGCGGCGGTGCCGCCCGCAGCCGGCGCAGCGCCAGCCGCTCCACCAAGACCCCGGCCCCGGCCACCACCAGGACGGCCAGGAGGACGGCGCCCCAAGCCGTCCCGCCCACTACGACCCCAAACAGGGCCAGCGCCACGAAGACTGCCAGGGTGGCCATCTCGCCGTGCGCGAAGTTCACCAGGTCCAGCACGCCGAAGAACAGGGTGAACCCCACCGCCACCAGCGAGTACATGCCCCCCAGCAGCAGCGCGTTCAGGAGCTGCTCAAGGGCCACGGCGGTCCCGGATCCTCAGGGTCAGCGGACCTTGCGCTTCCCCTTCGCGTACTCGGAGTCCTCCCACACGGTCCACTTCCCGTCCTGCACCACGTAGCGGGTGACGGCCACGAGCCGCGTCTGGCCTTCCCGGTCGAAAGTCACCTCACCCAACAGGCCTCGGTACCGGATGTTCCGGATGGCGTCCACCAGCCTGGCGCGGTCCGGGCCCACCTGCCGCAAGGCTTCCAACAGGATGTTCGTGGCGTCGTACGCGTACGGGCCGTACGCACCATACGGCTCCCGGTAGCCTGCGGCACGGTAGTCCTCGATGAACCGCCGGCCCGTGGCGATCCGCTCCAGGGGGACGCCGGGCTTGATGGCCAGGGTACCCTCTGCGGCCTGCGGGGTCGCCACCTCGATGAACCGGTCGTCGAAGATCCCGGAGATGCTGAAGAACGCCGCCTCCAACCGCGCGCGCGCCATCTGGGCCTTGAACAGCGCCCCCTCAGTGACCACGCCGCCGAAGAACACGCCGTCGGGATTCAGACCCCGCAGCCGCGTCAGCAGGGCGCCGAAGTCGCGGTCCCCCACGTTGATGCCGTCGGTGCTGAGGATCTCGGCCCCGAGGCCTCGCGCGGTGCCCACGAAGGCGTCGCGGGTGAAGTTGCCGTAGGTGGTGGTGTCGTGCACCACCGCCCACCGGCGGAGCCGCATCTCCCGCACGACCCACCGGGCGCCCACCGCGGTCTCCTGCTCCGCCGTCGGCGCGACCCGGGTGACCTCCGCGTAGCCCCGTCGGGTGATGTCCGGGTGGATGGCCCCCCAAATCACGATGGGGGTGCGGTTCTCGTGGAAGACCTCGATGGTGGCGAAGGCCACGGGGCTGTTCCAGTGACCGGTGGCGGCGACCACCGCGGGGTCTGAGACCGCGCGGAGCGCGGCGGCTCGGCCTGTGGCGGGGTCGGACGCGTCATCCAGCACGACCCCCTCGATGCGGTAGGGGAACCTGCCGGAGGCGTTCGCCTGGCGGAGGGCCAGGTCGAACGCGTTCCGGGCGCCGAGGCCTTGCGGGGCGTTCGGCCCGGTGAGGGGACCCAGGAACGCCAGCTTCACCACCTGTACGGGTGCCCCAGGGGCTGTGCGGACCAGCCCCAGGGCCAACAGCGCGACGACCAACCAGCCGAACCGCAACCTACGCATGGTGACCCCCCTCTCCTTGGGTCTTCGGACTTCCCTCCAAGCCGTGAATCGCCCGGGCCACGGTCTCCGGCCAGACGGGCAGCTCCGTCACGCGCACGCCCACCGCGTCGTAGATCGCGTTCGCGACCGCAGCGGCGGGAGGCCCCACCGGCGGCTCGCCGATCCCTCGGGCGCCGAACGGCCCCATCCCCTCCCCGGACTCCAGCACAACGGGGACCACATCCGGCGCCTCCATGCTCGTGGGGATCAGGTAGGTGGCGAAGGTCGTGGTCAGGTTGTTGCCGCGGTCCAGCGCCACCTTCTCCAGGAGCGCGTAGCCCAAGCCCATGACGGCTCCACCCTGGATCTGCCCCTCCACGCTCTGGGGGTTGATGGCCTGCCCCACGTCGTGGCAGGCCACGTAGCGCCGCACTCGGACCGCGCCGGTCTCGGTGTCCACCTCCACCTCCGCCGCGTGGGCGCCGTAGGTGAAGTCCGGGAAGACCCGGCCCCCTCCCCGCTCGAGGTCGATGGGGTCGCCCGCCGGCGCGTGGTAGGTGGCAAACGCGCTGCGGGGCACGCCGGCCCGGGCGCACTCCCGCAGCACACGCACCATCGGGACGGTCCGGCCGTCCGGCGCGCGCACCTGGCCGTCCTCCACCTGGAGGTCTGCGGCGGGCGTCTCCAGCAGCTGTGCGGCCACCCGGAGCACCTGGTCCCGCAGCTCCGAAGCCGCGCGCAGTACCGCGTTTCCGGACATCATCAGCTGGCGGGTGGCGGTGGTGGTCCCCGCGAGCGGCGTCAGAGCGCTGTCGGAGACGTGGATGGTCACTCGGTCCACCGGCACCCCCAGCACCTCCGCGGCGATCTGGCACAGGGACGACGCCTGGCCGGCCCCCACGTCCGGCACCCCGGTCCGCACCACCACGCTGCCGTCCATCTCGAACCCCACCCACGCGCTGGCCCAGTCGTGCAGCCACACGATGCGGCCGTACGGCTGCAGATTGCACGCGAGGCCGCGGCCCACCCGCAGGTGCGGGGCAGAGGGCGGCTGGGGCGGGCCTAGGGTTTCCCAGGCACGCCGCGCCACCTCGGGGATGGCCACGTGGGTCTCCAGCACCTGGCCGATGGGAAGCCGGTCGCCCTTGCGCAGGGCGTTGCGCACCCGCAACTCCACGGGGTCCATGCCGAGCGCCCGGGCCAGCCGGTCCATCTGCTGCTCGTAGGCGAAGACGACCTGCATGGCACCGAAGCCGCGCATGGCGCTGGTGGGGGGGTTGTTGGTGTACACCGTCCGCGCCTGCACGGACACGTTCGGCACACGGTAGGGGCCGCAGGCCACGGTGGTGGCGTACAGCAAGACCAGGGCGCTCAAGAAGGCGTAGGCGCCCGCGTCCGCCACCAGCTCGACCTCCTGGGCCACGAGCTCGCCGGTGCGCAGGGCACCCGTACGGTACCGCATGACGAAGGGGTGCCGCTTGGACCGGGCCAGCAGCGACTCCTGGCGGCTCCACACCATCTTCACCGGTCGCCGGGTGGACCACGCCAGGAGGCCCAGGAACACCTCCACGGTCACGTCCTCCTTGCCGCCGAAGCCTCCGCCGAGGTAGGTGCCGATGACGCGGACCTTGTTGTGCGGCAGCCCCAACACCTCCGCCACGTCGCGGAAGTGCTCGATGACCTGGGTGGCCACGCGGATGGTGAGCACGCCGTCGGCGTCCACCCAGGCCACCCCTGCCTCCGGCTCCAGGTACGCGTGGTCCACAAACTGGGTCCGGTAGGTGCCCTCCACCACCACCTCCGCGCGGGCAAACCCGCTGGCCACGTCGCCCGTCTGGACGTTCCACCGCGCCAGGAGGTTGCTCCCGCTGTCGGGGTGCACGAGCGGAGCGTCCGGAGCCAGGGCGTCCAGGGGGTCGAACACGCCCGGAAGCGGTTCGTAGTCCACCTCGATCGCCCGTAGGGCCTCTTCCGCCGTCTCCTCCGACTCCGCGGCCACCAGGGCCACGGGCTCGCCCTGGTAGCGGACCCGGTCCTCGGCGAGCACGTGCAGCTTGGCCCGAAGAGGACCCACCTCCGTGGTCTGGCCGGGCACGTCCGTCCACAGCGTGTTGCGCGGCACGTCCCGGGCCGTGAGCACCGCCGCCACGCCTGGCAGGGAACGAGCCCGCGTGGTGTCCAAGCGCAGGATGCGGGCGGAGGGATAGGGAGACCGCAGTACCTTACCCACCAGCATCCCCGGCATCTCCCAGTCCGCGGCGTACGCGGTGCGGGCCAGCACTTTGTCCCACGCGTCGTGCCGCGGGATGGGTTTGCCGACCACGCGCCAGCCCGTGCGCTCGGCCAGTTCCCTAGCGCCCAAGGGACACCTCCCGCGCGTACGCCTCCACGGCGTCCAGGATCTTCGCGTACCCGGTGCAGCGGCACAGGTTGCCCGCCAGGGCCCGGCGGAGCTCTTCCCGCGTGGCAGCCGGGTGCTGCCGCAGGTAGGCGTACGCGGTCAAGACCATCCCGGGTGTGCAGAAGCCGCACTGCACCGCACCGTGCCGCACGAAGGCCTCCTGCAGCGGGTGCGGACGGCCGTCGGCCGACAGACCCGCCATCGTGGTCACCCGGGCGCCGTCCAGCCGGGCCGCCAGCACCAGGCAGCTGCTTACGGGTCGGCCGTCGAGGAGGACGGTGCAGGTGCCGCACACGCCCTCGTCACAGCCCTCCTTGACGTCCAGGGTGCCCAACTGGTCCCGCAGGACCGACAGCAACGTCCGGTGCGCGTCCACCTCCAGGTGCCGGTGTGTGCCGTTCAGCTCGAAGGAGATCGAAACGCGGGTGCGCTCCCTCACAGTAGCCCTCCCTCCCTGGCCCGGTTCAGCGCGCGCTCCAGCGCCCTGCGGGTGAGCACGTAGGTGAGGTGACGCCGGTAGCCGGCGCTGGCGTGCGGGTCGGACTCCGGCTCGACCCCCTCCGCTGCGGCCCTTGCCGCGCCCTCCACGCGGTCGGGGTCCGGGAGTTCGCCCGTCAGGCGGTCCTCCGCGCCGCGGGCCCGCACAGGGGTGGCGCCGACTCCCGCCAGCGCGACGCGCGCGTGGGCGACCCTCCCGTCGCGGTCCAAGCGTACGCGCGCGGCCGCAGCCACGAGCGCGAAGTCTCCATAGCGCAGGGCGAACTCCTCCACCGCCCACCCCTCGCCGGGCTCGCGCACGGGTACCCGCACCTCGGTCACGAGCTCCGCGGGCTCTAGCGCCGTGGCGAGGGAGCCGCGGAAGAACTCCGGTGCCTGCACCGTGCGTCGGCCCTCCGGGCCCTCCAGCACGAGCTCTGCGTCCAGCGCCAGGGACGCCATGGGCAGCTCCGCGGCGGGGTCCGCGTGCGCCAGGCTCCCGCCAAGGGTGCCTAGGCTGCGGACTCGGGCGTTCCCGACCCACGCCGCGGCCTCCGACAGCAAGGGGCACAGGGCCCGGACGTCCTCGGACTCCTCCAGGGTGTGGTGCCGCACCAACGCCCCCAACACCAGGACGCCGTCCTCGCGGCGCAGGTGGGCGAGGGGCAGGTCGTTGATGTCCACCACCCGCTCGGGCTCCACGAGGCGCAGGTTCATCATGGGGACCAGACTCTGCCCGCCCGCCAGCACCTTGGCCCCAGGGCCACCCCGCCGCAGGCGCTCCACGGCCTCGGCCACGCTCGTGGCCCGTTCGTATCGGAAAGGGCGCGGCCCCATCAGACGTCCCAGCCTCCGTCCACCACGATCTCCTGGCCCGTGATCTGCCGGCTGTCGTCGGAGGCGAGGAACACCGCCGCGGCCGCGATGTCCTCCGCCGTGGAGAACCGGCGCAGGGCCATCTCCCGCACGTAGTCCTCGTGGACCTCTTCCGGGGTACGCCCCTGCTTGCGCGCCTTCTCCCGGATGATGCTGGTCATGCGGTCCCCCTCCACGACTCCGGGCACGAGCACGTTGACGTTCACGTTATACGGGCCCACCTCCAGCGCCAACGTCCGCGTGAGTCCCCGCACCGCCCACTTGGAGGACGAGTACGCAGCCCGGTACCGGTACCCGCGTAGTCCTGAAGTCCCGCCCACGTTGATGATCTTCCCGTAGCGCTGGGCGATCATCACCGGCACCACGGCCTTGCAGCACAGGAACACGCCGTACAGGTTGCTGTTCAGGACGTAGTGCCAGTCCTCGGAGGCGATCTCGTGCAGTGGAGTCTCGACGGGCCCGATGACCCCGTGCGCGGTCACCAGGACGTCGATGCGGCCGAAGGCGTCCACGCACGACCGCGCCATGGCCTGGACGGAAGCCTCGTCCGTGACGTCCACGGGGAGCGGGACGACCCGCCGGTCGGGGAAGGCCGACCGGATCCGGTCCGCATGCGCCTCCAGCGCCTCCCGGTCCCGGGCCGCGATTACCACGTGCCCCCCCTCCCGGGCGAAGGCCAGGGAGATGGCTCCGCCCATCCCCTTCGCTCCACCCGTCACGATGCACACCCGGTCGCGCAGCTTCATGGCCGCCTCCTGCCTCACTCGGGCTCCAGATTGAGGAGCCGCGCGGGGTTGTCGCGCATCATCCGGGCCAGGGTGTCGAAGGGCACGCCTTCGTCCAGGAGCGCCGCCACCAGCATCCGCAACCCTTCCGGATGGGGCGGGCCGGACAGCTGGCCCAGGTCGGAGCTCAGGACCAGGTTCTGGCCGCCGAGCTCCTGGATCCACCGCGCGAGCTCCGCGGGCTTCTGTTCGTAGAAGATGGGCGACACGCACGACACCGCCACGTACTCCAGGAAGGCGCCCTTGCGCACGAACTCCTTCTGCTCCTCCAGGTCGTAGCGGGTGAGAGCCCAGTTCGCGTGGGTGACGAGGAACTTGCGGACTCCCCGGCGGGTCGCCTCGTCCAGGAGGAGGCGGGTCTCCTGTGGGCTCAGGTGGCCCGTGGCCAGGCACACGTCCGCCTCCGCCACCAGGTCCAGAATGGTGAGCACCTCGGGCTTCAGCTGCCCGTCCTCGTCCAGCACGGTCACCCCCGGACCCGGCAGCTGCTTGCGCGGCCGGCCCAGCTGTGGGTAGTCGGAGGTCTGGAAGTACTCCGCGTGCCACTTGGAGTGGTTGCTGGGCATCCAGATGACCTTGGCCCCGTAGTGGATGGCGGCCTGGACCACGTGCGGGTTGAGCGCGCCCACGGAGCGGTTCAGCACGATGCCCCCGAAAGCCTGGACACCCTCGACCATCTTGTTCACGTAGTACGCCCTCCCCGTGGTCAGGGAGTCGTGGTCCTTCAGCACGAAGCCGCGCATCCCGTACTGCAGCGCGCTGCGCGCCAGGTCCGCGTCGTCCAGGGGCCTGCGGAACAGCGCGGGGTGCGTGTGCGCGTGCATGTCGATGGCCCCGCGCAGCAGGTCCAGGTCCGGCCGGTCCATCCCCATCCCTCCCTTCCGGGTCACTCCACGGCGTCGAACCGCCCCTCCCGCTTCATCTCCCGCAGGACGTCCTCCGCCGCCTCCAGGACGGCGTCGACCTCGCGCTCCGTGTGGGCTGCGGAGAGGAACCAGTGCTCGAAGTTGTCCGGGTGCACGAACACGCCCCGGAGCATCATGCGGTGCGCGAACTCGCTGAACAGGTCGCGGCGGGTGCCGGCGGCCTCCCGGTAGGTGCGGATCCGACCCCGCCGGGTGACGTACAGCTGGAGCATGGATCCCTCGCCCTGGACCAAGACCGGGACGTCCAGCCGCCCCGCCAGCTCCTGCAGGCCGGCCCGCAGGCGGGCACCCAGCCGGTCCAACGTCCGGTACACCTCTCCGCCGTCGCGCCGCAGGACGTCCAGGGTGGCCTTGGCCGCAGCCAGGCACAGGGGGTTCGCGTTGTAGGTGCCCGCGTGCCGGACCCTTCCGCCCTCCAGCAGCTGCATGATGTCCCGCCGGCCCACGAAGGCACCGATGGGCGCGCCGTTGGCCATGGCCTTGGCGAAGGTGGACAGGTCGGGGCGCAGGCCGTAAACCTCCTGCGCGCCACCGGGCGCCATGCGGAATCCCGTGATCACCTCGTCAAGCACGAACAGCACGTCGTTCTCCCGGCAGATGCGCTCCAGGGCCTGCAGGTAGCCGGGCTCGGGAGGGATGAACCCCTTGTTGGCCATCACCGGTTCGGTGATCACCGCGGCCAGCTCGTGCCGGTGGCGGCGGATCACGCGCTCGGCCTGCTCCAGGTCGTTCCAGACCGCCACCAGGGTGTGGACGTAGTGCTCCTCGGGGATCCCGGAGCCCACGGGCACCCGGACCGGCGCCTGCTCGGAGCCCACGGCGTCCAGGGGAGGGCTGACGCTCACCAGCACCCCGTCGTGGTTCCCGTGGTAGTGGCCCTCGAACTTCAGCACCTTGGGCTTCCCCGTGAACCCGCGGGCGAGCCGCAGGACGTGCAGGGTGGCCTCGGTCCCCGACGGCGTGAACCGGACCATCTCCGCGGTGGGCACCATCTGCTGGACGGCCTCCGCCACCTCCAGCTCCAACGCGGTGCAGGTCCCGTAGATGAGGCCCCGGGTCGCCTGCTCCTGCACGGCTCGGGTGACCTCGGGGTGGGCGTGTCCGAGGATCACGGGGCCGAAGGCCATCACGGTGTCCACGTAGCGGTTGCCGTCCTCGTCGAAGAGGTAGGCCCCCTCCGCGCGCGTGGTGTAGAAGGGGTACGGGTGAAAGGCCCGTCCTCCCCGCACCGGCGACGCGACACCGTCCGGGAGGACCCGCCGGGCTCGCTGCGCGAGCTGGCCCGAGCGCACCATCTTCGTCTGCCAGGTCTGCGCCATGGTGGCCACGCCTCCCACCTCCCTGCGCTACCGAGATCCTCCCCGGACCTGCACGGCGGCCGGCCGCCCGCCCAAAGCGCGGGTGACCTCGTCCGCGTGCGCACAGACCACGGGGATGAGGTGCGCCACAGCCTCCTCCCCGAAGCGGATCAGGGGACCGGCGATCCCGAGCCCGCCTGCGAGCTCCCCTGCGGCGTCGAAGATGGGTGCCGCCACGCCCGCGGCACCCTCGTTGGTCTCCTCGAAACTCAGGGCATAGCCCCGTCTGCGGATGTCCTCCAGCTCCCGCGCCAGGGCGTCCGGGTCGGTGATGGTGTTCTTGTTGAGGCGGGGCAGGCCGCGCAGGGCCACCACGCGCTGCACCTGCTCCGGTGGCAGGAAGGCGAGGAGGATCTTGCTGGAAGCCCCTGCGTGTAAGGGCACCCTCCGGCCCACCTCCAGGATCAGGCGAAGCCGTTGAGGGCTCTCCAACCGGTCCACGCACACGCTCTCGGTGCGGTCCTCGCTGGGGACGGTCAGCAGCACGGTCTCGCCCGTCGCCTCCTGCAGCCTGCGCATGACCGGGTAGGCCACCTGTCGCAGCTCGATGCTCTCCAGCGCCCGCCTCCCGAGGGCCAGCGCTCCCGAGCCGAGCCGGAAGCGCTTGGTGGCCCGGTCCTGGGCCACGTACCCGAAGCTCTCCAGCACCCGCAGGATCCGGTAGACCGTGGGCCTGGACAGGCCCGTCGCGTGGCTCAGCTCCGCGACCTGCCAGGCGGGCCGCTCCGGCGTGAACATCTCCAGCAACCGGAGGGCCCGCTCCAGGAGTTGACCTCCACGGATGTTCACAATGTGAATTGCTAGATCACAATACGGTATCCAAAGCACAACCTACCGGCCGTGAGTTGTCAAGCATTTCGTGGATCTGCGGGAAGGGCGTTCGCCGAGACCGGGAAGCTCCCGTCGCCCGACGCGCAGCGATCATCTCTGGAGACCCCGGCCCTCTCCGCTCAAGGGTTTCCGGGACGAGCGGCTAGTGTCCTGAGTTAGAAATATGTTGCATTATTCTCTGCCGACCCCTATGGTGGGTGAAAGCCTCACCGGGAGGTTTCACCCGATGCCGCGCGGACGTCCTCTCGCCCCTGTGACCTTGACCCCCG
>Ga0209479_1002236_pt1 | contig 14288 bp, 20 predicted proteins | sample DewCreD2012metaG_2_FD_184112 | JGI IMG/M metagenome (GOLD analysis project Ga0209479, IMG submission 184112) | Hot spring sediment bacterial and archeal communities from British Columbia, Canada, to study Microbial Dark Matter (Phase II) - Dewar... ...
TTGTCTTTTCATATTGACTCCTGGGGTTGGGTTTGGATGTAATGTTAGATCAATTTGCGGTAGGAATCAATAGGGGAGTTTTTGGAAGCCTTGATTTTAAAGGCTTTTGGCATTATTGAACAATCACTCAATACAAAATGGAGGTAAGATATGAAAGCTGAATTTACTGCAATTATAGAGCCGGCACCTGAGGGTGGGTATTGGGCAATTTGTCCGGAAGTACCAGGAGCTAATGGGCAGGGAGAAACAATAGAGGAGGCAAAAGAGAATTTGCGGCAAGCAATTGAGCTAATTCTGCAAGATCGAACAGAGGATATTCTTCGAGGATTACCTGAAGATGCCATCCGAGAAAAAGTTGTAATTGGATGAAACGCAAAGACTTAGAAAGAAAATTGCGAATAGCGAGTTGTTACCTCAAAAGAGAAGGTGCGTCACACTCACTGTAGATAAATCCAAAAACTGGCGTTATTGAAGCGGTCCCTCGACATAATGAAATTAAAGAACCTCTAGCAAAAAAGATATTGAAAAATCTAAATGCAGAATAAGTTGCCTAACAAATCGTTCCACCTGACCGCCATTCCGTTGCTCTCCATAGCGGCAAGTGAGCTTAGAAAGTTAGCCTTTAAATGAAGGATATGGAGAATAAAAAAAGTGCCATTATAAAAAGGATAGAGAATAAAAGAGAAATACACGAGGAGGATTTTAAATATAATTATAATCCTGAATTAACAAATGAACTTGATAATATTCAAGGAGATTTTGATGAGAATATTATTAATAAAATTGCTTTATGGAAAATAAATCGTTATCCTCGGCTTACAGACGAACTGATAAGGAGGCTGAATAAGGTTGGGAGGGATAAAGAATATAAAGAAGAGCATAAGAAGTTATTATTTGATTTATTGGGGTGTAGTGGAGTCCAACTTCCTATGGCTTCAACATTCTTAAGGTTTAGAAATCCAAAACTTTTTCAAATTATTGACCAACATGTTTATCGTCTATTAACGGGGGAAGAACTGTTTTTGCCTCTTTCTAACTCGCAGTTAAACAAAGAAAAGGTATGCCAATTTTACTTCAGATACTTAGAAGAATTGAGAAAGAAATGTGAAGAGCTTGAAATACCTTTTGAAAAAGCAGATAGAATTTTATATAAAGCTGATAAAAGAATAAACAAAGACGTAAAATTGAAAAATTATTGAGTTAACAAAAATATCCAGCGGACGGCTTATAGCGTTTGCTGGTTTCTGTCATTAAGTAAAAAGAAATCAATGATAAGCGAAGTTGTTCGCGACCTAATCAAAGGTGTGAAGGTGGGCAAAATTGAAATTTACAACGAATTCAGTCTCCAACATGAAATTGGGATTTTACTCCGTTCACGGTTTAAAAATCAGAAAGTACAATTTGAACGAAATGTATCTTTCTTCTTCCATTTGAGTAACTTCATAAAAAGAGAAATAGATATTGCCATATTCTCTCCTGATAAGAAAACACTCAGTTATGCCATCGAACTTAAGTTTCCTCGCAACGGCCAGTATCCTGAGCAAATGTTTAGCTTTTGTAAAGACATCCAATTTATCGAACAATTAAAAAAATCGGGATTCAAACAGGCATTACTCATTATTTTCGCTGACGACCCTCTTTTCTATTCAGGGAAGGGTGACGGCATATATGGTTATTTTAGACAAAAGAGAAAGCTGTCTGGTTTAGTTAAAAAACCTACGGGCAGAAAAGATGAGGCAATCAATTTAAGCGGAAGTTATGTCATTGAATGGATTACTGTGTCGGATGCTCTCAAATACAGTATAATTGAAGCAAATAATGGCTAACAAATCACTCCAGCGGATGGCTTACAGCCCCGCTGACTTCAGTCGTTAGGTATCGGTAAATAGTATAGGGAGGAGCTTTGATGGACAAGAAGAAAACCAACAATTTCTTCAAACTGGCTTACACCCACTGTGAAGCTAAGGGTTGGCTTGCAGAAAGGAAGTTTAAAACACCTGACCATTTCAAAAAGATGACTTGTCAGGCTTTTCTGGGCAATTACTGCTGGGTTGTGTACGTCGCAGGGTTTAGGAAAAAGGTGCTTGAGCAACGATTCTCTAAGCTAAAAGCTGCTTACCATCACTTCGATCTTGAGAAGATCGTTCGAATGGACTCTTATGACCGCGTGCTAGCAGTCTTTAACAACAAGAGAAAGCTGAACTCATTTGTGACAGGCGCCAAGGCAATTGCCGAAATAGGCTATGATGAATTTAAGAAACGCGTCTTAGACGATTGGCATCACCTTTCCTCACTCAAAGGAATTGGCGATGTGACGGTACATCACTTAGCAATGGACCTCGGTTTCGATACCATAAAGCCCGATCTGCATGTCACAAGGGTATCTCGCTTGCTCGGAGCGCGGCATCCCTTTGAACTTGCGGATTATTTGTCATCACGGTTCCACCAAAAGAAGATGGTAGTTGATGCCGTGATATTTGAGTTCTGTGAACAGCAGGCCTTCAAAGAATACGGTTGCCAATCAATAGAGGAATTCATCAAGAGTAAATGCTAACCGACACCCTAACCGCCCGTTGCACCCGGATCTAGACACGCAAGGTGGGCCGAACTTCGAAGGTTCTCTTGCGTTTAGTCTCCCTTCGCAAAAGCGGTCTGGGTGCGATGAATGGGGGCGTTAGGAGAATAAAATGAGATTATCCTATCAAGAAAAAATTAGAATCTTTAGACGCGATCCGTTCAGATGCCAATATTGTGGCCTTGATGGAACAAAAGATTTTGACACTTGGCATTATGCCAACCTTAACGTGGACCATATTGACCCAAGAGCTGGGAACGATGATTCAAACCTTGTAACTGCCTGTTGCACATGTAATTTGATCAAGGGGGCGCATCCTTGCAAGACATTTGAAAATGTAAAAGAATGAGTATCTAAAAAAGAAGAGAATCCCTTGAATTGTTTATCAAAAATGTTAGAAACTCCTAACAAACCACTCCAGCCGACCGCCAATAGCGTCGGCTGATTTTTGTCGTTAGCCAGGGAATAAAGAAATGGAAAAACAATTTTTTGTCTGATCTTAAATGTTTTATTGATATCCTCATGTGCAACACAATATTATTATGCAGCAAGAACTTCCTATAATGTTGGCCCATTCGTTGTTGGCATTCCTTACAGAGGCTATGTTTCATATGGTGACAATCGCCATGCAGGACTTGATTTTGATATTCCTCGGGGTACACCCATTATTGCTTCCTCTGAGGGAAAAGTAGTTGATGTTGGTGATCCATGCCCTGGTAAGTCTTATTGTGGTGGCATTTTTATATCAATTTACCATGGAAATTTCCTTAGCGGATTTTTTACGAGATATGGGCATCTTGATGAAGTATTTGTAAAATATGGTCAAAAAGTAAAAAGGGGCCAATTAATTGGCTTGTCCGGGTCTAACAATAGTGGATATGAACATCTACACTTCGCTGTTTGTGCCGTTAATGGGCCCTGTCCCTTTTTGTATAGTTACGATCCAAACAAATTCTGGTTAGCTGGAGAACCACAATGCTTTGATCCAAAAAAAGATTATACAAGCTACTCTCAGATAGATTTGACAATCCCTATTGCATGTGGTGAATATGCAAAAGAGCTAATTGATGAAACTAAAAGGAAAGATTTAAATTAATTTTTTATACGATACGAATTAAAAAAGATGCTAACAAATCATTCCACCGGATGGCTAAGGGCCGCCGCTGACTTCGGTTATGGGGTGCAATAAAGCCATTGAGGTAAAAAAACAACATGTATAAAAAATGCAGTCACAAGGTTGATAAAAACGACATCATAATAGGAGTAAGTGAAAACTGGCGATTGTTCGCAGAGGAGAATTTTGGAGGACCTAAATGTTTTCCTGAAAATATTGTTGGAACATCTTTGTGGGATCATATTTGCGGATTAGAAACAAAGGAATTATATAAAATAATACTGCAAAAAGTCCGTGAACATAGGCGGCAGGTTTTTTTACCGTACCGTTGTGATTCGCCAGAAAAACGTCGCTCTCTCAAACTAACGATTATTCCGATTGATGATGGCTCTGTTGAGTTTATAAGCGAAACAATCAAGGAAGAGTTAAGGGAGCCGGTTGATTTGCTAAGGCCTAATGTAGAAAGGTCAAATGAGTTTTTAAGAATCTGTAGCATGTGTAAAAAGATAGGTATAACAGATAAAGAATGGGAAGAGGTTGAAATAGCAGTACAAAAAATGAAGTTATTTGAAATAGGAGCTGTTCCACAACTTACTCATGGGCTCTGTCACTCTTGTTATCAAGTTGCTATGGCAGAGCTTGAGAGAATTAGTAGGCACCCAACAAGCGGGGCAACCTGAACGCTGGGAGCGCGGTGAATTATCCGTAGGGTTAGTAATAAATAAATCGGGAGGTAGAAGATATGAATAGTTGCAAAAGAATAATTTGAAAGGTGGGAGTTTTTTTATTTGCGTTCAGCGGTTTTGCCTTTGCCCAAGAGGATGAAAAAGGCTGCAAAGACCATCCGATGTTTACGAGGATGCCGAATTTTTATATCTTTGAATGCAAAGAGAAGGATTTTGATAAGGCTGATTTTGTGGATGAAAAAGGAAAAGAAATTAAAATCGAGGGAAAACTTCACTTTACTGATTATCGGATTAAAAAAGGTCATACGCCACCAAGTGAGTTACAAATTATACGGAATTTTCAGAATGCCATTGAAAAAATTGGCGGTGTGGTTGTTAAAGAGGATCTACATTTTGGTAAAACGTACCTGAAACTCAGCAAGGGTGGGAAAACATCCTGGGTAATTGTTAGCACTAGTGGCAAGGTCTATAGGCTCACCATTGTTGAGAAAGCTGAGATGGCCCAGGAGGTGGTAGCGGATGCGAAAAGCCTGATGAGTGATATTCAGACGAAAGGTAGTGCTTCAGTCTATGGGATCTATTTTGATTTTGATAAGGCGGATATAAAACCAGAGTCTGAGCCTGCCATAAAAGAGATCGCAAAACTTCTTTAGGAGAATAAAGGACTAAAGATCTATCTGGTTGGTCATACAGACAATGTTGGAACTCTTGATTACAATCTTAAACTTTCAAAGGCAAGGGCAGATGCCGTAGTGAAGGAACTAACGACAAAATACAAGATCTCTTCAGGAAGACTTAAGGCCTTTGGTGTGGGATCACTGGCCCCTTTGGCTTCAAATAAGACCGATGAGGGAGGTGTTAAGAACAGGCGTGTGGAATTAGTAGAGCAGTAATAGTACAGTGAGCAAGGTTTCTGCCTAATTGAGAGCAGAGATGAGCAAGGATAAGGAATTATCGAAACTGACGAATCGCCTTCATTCCCATTTCAATGCCTGACACCTTTTCTCAAGCGTTAGGCAAGGAGGATGATATGAAGGTAAAAAATGATCGTAAAGATGTTGTGAAATTAGGATATTTATTTTTCCCTATATTTATCCTGATCCTGTTCGCCTGTGCAACCGTTCCTAAAAAAACTTATGAAGAGACCATCCTACAATGGAAATCTCATGAGGATGTGGCAAAGTGGATGAGGGGCAATTTTTCTTATGATACGGATCGGGCGAAGGAGGCTATACGTACCGGAATAATTGTAAGGAAAGCTAAAGATACCTTTGAACTTAAGTCAGGTGTTTGTTTTGATGGAGCCCGTTTTATCAAAGAAACACTGGATCGGATTAATCCCTCTTATGATGCTCAAATTGTTTATATCGAAAACCGACCATACGAAATTGACCACTACGTCTGTTCCTTTAAAAAAGATAACAAACTTTATATCATGGATTATGCAACATTTTATAGGAATATGATTGGAACTCACGGCCCATTTAATTCACTCGAGGACTATAAAAAATTCTATGAAAGCAATCATCCTAAAGTGAAAAAGGTTCAATCGATTTCATATGGATGGCCTTCGCATATTAAACTGATCGAATAGATCAAAAAATGGTAGAACTACTTTAGATTTTTCACATTGATAGAAGGAATGTGCCTAACAACCTAATCCAGCGGATGGCTTTCAACCCCCGCTGATTTTAGTCGTTAGGCCGACTATATGAGACCGAAAATGAATTTTTTAGAGGCTCTTGCTGCCGAATGGTATGAGTATATTGGATACTTTGTTCGAAGCAACATAAAGACGAGAAAAAGAAATAAAGGAGGATGGGATTCCGAATTAGATGTTTTGGCATTCTTGCCAAAAACCCAAGAATTATTACATGTCGAAACTTCAGGCGATGCAATATCCTGGGCAGAAAGAAAAGAAATATTTGAGTCAAAAAAATTCATTATTAGTGATGAAGAATATAATAAAGATATAGTGGGATCAGAAATTAAAACTATTCGTCGTATTGCAATTGTTGGTTATCAAAAAACAACACAAGCTGATTTGAATTGGGGAAATGGAATTGAAGTTATTCTAATCCCTGACTTCTTCCAAAATATTTCGCGTTTACTTATTACAAAGGATCCAATGAAAGAAGCTGTGCTGGAAGGATTACCACTTCTTCGATCCATGCAGATGCTTTTATGGTATGGGAAGATGAGCGCCTAACGTGGCGCTGCACTGGACGTGGTTCCGCTACGCTCCACCACGCCAGTGACCTTTAGCGTTAGCCAGAAGATTGGAAGGAGGAGAAAATGACTAGTGACATTGAAAAAGAAAGAGAAAAGCTATTACGGTTAATAGATAAAGAAATTGATTTGGAGTTGCGCAAGACACTTGAGATGATAACTAATATACAGATGCCACATACAAAGGTCCAACTTATCATGTCAACGGAAGGGACCACAGATGCCGGCAAGAAATGAAATACAATAAGCTATTCTTCGTCGCAAAGGAACTGCACAAGACGATGTCCGACGTGAGTATCTAAAAAGACTTTCAGAGTTAACAGGTCGGGATGTTGTACTGTATGCATCAGCTTTTACATCACCTAAGTCTCCTCAAATCCCTGGGATTATTTTCACCATAACACATGAAGACATTCAAGGGTTTATGTCAGCTTTGCATGGACTTAAAGGTGATAATCTTGACCTTATCCTTCATAGTCCTGGCGGATCTATGGAAGCAGCCGATCAAATTGTGCAGTATCTACGTCGCAAGTACAAACATATACGGGCAATAATTCCGCAAAATGCTATGTCTGCGGCAACCATGATTGGTTGTGCATGTGATACTATAGTGATGGGTAAACATTCTGCTTTAGGGCCAATCGATCCTCAAGTCTCATTTCCCACCGCTACCGGAACATTTACTGCTCCTGCTCAAGCGATATTGGACGAGTTTGAGCAGGCTAAAAATGAAATCAAGAGCGACCCAAGCACGATTCCTCTTTGGGCATCGAAGATACAAGTATATCCACCTGGATTTCTTCAAATGTGTCAAACTACGTTGGATCTTGCCAAAGAAAAAGTTGAAGAGTAGCTAAAGCATTATATGTTTCACAACGAGAGCGATGGAGAACGAAAGGCCAAGGATATTGCAGAATGGCTTGGAAATGCGAAGGTGCATAAAATGCATGGGAGACCAATTGGCATTGATCAAGCCATTACCAAAGGGCTCAAAATCGAAAAATTAGAAGATAACCAAGATTTGCAGGAAGCTGTGTTGTCTGTATTCCACGCTACAATTGTGACTTTTCAGGTTACTGACTGTGTCAAAATGGTCGAAAACCATAATGGCAGGGGTGTATACAGTCAAATTCAGATTCAGGCAGTTCCTATTCCTGTGCGAGGAGCATCTGGCTAACAAATCGTTCCACCTGACCGCCATTCCGTTGCTCTCCATAGCGGCAGGTGAGCTTAGAAAGTTAGCGGTAAAATGGGGAATACGAAATGGAAGTCCTTATTGGCGTTTTATCATCTTTATCAACTATAGGACATCTCAATTCTGGCATACCTTGCCAAGAATTTATTCATCGAGCGGTTAAGGCTTGAGCTTCAAAAGAAGCACAGCAAGTTCTTAGATGAGTTGCAGTGGAATAGAAAAGCCCAAGAGCAGGCGACACGGGTTGCTGAATATTTGGCTTTGGCAAGAAGGCTTAAGGAAGATTCACCCGAATCGGATTATGAGCGTGCCAATCAATTATCGTGGGGATTAGCAATGTGGCTTCCCGATGAAATATATAAACAGATGACAAATGCAATCGTGCGACCAAATCGGGAAGTGAATGAATTGACGGTTGCAATTTCCGTACGGAGACTTCTCTTAGGCGAAAAGGCTGGAAGATTGGGGGTGGATGATATTGCCCATCATGCTCCAGGAATAGGAAAGAAGAGCCGCTAACAAATCAATCAAGGCGACGGGGAATAGACCCGTCGCCTTTTAGCGGGGGTCACTGCCCCCACGCCTTATTTCTGCCGTTAGCCCGCTCTATTTACGTGTCAGGCAACCTCAAAGCGTCAGGATGGACGACATTCAATCTTCGTAGGAGCATGGCGATGGTGAATTTCTCATTCTGGCAAAAATGGTTACTGGTTGTTGGTGTAGCCATTACGGCTTTTGGGCTCCTAATGGCAGTTTCGAGCGGGACATTCCTCTTTGACTTGTTCAATCGCCAGATAAACCCAGCCTTCTGGGGTGTGAACACTATTGATGATGCGACAAGGCGATTTCAACAGTGGATTTATGGAGCGTGGGGCGCGACTATCGCGGGGTGGGGTATTGTTCTGACCTATATTGCACGCTACCCCTTCAGCAAGAAGGAGCGCTGGGCGTGGGACAGTTTGATTTTGGGTGTGTTAGTCTGGTTCGTTCTGGATACTTCATTGTCCCTATTTCATAAGGTGTATTTCAACGTCGCCCTAAACACGGTATTGCTCCTCTTAGGGATGCTCCCTCTCGTGTTCACAAGGAGATTGTTTATTCAAAGGCAAGAGTAGCGCCTGTAACAAACCAGATAAAATCGCCTATGGAGCAGGAATATCACCAGACAAGCGGGCTAACATGTGCATCTAGCCGACAGGCTTTGCCTCGCTACGTTCGGCTCGCCTGCGGCTGATGCGCGAGCCGTTAGGGCATAAAAATTGACAAGAATTGAAATTCGTTAATAATGAGCGATTTTGTTTTTGACCGAGATAATTTAAGAAAATTATCAGAATATTATGCCTCTCTAACCGGAGAGGGTGAAGCGAATTTCATAGAAGATATTGAATTTGATATTGAAGTTGGAGAAGACTCTGATTCCCATGGACAACTAACAAACGGCCTTACTACACTTTACCGTGTTTGCTGGGATCTGTCAGACCTCTTCAATATTGCCGGTCGTGCCGAGGACAGAAAGAAGAAGCTGGAGTTGTTTATACTCGTTTTTTATTTGAAGTACGGAACAAGATTGACTCATGGGCATCTGCGCCCTTGCGCAATTTTATAAAAGCCGCGGCAAAGAGCCTTCTCATGTCTTATCCTCTGGTAGGGACGTAAGAAATCTTTTTGAATTCCATCGCTCAGGATTGAAACTTATACGGCGATCGCATCTTTCACTTACACCCTTAGCATTCCGATGAAGTGGTCTTTCGTGCAGCAGAAGCGATTTATAGCAAAAAATTCCAGGACAGATTCACAAATCGGTAGTCGATTATGGAATAAAAACCGTTGAGCGATTATGTAAAGAGGGGATTGGCATTCCTGGTATTGGTTGCTTTTGCTTTATCTGTATTGAAGGCTGGAAGGGACAGAATAATACATACAAACAGCTGTGGAATGAATATTGGTCTTAAGAAAAAGAATAGGAAGAAAAGGGGATAGGCTACTTTTTATGGTCGTGAGTTTTCCCAACCGAAGGGGAAAAGTAGCCTGTCCCCTTTTTATACAGGATCCTAAGGGTTAGCCGGAAAAAGTATTAGAGAGAAGAGACCTCACCCTTCACTTCCCTTCCTGACCTCTTCGAGCGCATGGGAGAGGGAAGGATATTGGAAGATCGGTCCGTATTTTTTCTCCCATCCTGCCCGTTGGATCAAATCCCTCACAGGACCCTTCATGGCGGCGAAAAGGAATCGAATCCCACGCTCTTGGTAATTGTCCATCATCTCCTCCAGGGCATCCACGGCAACGGCATCCATATCATTCACTCCCGAAAGATCGAGCACGACCCATTGGATCTCTGATTTTTCAGATAAACGCCTGTGAAGGTAATCCTGTAAAAAAACCGGTATTGGCAAAATAGAGGGAAGCATCCATCCGGATGAGGAGGACGCCAGGAAATGGGATCGCCTCTGGGTAGCGCGAAAGATTCCGAAAGAGCTTCTCTCGTTCCAGATATCCCAGTTCGGCGATATGAGGATGGGCACTTCTCCAGATAAAGACCAACAGGGAGAAAACCATCCCTATCAGGATCCCTTTTTCGCCCCCTAACATCAATGTGGTGATAAAAGTGAGGACCGCGGTCCATCCATCCGCCTTCTTAATTCTGAAGAGATGCCGAACGCCTTTGACATCTATCAAACCGGTCACAGCCACCATGACAATGCTCGCCAAAATGGTATGGGGAAGATAATAAAAGACAGAGGCGAACAAGAAGAGGACCATCAGGACAATCATTCCTGTGATGATAGAGGCGAGAGGGGTTTTTGCCCTGGATTGATAATTGACGGCGGTCCGCGAAAACCCTCCAGTGACAGGATAACCAGAGAAGAGGGAGGCCACTAAGTTGGCAAGCCCCAACGCTTTGAGCTCTTGGTTCGAATCGATTTTATACTTTTCCTTTGTGGCGATCAGCTTAGCCACAGAAACCGATTCCATGAATCCCACAAAAAGGAGCGGCAAGGCGATAGGAGATATGAGGCTTACCGATTCGAGACTTAAAGGCGGAAGCGAGAAATGAGGAATCCCCCCAGGAATACTGCCCACGATTCCTAACCCCATTCGATCCAGCCGTAAGAGGTAGACCAGAGAGATTCCTCCGGCAACCGTCAGCAATGGTCCTGGGAAACGGGGCGCCTTCCATTTGAACAAGAGCTGAACCCCAATGCTTCCCATACCCAGCAAGAGGGCAATCGGATGGGCCTCGCCAATGCGGTTTCCAATTTCGATCCATAATCGGATGACAGAATGTTGAGGAGGGAGTTGAATTCCCAGAAGGTGGCCCAACTGACTGGAAAAGATGAGGATGGCGGCGGCTGAAGTAAAACCGCTCAGCACGGCATGGGAGAAGAAGTTGATGAAGAATCCCAGTCGGAGCAAGCCCATAAGAAATTGTAAAGCACCCACCAGAAAAGAGAGAACCAAGACGAGGCCGATATATCTTTCAGAACCAGGCTCAGCCAAAGGTGAGACACCGGAAAACACTAAGAGGGAAAGCATTGCTACAGGACCGATGGACAGATGTCGGGATGAACCCAAAAGGGCATAGGCGATTAAAGGAAAAGTTGAAGCATATAGTCCCATGACCGGAGGGAGCCCTGCGAGCATGGCGTAAGCCATCCCCTGAGGAACCAACAGGATAGAGACGATCAGACCTGCCGAAAGGTCTTCTTTGAAATGATCGGATCGGTAATCACGAACCCATTCGATGGCAGGAATAATTTTTTTAACCATTTGGTTCTGGACAGAACTCAAGGCTTAACGTCCGGAAGTTTCGATCCAGAAAAGAAGAAGGGAGATGCCAAGGGTGATCGGGAGGATCAAACCCCAGGGATTGACTCTGAGAAGTTCCGGCCAAGTGACCTCTCCCCAAAAGCCCTTATTCAGGATCTTCTTTTCAAGAGTTGGAAAAAATTGTGCGAAGAGACCCGTCCCGATCAGAATGCCGATGATCCCTCCTAAAAACGCATCCAGAGCCCCTTGCCCAACAGCCCCGGCCAGGGTCCCTGGACAGTATCCCAATAATCCGAATCCCACTCCAAAGAGGAGTCCTCCGATGACGGTTGACCCAAAGGACCCAGGTTTGGGATGAAGAGCGGCCAGACCTAAACTTCGAAGGAGATAGACGCCCACCATGCCTGTGATCATGGCAGAGAGCATGATCTTGACCACCGTGAAATCGGTTAATAAGAGTTGGCCAAGGATGACGTCATAATTCGTCACCCCTCCCTTTTGGAGGAGGAAACCAAAGAGGATCCCTGCGCCAAAACCGATTCCCAATTGAAGTTTCTTTTTTTCATGAACTCTCCTGAGCATCTCTCTGGCTTCTTTTCGTTAGGGACGATAAAGCATCAGGGCTGTGAAAATGCCACCGATGAAAAAACAGATCGCCGCCAGCCAGCTGCTGACAGCCAGTTGAAGGGTTCCGCTGATCCCATGGCCACTCGTGCAGCCTCCTGCCCAACGGGCTCCGAATCCTAAAAAAACCCCTCCGATCAGGGAGACCACCCAACGAAGTGAAAAGGAGGGACCGAAGGCAGATTCCCATCTCGATGGAACCCAAATGATCCGAAAAGAACCGGAAAGGAGCGCTGAGATCAGGGCTCCAAGGAAGACCCCGAGGACAAGCATCCATTCCCAATCCACCTCTGGAGAAAATTTTTTATAATAGGCTTTCTCCTTCACCCGATCTCCTCGAAAGAGGCGCTCGAGCATGCCGCTCGTTCGAGAAAAGGCAGTGGAGCATCCAATAGGTTTGTCGGATAAGAAAAAAGTGATCCAGCTCAGAACACCAATACCGACCCCTACCACATATGGCGACCACCGTTCCATCATGAACCAGTCCATCCATTCCCTCCTAACCCTGCTTGTTCAGTTGAAAGAAAGATTCTACCTTTTCATCCGTTGAGGACCGTGGGGTGCAATGCAGAGCGGACATTCCGGACCGAAGCCTGCTGCATTATATCCCATCATCCCTCCCGCCAGGTTTGAAACGTCTTTGAACCCCCGCATTTTCAGAAGGCTTGCTCCCAGACTGGATCGGTGTCCGCTATTGCAAATGACCACTAAAGGTAATTCGGGGTTGAGCTCCTGATATCTCTTTCTTAAATCAGCCACTGGAATATTGATCGCCCCTTCAAGATGGCCGGTCATAAATTCCTTTTGAGCCCTCACATCCAAAAGGGTCATCGCTGGCCCTTGGGTCATCCTCTTTTTCAATTCCTCGGCTGAGAGTTGACAAATGTGCTGGGCAGCCAGACCCGCTTTGGCCCATTCGTACATCCCCCCCTCCAGGTAACCGACGGTTTTGTCCAATCCCACCCGCCGAAGTTGAATCACAGCTTCTTCAGCCTGGGAGACATTTTCTGAAACCAAAAGGATCTCCGTCTCAGGAGGGAGAATCCATCCTGCAAAGGTTGAAAAGTTTCCTCCAAAATCGATGTGATAGGCTCCTGGAACATGCTGGCCGCCAAAGGCTTCATAAGGTCGCAGATCGAGCACAATCGTATTCTTCTCTTTTGATCTCTGTTGAAAGGCAAGAGGATCAAAGGGAGTTAAACGAGGAAGGTCTTTCACCAGGACAGGCCCCCTCCGATTAATTTCGCTACACCGGCTAAAGTGGTCTGGCGCCTCTGGCATGTCCGTGGTCAAGAGTTTAACGAAATCCTCTCTCTCTTTAATCTGAAAAGCGTAATTATATTTTTTTTCGTACCCGATCGTGCTCGTCCTTTTGGCAGACAGGGCCCTTCCGCAGAGCGAACCGGCTCCATGGGCTGGATAAACTTCACAGAAATCAGGTAGCATTGCCAACTTCTTCAAACTTTCAAATAATTTTTGGGCTAACTCTTTGGCCATACCGGGGAAGAGATCAGGCCTGCCGACATCTCCGACGAAAAGCGTATCCCCGCTGAAAAGGGCGGTCGGCTCCTCTCCCCGGGAATGATCGATGACGACGTAGACAATATGTTCAGGAGTATGGCCGGGTGTTTCAAGAACCCTGATCTCCATATCCTCTATCTCAAAGGAGTCTCCTTCAGCAAGTCCTTGATGGTTAAATTGGCAGTTCCCTGATTTAGGGGCGTAGATCTTCGCACCGGTCTTTTCAGCCAGATCCATATGGCCGGAGATGAAGTCGGCATGGAGGTGGGTTTCCAGGACATGGGTGATCTTGAGCCCCATCGCCTTGGCGGTCTCGAGATAGAACTGAACGTCCCGTTTCGGATCAATGACCGCACAGGTCTTTGAGCCGCAGAGGAGATAAGAGATGTGTGACAATCCGGAAACAAAAAAGGGTTGAATGAGCATAAGGCACCTCCTTTTAAAAATATGTGATTGTTCAATAATGCCAAAAGCCTTTAAAATCAAGGCTTCCAAAAACTCCCCTATTGATTCCTACCGCAAATTGATCTAACATTACATCCAAACCCAACCCCAGGAGTCAATATGAAAAGACAA
>Ga0209479_1002250_pt1 | contig 14169 bp, 6 predicted proteins | sample DewCreD2012metaG_2_FD_184112 | JGI IMG/M metagenome (GOLD analysis project Ga0209479, IMG submission 184112) | Hot spring sediment bacterial and archeal communities from British Columbia, Canada, to study Microbial Dark Matter (Phase II) - Dewar... ...
CGTGGCTTGATAAGATATGTTAGGCTGACAGTTGTTTATTAACCTGTCAGCGTCAGCAGTGATAAATGTGTGTTGCACGTCTATGCGTGCAACTGAAATTTCGTGCTCGATTGGCAGTTGCAAGCGCGTGGCAACATCATGCGCTATCGCCCCAGTCGCTTGCACGATATACCTATCCTCCCTCTCGCCCACGAATATCTTGCCAGCCTTGTACCCTCTGAATCCATACATTGCATGCGGATGCCTATCCCCGTTCGGAAGCCAATAACCCACAATTGTGGGGTAAAGGGGTTCTGATACATCCGTCTTCGGGAAAGTGCAAACAATGTAGTCAGTGCGAATCATTGCCCTTCCTTTCACGTTTGCGTCAAAATTAAAACCCTACGCTACTACCCTGTTAGACGCCAGGGTAGTAGCGCCCTCGTCATCCGAGACAGCGCGCTATCCAGAACGCCGCCTCGGATATTGCGTTATAAGTGCCCTTCGTGTGCAACACCTGCACGTGTCCATCTGGATACCGAAGCATCCACCTTTCCTGGGGCTCGCACCACAACTTCCATGCACCGCTCTGCCAGGATTTTCCTTCGTAATCATATGTCCACTTTATCGCTTGTACAACCGCACAGTTCGCGGTCTGCTCCCAGTAATCTCCCCGCACAGGGGCAACATCTTTTATTCCCTGGGATTCCCACAATGCGCGCAAATTCGCTGATGTATGTTTGAAATCCTGCTCCCTGAGCGCGTACCACCTCAGGAGCTTCGTCGCCTCCACTTTTGCCTGGCGCTCATTTTCCTTGTATCCCACCGTCATGTGATCTCCACATGACACTTGATAGCCCCACACCGACGAGCCGTTCACAATTGCCAACCCCACACGAGCAGTCACGCCTCCCGATCGACGCTCCCAGTACTCCTCTCCTCTTGTTTTATCCGCCACCAGTTTCCATCCACCTTTCATTGAGCCACCCTTTCCTTAATACTTAACTTGCTGCTTATTCGTACATCTTCATTATAAACAAATAAGGCATTGTTGTCAATAAGAACTTGTGTTCTGATTTCGATGCGTGCAGACCAGTCCGACAGCACAAAAAAATCCTGCCCAAAAGGGCAGGATTTATTTTGTTGTTTTTTGTGCCGACGTTTTGTCAGATTTCGACTAATTTTTTTTCGCTTGTGTTATTGATTTTCACAAGCTCCCAGCGCCAGCAACACTGATGATGATTAAGGACGGTCGTAGTAACGATTATTCAATTTCTTTATCACCATTTTTTCTGACACCTGGAAACCTACGACCGTTCGCACGTTTGTCGGGCTTGGTCGGCCTCGTGCCATAACAACGGCCCACAAGTTCGATGGAAAATTCGAATTAAACCACGATGAGAATATGTTTTGAAACTCGTTAACTGCGCCCTGCCAAATCAACGGCCTGAAGGCCGCAGCCGACATATCCGCCTCAGTCAAACAACCCCGATACAACAACCTACCATCGCGCCCCGTTGTGGTGTTGCGCCTGACAAACAGGCTCATTTCGAGCGGAAGAACATCCGCCCCGGGCGAACGTAGCCCAACAGACGAAATTGGGATCGTTGTGAATGACGTAGGTTCGTACGGTTGTCCGTCGGGCACATAAGTACTCACTACAACCCGGTCGATAACCACCCCCTGGAGATGAATCTGCTGCTCCAAATTGACGAATGAAAACGCAGCAGACTCGATCGCAGCGACCGAGTTGGTTGGTTCATTGACCGCCATAATTTCGTACGTGTTTGCCCATCCGTAACCGACGTAATTTTTATATACTCTCACGGTGAAAACCTCACCGACCTGTACGGAATCGATTGGCATAATCACACCTCCTCACACAAATTGCGCAACTTCGTGCGCAAATTATATCACGTCTTCATCGATGCTGTCAAGCATCGACAAGAACGTTTTTAAATATCCCGGATCCTCTGCAAGAATTTTCCTAATCGCCGGTATAACAGTTCTTTCTATCCACGCCTTGCGGCGTGATAGCGCGTCCAGCTCTTCCGGCAAATCTTGCGGAAATAATTCTTCCTCATCTTGAGCAATAGAGTCGTGCACCATTTGGTACATAAAGCTGTCTACCATTCTTTTCAATTGAACCAAAAACGGAAATCGCGGCGCACGCGCCCTTATGGCACGGAACATGTGATCTGCCCTCCTGTTTCTAAACTGAAGTTCAACCCTTACATATTCACCGTACGTTTCCGGCTTTAACCCACTCTCCGCTGTTTTGTTGTAAATTCTCAGTCTTGCGTCGCTTCGAGTTGAACCGACGTACAATGTCACCCCAGGCCCGTTTACATTCATCCATCTCGTGGCTTGATAAGATATGTTAGGCTGACAGTTGTTTATTAACCTGTCAGCGTCAGCAGTGATAAATGTGTGTTGCACGTCTATGCGTGCAACTGAAATTTCGTGCTCGATTGGCAGTTGCAAGCGCATTGCAACATCATGCGCTATCGCCCCAGTCGCTTGCACCAAATATCTATCCTCGCGCTCCCCGACGAAAATTTTGGCTGATCGATACCCCCTGAAACCGTACAACCCATAAGAATTACGTTCGTCCTCTGGTAGCCAATAACCCACAATCGTGGGGTAAATGGCCTCTGAGGTGTCTGTTCTCGGAAAGGTTAAAACAATGTAATCAGCGCGAATCATTGTCCTTCCTTTCACGTTTGCGTCAAAAATTACACCCTGCGCTACTACCCTGTTAGATGCGGGGCAGTAGCGCACCACTTCAGGCGAGACAACGCGCCATCCAGAAATACGCCTCAAACATTGCATTATGCCCGCCTGATATGTGCAAGAACTGCACATATCCATCTGGGTGCCGAAGCACCCACCTTCCGACCGGTTCGCACCACAACTCCCATGCCCCACTTTTCCATTTACGACTTTCGTAATCATACTCCCACTTTACACCGTATACAACGGCGCAGTGGGCGTTCTGCTCCCAATATTCTCCTCTGACGGGATCAACATCTTTTATTCCCTGAGATTCCCACAATGCGCGCAAATTCGCTGATGTATGTTTGAAATCCTGCTCCCTGAGCGCGTACCACCTCAGGAGCTTCGCCGCCTCCACTTTCGCCTGTCGCTCGTTTTCCTTGTATCCCACCGTCATGTGATCTCCACATGACACTTGATAGCCCCACACCGACGAGCCGTTCACAACTGCCAACCCCACACGAGCAGTCACGCCTCCCGATCGACGCTCCCAGTACTCCTCTCCCTTTATTTTGTCCTCCACCAACTTCCAACTGCCGCCCATAATGCACCCCTTCTTTTAATACTTAACTTGCTGCTTATCCGTACATCTTCATTATAAGCTAATAAGGCAGTGTTGTCAATAAGAACTTGTGTTCTGATTTCGATGCGTGCAGACCAGTCCGACAGCACAAAAAAAATCAATCCTGCCCAAAGGGCAGGATTGATTTTTGATACACACAACTTTTTGTCAGATTATTTTCGACTAATTTTTTGCTTGTGTTATTGATTTTCACAAGCTCCCAGCGCCAGCAACACTGATGATGATTAAGGACGGTCGTAGTAACGGTTTCGCAGTTTCTTTACCACCATTTTCTCCGAAACTTGAAACCCCACGACCGTACGGATGTTTGTGGGAACTGGCCGCCCCCGGGCCATAACAACGGCCCACAAGTTCGATGGAAAATTCGAATTAAACCACGATGAGAATATGTTCTGAAAATCGTTAACTGCGCCCTGCCAAATCAACGGCCTGAAGGCCGCAGCCGACATATCCGCCTCAGTCAAACAACCCCTATACAACAACCTCCCGTCACGTCCCGTTGTCGTGTTGCGCCTGACAAATAGGCTCATTTCCAACGGCAGAACATCCGCCCCGGGCGACCGCAATCCAGTCGAGGAAACCGGAATCGTTGTGAATGACGTAGGCTCGTACGGTTGTCCGTCGGGCACATACGTACTCACTACAACTCGGTCGATAACTACACCCTGCAAATGAATCTGCTGCTCCAAGTTTACGAGAGAAAACGCGACAGACTCAACTGCAGCGACTGAGTTAGTTGGCTCATTGACCGCCATAACTTCGTATGTATTTGCCCATCCGTAGCCAACATAATTTTTGTATACCCGAACGGTGAAAACCTCACCGACTTGCACCGCGTCAATTGGCATATTCTTGCTCCTTTCTACAATTCACGCAACTTTGTACAAGAATTATATCACACTTTCATCGATGCTGTCAAGCATCGAAAGAACTGTTTGTATATATTCCGGCTCTTCCGCAAGAATTTTCCGAAGCGCTGGTATGACACTTCTCTCTATCCACGCCTTACGGCGTGATATTGCATCTAGCTCCTTTGGCAACTCTTCTGTAAATAATAATTCTTTGTCTTCTTCCTCAATCGAGTCGTGGACCATCTGATACATAAAACTGTCAACCATCCTTTTCAATTGTATGAGAAACGGGAATCGCGGCGCTCGCGCACGAATCGCCCGAAACATATGATCTGCTTTTCTATTTCTCAGCTGAAGCTCGACTCGAAGGTAATCACCACACACTTGCGGTTTCACCCCACTCTCTGCCGTTTTGTTGTATACACGCAACCTAATGTCGCTTCGAGGTGAACCAACATACAACGTTGACCCTGGCTCGCCTACCCGCGTCCACCTCGTGGCCTGATATGCCCGACTGGGCTGGCAGGAATTTATAAGTCTATCAGCATCCGCAACAACCATCGTGTGCTGTACATCTATTCGCGCAACAGAAATTTCGTGCTCTGTTGGCAGCTGTAAGCGCATTGCCACGTCGTGCGCAATCGAACCCGTTGCTTGAATCAAGAATCTGTCATCCCTCTCACCAATGAATATACGACCAGAGCGATAACCCCGAAAACCATACATAGCGTGCTGTGATCGCGGCTCAGGAAGCCAGTACCCCAACATTTGCGGATACAAAGCCTCAGCCTGAACCGTTCTCGGATAGGTCAGAACAACGTAATCAGCGCGTATCATTGTTCACTCCCTTGAGCGTTTTGCGTCAACCTGTACACCCCACGCTACTACCCTGTTAGAACAGGGCAGTAGCGCGCATCTCAGGCAAGGCAACGCGCTATCCAAAACGCTGCCTCTGCCATCGCATTATATAGCCCGACTACGTGCAGCGTCTGTATATATCCATCTGGATGCCTCAGCATCCAGTTTCCTCCCGACTGACACCAGATACTCCAGGACCCGCTTTGCCAAACACGCTTTTCGTAGTCATGCCGCCATTTTATGCCGGATACAACCGCGCAGTGTGTGGTCTCCTCCCAGTAATCTCCCCTGACCGGCTCCAAATCTCTTATCCCTTCCGCAATCCACATTTCGCGCAAATGCGTTCCCGTGCGCTTGAAGTCATTCTCCCTGATCTTATACCAATTTAGAGTCCTTGTTGCCTCCGCTTTTGCTTGGCGCTCATTTTCCTTATACCCGACAGTCGCGTGATTTTCACACGACACTTGATAAGACCATACCGACGAACCGTTCACAACTGCCAACCCCACACGAGCAGTCACGCCTCCCGATCGACGCTCCCAGTACTCCTCTCCCTTTATCTTGTCTTCCACCAGCTTCCAACTGCCGCCCATAATGCACCCCTTCTTTTAATACTTAACTTGCTGCTTATCCGTACATCTTCATTATAAGCTAATAAGGCAGTGTTGTCAATAAGAACTTGTGTTCTGATTTCGATGCGTGCAGACCAGTCCGACAGCACAAAAAAAATCAATCCTGCCCAAAGGGCAGGATTGATTTTTGATACACACAACTTTTTGTCAGATTATTTTCGACTAATTTTTTGCTTGTGTTATTGATTTTCACAAGCTCCCAGCGCCAGCAACACTGATGATGATTAAGGACGGTCGTAGTAACGGTTTCGCAGTTTCTTTACCACCATTTTCTCCGAAACTTGAAACCCCACGACCGTACGGATGTTTGTGGGAACTGGCCGCCCCCGGGCCATAACAACGGCCCACAAGTTCGATGGAAAATTCGAATTAAACCACGATGAGAATATGTTCTGAAAATCGTTAACTGCGCCCTGCCAAATCAACGGCCTGAAGGCCGCAGCCGACATATCCGCCTCAGTCAAACAACCCCTATACAACAACCTCCCGTCACGTCCCGTTGTCGTGTTGCGCCTGACAAATAGGCTCATTTCCAACGGCAGAACATCCGCCCCGGGCGACCGCAATCCAGTCGAGGAAACCGGAATCGTTGTGAATGACGTAGGCTCGTACGGTTGTCCGTCGGGCACATACGTACTCACTACAACTCGGTCGATAACTACACCCTGCAAATGAATCTGCTGCTCCAAGTTTACGAGAGAAAACGCGACAGACTCAACTGCAGCGACTGAGTTAGTTGGCTCATTGACCGCCATAACTTCGTATGTATTTGCCCATCCGTAGCCAACATAATTTTTGTATACCCGAACGGTGAAAACCTCACCGACTTGTACCGCGTCTATTGGCATATTCTTGCTCCTTCCTGCAATTTGCGCAACTTTATGCATAAATTATATCACTGCTTCATCGATGCTGTCAAGCATCGACAAGAATATTTTTAGATATCCCGGATCCTCTGCAAGAACTTTTCGAAATGCCGGAACCACGCTTCTTTCTATCCACGCCTTGCGGCGTGATAGCGCGTCCAGCTCTTCCGGCAAATCTTGCGGAAATAATTCTTCCTCATCTTGAGCAATAGAGTCGTGCACCATTTGGTACATAAAGCTGTCTACCATTCTTTTCAATTGAACCAAAAACGGAAATCGCGGCGCACGCGCCCTTATGGCACGGAACATGTGATCTGCCCTCCTGTTTCTAAACTGAAGTTCAACCCTTACATATTCACCGTACGTTTCCGGCTTTAACCCACTCTCCGCTGTTTTGTTGTAAATTCTCAGTCTTGCGTCGCTTCGAGTTGAACCGACGTACAATGTCACCCCAGGCCCGTTTACATTCATCCATCTCGTGGCTTGATAAGATATGTTAGGCTGACAGTTGTTTATTAACCTGTCAGCGTCAGCAGTGATAAATGTGTGTTGCACGTCTATGCGTGCAACTGAAATTTCGTGCTCGATTGGCAGTTGCAAGCGCGTGGCAACATCATGCGCTATCGCCCCAGTCGCTTGCACGATATACCTATCCTCCCTCTCGCCCACGAATATCTTGCCAGCCTTGTACCCTCTGAATCCATACATTGCATGCGGATGCCTATCCCCGTTCGGAAGCCAATAACCCACAATTGTGGGGTAAAGGGGTTCTGATACATCCGTCTTCGGGAAAGTGCAAACAATGTAGTCAGTGCGAATCATTGCCCTTCCTTTCACGTTTGCGTCAAAATTAAAACCCTACGCTACTACCCTGTTAGACGCCAGGGTAGTAGCGCCCTCGTCATCCGAGACAGCGCGCTATCCAGAACGCCGCCTCGGATATTGCGTTATAAGTGCCCTTCGTGTGCAACACCTGCACGTGTCCATCTGGATACCGAAGCATCCACCTTTCCTGGGGCTCGCACCACAACTTCCATGCACCGCTCTGCCAGGATTTTCCTTCGTAATCATATGTCCACTTTATCGCTTGTACAACCGCACAGTTCGCGGTCTGCTCCCAGTAATCTCCCCGCACAGGGGCAACATCTTTTATTCCCTGGGATTCCCACAATGCGCGCAAATTCGCTGATGTATGTTTGAAATCCTGCTCCCTGAGCGCGTACCACCTCAGGAGCTTCGTCGCCTCCACTTTTGCCTGGCGCTCATTTTCCTTGTATCCCACCGTCATGTGATCTCCACATGACACTTGATAGCCCCACACCGACGAGCCGTTCACAATTGCCAACCCCACACGAGCAGTCACGCCTCCCGATCGACGCTCCCAGTACTCCTCTCCTCTTGTTTTATCCGCCACCAGTTTCCATCCACCTTTCATTGAGCCACCCTTTCCTTAATACTTAACTTGCTGCTTATTCGTACATCTTCATTATAAACAAATAAGGCATTGTTGTCAATAAGAACTTGTGTTCTGATTTCGATGCGTGCAGACCAGTCCGACAGCACAAAAAAATCCTGCCCAAAAGGGCAGGATTTATTTTGTTGTTTTTTGTGCCGACGTTTTGTCAGATTTCGACTAATTTTTTTTCGCTTGTGTTATTGATTTTCACAAGCTCCCAGCGCCAGCAACACTGATGATGATTAAGGACGGTCGTAGTAACGATTATTCAATTTCTTTATCACCATTTTTTCTGACACCTGGAAACCTACGACCGTTCGCACGTTTGTCGGGCTTGGTCGGCCTCGTGCCATAACAACGGCCCACAAGTTCGATGGAAAATTCGAATTAAACCACGATGAGAATATGTTTTGAAACTCGTTAACTGCGCCCTGCCAAATCAACGGCCTGAAGGCCGCAGCCGACATATCCGCCTCAGTCAAACAACCCCGATACAACAACCTACCATCGCGCCCCGTTGTGGTGTTGCGCCTGACAAACAGGCTCATTTCGAGCGGAAGAACATCCGCCCCGGGCGAACGTAGCCCAACAGACGAAATTGGGATCGTTGTGAATGACGTAGGTTCGTACGGTTGTCCGTCGGGCACATAAGTACTCACTACAACCCGGTCGATAACCACCCCCTGGAGATGAATCTGCTGCTCCAAATTGACGAATGAAAACGCAGCAGACTCGATCGCAGCGACCGAGTTGGTTGGTTCATTGACCGCCATAATTTCGTACGTGTTTGCCCATCCGTAACCGACGTAATTTTTATATACTCTCACGGTGAAAACCTCACCGACCTGTACGGAATCGATTGGCATAATCACACCTCCTCACACAAATTGCGCAACTTCGTGCGCAAATTATATCACGTCTTCATCGATGCTGTCAAGCATCGACAAGAACGTTTTTAAATATCCCGGATCCTCTGCAAGAATTTTCCTAATCGCCGGTATAACAGTTCTTTCTATCCACGCCTTGCGGCGTGATAGCGCGTCCAGCTCTTCCGGCAAATCTTGCGGAAATAATTCTTCCTCATCTTGAGCAATAGAGTCGTGCACCATTTGGTACATAAAGCTGTCTACCATTCTTTTCAATTGAACCAAAAACGGAAATCGCGGCGCACGCGCCCTTATGGCACGGAACATGTGATCTGCCCTCCTGTTTCTAAACTGAAGTTCAACCCTTACATATTCACCGTACGTTTCCGGCTTTAACCCACTCTCCGCTGTTTTGTTGTAAATTCTCAGTCTTGCGTCGCTTCGAGTTGAACCGACGTACAATGTCACCCCAGGCCCGTTTACATTCATCCATCTCGTGGCTTGATAAGATATGTTAGGCTGACAGTTGTTTATTAACCTGTCAGCGTCAGCAGTGATAAATGTGTGTTGCACGTCTATGCGTGCAACTGAAATTTCGTGCTCGATTGGCAGTTGCAAGCGCATTGCAACATCATGCGCTATCGCCCCAGTCGCTTGCACCAAATATCTATCCTCGCGCTCCCCGACGAAAATTTTGGCTGATCGATACCCCCTGAAACCGTACAACCCATAAGAATTACGTTCGTCCTCTGGTAGCCAATAACCCACAATCGTGGGGTAAATGGCCTCTGAGGTGTCTGTTCTCGGAAAGGTTAAAACAATGTAATCAGCGCGAATCATTGTCCTTCCTTTCACGTTTGCGTCAAAAATTACACCCTGCGCTACTACCCTGTTAGATGCGGGGCAGTAGCGCACCACTTCAGGCGAGACAACGCGCCATCCAGAAATACGCCTCAAACATTGCATTATGCCCGCCTGATATGTGCAAGAACTGCACATATCCATCTGGGTGCCGAAGCACCCACCTTCCGACCGGTTCGCACCACAACTCCCATGCCCCACTTTTCCATTTACGACTTTCGTAATCATACTCCCACTTTACACCGTATACAACGGCGCAGTGGGCGTTCTGCTCCCAATATTCTCCTCTGACGGGATCAACATCTTTTATTCCCTGAGATTCCCACAATGCGCGCAAATTCGCTGATGTATGTTTGAAATCCTGCTCCCTGAGCGCGTACCACCTCAGGAGCTTCGCCGCCTCCACTTTCGCCTGTCGCTCGTTTTCCTTGTATCCCACCGTCATGTGATCTCCACATGACACTTGATAGCCCCACACCGACGAGCCGTTCACAACTGCCAACCCCACACGAGCAGTCACGCCTCCCGATCGACGCTCCCAGTACTCCTCTCCCTTTATTTTGTCCTCCACCAACTTCCAACTGCCGCCCATAATGCACCCCTTCTTTTAATACTTAACTTGCTGCTTATCCGTACATCTTCATTATAAGCTAATAAGGCAGTGTTGTCAATAAGAACTTGTGTTCTGATTTCGATGCGTGCAGACCAGTCCGACAGCACAAAAAAAATCAATCCTGCCCAAAGGGCAGGATTGATTTTTGATACACACAACTTTTTGTCAGATTATTTTCGACTAATTTTTTGCTTGTGTTATTGATTTTCACAAGCTCCCAGCGCCAGCAACACTGATGATGATTAAGGACGGTCGTAGTAACGGTTTCGCAGTTTCTTTACCACCATTTTCTCCGAAACTTGAAACCCCACGACCGTACGGATGTTTGTGGGAACTGGCCGCCCCCGGGCCATAACAACGGCCCACAAGTTCGATGGAAAATTCGAATTAAACCACGATGAGAATATGTTCTGAAAATCGTTAACTGCGCCCTGCCAAATCAACGGCCTGAAGGCCGCAGCCGACATATCCGCCTCAGTCAAACAACCCCTATACAACAACCTCCCGTCACGTCCCGTTGTCGTGTTGCGCCTGACAAATAGGCTCATTTCCAACGGCAGAACATCCGCCCCGGGCGACCGCAATCCAGTCGAGGAAACCGGAATCGTTGTGAATGACGTAGGCTCGTACGGTTGTCCGTCGGGCACATACGTACTCACTACAACTCGGTCGATAACTACACCCTGCAAATGAATCTGCTGCTCCAAGTTTACGAGAGAAAACGCGACAGACTCAACTGCAGCGACTGAGTTAGTTGGCTCATTGACCGCCATAACTTCGTATGTATTTGCCCATCCGTAGCCAACATAATTTTTGTATACCCGAACGGTGAAAACCTCACCGACTTGCACCGCGTCAATTGGCATATTCTTGCTCCTTTCTACAATTCACGCAACTTTGTACAAGAATTATATCACACTTTCATCGATGCTGTCAAGCATCGAAAGAACTGTTTGTATATATTCCGGCTCTTCCGCAAGAATTTTCCGAAGCGCTGGTATGACACTTCTCTCTATCCACGCCTTACGGCGTGATATTGCATCTAGCTCCTTTGGCAACTCTTCTGTAAATAATAATTCTTTGTCTTCTTCCTCAATCGAGTCGTGGACCATCTGATACATAAAACTGTCAACCATCCTTTTCAATTGTATGAGAAACGGGAATCGCGGCGCTCGCGCACGAATCGCCCGAAACATATGATCTGCTTTTCTATTTCTCAGCTGAAGCTCGACTCGAAGGTAATCACCACACACTTGCGGTTTCACCCCACTCTCTGCCGTTTTGTTGTATACACGCAACCTAATGTCGCTTCGAGGTGAACCAACATACAACGTTGACCCTGGCTCGCCTACCCGCGTCCACCTCGTGGCCTGATATGCCCGACTGGGCTGGCAGGAATTTATAAGTCTATCAGCATCCGCAACAACCATCGTGTGCTGTACATCTATTCGCGCAACAGAAATTTCGTGCTCTGTTGGCAGCTGTAAGCGCATTGCCACGTCGTGCGCAATCGAACCCGTTGCTTGAATCAAGAATCTGTCATCCCTCTCACCAATGAATATACGACCAGAGCGATAACCCCGAAAACCATACATAGCGTGCTGTGATCGCGGCTCAGGAAGCCAGTACCCCAACATTTGCGGATACAAAGCCTCAGCCTGAACCGTTCTCGGATAGGTCAGAACAACGTAATCAGCGCGTATCATTGTTCACTCCCTTGAGCGTTTTGCGTCAACCTGTACACCCCACGCTACTACCCTGTTAGAACAGGGCAGTAGCGCGCATCTCAGGCAAGGCAACGCGCTATCCAAAACGCTGCCTCTGCCATCGCATTATATAGCCCGACTACGTGCAGCGTCTGTATATATCCATCTGGATGCCTCAGCATCCAGTTTCCTCCCGACTGACACCAGATACTCCAGGACCCGCTTTGCCAAACACGCTTTTCGTAGTCATGCCGCCATTTTATGCCGGATACAACCGCGCAGTGTGTGGTCTCCTCCCAGTAATCTCCCCTGACCGGCTCCAAATCTCTTATCCCTTCCGCAATCCACATTTCGCGCAAATGCGTTCCCGTGCGCTTGAAGTCATTCTCCCTGATCTTATACCAATTTAGAGTCCTTGTTGCCTCCGCTTTTGCTTGGCGCTCATTTTCCTTATACCCGACAGTCGCGTGATTTTCACACGACACTTGATAAGACCATACCGACGAACCGTTCACAACTGCCAACCCCACACGAGCAGTCACGCCTCCCGATCGACGCTCCCAGTACTCCTCTCCCTTTATCTTGTCTTCCACCAGCTTCCAACTGCCGCCCATAATGCACCCCTTCTTTTAATACTTAACTTGCTGCTTATCCGTACATCTTCATTATAAGCTAATAAGGCAGTGTTGTCAATAAGAACTTGTGTTCTGATTTCGATGCGTGCAGACCAGTCCGACAGCACAAAAAAAATCAATCCTGCCCAAAGGGCAGGATTGATTTTTGATACACACAACTTTTTGTCAGATTATTTTCGACTAATTTTTTGCTTGTGTTATTGATTTTCACAAGCTCCCAGCGCCAGCAACACTGATGATGATTAAGGACGGTCGTAGTAACGGTTTCGCAGTTTCTTTACCACCATTTTCTCCGAAACTTGAAACCCCACGACCGTACGGATGTTTGTGGGAACTGGCCGCCCCCGGGCCATAACAACGGCCCACAAGTTCGATGGAAAATTCGAATTAAACCACGATGAGAATATGTTCTGAAAATCGTTAACTGCGCCCTGCCAAATCAACGGCCTGAAGGCCGCAGCCGACATATCCGCCTCAGTCAAACAACCCCTATACAACAACCTCCCGTCACGTCCCGTTGTCGTGTTGCGCCTGACAAATAGGCTCATTTCCAACGGCAGAACATCCGCCCCGGGCGACCGCAATCCAGTCGAGGAAACCGGAATCGTTGTGAATGACGTAGGCTCGTACGGTTGTCCGTCGGGCACATACGTACTCACTACAACTCGGTCGATAACTACACCCTGCAAATGAATCTGCTGCTCCAAGTTTACGAGAGAAAACGCGACAGACTCAACTGCAGCGACTGAGTTAGTTGGCTCATTGACCGCCATAACTTCGTATGTATTTGCCCATCCGTAGCCAACATAATTTTTGTATACCCGAACGGTGAAAACCTCACCGACTTGTACCGCGTCTATTGGCATATTCTTGCTCCTTCCTGCAATTTGCGCAACTTTATGCATAAATTATATCACTGCTTCATCGATGCTGTCAAGCATCGACAAGAATATTTTTAGATATCCCGGATCCTCTGCAAGAACTTTTCGAAATGCCGGAACCACGCTTCTTTCTATCCACGCCTTGCGGCGTGATAGCGCGTCCAGCTCTTCCGGCAAATCTTGCGGAAATAATTCTTCCTCATCTTGAGCAATAGAGTCGTGCACCATTTGGTACATAAAGCTGTCTACCATTCTTTTCAATTGAACCAAAAACGGAAATCGCGGCGCACGCGCCCTTATGGCACGGAACATGTGATCTGCCCTCCTGTTTCTAAACTGAAGTTCAACCCTTACATATTCACCGTACGTTTCCGGCTTTAACCCACTCTCCGCTGTTTTGTTGTAAATTCTCAGTCTTGCGTCGCTTCGAGTTGAACCGACGTACAATGTCACCCCAGGCCCGTTTACATTCATCCATCTCGTGGCTTGATAAGATATGTTAGGCTGACAGTTGTTTATTAACCTGTCAGCGTCAGCAGTGATAAATGTGTGTTGCACGTCTATGCGTGCAACTGAAATTTCGTGCTCGATTGGCAGTTGCAAGCGC
>Ga0209479_1002262_pt1 | contig 14084 bp, 12 predicted proteins | sample DewCreD2012metaG_2_FD_184112 | JGI IMG/M metagenome (GOLD analysis project Ga0209479, IMG submission 184112) | Hot spring sediment bacterial and archeal communities from British Columbia, Canada, to study Microbial Dark Matter (Phase II) - Dewar... ...
CGTCGGGGAGGACGAAGCTGCGCCCCCCGAGCGCCGCGCGCGCCTGGGCCGCGCGCAGCAGGGCGATCCCCGCCCGCGGGCTGCACCCCAGCGCCACGGCCGGCGCCGTCCGCGTCCGCCGGACCAGCTCCAGGGCGTAGCGCCGCACCGCCTCGCTCACGTGCACCGCGCGCACCTCGCGCTGCAGCGCCAGCACCTGCTCGACGGTCACCACCGGCTCCAGGGTCTCGATGGGGTGGGCGGCGACGTGCGAGGCCAGCATGCGGAGCTCGTCCTCGCCGCTCGGGTACCCCAGGGACGTGGCCACCATGAAGCGGTCGAGCTGCCCCTCGGGCAGCGGGAAGGTGCCGTGGTGCTCGACCGGGTTGAGGGTGGCCAGGAGGAAGAAGGGGCGGGGCAGCGGGTGGGTGCGGCCGTCCACGGTCACCTGGCCCTCGTCGAGCGCCTCCAGGAAGGCGGCCTGGGCGCGCGGGGTGGCGCGGTTGAGCTCGTCGGCCAGGACCACGTGGGCGAAGAGCGGCCCGGGGACGAAGCGCAGCTCCCCGGTCCGCGGGTCGAGGATGGAGCTGCCGGTGATGTCGGCGGGCAGCAGATCGGGGGTGCACTGCACCCGCGCGACCTCCCCGCCGATGGAGCGGGCCAGCGCCCGCGCCAGCATCGTCTTGCCCACGCCCGGCACGTCCTGCAACAGCACGTGCCCGCCGGCCAGCAGCGCGATCACCACCTGCTCGACGGTCTCCCGCTTGCCCACGATGACGCGCTCGACGTTGGCGACGAGGGCGACACCTTCCCGCAGCGAGATCATGGACGGCCCGATCCTCTCCATCTTTTCCCCTAAAGCTCTTCCCACGGAGCCCCGTCGACTTTCCACAGCCAATACATCGGTTTCAAATAATCAGTGCAGAGCGATTGGCCCAGAAGACCATGAGAAAGCCCTGGAAGATGGCGCAAATCCCTGTTAGCCCATGGTCAATTGAGCTATTGCGTTGTCCAAGTCTCGCCAGGCTGATGTAAAGGGGAAAAGCCGCCAACGCATATCGCCCTTCACTACGTAGCGAAATCATACCAGTTGTCAGGGGCCCTAGCAGCAGGATCAACCCAAGGATCAGGTATGGATATCCCAGACTCCTCGCGTTAGCAACGAGCAGCGCGAGGCAAGCCACCAGGAACCATGAGCCAAAAAGCAGATGCAAGTTGTCACTTAGCATACCACGCACCAGGACCTCAAACGGGTTACTCAACATCCGTCCCCAGGATCCCACGGGTTGAACAAAGTGGAAAAAGTTGCCTGTCAAAAAACGGAGGTAAACTGCGTAAGCGATCAAGCCTCCAGGTACCAAGAGCAGGTAAGAAATGTCAAGGCGAATTCGCGACCAATTCCAACGAACGTTGGCAAGATAGGCAAGAAGCAGCGCAGGCGTCGCCAGGATGCCTACCGGGCGGACTAAGGCCAAAAGGAATCCCACAACCCCGGCAACTGCCCACCGACCCGTTCTTGCAAAGTAGAAGCAGGACAAGAGTAGCATCAGGAAGAGCGATTCGCTCAAAAATCCAGAGAGAATGAATGCGGACGGGAAGAAGAACATGTACCGAACTGCACCGTAGGCCAGCCTTCGATCTCCTCCATCAGCCATCACAAGACGATGTAGTGTGATTCCGGAGATTAGCAAGGCAAGGTTAGATATCAAAACTCCGGAGAGGAAAAAATCACCAACGATCGCAGCACCAATTCTGGCTAGCACCGGAAAGAGAGGAAAGAAGGCGGTGGTGGTCTCCCCGCTTGGTCCTATGGGAGTGCTCGAATAACCGTTTCGTGCGATGTCGAGATACCACCGGGTGTCCCATACCCCCCAAACATCCAGTACCAGGAGGGGGGTGTAGGTCGTTAGCGGTTGCCCCAACAGCGGCCGAATGAGTACGCGCGAGATGACGCCAATTACGAGCAGCGAGATGCGCGTAGCGATAAAAAGGGTCAGGACGTAAAGGAGCAAGCCAGAGTCGAAGGAAGCGCTGGCCCACCTGGTGACCCGCCACCCCTGCAGCGCCCTCAAATGGCTGAACGCGGCCCTCAGTTCTCTCCCAAACAGCAAAGCCACGCTAGGCATACAGGTAAGGCTTGGCAACACCAGCGCGGCAGTCCTCGTCTTCTGGTCCGCTCCGCCCGGTGCAACTGCCTTGGCTGGACGCAGATGGTCCATCTAGTGCCGACGGCGGATGCGCTCTCCCGTCCGCCAGGTCCACAGGTTGTGGAGGACGTAGTTGAAAGCGCCCCCGCTACCGATAGCGATGAAGTTGGCCAGGAGGTCGAAAAGGCTGACGAGGTGGACGAGCGCGCTCAGCACACCTAGATAGATCAGGTTGCCCAGAGCCGTTGTGACGTAATACCGGTGTAACCGACCCGCCCAGGCCCTCCACCCCATCTCGCGGCGATCCCGCCAGGTGAAGCGATCATTCAGGAGGAAGTTCGTAAAGGTTGAAAGCACCGACGCGAGAATTCCCCCCCAAAGGGTGGGCAAGCCCATGCCTCTCGTGCTGAGCCAGAGAACGCCGGTGCTCACACCCACTCCGGTCGCCCCCACCAGCACGAACCGCGCGGGGCGGGCCGCCAGGCTCGGTATCAGCACAACAAGGCCTCGCGCAACCGATGACATAACCGCATCCCCCCGACAATTCCTCGCGGAAGCCTCAGACACCTTCGGCCCGGCCAGGCTGCAGCGGCACCTTCCGGGCGACGCACAACAGAGAAAGCCCAAAGGGAAGACTGGCGAACCTCAGTATGCGCCGCTCCATGGTCATGCCCGCGTAGGCCAGCGCATTGAGACACCCCGGGAGGTCAAGCGGGTCGGCGCGCGGCAGACCGTTCCACAACACGCCTCGCAGCAGGCGGACGACCGCGATGACTGGGGCAAGGACCGTGTTGAAGTAGGTTAACCGTTCAATTGTAAAGCCATTCCGCTGCACCAGCGCCGCCAGCTGGCGTCGGGAATACCGACGGAAGTGTCCCAGGGCGCGGTCGTGCGCTCCGTAGAGGAGTGGAAGAGCAGCAACGGTCAGCAGGAGCACCCCACCCGGCCGCAGGACCCGCGCGCATTCGCGGATCGCCTGTTCATCATCTCGGACGTGTTCCAAGACATCAGTCATGAGGGCGAGGTCCAGGCTGGCAGAGGCCAGCGGCACCGCTTCCACCACACTCCGAGCCAGGCCGGCGTACCCTCGGGCCTTGCAGAGGCTCATGGACAGTAACGCGCGGTCCACCCCTACCACGGGACCATAGTCCTTCAGGATCTCCCACATCCCGCCGGCACCGCACCCCAGATCTGCGACCAGGGCGACGGGAATCCCTCGTGCGTGTCTGCCAAGCGCTTCAGCGATCAAGGCGCGGCGGCCGCGTATCCACCAGCTGCGAGAGTCCGCAGCTGCCAGCCGGGCAATTTCAATTTCGTCCACCGGAACGGGATCTGCCGACGGCCCGTCCTGCGTCATGACACGCACGACCTACAGGAGAGACAGGCTCTCACAGGCGTCAGCGGCAACACGGCTCGGGATGCGCGGGGCTTCCCGGGTTCGCACGCTGATGGCGATACGCGCCAGCTCAAACAGCATCGCTGTGGCGTCACGACCGATCCTCACCCTGCTATCCGAACAGTGGGACCACGACACAGGTACCTCCTCCACCCGCAAGCCCGCCTTCACTGCCAGCGCCAGGACCTCAACATCGCAGGCAAACCCGTTCACTGTGCTCAGGGCGAAGAGTCCGCGCGCCACGGGCCCCCGCATGAGCTTGAACCCGCACTGCGTATCTCGGATGTCCAGATGCAAGAGGGCGCGCACCAGGATGTTGAATATCCGCCCAGACCACTCCCGATAGAACGGCTGACGGACTACCAGACGCGAAGCACGCAGAGCGCGTGAGCCTATGGCGATGTCCGCACCCAGCCGCAGGCGCTCCATCAGCCTGGGGAGTTCTGCTATCGGCGTCGACAGGTCGGCGTCGGTGATGAGAACGTGGTCTCCTCTGGAGGCGAGCACCCCTCGACGTGTCGTCGAACCCTTTCCCTTGTGCTCCCGGGCGGGTAAGAAGCGCACAGGAACGCCATCATCCGTGCATCGACGCACCACGAGGGCGGTTCCATCAACGCTGCCGTCGTCCGAGATGATAAGTTCGAAGGGGACTTGCATCTCCTCCAGGTAGCTGTGGATTGTCCTGATGGTGGCTTCTATCCTCCGCTCTTCGTTGTACGTGGGAATGATCACGGAGTATGCCACCCGCGGGACGTCACCGGCTGGGTTCTGCATCGCCTGTTCCACCCTTAACGCCTCTCCGCCGGCATCGCGAGACGGTCCAGCCCGATATACCCGACCTGCTCCCGCGCTAGACTATCCGGGTCGACCGGACCGCCATTGCCTTGCCCGACCAGCACGCTTCCGCAAGCCCGCAAGCCAGACCAGCGCCACGGTTAGCCAGGAGCACCCGCTGATGGCCAATCCCAGCCGCACGCTGCCGGGCTCATACACGAATGCAACCCGTTTCGCGCCCGCAGGTAGGAAGACCGCCCGAAAGGCATGATTGGCTCGAAAGAGAGGCTGCCGCCGACCGTCTACGTACACCCGCCAGCCTGGATAGTAGGTGTCGCTGAGGACGAGGATGGCCGGATGAGCCAGTTGGAGGTCGAAGGACACCGTAGTGAGCCCGTAGGACCTGCGGAGGATCCGCCCCGGCGTCTCGACCTGGCGCAGTCCAAAATCGACCTCGGGGGGACGGTCCAGGATGACCACCCGGGTCAGGTCGATCCCCTCCGTCAGCAACCTCCACCGACGCTCCTCGTCGGGTTCAACGACATACCGGGTGACAAGGTAGCCCCGCGGCAGGGCGCCGTCGTTTCGCCAGACATTGAACGGCACGCCGTCGACCCTCCGTAACGGAGGCGCGAGGCTCGCCGGCGAGAAGATGTAACGGGCCCCCAGGAAGTCGAGTAACGGCGAACGGCCGCCGTTCTGCGCAGCCTGCCCGATCGCCAGTGCCAGGAACTGCTGCGCGGATCGCACGACGAGAGGACTGTACCCGGCCACATTCGCAACGCCGTGCAGGACATTCGTGTTGGGGAGCAGGGTGTCGCGAAACCGTGCCAGTGCCTCTGGACTGTCCACGCCTGTCCTGAACGTCATGGTCCCGAGCCAGACGGAGGAACCGAATTGGGGTGAGGTGAGCATTCGATGAGCTGGCGAGCGCAGGTCTAGGATCCTCGTTGAGGTCGTCTCTCCGTAGAGGTTGGCCGCCGCGGTCGGAGGATAGAAGTTCATGCCGAATGAGAACAGGTCAAGGACGGTCAGCAAAAGGAGGAGAGGGGTTGCGAAGGATATCGCGCCTCTCCGGAGCACCCCTACGCCGATCAGAATGCCGGCGCTCACCCACAGCAGCGCAAATCTCCTGCCCTCGCGGATGGCCACCTCTCCGACCGTGTCGAGCGCCGTTTGCTTTAGTGCCGGGGGGAAGAATGCCGCTGACCGCACGGCTCCATCTGCCAACCACCGCACGACCGCCAGGAGGGTGCTTCCACCGGCCGCCCAGTAGCCAGCGGCGGCGGCAACCACGCCTGCGCCGGCGATGAAGCCGAGCCAGAGACGGGGGCGGGGAGGGCTCTGACGGAGCCAGTCAAGGCCCGCGGCCGCCAGGACAGCCACCGCGAACGTATACCACACCAGGAACCGCGCCGGGACCCGAAAGTAGGCGATCCCCGGCACAACCCAGTACGCGATGGGGTAGAGGGGAAGCGCGTTGCCGACGGCGAGGCCCACGCCGGCCAACCCGATGAGGAGCCAAAAGGCCCGGTCCCTGCGCCCGGAGAACAAAAGTCCGACGAGAGCAAGCATGATGGGCACAATGCCCGCGTAGCCGACCATCTCCCAGTACAGCCACTCGCCCCAATAAATCCCGCGCGTCGGGATCCCGAAGAGGCCGGGGCTGAACAGCATCGGGAGTTGTCGCAGTGGAAGCGAGAACGACGTGGCAAACTGGTAGTCGGTGCCCCCCGACCGCTCCGACTGCCGCACGAGTTCAACAGCCGGCAGAACCTGGGCGGCTGCTACCGCTACAGCCAGCAGGGCCCCCAAGGCAAGCGCGGCAACCAGGGGGACGAAGGCGCTGTCTGTACCCGCCCCTCCCGTCCGCCGGACGCTCCTGAGCCCCCAGAGAGCGAAGGCCACGGCGATGAGTCCGGAAATCAGGACCGTCTGCATGTGACCGGCGAGGACCATGGCCGCAAGGATGGCGCCGACGGCGAGCGCCGTGCGGATGGTGTCCCGCCGCAAGGAGAACCCGGCAACTACGTACAGGAGCAGCGGCAGCCATGCCAGCGTGCGGATGAGACTGACGTGGTGCACCCGCACAGCCACAAAGCCGCTGAAGGCAAAGATCACGGCTCCGAGGAACGCGGAGGCGGCGGAGAGCGCGAGGCGACGCAGGAAGACGTATGTGAACGCGGCAAGCATGAAGACGTGCAGGCCCAGGTCCACTGCCAGGGCCCGGTGCAGAGGCAGAAAAAGTTGCAACACCATGCTGGGGTAGAACGTGGCGTACTGGGCGTCCGCAAGCAAGGGCATGCCGGCGAAGATGTAGGGGTTCCACAACGGGAGATCCCCGCGCAGAAGGCTCTGCCGCCAGAGAGCATGCGCGGGGTAGAACGCGAGAAGCAGGTCCCCCCAGAACAACGCCTGGCCGGTGAAGATCACACGCCAGAAGTACGCCAGGGTGAGAGAGGCCAGGCCCGAGATCACCAGCATATCGGTGCGCCGACCAGTGCGGGCGTGACCGGAGCAGCCAGCGACAGCCGAGCCGGCGGAGCCCCCAGAGCGCGTCATGCCCCTTCCACCAGGAGGAGTGCGTATTCGCCCACAGTCCGTAGAACCCGCAGCTTGCTGCTACCTCGCTTCAGGTCATAGCGCAACCGCAACAGCACCTCCACCACTCGGGATGAAACGGACGCAGCTTGATGAGGATTTCAGCCATCACAGAGAACCCCGCCGCCAAGATGAAGTGGGGACCATACCGCGTGCTCGACGGTCCCGCGCTTGCCGAGGACGACACGCCCGATGTTGGAGATGAGCCGCGTGATCTCGCAGCAGACCATCACGCCTCCCGCACCCGGCGCCACGTCCAGACGACGTGGATGAGGTAATTGAACGTTCCACCGGCACCGATGCCTACCAGGTGTGCGAGCAAGTCGAACACGCCCAGGAGGTGGACGAGCGGCGTTGAGGATCCCAGGGTAGACCAGGTTCCCTACTGCCGTCGTGCCGTAGTAGCGAAGCAGTCGCCCCCCACGCCCGCCACCCTGGCTGGCGTCGCTCAATCCAGGTCTGGATGTCGTTCAACAGGTAGTCGGTCAAGGTCGACTTGATGGCGGTCAGCACTCCGCCCCGACCATCCGGTGGCGAGAGGCGCCCCTTTGCGGGCGGGTACTCCCATCCCCATCTCCTACCGCTCTCTGCCACCTCGATTACCATCCACGCAACAGGCCCAAGTACTCTCGGACGGTTCGTAGAACCGGCATCTTGCTCGGTCCCCCTTTCTGGTCGTAGCGGAGGTGCAGGGGAATTTCGACGACCCGGGGGTGAAAGGGCCGGAGCTTCACAAGGAGTTCCGCCATCACGGTGAACCCCGCGCTCTCCACCAGGCGTGAGCCGTAGGCCAGGATGGCCCGACGCAGCAGCGAGGCTCGGTAGGCGCGGTATCCGGACGTGTAGTCACGCACGCCCGGCACCCCAAACCGCAGCCGCATGAGCAGTCCGATCCCAAGGCTGAGGGCGCGGCGCAGGGCAGGCACGCCTTCCTCGCACCCGCCCGTCACGTATCGGGAGGCGATCACCAGGTCGGCTCCCCGTCTCACCGCTTCGACCATCGGGACGATGAGGCCCGCCGGATGAGTGTTGTCGGCATCCATCGTCACGATCACGTCGTCCGGCTCCGCCCAGCCCAAAACCCAGCGCAGCCCTGTCTCCACAGCTCGCGCTAGTCCTCGGTTTTCCCCGTGGGCAATCACGACGAGGGGCAGCACGCCCGCATGGCGCATGGCCGCGGCTGCGGTGTCGTCCCGGCTCCCATCATCCACCACCACAACCCGTCCGGGATGAGGAAGGCGCTCAAGGACTCTACCGAGGCTCTCCAGCAGCGGGGGGAGATTGCAGGCCTCGTTGAAGGCCGGCAAAATCACCCAGATGGCCATCGTCGCTCGGGCATCAATCTCATGATCTGCATGGTCTCCCTGGCCGACCCGCCGTCGCTCACCCCGCGAAGGGACGGCACCTCCCAACCACGGATTTGCGCGCCCCTCGGTCCATGGCCACACAGAGTCCCACAAACGGCCAAAAGACGTTGGCTGGCCCCAGGTGATTCCATGCAGACTGTAACCAGATCCAATAGCCCACTAAAGAAGCCGCTGCGCCGACAGCCAGTGGGCGTATTGTAAGCCACCCGCGAACTCGACCGAGGACTCGAAAGACGGTCGCCCAAACCCAAAGGTAGGCTCCCAATCCTACAAGGCCGGTGGCAAATGCCACGTGGAGGAGATCATTATGCGGAGAATCGATTACAGCGGCCTGCCATCCATAGATCTCACGGTATTCTTCTGAACCTATGTCGGGGAAACGACCGAGGAGATTTGAGAAGCCCCAACCCGTTAAGGGCCGCTGGATAATCATCGGCAATACATGTTTCCAGACATAAAGCTTCATGCGGAGAGACGCATCACCGGTGTCAAAGGTAGTTGCTGCTCGCTGCCGCAGAGCGGGGTTGGTTGCTGCCATTAAGAACCAGAGAACCGCAAATATCAGAGCGAAGGTAATCAGGGCGCGCCACGGACGGGGCGAGGTGGGCGGCAAACCGACGAGTACCAAATAGGCACTGCAAAATGACACCCAAGCTGCTCGGGTCCCGGAACTGATAAGTGCTGCAGCAAGGACAACGGCCAACGAACCAAAGATCCACCGCCCATGGCCTACGGTTCCTATGGCTATCGCCGTAACCAGCGGAAGTAATAGTACAACATATCCACCCAGAAAAACGGGATTGCCGAGGGTAGCATGACCGCGTCCCCCGAAGCTCAAAAACCAGTCTCCATCGACGGTTGGCACTCCGAAGAAACGTCCCGGGGCGACGGGGCCATAGCCCAGAGCACGCACGAGATCCCATCCGTAAAATTGGCCAATGGCTACCATGGAAATCACAGCGGCGCTGATGAACACTCCATGGAGGACCAATCGGAGATGAGGACTATCAAGGCGAGCAGCCGTTAGAGCAAATGCAAGGAATGCCGTGACCATCAGCAAGCCTTCGCCCCGCCCTCTCGAGGGGAAGAAACTCACAAACGGGTCGGGTGAGAGAACAGTCGCCAGGATGGCGGCTGCGAGGAAGGCAATCAATGGAAGATCTAGGCAGCTCCCACGCCACCCAGCGGAGTTCCGCGCAGTCACGTATGACCCTAGACCAAGGATCAGCAGGCTTGCGAGCGTGGCGTCTACTTTCTGGTCAATGGTGGGAAGCAGAGGCGCGACCGCGGAGCACCCCACGAGACCCGCCACCTTAAGTCCGGCGCCCACTCGGATAGCCAGGGGACGACGGCTGGTTTTCGCCAACGGATCTTCGTCCTCAAAATGACGTAAGCTACTGTCAACGAGGTTTGGTTCCGTCCGCTCGGGAAGTTCTGAGAAAGCGTTTGTCATCTCATCCTAGCCTCCAGTCCATACGCTTGGCGCCGAGCGCATCTCAGCGAAAAGAGGGAATACTCATAAACTGTGTGTACCAATCTGACCTCGCTACTTCCGGGCTTCCGACCCACAGTGCAAAGGGAGAGGAACTCCGGCAAATGCGAGGGCGCAGACTCCGAAGCTTGACCAGCATCACTCAGGCACCTCAGTGAAATTCGCGACTGTATGAAAGCGGCATCGTACACTGCCTGGGCTCGACGCAGGGCCTCGGCGCGATAGGCACGATAACCCGATAAGTAGTTGCTCCCACCTTGGAGTCGAAATCTCAATTCCAGAGCCTGCTGGCAACTTGGCTGAAAATCCTCCGCAACCAGCAGACTCCATGCTTGGTCCCACCGGGAACAAACCGAGACGCGATAATCACGCCTACCCTTTTCGCAAAGGGTCTCAGCAAACTAAAATCAGGTTAGGCGAAAGAGTGTTGTCCGCATCCATCGTGACAACGGTATCGTGACCACCGAACTCACCCAATACCTCTCAAGCCCGATCTTAAGTACGGCAATTAATCCCCGCTTCCCGGTCGCCGCGGCAGACCATCAGCAAAAGGTCTGCGGCGACGACGCCAACACGGCCGGTGCCTCATCGGTGCTTCCGTCACCTACAAGCACGATCCCGCCTCGAAGTCCCTGTTCTTCCAACTCGTACTAATGCCAAGCAGGAGGGCCCGCAAACTCTCCGCCTCATTGTAAGCGGGCAAGAGCAGCCAGGCTGCTCGCAGAATCGCGTCACTAAGAGGGCTTGAGTCTTTCACGGCACCCTTCCCCGCGCCCATGCCAGAGACGTCCACAGGAAAGTATACACTAGGCCAAAATCCTTACCTTCCACCTCGTACCAGTAGTGCTTCAGCTGATCACCTATGTCTTTGCGTGCTTCGTAGCCGATCGGCACAGTAGCTACAATCCACATTCTCGGATGAGCGCGAGCAATTCGATCCATCATTGCAATGTCCACGGTCGTGGGAAACTGCGCGCCCCTATGGGAGTCAATAGTCGTTCCAGGATTTAGACTCGCTCGCTGCTGCTGTCCAGAGAAGTAGTACTCGAAAGGGATCCTGGCAAAAGCAGGAATAAAGAGGATGAAATCGTCGTGGCGCGCCTGTGCCTGCAAGTAGGAGGCTGCTGCACGCCAGTCGTAGAGTGGTCGAGAACGATACACGTCCCCCAAAGCAGGCACGAGAAACGCCACAAGGATACAGCCGATACTTGCGGCAGCTTGTCGGCCAACAGCTGGTGCCGCATCTCGAACGCTCAGAAGACCCGCGGCGATCAGAATCGAAAACGGTGGAACAACAAAGCTAAAGTATCGTTCATAAAAGATGTTCCATCGAAGGGAGATGAGAGAGACGATGGTAATGGGAGCCATCCAGTAGAGAAGCAAAAATCCCCGATTTCGAGGCTGCATCCGTTGCCATCCCGCGAGTAGAAGGAGCAAGAAGGGCAAGAGGAGGGCAGGACGGTGTTCCAGTGGTAGGGATCCACGACGAAAATAAGTGCCCATTCCAAAGAGGCTGCCACCGAAGCTGAGAAGGCCCAGGAGGTCGCTCAATGCTGCCACACCGAAGGATGGACGGATATCAGGCCACTCGCGTGCCGTCTTAAGCTGAGCTCCCAGTGTGGGGAGCAAGGGTGCATAACACAGACTCATCGCCAGTACTGCCAGAGCCCATGCGCGCAGTTGCGCCGGGCGTGGCTGGGAGGCCAGGAGTAGGCTCAAGTGAGCGGGAATTACAAGAAACGCAAAATGATGCGTGTACAGTGCAAGCGAAAGAGTAAAGGCGTAGGCGATCCAGTACATCGGCTTTCCGCCTTCAGGATGAAGCGCGAGGAAGAGCGCATAGCAGCTGCCGAGCGTCAGGAGGCCCAGCAAGGCGTACATGCGCGCTTCCTGGGATGCAACGACGTGGAAGGGCGAAAGCGCTACCAACCCTCCGGCGAGGAGCCCGAGGCTGCGGCCACCCATCCTGGTACCGAGGAGGATCGTGAGCCCTACCGTTGCGGTGCCCGCTATGGCTGAAAGGCTTCGAGCAGCGACCTCTCCATCCCCAAAGAGGGCGATCCAGATGTGCAGGACGAGGTAGTGCAAGGGCGGATGCGTATCGTAGGACCGAAGAAGTCGAGGAATCTCGGGGAGCGGCTGCCGAGCGATGAAAATGCTGTAGGCTTCATCAAACCAGAGGCTCTTTGCTCCCAGTTGCCAGAACCTCAAGGCAAGTGCTGCGGTGATGAGCAGGGCCGGGGCCAACAGCACTCCGACGTTTACATCAGCAATAGGGTGGCCTTCGTGCCGTGTAGTCCTCAGCACTGAGTGCATCGTTGTCCGCGCGGAGATGATTGAAAGAAGTGGAGAGCGGCCCCGCCGCCCTCCACCTCTGACCTCGAGATCTCTCGGACGCGCCTAGAAACTACAGCCTTGCGTGGACTGACCGGTAGAGCTGAGTGTAACCGAGCACACGTCGTTGGAACCAACGGCCTTCTGGCCGTTGCCCACGATGGACCACGTAATTGCCGAGCTGCTACCAGCCCCCCCCGAGACACCAGGCGTGTTCCAGGCACTCCCAGCTGGCATCTGGAACCCAATGTTATCGGTGTTGCTCGGGAAGACATCGTACTCCTGGAAGTAGGCCCAGGAGAGCGTCTTGACCTCCTGGAGGATGTTGTCTGCTTCCGCCTTGAACGCGCGCTTGCGGGCGCCGAGGTAGCGGGGCACGGCGAGCGCAAGCAGGATGCCCAGGATGGCGAGCACGACGACCAGCTCGATGAGGGTGAAACCGCCCTCAGCGCCGGTCCGCCGCTTCTGCTGCCAGAAGAACCGAAGCAACGATACCGACCTCCCTTCGTGAGTCTTCCCTCGTGCGTCTTCCTCCCCTGCAGCCGGTCCTGCTCTGCGGGCCGCCTACAGGGTCCTACGCGCCGCTGCGGCCAGGTCCTCCTGGCCCCCCTCACCTCCCATCCCTCTCGAGACTGTTGGCGGGGATCCAGCAACCCACCATGCCCCTATGCCCAGGATGGGAGGGGGATAGACGGCCCGGCGGCCGGCCCCGCCGCCCGGCCGGGCGCCCCTACTTGATCCCCCCGCCCGTGGCCAGCGAGAAGATCGGCAGGTACAGCGAGATGACCATGGCCCCCACCACCACCCCCATGAAGATGATCAGGAGGGGCTCCAGCATGGAGGTCAGGCTCTGCACCGTGGTCTCGATCTCCACGTCGTAGAAGTCGGCCACCTTCTGCAGCATGCTCTCCAGGGCGCCGGTCTCCTCGCCGACCTTGGTCATCTGCACGACCATGGGCGGGAAGACGCCGCTGAACTGCAGGGGGATGGCGATGGACTGCCCCTCCCGGATGCTGTTGCGCACCGCGTCGACCGCCTCGCCGATCACCGTGTTGTCGATGGCCTTGGCCACGACCTCCAGGGCCTGCATGATCGGCACGCCGCTGGCGATGAGCGTCCCCAGCGTCCGGCTGAAGCGCGAGACGACGATCTTCCGGTTCAGGTCGCCCAGCACCGGCAGGCTGAGCTTCAGGCGGTCGTAGCGGGCCCGCCCCGCCGGCGTGCGCAGGTAGCGGCGCAGGCCGTAGACCGCCGCGGCGATCGCCCCGATGAAGACGTACCAGTAGGTGCGCAGGGTGACGCTCACCGCCATGGCGATCTGCGTGGGCAGCGGCAGGCTGGCGTCCCCGCCCAGCTCCTTGAACAGGTTCTGGAACTGGGGCAGGATGACGATCGTCATGAACATCAGTCCGCCCAGCGCCGCCGCGGTCAGCAGCGCCGGGTAGACCATGGCGGCGCGGATCTTGCTGCGCAGCTCCTGCTCCTTCTCCAGGAAGGTGGCGATGCGGTTCAGCACCTCGTCCAGCACCCCGCCCGTCTCGCCCGCCTTCACCATGTTCACGTAGAGGCTGCTGAAGACCCGGGGGTGGCGCCCTAACGCCTCCGAGAGCGGCTTGCCCGACTCGACGTCGAGCCGCACCTGGGCGGTGATCTCCCGGAGCTTCTTGTTGGCCGTCTGCTGCTCCAGGATCGAGAGCGTGCGCACGAGCGAGAGGCCGGAGTTCACCATGGTGGAGAACTGCCGGCTGAAGATGGCCAGGTCCTTCAGCCCGACCCCGAAGAGCCCCTGCAGGAGGTCCCCCAGCTCCCGCCGCGGGGCCTGCTTCTCCAGGTTCGTGATGAAGAACCCCATGTCGCGCAGGCGCTCGACGACGGCGGCATCCGAGTCCGCCTCGATCGTGCCGGCGATCACCCGCCCGCTGGGGTCCTTGGCGCTGTAGCGGTAGATGGCCATGGGGTCACCTCACGTGGGTCTTCCCACTCTCTCTGCCCCC
>Ga0209479_1002279_pt1 | contig 13978 bp, 10 predicted proteins | sample DewCreD2012metaG_2_FD_184112 | JGI IMG/M metagenome (GOLD analysis project Ga0209479, IMG submission 184112) | Hot spring sediment bacterial and archeal communities from British Columbia, Canada, to study Microbial Dark Matter (Phase II) - Dewar... ...
ACCAGGCGGCCGTCGGGCACCAGGGGCGAGCTAGCCCGCCATTCGCTGGTGGGATACCACGGGCAGAGGACCTGCGGCAGCCAGACCTCGGCGGCGCTGAGGTTCTTCTCATCATACCACGGCAGTTGGGGATCGATCTGGGAAGCGACCTCGTTGTGGCCGAGCAACGGCAGCAGTTCGTAGAAGAAGCTGACGCGGGAACGCGGCGGACGGGTCAGACCATAGCGGCTGGCCTCCGAACTCCGCGGCAGAACAGTTCCGGCAGGGAACGCCTTGCGCTGCGCCGCCAGCCGCTGGACCACCTCGCTCAGTCCTTGCATCGGGACTTCCGCGGCATAAACGGCCATCTTCCCCTTGGTGGCGTTGAGGGTGGCAAACAGCGGCGGTGCGATCAGTTGCCGGTAGATTTCGTCGCTCCAACGCAGGTCGAAGCTGAGGAGGATGTCCGCATCCGAGATGGACAGTTGCAAGAGGGACTCCGGCTTTTTGTCCCCTCCCGCAGCGGGAGGCTGGCCGGGTAGGCCAGGGTAGCCCGGCGGCAGGCCAGGGTAACCCGGCGGTACGCCCGCTCCTTCCCCCGGAGCAGCCTCATCCGGCGGAGCTGTGCCTCCCGGCGGCACTCCCGGTGCTCCAACTCCCGGCGGCACTCCCGGTGCTCCGACTCCCGGCGGCACTCCCGGTGCTCCAACTCCCGGCGGAGCGCCCGGCGGCGGAACAAGGCCGCCCGGCGGCATGGGGAAGCCTCCTGGCGGTGTGGGGAACGGATAGTTCGGCGCGCCTCCCGGACCGGTTCCCCCCATGGCGAGGTTGCGGAACTCGACCCGGCTCTCCAGAGTTTTGCTCAACAGCGGTGTGGCTAAAGCCAAGGCGGGAGCGTACACATCCCGCAAAGTTTCCACCGCGGCGGCATCCGAACGGAACACAATCCGAACGGCTCCGGTCAGTTGCCGTGTCGAGACGGTCGTGATCCGCAACCCTACGTACCGGGTTTTGTCCTGGAAGGGTTCGAGCAGCACGTTCGCCGCCTGATAGGGGCCTTTCAGTTCCAGGGGGCTAAAGGCAGTGCCGACAGTCTGTTCGGCGTAGAGCACCAAAGGCGGCGTGGCGTCCTCGGCTCCCAAGGCCTTGAGCAGGCGCTTCAACTGGGGGTCGATCGTTTGGTACATGGGATTTTCGGCTACTTCGCTGCGGAACTTCGGCAGGCCGCGGGGTGTCAGTTCGCTCAAATAGCGGGCCAGCAGTTCGTGATCGCCGAGCAGAATGTGCTGGGTATCGTACAGGCACACGCCCCAGCGCCGGTTCGCTGGCAGATTGGCCAAGGGCGGCATCTTGTCGAAGAGCGGGCCGAACAGGGAGCGGAAGGAGAGCGTATTCGCTGCTGCCAGCATGAAGGGATTGGACCGCACGGCAAAGAGCGGCCGGCCCTGGATCACTACCTGTTCTTCCAGTCCTTTGATGCCCTGGGCCAGGGTGGGGATAGTTTCCGGTTCCGCCAAGCGCAAGATGCCGAAGGGCAGCCGTTGGGCGCCGACATAGGCGTGGTAATAGGTGGCGACTCGCTCCGGCTCGAAACCGAAGGAATCCTGGAATAGCCGGCTCATGGAGCGGTCGAAAAGCGAGCTGACCGGTGCCGTGGTGCGGAGCCGATCGAGAGCGAAGCGGTACACGGCTACGGTGTCATTCGGCAGCAGATTAGTCGCAGCCTGGTCATTCTTGTCGCTGGAAGGAGTGGAAGATTTGGGGCGCACCGCCTTGGTCGGATCGTCCTTCTTCTGGTTCGGATCGCCATTATCGTTGGGAGTATTGGAGTCGCCAGGGCCAGTGTTGCTTCCACCGGGTGGAGGGAGCGGGGTGATTCCGGCATATCCGCCGCTGCCTTTAGGCGTGCCGGAGGAATTCGAGCTGCCGCCGCCGAAGAGGAGCACACCGACGACGACCAGCACCAGCACGCCGCCGACACCCGCACCGATGGCGACCAGTTTCGTCTTGTTGCTCCCCGCGGAGGCGGCCTTCTTCTTGCCTTTGGACGCTCCCTCCTTGCCCCCTTTCTTCTCCTTGGATTTCGCCGGAGATTTTTCCTCCCCCTCGGCGGCTTCCCCCTCCGCGGGCGGCTCCGCCTTGAAGCGATACTTGCACTTGGGACACTCGACCTTGGCCCCGCTCTTCTGATTGGTGACCAGCACCAGGTTCTCGCAACTGGGGCAAGTGACTTTGAAACTGCCGGGCATAACGCCTCCCCGCGGGATGAAACCCGCCCCCTGCTGTGGCTCCGATATGCGAACCTCAGAATTGTATCATAGCGGAATGGCTCAACCCTGTGAAAGGGATTTTCCTGCCCCCTCTCATCCTCCGGTCGATTGCCTTCGATTTCCCGCTGCTATCCTATCCGCCATCCAATCGCCCCTTTCCTTCTGCTTCATTGCGTGCCGGTCCAGATCAGGGAGCGGGAGCGGCGGCCAGTTGGCGGACGCGGCGGAGGAAGCGGGCCAGATCGCTTTCAAATCGTTCAGGGAATTGTTCGTGGGGCAAGCCGTCGCACCAGCCGCGGATGCGCCCTTGGGCATCGACCAGCACCAGTTTGGACGAATGGAGGAACTCCTCTCCCGGAGGCACGTTTGGTCCCTCATTGCGTCCCACGGCTTGCTTGAACTGTTCCCGGATGATGCGGTGGATGGTTTCTTCTTCGCCGGTGAGGAAGAGCCAGCGCTGGGGGTCGGCTCCGCGGGCTTGGGCATATTCGTTGAGAGCGCGCAAATCGTCCCGTTTCGGGTCCACGGTGAAGGTGACGAAGCGGACGTTGGGCAGGTCCCGCAGCTCGTGTTGCAGCCGGGCGACGGTAGAGGCCACGGACGGGCAGGGACCGGTGCAACGGGTGAAGATGAACGAAGCGATCCAAACGTGGCCGCGCAGGTCCTGATCGGTGACGGTGCGTCCGCTCCGCTCTGTGAGCGCGAAGGGGCCAACCGGCCATTGGGGGTCCGGCAGGTCGTCTGTCTCCGCCGCAGGATTGGTTCCACTCGGAAGCGGGCGGCATCCTCCCAATCCCACGAGGAGGAGCAGCAGGTTGGCCAGGATTAGGATCGGCGCGCGGCTCGTCTGCAATCTCCCGCGGCAGCTCACAAATCGGCTCACAACGTGCGGCAGCCCAGGAACTCTGACGCCAGCTCCAACGGGAGATGTCCGAGAGGTGGAGAGGGGGAGTTGATGCCGGTAAGTTGAAACGTTGGCCTTCGGCGAATTTCCAGACATCGGCGAATTTCCAGGTATCGGGGAACTACCAGCAGGCATCGAAAACTAGCAGGCCATAGACTAGGGGGACGTAGAGGAGCGAGCCGCGGAGCAATTGTCGGGCGGCGGCGTCATTGCGCTGGTGGGCGAAGCGGAGCGCGGGGTAGAGGAAGAGCAACCCCGCAGCAATCGCCCCCGCGCAGGCCAAGCGGCTGCCCAGGTACCAGGCGGTGCTCCCGCCGACGATTAGCAGCAGCAGGCAGCAGAGCAGGGAAACGGCGGCGGTTTTCTTCCCCTGGGCGTCGTCATTGGGCAGCATGCGGAAGCCGGCGGCGGCATATTCGCGTCGGTAGCGCCAGGCGATGGCCATGAAGTGCGGAATCTGCCAGAGGAAGAGAATGGCGAAGAGGCCGGCAGCCGCGAGCAGTCCCTCCGCACCACGGCTCGCGCACCAGCCGATGACCGGCGGCAGAGCGCCCGGCACAGCTCCGACCGCGGTGTTCCAGACCGTCTTCCGCTTGAGCGGCGTGTAGACGAAGACATAGAGGGCGAAGGTGGCCGACGCGGCTGCCACAGCGGCGGGGGTAGTTGTGGACCAGAGCCAGGCCAGACCAATGCCCAGAAGAGCGGCCCCGTAAGCGGCGGCAAACTCCGGCGAAATCCGGCCTGCCGGCAGGGGGCGGTCCCGTGTGCGCGGCATGGAGCCGTCGTAGCGCCGTTCCCACAACTGGTTGAACACGCCGCCCGCTGCCGCCACCAATCCCGCGCCCATGAGCACGTGAACTAGTCCGGCCAGGCGCACCTCCGTCGCTCCCGCTCCGAGCACATATCCCGCTGCCACCGTGAACAAGGCCAAGAGCGTGATCCGTGGCTTGGTCAGTGCCAACAGGTCCGCCCAGCGGCGCACTCCAGCGACGCTCGCTCCCGCGCTGCCGCCCAGGCTCATCACCATCGCCTCAGCTTCGATGGCCCAACTGTGTTGTCTCATTCTTCTTCCCCTGCTGCCGGGACGGCCACGCTCAAAGACCGGCGCAACTCCGGCGATGGACGCGATGCTCCTTCTGGCGAGGAACGGGATTCCAGAGATTCCGGAGAAGCCATTCCTTCGGGGCTAACCCGCCGGGTTCCGATTCCCGCGGGGACGGTGGTCATACCCCGGACCCAGTGCAGGGCCAGGGCCAAACTCAAAACCCACAGCAGGCTGCCCACCAAAGCATGGCCGGTTCGCCAGGCGGCACTGGCCAGAGTGATGGGCGCCAATTCCGGCGGAACGCCCGCGCCATAACGCACCAGCCAGGCTTCCACACCCAGATACACCTGCACCGCCAGCACCAAACCCGCGCCGATCACCAGATACTTTACCCCGCTCCAGGCTTCCCGCACAGCCCGCAGCCGTGTCCCCAGCCAGACCCAGCCGCCCAGCACCGCAAACGCCGTGAGCACGTGCAGCCGCTGGGCCAGAGGGTTCACGTGATGCCGCAGCCATGCTCCCAGGGCGATCTGCACAAACACCAGCACGGCGAGCAGGACGGCGCTGCGGCGGAAAAAGGCCAGGCTCCCCGAAGGCAGGCGCTGCGCGGGGACAGCGCCGGCCAGCAAAGCTACGCTCACAAGAAGACCCAGGACGCATTGGGCGAACACGCCGTGAATCGCCGCTAGGTTGGTCCCGGCCAGGGCATCCCAGAGCACACGGAAGCCGCCGAGCAGCCCCTGGATCATCACGGCCATCAGCGCCAGGATTCCCAAGAGGCGCACGGCAGCACCTCTCTGGCGGCGCCCCACGTCCCACAGCCCCAAACCGAGGCTGATCAGTCCGGCGAACACTAGCCCCACGGTAGCCGAACGCGGCCACTGGACCGCTTCCGGGGTCGCATGCCGCTGCGCCATCAAAGCGCCGTGAAACTGCCCGTAGGCGGCGAGCAGAAGCAATAGAGCCGCCGATCCCGCCCCGCGCAGGAACCGCTGCGGCTGCGTCCACCACAACCCCAAAGCCAAGACCGCTGTCAGGCCGCCGACCAGAAAGCCGGCGATCCGATGGCTGTGCTCGATCAGATAACCCGGACTCGGTTCTTGCCAGTCGATCAGGAGCAGGTACCACGGCTCGGTGGGCCAGATGGGATCCGCCATGCCCGCCTGGAAGCTGGTCACGAGTTGTCCCAGGGCCAGCAGGCAGCAGGTCGCCGCCACGGTCAGCCAGGCCCAGACACGCAGCAGGCCAGGCACGCTTGGGACGGGATCGCCAGGATCGCTTGGCGGGGGTGCCAGGCGGTTCATGGGTGCTCTCCACTTTCTGGATAAACGGCCGCGCGCACCGGCGGCGGCAGCTCCCGCGGGAACGGCAACGACTGCACCAGGCGGACCAAATCCCACACCTGCCGCTCACTGTATTGCGGATGCGCCGGCATTCCGACGGCGGGGATTCCCCAACGGATGCGGGCGTACAATTCCTCGGCCTGCGGCTGGCTCTTGAGCGGGCGCTCCGTCAGGTTCGCCGGGCGGGCCGTGGTTCCCCAAACCTCGTAACGCAATTGGGGTTGGCGGCCAAAATCGCCGTGGCAGCTCTGGCAGGAGTTTTCTCCTCCGGCGGTGAATAAGGCGAAGCCCCGTTGCACCGCCTCCTGGTGGCGGGGGGAACCGGGCGGGCCATCGTCCGGGGGCGAAGGCACCGGCGGCGCCTCCTCAGCGGCTTGCCACTGCCGTAGCACCCCTTCGGCCTGATGGGCCAGCCATGGACCCAGCTCCGCTACGGAACCCTGTCCCGCCGCCACGAGCGCCTCGAACTCCACCTGCCCTCGGATCGCCAGGTAAGTGACGTAGCTAGCCAGCAGGTCCCGGTCCGCTTCTGCCAGCAGGGCGAACGAAGGCATGGCCGTTCCTTTGAGGCCTTCCCGCAGGGTGCGCAGCAGGTCTTGCCGCCGGGGTTTGCTGCTGCCGCTGGTCGTGAATTTGAACACTCCCTGCCGGAAATCCCGCGGATAGGGGATGACCCATTGCCCGGCAGGTCCCCGCCCGTCCCCCGTCACATTGTGGCATTGCAGGCAGCGATGGCGGCGGTACAACTGCCCCCCCTGCCGCAGCCGCTCCTCGCTCAACCCCAATCGCTCCAGGATTGCCGACTGTTGGCTCACCAGCCGGGGCCGGGAGGGCGTACCGAACAACTCCCGCAAGCCTGCATCGATCGCTGCCCGCTGATCCGCTGGTAGTTGCAGCGGAGACAATACCTGGCCTCCCTTGGCCGCCAGAGCTGCCAGTTCCGCTTCCCACCGGCCCGGTTGGGTCGGCTGATCCGGCGCTTGAGACGGCAGGCGGAGCACCAGGGCATCCGTCCGCGAGGGGAAGGCGTAGTCCGCCTCCTCCGACGACGATTGACAGCCGGCGAACGAAAGGAGCAGAACGGGCACGATTGCCATCGGACAGACCGGCCCGCGCCGTCGCTGCCATCCGAAACCGGCATCCCTGCCGCCGCCTCCCGCGGATGCTCCCCGCTCCTTCCGCGTCCGCTCTGATTGGGCTGGCACCATCATCGGCCTGGCCTCGAAAACCTTGCTCCCCCTTCCGCCCAGGCGTGGGCTTGGCGCTCAGAGACCCTCGCTCTCAGCCGCGGGGGAAAACAACAACGGGCGCCCTTCCCCCGCGCGCCCGCTGCCCTCCGCTCGGATCCCGGCCCTGATGAAACGCCCCACACCGCTTCCGCCGCCCTCTGCCGTCACCACCCCACATGCCGGGTGCGGGTCAGATAGTCTGCCAGAACCAGGACGAACAGGATGCCCATCCAGAAGAGCGAGGACAGCGCTGTCAGAATCACGACGCGGTCGCTCTGCCGCAGGTGCATGAAGTAATACGCCACCAGACCGGCTTGTATGCAGGCGATGATGAGCTGCACCGGCAGGGCATACTTTCCTAGTCCCAGACTGGAAAGCCCGATCGAAGCCAAGGCCATCAACACGATGACCAGCCACACGCCCAGCAGCAAGCTGGGGCTGTCGGTCTCCCGGTCGAATTCCAGCGCTCCTGGTTTGAGATGATGCGATTCGTGAGCCATAGTCCTGCGCCTCGCCTGTGGAGTTTGACCAGTTTTCCTTCGATGATCTTGGGGAACCCCTCCGTTTTAGTGGCCTGCCCATCCGGCTCCGGCCAGGTACAGCAGCGGCATGAGGAAGAGCCAGATGCCGTCCACCAGGTGCCAGTAGAGGCTGACGACTTCTACGGTGGAGTAGTTTTCGGGCGGGATGGCGCCGCGGGCGGCTTCGATGATCAGCCACACAATGCATCCCAGGCCGACCAGAATGTGGATGCCGTGGATGCCAGTCATGATGTAGTAAAAGCTCAGGAAGAGCTGGACCTTGCCCGGATCGATGTAGTCGGGGTCCTTGGTGCTCTTGCCGTAGTTGAGCAGAACCAGCTCGGCAGCCCAGTGCTGATGCTTGGGGTGGGCGCTCTGGGCATCCTGCTCGAAGTAAGCTTTGGCCTGTTCCTTGCTCAGCGGCGGTTGCAGCGGGCTGGTCGGAAAGACCGCCTCGAAGGCCGCATTGTATTCGCTGCGGAAGAGCGTGCCGGGGACGTAACGCTCCTCAAAGTCCGCGTTGTACTCGAACCCCTTCATCACCATGAAGGCCCCGCCCAAAAGCAGGGTCAGCACCAGATAGCGGATCAACCCCGCGCGGTCCCCCAGCTTCGCCGCCCGGATGCCGAAGGTGATGGTCATGCTGCTGGTGATCAAAAACAGCGTGTTGATCGTCGCAATCACCCGGTTGAGCTTGGAGCTGGCAAACTCGAACTCGGTGGGGTAGTAGAGCCGGTAGACCGTATAGGCTCCGAACAGGCCGCTGAAGAACAAAACTTCCGTGGCCAGAAACATCCACATCCCCAGCCGTTCCGAGGCATGCTGCTGCTCGAGGTGGTCGAAGTGGTGCTTGAGCACCGAGCTATGCGTGTGGGCCGACAACGTTGCTCTCCTTTTGCTCTCTAGGACAATTTGGGCGTGCTATCTCAGGAAAAACCGGGGGTGTCGTTCTCCGAAACCGGCTTTGGTCATTCATTTCTCCAAAAAGCAGCGGGTTGGCCTCACTCGATCGAAGCAACCATTGGGTTGCCGCTCTCCGGGGGGTCTCCGCAGGGTCAGTCAACCTTGGGCGGAGAGGTTGTTTCGGGGATCAACCGACCACTTCGGTTTCCTTGGGGGCCGGGCCTGCAGGGTAGGGGTGGCCGGCGTGGGAAGCCGGGTCGATTGGTCCGCCTTCACCTGGCCCTTCCGGCAAGGGCCGCCCCATTTGATCGACGCCAATTGCATATTCGTAAGGTCCGCAGACCACCACCGGGGTTTCCTCGAAGTTATGGATCGATGGCGGGCTGGGCGTCTGCCATTCCAAACCGGTCGCGCTCCAGGGATTGCTTCCCGCCTTGGGACCGTTGAAGAGCGACACAGTCAGGTAGATCGCGGGGAGCAAATAGCCCAGGCCAAGGATGGAGCTGCCCGCTGTGGACATCACGTTGAGAATATGCAGCTCCGCGGGATAGTTCGGATAGCGGCGCGGCATGCCGTGGTAGCCCATGACGAACTGCGGAATGAAGGTCAGGAAGAAGCCGACGATGATGATCATGGCGGCGACGCGGCTCCACCAGTCGGAATACATGCGCCCGAACATCTTCGGCCACCAGTAGTGCAGGGCAGCGAAGTACGCCATGACCATCCCTCCCACCATGACGAAGTGGAAGTGGGCCACCACGAAGTAGGTGTCGTGCAGGTGGATGTCCGTGCCCAAGGTGGCCAGGTACAGACCGGTCAGCCCGCCGATGGTGAACAGGAAGATGAACCCCAGCGAGAAGATCATCGGCGCCTGGAAGGTGATGGAGCCGCGGTAAAGCGTCGCCGTCCAGTTGAACACCTTGATGGCCGACGGCACCGCCACCAGCATGCTGAGGAAGCTGAAGAGCAGGGCCGCGTAGAAGCTGATCCCCGCCACGAACATGTGGTGCGCCCAGAGCAGGAAGCCGACCACCGCAATCCCCATGCTCGACCAGGCCACCGCTGCGTAACCGAAAATGTTTTTGCGGCTGAAGCAGGTGATCACCTCGCTAACGACCCCCATCCCCGGCAGGATCATGATGTACACCGCTGGATGCGAGTAGAACCAGAATAAGTGTTGGAACAGCAGCGGGTCGCCGCCGATGCTCGGATCGAAGATGCCGACGCCCCAAGCCCGCTCCACCATGATCAAGACCAGGGAGATCGCTACCACCGGCGTGGCCAAAAGTTGGATCAGACTGGTGGCATACAGCGCCCAAACGAACAGCGGCAGGCGGTTCCACGTCAGTCCGGGCGCTCGCATCTTGTGGATCGTCACCATGATGTTGAGGCCGGTCATGATCGAGCTGAAGCCGGAGATGAAGGCCCCCAGCACGCCGGGAATGACGCTAGCCTGACTGGCTCGCGTGCTGTACGGCGGATAGAGCGTCCAGCCTGTGTCGATGCCGCCAACCAGCACAGACCAGGCCGCACACGCCGCCCCGATCATGAACACGTACCAGCTCGCCAGGTTCAGCTTCGGGAAGGCCAGGTCCTTCGCCCCGATCATCATCGGGATGAAAAAGTTGCCGAACACCGCAGGAACGGCAGGGATCAGGAAGAAGAAAAGCATGAGCACCCCGTGCGCCGTGAACGCCCGGTTGTACACGTCCTCCGTGACAATGGCCCCATTGGGTGCCAACAGATTGAGCCGCACGACACCGGCGGCGATTCCCCCTCCCACGAAAAAGAGCGTGATCGAGATCAAGTACAGAATCCCGATCCGCTTGTGATCCGTGGTCAACAGCCACGACCAGATGCTGTAGTTGTGATTGAGATAATTCGGCTCCGCCGGAGGAGGTTCCGGAGGCGGAGTAGTGGTGGGAGTAGCCCAAACGGTGGTAGCGCTCATCGATCAGTCCCTCGCTATGCTATGCCGCTCCCGGTAAGGGGCGCGGTTCCCTTCGTTTCGCTATCGTTCCTCAATTTCGCAGTCGTTCCTGCGTCGTTCCCTCACGTATTCCCCATGTCAGCCGGACCGGACCGCATTTGTCGGACTGCCTGAACAAAGGTAGCAGCAACTCCAGCCTTCCTGTGTCGCGGTCCCCAGGCGTGTCCTCCGCGGCTCTCTCCGCTCCCGCTCCAGGATCAGGTAGCGGGGGGCTTGGGGTTGCTCCTCGTCTGTTCCCTGTCTTCCGGTGTTTCTGTCTCAATTCTTTTTTCCTGCCGTCCTCCCTTCTCACTTCTTTTCCTTAGTTGGGGAGATGGGTTCAGGCCGCTCGGTGGGAGCGCCCACGGGGACCGGGAAGTCTTCGGTGCGGTCCGGCGTGGTGCCGCGCTTGAGGCTGCGGATATATTGGACCAGGGCCGCCAGGTCCTCAGCCGTCACCTGCCCTTCGTAGGAGGGCATGATCGGTTCCCAGCCCTCGACGACTTTGGCCCGTGGCTTGAGGATCGACTCGATAATGTACTGTTCGTCGGCGATTTCCGTGCGGTTGCCTTTGAGGGGGACTTTGCTGCCGTAGAGTCCTTCCAGCACGGGGGCACGGGCGGTCGGCTTGGCCGTGTGACAAGTGCTGCACTGCAACTTCAGGAACAATTGCCGGCCTTGGGCGGCTAGAGAGCCGTCCACCGCATTCTCGCTCCCCTGGGGATTTTTCGCGCCCAGAAGGAAGTCTTCAAACTCCTCTTGCGTGACCACGGCTACTTTCCCCACCATCAGGGAGTGCCACGTGCCGCAGTACTGGTCGCAGTAGATGTGGAACTCTCCCAGTTTCGTCGGTTGGAACCAGGAGGTGGTGTAACGTCCAGGCAGAACGTCCATTTTGCTGCGGAAGGCCGGAATGCCGAAGTTGTGAATCACATCTTCCGAGGTCAGAGTGACCTTGATGGGGCGGTTGATGGGCACAACGAGCCGGCCGATGCTGGCACGTTCCGCTTCGGTCATGTTGGCCGGATTGCCGCCGATGATCACCCGCTGGCCCGTCGGATACTGGGCCTTCCACATCCACTGCTTGCCGATGACGAAAATCTCCAGGGCATCTTCCGGCGGATGGAAGGCGTAGTTATACACCGCTACTCCCCAGCCGTAAAAGGTGAAGAAGATGATGGTGGGGATGATGGTCCAGGCAATCTCCAGCCGATGCGAGCCGAGAATGCGAGGCGTGGTGCCGGGCGAGACGGAGCGCCGGTACTTAATGCAGCAGTACACGATGAAGGCGTAGACCAGAAGGCCAGCCGTGGCCGTGGTCAGGGTGATGTACCAGAAGAGGGCTTCAAAGCGGTCCGCCAGAACCGAGGCGCGCTCCGGAATGAAAGGCAGCAGGTAGCTCACGCGGAACCTCCTGACGGCTTGCCGTCACTGGAATCAGGCTGGGGGGATGCCCAGGGGGAGCCAACAGAGGGGCCGACAGCCGGTGGGTTGCGCACCGCGGCGAGGGTTGCAGCGGCCGGCGCCTGGCGACGCTCCCGCCACAGGGCTAGCCCCACCCCCACAATCAGCAGCCCCAGAGTCAGCAGTCCCCCGAATTGCACCACACGCAGCACGTTGAGCGAATATCCTTTGTTCAAGTGATCGAAGCGGTAGCAGAGCAGAATCAAGCGGTCCAGGACCGAACCGCCTTTGCCCTCGGCGGCTTCGATGATCGACAGCCGCAGCGTGGTCGTCGGCACTTTGCGCGTGCCATCCGGCAATTCGATCATGTCGCCCTGGACGGGAATTTCTCCGTCGTATTTGAAACCGTAAAAGTAGCGAGTGGTTAACCCCTGCGGGGACAGCAAGATGATGGCGCTGGGATGGTTGTATTCCTTGTAGGCTTTATCGAACTCGAAGCGGTAGCCGATGGCGTCCATGGTCTGGGCGATGGACTCTTGGCTGCCTGTGAGGAAGCGCCAGCCGCTTTCCGCGCCGGGCCGGCCGTATTCCTGGAGGGTGACCTCTTTTTTGGCGCGGGCCAGGTCGCCGTGCTCCCGGTGGTCGAAGCTCAGGCAGACGACGTGAAATTGCTGGCCCACCGAGAAGTTCTGGGGCATCTCGCGGAGCGTCTCCACCAGGCCGCGCAGAATGAGGTTGCAATTCATCGGGCAGCGGTAGTACATCGGCACCAGAATCGTCGGCTTGCCCGCCATGCACTCCCGGAGGGTGATCGGCTGATCCTGTTCATCTCGCAGGGGCAAATCGAGGGGCACCTGCACGCCGATGCGTTCATCGACTCCGGCTTCCACGCGCGGTTGGGCGCGGGCGATGGCAAAAAGGGCTGCCACCATGAGCACGATCAGTAAGCCGAAGAAACCGCGGAGCATGGAGTTCATCTCGTGGGGTGTCCGTGCTGGAGTCATTGGTTGGGCCGCGGCGCAGGGGCCTGCGGCAGGGTCGGCTCCGGCGAGCGGCTGGAACCCTGGGGCGTCTCACTGCCGGGGGAAGCCGCCTTCTTATCCGGTGCCTTGTCTTCCGGTGTCTTCTTGCCCGTGGACGTAACTGGGGGCGCACTGCCGGGCGGCTTTCCAGAGGGGGCCTGCGCTCCGGAGCGGCGACCTTCGGAGGCCGAGGTCTCCCCCGTTTGGCCCCGGCCGGCGTTAGCTGCGGTGGGCAGTTGCGTCGAACGCCACGGCGCCATCGCTTCCTTGCGCACCGGCAGAAGATTCCTCTCTAGAGAGAGACGCAGGGCCTGATCAATGGTTACACGCGCCACACTCTTGTTGGGGTCCAGCCAGCCGCTGCGGTAAAGGTCCGGCGTGGTGGTCGGCGAGGGACGCAAGTCTTCGGGGTGAATCTCCGGCGAATTGCCGACCGGGGCTTCGGGCCGGGTGATAGCTCGGGCATCGCCCGTGCGGATGCGCAGAGGCTCCAAGCGGGGTTGGTCCACCTCCCCGCCGCGGGTGATCCGGGCCAAGCGCTCCTCGAGCGGGGCCTTGTTCCGCTCGGCCGCCAGGGGATGAGTCTCCGGCTGCGCCGGCTGGGGCGCCAGGTAGTAAAACAGGATCGTCGTGGTCACGAACGCCAGCACGAAAAACAGCACCACCAGAAGCGGAACGCTCCAAACACTGACTGGATCGTACCCGTCCTCCTCGTGACCGCGGGCGATCACTTCGGGGGCAGGCTGCGCCAGGACTGGACCGCCATGCTCCTCGTGGCCCGAACGCTCTGACTCACGGCTCGTCATGATCTTCCCTTCTCCCACAGTTCCCGCTTTGGCTCTGGAACCCTCGGTACTCCTTCCTCCAAGCGGCGGCTTACCGCGGATGGCATTCCGTGTCCCAGAGGATTTCTCTTTCTGCGAACCTTTTTATTCTCCCACCCCCGGCTCATTTTTCCTCCTACGGCTAGGTGTATGGCCTTTGGGGTGAACGTCCGGCTTTCGGGGTCAACGTCCGGCTATGCCGGATCCACTCTAGCCGGTGGGGGCTTGTGTCTGGCCCTTGGGGTCCGTAACGTCAATGTTCCTCCGGTGTCAATGTCCCTCCGGTATGGCATGGGCTTGGTCTCCATGTCCATGTCCGGCTGGGGCGGCATGCTCCGGCTGGTCGGCCACATGGGCGTGGGCTTCCGGCAGCCAGAAGGTTTGCGCCTGGACCACGAGCGACCGCTGCTGGAGGAAGTAGAGCCACAGCCAGCCCCACAGACCGCCCAGGCCGACGATCGCTCCCACATCCATCAGCCAGAAGGGGAAGGTTCCCTCGTGAAGCAGGACCGGTTCAATCCACCACGTCACGTCGATCGCGCAGATCACGCACAGGTAGATGGCC
>Ga0209479_1002286_pt1 | contig 13954 bp, 10 predicted proteins | sample DewCreD2012metaG_2_FD_184112 | JGI IMG/M metagenome (GOLD analysis project Ga0209479, IMG submission 184112) | Hot spring sediment bacterial and archeal communities from British Columbia, Canada, to study Microbial Dark Matter (Phase II) - Dewar... ...
GCTGGGATGGGAGGTGGCGCGCATAAGCGAGGAGATCACCCCGGTCGTCGGGGGTGACGTGGTGCGAGGCCTCCACCAGGTGGCCCGCGCCTACCGCATCGAGGGCGGCGAGGAGCCCGCGGTGGTCCTGGACCTGGTCATGGCGCAGGGTGCGGCCGACCCGCACGACGCGGTGACCATCCACGGGGTGCCGGAGTTGCATGTGGTCATCCCCGGAGGGATCCACGGCGACCTGGCCACGTGGGCCATCGTGGCCAACGCCCTGCCAGCGATCAAGGACGCGCCTCCCGGACTGCTCCCTGTCTACCGCCTCCCCCTGCTGCACCTGACCGCATAGCATCCTCCGCCGCACCCGGCGGTCTGGCCTCGGGCGGGGTCGCCCGGGCCAGCGTGGCCACCGCGACGCGTCCTGCTCCGGCGCGCCGCAGCGTCCGCGCGCACTCCGCCGCCGTGGCGCCGCTGGTCATGACGTCGTCCACCAGGAGGACGGACTTGCCCCGCAGCCTACCCGCATCCTGGGCCGGGACGGTGAAGGCCCCGGCCACATTGGCCCACCGCTGCCTCACCCCCAGGGCGCTCTGCGGCGCTGTGGGCACGGTCCGCTCCAGGCCGGTCGGCAGGAGCGGGAGGGCCAGCGACTCGGCAACCGGTGCGGCGAGGAGCAGGGCCGGGTTGAAGCCCCGCTCCCGCTGGCGCGCCGCGTGCAGCGGCACCGGCACCACCAGGTCCGCGCCTCCGAGCGCAGGCGCCACCCGCACGAAGGCCGCGAGCATCCTGCCCAGGGCCGGCCCCAGGTCGCGGTGTCCCTCGAACTTGAGTCGGTGCACCGCGGTGCGTACAGGGCCTTCGAAGAGGGCTAGGGCTCGGGCGGCGGCAAAGGGCGGCGCGCGGTCGCGGCACGCGCGGCACAGACCTGCGGCACCCGGGGCTGCAAGGGGGCAGGCGCACCGGAGGCAGAACGGTGCCGGCACGGGCGCAAACCCCAGGCGGCAGCGCCCACAGAGCGGCATCTCCCCCACGGAACGGCAGACCAGACAACGAGGGGGGTAGAGCAGGTCGAGGAGTCCGGCCAGCACACCTCATTCATCGGCAGGCCGGGAGCGATTTACGTCGGGTCCCTCGGTCGGGTCCCTCGGTCTCGGTCGGGTCCCTAGGTCAGGTCCCTCGGTCAGGTCCCTCGGTCAGGTCCCTTCGGTCCAGGACCGAAGGTAGCGCTCCTGCTCCGGGGTCAGGGTGTCGATGGCGATGCCCATCGCCTCCAGCTTGAGCCGGGCCACCGCCGCGTCGATCGCCGCCGGCACGGGGTAGACGTCGGGAGCGAGCCGCCGCTCGCCTGTGACGAGGTACTCCACCGAAAGGGCCTGGTTGGCGAAGCTCATGTCCATCACCGCGGCCGGGTGCCCCTCAGCGGCGGCCAGGTTGAGCAGGCGCCCTTGCGCCAGCAGGGCGATGCGCCGTCCGTCGGGGAGGCGGTACTCGTCCACGTACTCCCGGACGCGCTGTCTCCCGGTGGCCATCGCCTCCAGCGCGGGGATGTCGATCTCCACGTTGAAGTGGCCGCTGTTGGCCAGGATGGCGCCGTCGCGCATCCGCTCCAGGTGCTCGCGGCGGATGACGTCCCGGTTGCCGGTGACCGTAATGAAGACCTCCCCCACCTCCGCCGCCTGAAGCAGGGGCATCACCTGATAGCCCTCCATCACCGCCTCCAGCGCCCGCAGAGGGTCCACCTCGGTGACGATGACGCGGGCGCCCATGCCGCGGGCGCGCATGGCCACGCCCCGGCCGCAGAGGCCATAGCCGCAGATGACGACCACCCGACCCGCCAGCAGCAGGTTGGTGGCACGGAGCAGCCCGTCGATGGTGGACTGCCCGGTGCCGTAGCGGTTGTCGAAGAGGTGCTTGGTCCGGGCGTCGTTGACGGCGATGATGGGATACCGCAGGACACCCTCACGGGCCATGGCTCGCAGGCGGATGACGCCGGTGGTAGTCTCCTCCGTTCCCCCGACGATGTGGGACAATAGCTCGCGCCGCTGCTCGTGCACCGTGCTCACCAGGTCGGCACCGTCGTCCATGGTGATTTGCGGCTGCAGGTCCAGCGCCTGCTGAATGTGCCGGTAGTAGGTCTCCCGGTCCTCCCCTTTGATGGCGAAGACCTCCACCTGTTCCTCCACCAGCGCCGCGGCCACGTCATCCTGCGTGGAGAGGGGATTGCTGGCGCACAGTCGGACCGTGGCCCCCCCGGCCACGAGGGTGCGCACCAGCGCGGCGGTCTCGCTGGTTACGTGCAGGCAAGCGCCAATGCGCACCCCCGCCAGCGGCCGCTCCCGGGCGAAGCGCTCGCGGATGCTGCGCACCACGGGCATCTCCCGCTCCGCCCAGGTGACCCTTGCTCGGCCCGTCGGAGCGAGGTCCGCACTGCGAATATCACACTCCACGGCTACTCGATGAAGTCCTTCAGCCGCTTGGAGCGGCTGGGGTGGCGCAGCTTGCGCAGGGCCTTGGCCTCGATCTGGCGGATGCGCTCCCGCGTGACGCCGAACTCCCGGCCCACCTCCTCCAGGGTGCGGGGGCGGCCGTCGTCCAGCCCGAAGCGCAGCTTCAGCACCTTCCGCTCCCGCGGCGTCAGCGTCTCCAGCACCCCCTCCAACTGCTCCTTGAGCATGGTGAAGGAGGCCGCCTCCGCCGGGGCCAGGGCGTCCTGGTCCTCGATGAAGTCGCCCAGGTGGGAGTCCTCCTCCTCCCCGATGGGGGTCTCCAGGGAGATGGGCTCCTGGGCGATCTTCATGATCTCGCGCACCCTCTCCGCCGGCAGGCCCATGACCTCGCCGATCTCCTCCGGAGTGGGCTCCCGCCCCAGCTCCTGCAGGAGCTGGCGGGAGATGCGCACCAGCTTGTTGATGGTCTCCACCATGTGCACCGGGATGCGGATGGTGCGCGCCTGGTCGGCCAGCGCCCGGGTGATGGCCTGGCGGATCCACCAGGTGGCGTAGGTGGAGAACTTGTAGCCCTTGCGCCAGTCGAACTTCTCCACGGCCCGGATCAGGCCCAGGTTGCCCTCCTGGATCAGGTCCAGGAAGAGCATCCCCCGGCCCACGTACTTCTTGGCGATGGAGACCACCAGGCGGAGGTTGGCCTCGATGAGGCGGCGCTTTGCATCCGCGTCGCCCTTCTCCATCCGCTGCGCCAGGTTCACCTCCTGCTCGGGGGTGAGCAGGGCGACCTTGCCGATCTCCTTGAGGTACATGCGGACGGGGTCGTCGATGGAGATCGCGTCCAGGTCCTCTTCCTCTTCCTCTTCCTCCTCCTTGGGCTTCTCCTCCGCCTCCTTGGCCTCTTCAACGATCTCGATGCCCTGGCCGGAGAGGATGCTGTAGATGCGGTCGATCTCGTCGACGTTCTGCTCCGCCTCGGGAAACTGCTCCAGGATCTCGTCCTGGGTTAGATAGCCCCGCTTGCGCCCCAGCTCGATCAGGCCGCGCAGCTCGGCGGTGAGCGGTCCTTTCTCCGCCACCGCTTCCTCGGTTGTGGTCGCCGGCACCTGGGCCTTCTTCTTGGCCATCCTCTCCCGCCTAGGCCCCCCCAAGAATCGCAAGCGCCCTCTGCCGCACCTCCAGGATGGCGCGCTGCAGGTCGGCGACCTCCTCCTGCCGTCCCGCCGCCTCCGCCGCCGCCAGCCGCTGTCGCAGGGCCTGAAGCTGCTCTTCCAGGTCGGCCTGGCGGATGGTGCGCACGTTCCCGCGCAACACCCTCTCCCGGTCCTTCTCTGCGACCCCGTGGTCCTCGAACAAGAGCTGCGTCAGCAGCATCGCGCTTGCCTCGTCGGGCAGACGGTCTCTTAGGACCTCCGCCGGCTCGTCCGTCTGCAGCAGTACCCGCGCCAGATTGCGGTGGAGGGAATCGCGGAAGTCCTCGGCCGAGAGGTCGCGGCGCACCCGCCGCCGGATCTCCGGCGCCTGCACCATCATGTGCAGCAGCAGCCGCTCCGCCCGGTGGCGCTTCGTCCCCCGGACGGCAAACGCATCCGGCGGCTGCGCCGCCCCCCGGCCCGACCGCCTGGTAGCAGCGAGGCGCTGGCGAAGCGCATCCTCAGAAATAGCGAACCGCTCCGCTAGCGCCCGCAGGTACTCGGACTGGCGGACCGGATTTGCCACCGCCCCTAAAACAGGGAGCAATTCGTCGACCAGGCCCACCTTTCCTTCCACCGTACGGGGGTCGTGCCTGGTGAGCGCCTGGGCCACCAGATACTCGAACATAGGAAGGGCATCTGCAAGGATCGTTCGGAATTTTTCCGGCCCCTCCCTCCGGAGGAAGGCATCGGGATCGCTCCCCGCAGGGAGCACGGCCACGCGTACGGGGACTTCTCCCTCCTCGAAGAGCTGCAGGCCCCGCTCGCTGGCGGCCCGTCCGGCCGCATCCGGGTCGTAGACCACCACCGCGCGCGGGGCAAAGCGCTTCAGCAGCAGCACGTGGTCCAGGGTCAGCGCCGTCCCCAGAGAAGCCACGGCATTCTGGATGCCGAACTGGTGGCAGGTCAGCGCGTCCATGTAGCCTTCCACGAGGACGACCTCCCCCGCCTCCCGGATCGCCTCCCGGGCCCAGTTGAGGGCATAGAGAGTTCTTCCCTTGTTGAACACCGGTGACTCCCGCGTGTTCAGGTACTTGGGCGTGGCCTCATCGAGCGCGCGCCCGCCGAAGGCCACAGTGCGCCCCTGCAGGTCCTGGATGGGGAAGACCAGACGGTGGCGGAGGAAGTCGTAGTACCCCTCGCCGCCCGGGCGCGCCGCCACCAGGCCCGCCCGCTCCAGAACCTCGGGGGGATACCCCCGCCCGCGGAGGTGGCGCAACAGCACGTCCCAGGCCTGGGGTGCGTAGCCCAGGCCGAAGTGCCGCGCGGTCTGGAAGTCCACGCCGCGCTGTTGCAGGTAGGCGCGCGCGGCCTCCCCCTCCTTCCCCTCCAGGTGCTCCCGATAGAACGCCGCCGCCGCGTCCACCGCCCGCAGCACCTGCTCGCGCTCGCTGGCACTTCGCGCCTCCTCAGGCGTGCGCTCCAGGCGCACACCCGTCCGCGCCGCCAGTTGCTCCACGGCCTCGGGGAAGGAAAGGTTGCCGGTGCGCATGACGAAGTCGAAGGCGTCGCCGCCCTGGGAGCACCCGAAGCAGTACCAGAGGCCTCTTTCTGGGTCAACGTGAAACGACGGCGTCTTCTCCTGGTGGAAGGGGCACAGCCCCTTGTACTGCCGCCCGGCCTTCTTCAGGGCGACATGCTGGGAGACGAGCTCCACCAGGTTGATCCGCTGGCGGATCTCGTCCCTAGCATCCGAGCGTACGTTCGCCATCCTATTTCTGCTTCTTCGCCTCCGCCACCACCCGCTCCGCCACGTGGGCCGGGACCTCCTCGTAGTGGGAGAACTCCATCTCGAAGGTGCCGCGCCCGCCGGTGATGGAGCGCAGGTCGCTGGCGTAGCGCAGTACCTCCGCCTGCGGCACCTGCGCCTTGATCACAGTGGTGCCGTCACCCTGTGGCTCCATCCCCAGGATGCGCGCCCGCTTGGCGTTCAGATCGCCGATGATGTCCCCCATGACCTCCTCGGGCACGCGCACCGCCAGGTCCATGATCGGCTCCAGCAGCACCAGTTGCGCCTGCTGGGCCGCCTCCTTGAAGGCCAGCGATCCGGCGATCTGGAAGGCGATGTCGGAGGAGTCCACCGGATGGTACTTGCCGTCCACCAGACGCACGCGCACGTCAACCACTGGGTAGCCGGCCAGGACTCCCTCCTCCATCGCCTTGCGCACCCCCTTCTCCACCGAGGGGATGAACTGATTGGGGATGGCCCCGCCGAAGATCTCGTCCACAAACTCGAAGCCTCCGCCCCGGGGGAGCGGCTCCAGGTCCAGGACGCAGACCCCGTACTGGCCCCTCCCGCCGGTCTGCTTGACGTAGCGGCCCTGCACGCCCCCCGCCTTCCGCTTGATGGTCTCCCGATAGGCCACCCGGGGCACCGTCAGGGTGACCTCCACGCCGAACTTGCGGCGCAGACGGTCGGCTATGATCTCCAGGTGCGACTCTCCCATGCCGGAGATGACAGTCTGCTTCAGCTCCGTGTCCCGGTAGACGCGGACAGTGGGGTCTTCCTCCGCCAGACGGTGCAGGGCGTTGGCCAGCTTGTCCTCGTCGGCGCGGGTCTTGGGCTCGATGGCCAGGGTGATGGCCGGCCGGGGGAACTGCACCGGCGGCAACAGCAAAGGCGCGTCCCGGGCGCAGAGCGTGTCTCCCGTCTCCGTCTCCGCCAGCTTGGCCACCGCTCCCATGTCCCCGGCCGGGACCTCCCCCACCGCCTCCTGCTGCTTGCCGCGCAGGTAGTAGAGCGTCCCCACGCGCTCCACCTTGTCCCTCGTGGCGTTGTAGACGGGGGTGTCGCTGGTGAAGCGCCCGGTGTAGACGCGGAAGTAAGAGAGTTTCCCCACGTATGGGTCGGCCATGGTCTTGAAGACCAGGGCGGCCAGCGGCTCATCCGCCCTGGGCGGACGGCGCACCTCCTCGTCGCCGCCCGGCCGCCTGCCCACCACCGTCGCCTCACCCGCCGCGGGCAGCAGCGTGGTGATGGCATCCAATACCTGCGCCGCACCGATGGTGCGCAGGCCGGCGGCGCACAGCACCGGGACCAGCGTCCTCGCCCGCACGCCCTGGCGCAGCCCGCGCTCCAGGTCCTCCTGGGTGAGGGTCCCCTCCTCCAGGTACTTCTCAGTGAGCGCGTCGTCGGACTCCGCCGCGGCCTCCACGAGGCGCTCCCGGGCCGCCTCCGCCTCCGCCCGCAGCTCCGCGGGGACCTCGCCGGCGGCCATCTCCCGCTCCGTCCAGGTGTAGGCCTTCATGTGCAGCAGGTCCACGACCCCGCGGAACCCTGACTCCGCGCCGATGGGCAGTTGCAGGGGCACGATGCGGCCGCCGAACTTCCCCTTCAGAGCCTCCACGGTGCGGGCGAAGGCGGCGTTCTCCCGGTCGAGGCGGTTGACCACCACCAGCCGGCTGGCCCGGTTCTCGTCGGCGTAGGCCCAGGCCTTCTCCGTCTGCACCTCGACCCCGGCCACCGCGTCCACCACCACTAGCGCACCCTCGCAGACCCGCAGCGGGGCCACCATCTCGGCGACAAAGTCGGGGTAGCCAGGGGTGTCGATCAGGTTGACCTTGCGCTCCTTCCACTCCAGGGGCGCCAGCGAGGCGTTGATGGTATGCCTGCGCCGCACCTCCTCCGGGTCGAAGTCGGTGGTGGTCGTCCCCTCGTCCACCCGCCCCAGGCGGTCGATGGCGCCGGCGACGAAGAGCATGGCCTCCACCAGCGATGTCTTGCCGGTGCCGCCGTGGCCGACCACGGCGACGTTGCGAATGCGCTCAGGAGGGTAGGGTTTCACGCACGCACCTCAGTAACCCTGATCTTTGTCCACCACGTTCAGCAGGGGCAGCCCCGCCTGGAAGCGCCGCAGGTTCTCGCAGAACAGGGGAAGCGCCCGGTCGTAGTAGTCGGGCGCCGCGCCGGAGACATGCGGGGTGAGGATGACCTGCTCCAGCTCCCACAAGGGGCTCTCCTGCGGCAGCGGCTCCTGCTCGAAGACGTCCAGCGCCGCCCCCCGCAGCCTTCCGGCGCGCAGCGCCTCCACCAGCGCCGCCTCCTGCACGATGGGCCCCCGGGCCACGTTTATCAGACAGGCACCGGGCTTCATCAGGGCCAACTCCCGCGCCCCGATCAGCCCCCGCGTCTGAGCCGTAAGCGGCAGGACGATCACCAGGTAGTCGGATGCCCGGAGCACCTCCTCCAGGCCCTCCGGCGGGTAGACCCGGTCAACCCCCGGCACCTCCTGCGGCGTGCGCTTGGTGCCGACAACCCGCATGCCGAAGGCCTTGCAGCGGACGGCCACCTCCCGACCGATGCTGCCAAGCCCCAGGATGCCGGCGGTCTTCCCCCACAGCTCCTCGCCCAGGGCCGCGCGCCGGTCCCAGCGGCGGGCGAGCTGGTTGCGGATGGCCACAGGCAGCCGCCGGGCGAAGGCCAGCATCACCGCCAGGACGTGCTCGGTAACGGCCTCGGCGTGGATGCCGCTGCTGTCGGTGACAAGCACGTCCCGCTCCACCACCTCCGGGTGGAGGAGCTGGTCCACCCCCGCGGCGGTGGAGTGTATCCAGCGCAGGCGCTTCGCCTGCTGCACCGCCTCGCGGGGCAGATTCCAGCCCACGATCACGTCCGCCTCCTGGGCCGCTCGCGCCGCCTGAGCCCTCTCCACGGTCCGCTCCACCAGGGCCCCCGGCGCGGCCTCCCGGATCATCTGCAGGTGGCGCTCGCCCACGTCCGCCACGACTAGTATGCGCAGCGGTGCTTTCACGACCCCGCCCTCACCTCCGCTCAAGACCCCGCCCTCACCTCGCTCAAGAGCCCGCCCTCGCCCCCGCGGCTTGCTTGAGGCGCCGCAGGACGAATTCACGGTCGAGTGCCGCCAGCAGCCACCCTGCCTGCGGGCCGCTCGTCTTCCCCAGGAAGGCCAGGTAGATGGCGCCGAAGGCCTCGGCGGGCACCAGCCCCATGGTCGCCTTCAGATCGTGGATCCGGCTGTGCAGCACCTCGCCCCGCCAGGACTCCGCCTGCTCCGCCACCTGCGCCAGCCTGGCCAGGAACTCCTGCTGCCGTGCCGACAGCCCCCCCGCCGGTGCGGGCAGGTCCGGCTGTACCTCGAACCTGTAGGCGTCGGGTGCGTAGCGGGCCAGCCAGCGGCGAGCGTCGCCGACGCGCTGCGCCAGCTCCTCCCGGTCCTCCGCAGTGAGGGGACCGCCCTTCTCCTCCGCGACCGCCGCCTCGAGCTGGACCGAGGGGATCTGCACCAGGTAGGCCACCTTGCTGAAGCGGGGGCGGGCCACGTCCGGCCGCGCCCCGTCGGTGCGGGCGTACCAGTAGGTGCGGGCCAGTTCCGGGTCGTCCACCTGGCCCAGGAAGGCTCTGGCCGCCCGGTCGTACTCGTCGTAGAGGCGGGGGATGGTCTCGCCGCCAGGGTCGAAGTTCTTCTGTTCCCGGTAGTGCAGGCGGACCATGAGGAAGCGCGCCAGCTCCGGACGGAGGATCTCCAGGAACTCGTGGGCCAGCACCCCGCGCCCGGCGGAGCCGCTCATCTTCCTGCCGCCCACCAGGAGGAACTCGTAGGGGATGGGGAACGGCGTAGGGTAGTTGAAGATGCGCTCCACTACCGCGCTGGCGGTGTCGTGGGAGCCGCCGCGGGTAAAGTGATCCTTCCCCGCTCCCTCCACCGTCACCCCCAGCACCCACCACTTGGCCGCCCACTCCACGCGGTAGATGAGCTTGGCCGCGCCGTCGAAGGGGGAGCGCCGCCCGCGGTGCCCGCAGCCCCGCGTCCAGGTGACCTTCTCCGGCAGGCACTCGTAGGAAACCTCCTCGCCGTCCCAACCCACCACCAGCGTGGTGGCGATCTTGCCGCAGGCCTCGCAGATGACCTGCAGGGGATGGCGCTCCGCCCGGCGGCTGCCGCTGATCTCCCTGTCGATCTCCATGATCTCCGCGGCCCGGTCCAGCACCCGCCGGATCGCCTCGTTCATCCGCCCGCCACGGTAGAGGTCGCTCCCCCAGTACGGCGTGGGGCTACAACCCAGGCGCTCGTAGACCTCGATGAAGCGGCGGCTGTAGAAGTCGGCGAAGCTGGCGGCTCCGGGCGGAGGCGCGGGGACATTGGCCAGCGGCACGCCCAGGTAGGGGGCGAACTGCTCCCGATCCAGGTAGGGCGGCACAGCGTCCAGCGGGTCGTAATCGTCGAACCCGTAGATGAACTCCGTCTCCACGCCCCGCTCGCGCAGGCCGCGGGTGATGGCGTCGTGCAGGACTACGCCCCGCAGCGACCCCATGTGCGCGTAGCCGGAGGGGCTCCAGGCGTCATTGACCACGTGGGCCTTTAGGCCGCGCGCCTTCAGGATCTCTTCAACCAGGAGATCCACCCACACGCACACACCCCTACGGGCCTGAATCCGGGGATGAGCCCAGATCGAGGGAAGGGACAGCGTGATCCTTGACGGACGCGCCCTCTTCCTTCGCCCCGGACACCGCCGCCTCCTGTGGCATCCCGGAACCCATCGCCTCGCGTGCCTCTTCCACCGCCACCTCACCTGGTCCCGCCAGCAGGGCCCGAGCCTCCCCCGCCAGGTAGAACGACCCCGTGACGCAGACCACGTCCCCTGGCCCCGCCTCCGCCAGCGCCCGTCGTACCGCCTCGGCGCGGTCCGGCTCCACCTCCACCCGCGGCGCATACGCCCGGACAGCCTCTGCCAGGACCTGGGGATCCAGCGGGCGGAGGTGGTCCGGGGTCGTGGTGATGACCAGGTCGGCCAGGGGGGCGATCACCGCGGCGGGGCCCTCGTGGTCGTGGGAGGCCACCATGCCGAACACCAGGACCAGGCGGCGTCCCGGCCACACCTCCGACAGGGCGTCGCGCAGCGCCTGCATCGCCGCCACGTTGTGCGCCACGTCCACGACCCCCACGGGACGCTCCCGCACCGCCTCCACCCGGCCGGGCCAGTGCAGCCCCTCCAGCCCCCGGCGAACCGCTTCGGACGGCAGGGGGAAGCCGGCGGCGGCCAGGCCCTCGGCCGCCACCACTGCCGTGGCCGCGTTGAGCGCCTGATGCCGCCCCACCAGCGGTAGCCGGATGGTGCCGTAGTCGCGCGCGCCCCTAAGGTGCAGATCCTGCCCGGAGGCGGACATCGACCGGACTTCCCACTGCGCCCGGTCCACTACGCGCACCAGGACCGCGCCCGCCCGCAGGCAGGCCTCGCGCAGGGCTTCCTCCGCCTCCTGGGGCTGGGGGGCCACTACCACCGGACGATCCGGACGGACGATTCCCGCCTTCTCCCCGGCGATGGCACCCAGCGTGCGCCCCAGCGTCTCCATGTGGTCGTAGCTGATAGGGGTGATCACCGACAGCAGCGGGTCGCAGACGTTGGTGGCATCCAGCCTGCCTCCCATGCCCACTTCCAGGACCGCCAGGTCCACACGACAGCGGTGGAAGTACAGCAGCGCCAGGGCCACGGACACCTCGAAGTAGGTGGGGACTCCCTCCGGGTCGGCCGCCCCCGCCTCCACCGCAGGCCGCACCTCGGCCACCAGACGGGCCAGCTCCTCGGGCGCGATCAGCCCGCCGTCTGTGCGAATCCTCTCCCGGTAGTCGACCAGGTGGGGCTTGGTGTAGACGCCGACGCGCCGCCCGGCGGCCGCCTCCACCGCCGCCAGCATGGCCGCGGTGGAACCCTTCCCCTTCGTCCCCGCCACCAGCACCGTGGCCAGGCCTCGCTCCGGGTGCCCCAGCCTGGCCAGCAGGCGGCGGGTCCGCGCCAGGTTGGCCTCGCGGCCGGGCGGGCGCGGATACCTGCTGCCGTCCAGTAGGCCGAACAGGAATCGGACTGCCTCCCCCTGCGTCACAGGGCTATCCTAGCAGAACAAAAAGGCAGGCCACTCCTGGCCCGCCTTGGCCAAAAGACGGTGGGCAGCGCCCTACTTGATCACGGACTTCAGCTCTTTCCCGGCGGTGAAGACCGGCACCTTCCTCGCCGGAATCCTGATCCGCTCGCCCGTCCGGGGGTTGCGCCCATTGCGGGCGGCCCGGCGGCGCACCAGGAACGTGCCGAACCCGACGAGGGTGACCCTCTCCCCCCTCCTCAGAGTGGAGGTGATGGTGCCGAGGGTGGTGTTGATGGCGTCCAGGGCGCTCTTCTTGGTCAGCCCGGTCCTGGAAGCCACCCTCTCGACGAGCTGCTCCTTGTTCATCTGCTCACCTCCTTCCCGGCTGGCTCGCACCGGCCCAGGCGGTGCGGCACGGCTTCCTTCGCGGGGATCCGCGGCCTCTCCTGCCGCGCCGCCGCGGCCTGTGGGCGGAAACCGCCGCCGGGCGGGCGCTTCCGCCCTCGGCGGGCGTGGCGTCAGAAGCCTTGCCCCGGCCCCTCTGCCTGCCTATACTTGATCATGCTCGGGCGGGTACCGAAGCGGACAAACGGGGCTGACTGTAGATCAGCTGGCGGAATGCCTTCGGAGGTTCGAATCCTTCCCCGCCCACCAGTCGACGTGCTTCCCGGGGATGTCCCGGGGTCTCCGCGAATTTGCGCAGCGAATTCGCGGGGTGGGTCCGCGGGGATAGCTCAATGGTAGAGCTCCGGCCTTCCAAGCCGGTGATGCGGGTTCGATTCCCGTTCCCCGCTCCAGGTTCGCAGGCGACCACGGGGTAACTCGATGGGCTGGGCTGCTGCCGCGCTGTTCGTGCTGCTGGCCGCTGTGCTGCTGGGACGGCTGGAAGCGCCCTTCTGGCGCGTCTGCGCCGCCAGCCTGGTGGCGCTGTACGTCCTCCTGTGGGTCGGCTACTCCCCCTCCCGGCCGGCGCGGTGGGCGCGCCGGGTCCTCAGCCGGGAGGTGCCGCTGCCGGCGCGGGCGGACCCCGCCGATCTCTACTATCAGCCGCCCCCCCGCAGGCTGGGGTGGAACTGGGCCGCGGCGTTGCTTGGCCCCTTCTGGTACCTCCTGCGGGGGCTTTGGGTCCACGCTGCCATCCTGCTCACGCTGGTCTTCGTAAGCGGCGGGCTGTTCATCCCGCTGGTCTGGCTCTACGCGGCGCTCAAGGCGGACGAGGACCTGCAGGAGTTCCACATCGCCGGCAAGAGCGTCTACTGAAGTCCGCCGACCGAACCACCCCTCTATCTTCGGATTGCCTCTCCCCTCCGTCGTTTGCTTGGCGGCGGGTGTACGCGCACGTCGGCCGGACACGCGGGAAACTATCGTCTAGCACACGCCTCTCCGCCCTCCGACGGAAGGAATCATGTTGGAGCCAGCGAATCACCCTGGATTGATACCAGCGAAAGAAGCAGAATACTGCGCTGAAGCCGCGAAGATATTCCGGCTCGCTGCAGCGTGCTTTCAGACGTGCAATCTGCAGCAGGAGTGATTTCCGTTTCAGCGCAAGGCCTGCGCGCTCTGGTCGATCCGCGACACCTAAATCCGGGAGGTGCGAACACATGCTCCAAAGCCCACTCAAGCACGGCCTGATGCTGCTCATCGTCGTGCTGGCATTGACTGGCTGTGGCGGCGTCGTCGTCGGGCCGCCCCCGCCGCCGCCCGCTCCAAAGATCTATGTGGCAGACCGTGACAACGACCGTGTCGTACGGTTTGATGACATGTCCGGGACGGGATGGACGACGTTTGGGACTTCCGGCACCGGCGCGAACCAGTTCGATTCTCCGGTACAGCTCTTTGTGGATGCGAGCGGCAGGATCTACGTCTCGGACCAGCTGAACAACCGCATCGTGCGCATGAACGACATGTCCGGGGGCGGGTGGACGGCCTACGGTTCTCTCGGCTCCGGGATGGGGAAGTTCAGCGGACCGCGGGGCATCTTCGTGGACCCGGCCGGCAAGATTTACGTGGTGGACCAGGGGAACAACCGCATCGTCCGCATCGATGATATGGCGGGAACCAACTGGACGGAGTTTGGCGGCCCGGGGGGTGACCCGCTCAGCACACCCTTCGGCGTCTACGTCGACGCGACAGGGAAGATCTATATCACTGACCAGGGCAAAAACCGCGTCGTGCGGATGAACGACATGTCTGGTGGCGGATGGACCACGTATGGCAGCTTCGGCTCTGGCACCGGCAACTTCAACGGGCCGCGCGGCGTCTTCCTGGACGCCGCCGGCAAGATCTACGTGGCGGACATGAGCAACAACCGCATCGTCCGCATCGACGATATGCTCGGAGCAAACTGGGCGGAGCTGGGCACGGCAGGCAGCGGAACCGGCCAGTTCAACTTCCCCGTAGGCATCTTCGTCGACTCCGGCGGAAAGATCTTCGTAGGAGACCATGCCAATCACCGGATTGTGCGAATGGACAACATAACGGGAGCGCGCTGGACAACGCTGGGCGCCATG
>Ga0209479_1002289_pt1 | contig 13944 bp, 13 predicted proteins | sample DewCreD2012metaG_2_FD_184112 | JGI IMG/M metagenome (GOLD analysis project Ga0209479, IMG submission 184112) | Hot spring sediment bacterial and archeal communities from British Columbia, Canada, to study Microbial Dark Matter (Phase II) - Dewar... ...
TCGGCCGCGACACCGTCGCGAATCGTGCTGCCCTGGATTCCCACCGTGCAAGGGATTCCCGCGACCCTGCCTCCATGCCCGTCGCTGCGGCTTCAGTATTGCCGCGACTACCAGCCCGTTACCAACACCCCGGCGGAATGACCTCGGTTTCGCAGCGGCCTCGCCGAACGACGTTGGCGCGGCCGCTGCGAACGGAGAGTGAAGTGCATCTACGCGGCACAAAGCAGCACGTTCTTTCCAATGCAGACCCTCTCGGCTTGGCGTTGCGACCGTACTGACCACCGCGAGCCCTGGGCTGGCTGCGCGCGCTGAGCAAGAAATTTATTTTTCTCTCCCCCTTGTGCGCACCACCGGAGCCAGGTAAAAGGTGGCTTCAGTTACACCGGAATGGTTGTTTACATTCCGCAGGCAAACCAGAAGCCTTCAAGGACATGCAGCACCTCCGGTTAACGAGTTTCAAGAAAGGAGGGCCGCGCATGGCAACTGGAACAGTAAAGTGGTTCAACCCTGAAAAAGGCTTTGGTTTCATCCGTCAGGAAAACGGCGAGGATGTATTCGTGCATTACTCCTCGATCCAAGGCCAGGGCTTCAAAAGCCTCGAAGAGGGCCAACGAGTGAGTTTCGACATCACTCCGGGTCGCAAGGGGCCGCAAGCCACAAACGTACAAAAGCTGTAACCTTTTCTGCATACAGCGACTTTGGCCCGGTGAGTCGAGCAATGTTGCTCGGCACGCCGGGCCAAAGTGTTTGTGCACGTTGGATTTTTTCTCCCGATTGATTCTCCGCAAACAAGGCGACAGGATGCTGGCATGGCAACGTTCGCGCTGATCTCCGACCCGCACATCACGGTGCCCAACCCTCGAACTGGCTGGATGTTGTCGGAGCCGATTCCAAACGAGCCGACGATGTACCACTACAGCGTCGAACTCCTCGAACGTGCCATCGAGGAAATCAACGCGTTGCCCGACGTCGACTTTGTCCTGTGCGCCGGGGACCTCACCAAGGACTCCGAACCTTACAATCACGACGCCGCACGTGAACTGTTGTCGCGGTTTCGCAAGCCGGTGTACTGCGTGCCAGGCAATCACGACCAGCCTCGCCCTCCGCACTTGCGCCCTACTCAATACCTCGACCCCGACGTTCGCCCTCTGTCGACGCCCGAGGTCGCGCGGCTCTACAGCGACTTTGGGTTTCAACGGAGCGATCTTCTCGCTTATAGCTGCGACCCGACGCCCGACCTCCATCTCATCGGTTTGTGCTCTGCCAAGCCCGACGACGATCGCGGCCGAATCCCTGCGCGCACTCTCCGCTGGCTCGAAGAAGATCTCGCCAACCAGCGCGATCCCGAAAAAACGGTTGTCGTCATGCTTCATCACAGCATCGTGGAGCATGTACCGGGAGAACGGGTGGACCCAACGTTCTCGTGGTTCCACGTCGAGAACTCCGACGAACTGAAAAATATTCTCCGCCGGTACGGGGTGCGCATCACGCTGTCGGGACATCTCCACATTCAGGACATCAAAGAAGAGGGCGGGCTCTACAACATCGTGACTGCCTCGCTTGCGGGCTATCCGCATGCGTACCGATTGTTTCGAGTGGAAGACGGCACACTGGAAATCCGTAGCCGCAGGCTCCAATCGATCCCGTCGATCCCCGACTTGCAGGCATACTCACGGGCTTATACTGCGAGTACCTTCATCGACATCATTGCCGACTCGCTTTGCAACCCACCGTTTGCGTTCGAACGCAACGAGGCACGCAGAATCGCGGAGCGGCTGCGCGACTGGTGGCCAACGGTTGCCGAAGGCGACGAGCGCTTTGCGTATACCGCCGACGACGTTGGTCACGCCGCCCTTGCAGCCTACGTGAACTCGTTTAGCGATAGCGACCCGCCGGACAACGACTGCACCTTGATCCTTCGCTCCCGATAGGCGGCGCCCTACCCAATCACCTTCGCAGTCCGCGCACCCAACGCTCAGCAACCGTCGCCGGCCACGCAACGGCAAGCACTGGTCGAACAATCCAGCGTGGCCGAGCGTTGCGCTGGCGTATCCCATCGAATGCCTTCGGGGACCAAGCTGCCGAACGCCACGGAGTACGCGACCCGAACCTGAGATCGATCGCGCCGGTCAAGTACTACCAAGTCCTCGCAGCGCGCTCGCGTGCCACCACTACGGGACAGAGACCGGTTCAAGCTCTCGCAGGTATCGCGGAGCCACGTCTGGATGTTTGCGGCTAAATCGGCGGGCATGGGGCCGACCGGAGCCGCGGGCGCGCCACTCGCTTTCGGGGGCACCGGTCTGGGAGCAATCGGTGCCACTGTTGGCACGGCTGCAACCTGAGCTGCAACCGTTGGAGGGGCCGGTCGCGGTTCGACCACCTGCGCCGTACCTGGGATCGTCGGTGGCTCCGGGGCAACTCGCTGAACCTCCGCTCGCTCCTCGGGCGCCAATCTGGTCTTGGCTGCCTTCGCTGCGGCTTCTCTCTGCCGCTCTTCTGCCTCGTTGGACGCTCTGTCGAAGGCCGCCTTGGCCTCGCCGTACAGCTTTTTCCGCTGAACCCAGTCTTGCCCGCGGAGATCCGCCTTCTGCAAGACTTCCTCCGCCGAGGCGTAACTTTCCTCAGCGAACTCTTCGGCCTGAGCTTGTTGGGCCCGCTTGCGCGCGGCAGTTGCGGCCTGGCGTTGAGCGGCTAACTCGCGCTCGGCAGCCGCCTCGACCTGGCGAAAACGGTCGGCAGCAGCGTCGGCCAGCGTTACCGCCTGGCCCGGATCGCTCTCCACTGCACGCCGTGCCGCGTCGAGGAAATCTTGCCCGCGCGCATACCCTGCTTGCAACGAAGGAAAGGCTTGCGCTGCGCTCTCGGCAGACCGCGCCAATCCCCTCGCGCGTTCGATGGCTTCGTTGCCCCGCTGCCGAGCGGCCAACTCTTCCCCCGCCCGCTGCAGCGCGGTCGTCACCTGCACTCGCAGGTCGGCTAACTTGGACTCGGCAGTACGCAGGTCCTGCACTCCAGGCTCGGGAAGCCCGAGAAGCCGTTCGACTTCCCCAATCAACGCCCGGGCCGCGGTTCGGTCTTCCTGCTTCGGAATTGCTGCCAGCCGTTCGCTTTCGGTGCGCAGCTGATCGCGGATGTCCCCAATCCAGCGTTGGCGCCGGTTGTGGACCGCTGCCCGATAGAACTCATCCGCCTCGGCCAAACTTTGCAACGCATCTGTTACCCGCCGAGATTGCCACAAGCGTTCCGCCCGCAGTCGAGCATCGTTCGCCCGAGTGTACGCCACCTCTCCGGTGGCATCGAACGCCACAGCCTCTTGGGCAGCATCGCTCACTTGCGCCAAACGGGCTTGCCACGCCTCGTCTCTTGCCTTCCGGTACAAGCTGCTTGCCGCCTCGGGATTGGTTTTTGCCCCTGCTTCAGCAGCCAGCCAGGATTCACGGGCAAGCGTCGGCGCCGAAACCTGTAGGGCCTCCGCTCTTAACCGCTCCAGCTCTGTCGGCGTTTCGCGCGCGTCGCGTGGCGCAAACACGAACACCCCTACTCCCACCGCAACACAAAGGGCTAACAAACCCGCAACCAACGCTGGGAGGCCAGCACGGCGTTTTTTTCCTCTTGTGAGGGCGCGGGCAACCGCTTCCTCGGAGGTTGCCGGTTCGACCGTAACCGACTGCAACGCTTCAGCAAACTCGAGAGCGGAGCGGTACCGATTCTCCGGAACAAGGCGAATTGCTCGCTCGATCACGCGCCGCAACCGTGCCGGAACCCCAGGTGCCACCGACTGCAACTCGTGTTCGGGGAGGTATGCCAAGTCGCCAGTACCTCCTTCGGGGTTTTCCTGGCGTCGCACTCGGAAGGGATACACCCTATTTCCCGCTAACGCTTCGAACAAAACGACCCCGAGCGCAAAGACATCCGCCCGCGCATCGGGGCGTTCGGTGGCACCTGGTTGGGCCTCCGGCGCGCGGTACGGCAACCCCGCACCAACGAGGGGCAGCGACAAGACGAAGCTACTGCCATCGGGGACCTGCACAATGGTTTCCGGACAAACGGAACCGTGCGGGCACGCACCCCGACTGTGGAAAGAGTGAAGCTGGGTGGCAACCTGCACGCCTAGCCGCACCACGTCCGTCCACGGCAGTGGGCCGGATTCCACTAAAATGCGGCGCAGCGTTCTTTCTTCTCCTGAAGACTCGGAAAGATCGTCTGCGCCGTTTGGCCAGGAATGGTTGGTGTCGGCACCATGCAAACGCTTGGAATTTTCTGGGAACGGGGGCATAGGAAGCATGAGTGCTTAGCTGCCTGCATACCACCGGTGGTGTCGCTGAAATTTTCATGTGGTACGCACGCGGAAATGGCAGAGAATGTTGGTTTCCTTGTCAGGCAGCTACGAGAATGACACAAAACGTCTTCATCGAAGTGCAACGAGGAGGAGCGTGCAGGAAAAACGCGGTCGGGAAAGTCGGGGGCTAGCAGCATCCTAAAGTGAGCGAGCGCACAGCGGGCGGTACAGGCTCGTGACGCTGGAGCACTTACAAGCCGACCCTGCAGGCGATCTTGAGGACCAGGACGATGAAGGCCGGACAAAAGCTGGAGGGTTTACTGAGTGGGGTTCGAGCACTGGAGTGCTCGCTTCTTGGGCCGGCAGCAGTTGGTATGCACCTGGCCGATCTAGGTGCGGAGGTCATCAAGATCGAGCCTCCAGGCGGAGACTATGTGCGGAGGATGGCGTTCCCGATCATCGATGGGGTATCGCTCCTCCACTGGCACCTCAACCGCGGCAAGCGCAGCCTCGTGTTGGACTTCAAGCACCCCAAAGCGGTGGAGGTGTTCTTCCAGCTCGTGGAACAGGCGGACATCGTGATCGAAGCCATGCGCCCTGGCGCCTTGGCTCGCCGAGGCATCACGTTCGACCGTATGTGCCAGCACAATCCGCGACTGGTGTTTTGTACGGTTACAGGGTATGGGCTCGACGGTCCTTACCGCGACTTGCCCGCACATGGAATTGCCTTCGACGCTTGGGCCGGCGTTGCCCGGCCGACAGTCGAGGCGCATGGCTTTCCCGCGATCCCCAGCTACACCGCAGTCGGAATCAATGCCGGGCCGCTGTATGCTGCGTTGGGCATTCTCGCTGCGCTGCTCCGTGCACGCACAACGGGCAAGCCATGCTGGATCGAGGTGGCGCAAAGCGACGCCGCAGCAGCATTCAATTGGAACGGCATCGAGGGCAACAAAGCCTACGAACGACCCGAGACCGAGGTCACTGGCAACGACGGCGATGGGCAAGGAGCGCGGCGCCCGGTTGGCGACAACAGCATGACCGACGCTGTGCGTTACCAGTATTACCGCACCAAGGACGGGTTGATCCTGTTCATGGCATCGGAACAAAAATTCTGGCGCAACTTTGCCTACGCAGTCGGGCGGCCCGACCTGTACGAACGCAACCCCGGAGCACGGGTGGCGGACCACGCGCGTGGGAACCTCGCGCTCCGCGAGGAACTCGCGAACATCTTCGCTACGCGCACGACGGCAGAATGGGTACAGTTTGGCCTTACTGCGGACGTTCCGATCGCCCCAGTGAACGACGTGAAGTCCATCACGCAGGATCCCCATTTTCAAAGTCGCGTGGGATTCTGGCCTCGGGAACAAGTCGGCACGGAACTCATGCCGACTCCGGTGCGGCTCGTCGGCGAATCGATCCCCCCACCGAGCGCAGCCGCTGTCGAACCTGGGAAAGACGCCGAATACGTCCTGCGCGAAATTCTTCGCTACGCCCCGGAGTACATTGCGGAGTTGCGGGCTTCCGGTGCACTGGGGTGAGAAGAAGTCCCCAGCCCCGACAAGCCGCGGGGTGCATTGCCGTTAGCCAAGTCACGAGCGTGCGCGGCGGATCCTATGCCCGCAACATCCGCGACATCGCCCCCGCCCAAAGCACTTCGCTTCTTCCCCGGAGAGTTCCTCGGCCGGTGGCGTGGAAGGGTTCCGTGCCTACGGCGAGGCGTCTTGGCGAATGCGGGCGCGGCCGTGCGCATCCACCTCCACTTGCTTCAGCGCACGCAGGCGAGTCACCAAGCGTGGAGATCCTGGTGGTCGCACAAAGCCCTGTTGCTTTAAAGCGCGCTCCAACACGTCGAGGTTGACCCAGCGCCCTGGTTCGCCACCCGTCAGGCGGTGGATGGTCGCCACGATTTCCTCCGCCGAGGCCGCTTGCGCTACCGGTTGTACCTGTTCCGGTGGCGAAGGCGTCGCTCCTCGTTTGCGCGGTTGCGACCCGCGTGCGCCGGCTCCAGGTGCCGAGGCGGCGCTGCTGGCACCTGCGCCGCCAGCCGTAGCGCGCGTGTGCGCCAGGCGGCGAAACGTCACGCCCCGGGCTGCAGCCAAGTCGCCAATGGCGTCGAACGCGCGATCGTTCGAAACGATCTCCAACACATCTCCTGGGCGTGCCTGGCCAAGCCAGCAGCCGGCGGCGGTGGCGATCCATAGATCGCTCCAGTCCCGAACCCCCCGAGCTGGCGCACTGTGTACGAGCTTTGCCCCCAGACTTGCGAGCCGGCGAGCAAGCGCTGGGGGAACTGCACGCCAGTTTCCCACCGCGGTGAGTTCCACCTGTTCCTTTTTCGGATCGATGGCCAACCCGTGCAAAACTTCCATGAGCGGGCCTTCGGCGGTGGTGTTTTCTACGTCGATGAACACCGCTCGGCGCGGGGTTGTCGGCGGTTCGTGGTCCGCCGACGCCGGCTTCGTTGCTTTGGTGCGCCGGGCACGCTGTCGGGTCGTGGTGCTCGGCGCCTCGGGGATTTCGAACAGGGACTGCGCCGCGCTTTCATTTTTTGAACGCGTACTCGAACGTTTGCTCACACCTGCCGTATTCACCAAGTACACCCCGTTCGCAACTTGCCGGCGAGACCGTGCTGCCCTCGACTGGCGCAAGAAGCACCGTGCCGAGACCTTGCGCCACGGCATCCGGCGATCCGCCCTGACCTCACGCCGGCGCTACCGGCGCGCCGATCCGAGCTCGTGCTCACACGCGCGCGGTCGGCGCTGGTGCAGCGTGCGCGGCGGCAAGGATTGCGTCCGAGTTCTCCACCACCGCCCCCGCAGCGCGCATTTCTTCCAGGGCACGCTCGCCGTCGCCGGGCTTCACGTTCACCGCGCGCATCCCGTCGGCCACTGCGTGGACTTCGAATCCTTCCTTCAGTGCGTCCAGCACGGTTGCGCGAACACAGTAGTCGGTTGCGAGCCCTGTGACGTATACTTTCTTGATCCCGCGCTGACGGAGGAGTTCTGCCAGCGGATTGCCGGAGTCGTCCGTCCCTTCGAAACCGGAGTACGCGTCTTTTTCCGGCCGAGTGCCTTTCTTCACATAAGCCACGATGTGGGAACGGTCGAGCTGCGGGTGCAGCTCCGCCCCTGGAGAACCTTGCACGCAGTGCGGCGGCCACGGACCTCCTTGCGCGCGGAACGAACAGTGATTGGGCGGATGCCAGTCTTGCGTTGCCACCACCACCGGGAACAACGGTGCAAGCTTGTTGATGACCGGAACCACTTGGTCGCCCTCGGGAACGGCAAGACTCCCGCCCGGGCAAAAGTCGTTCTGCACATCGACCACGATCAACGCTGCGTCGTGAAAATCCCGGAGCCTCGTTGCTTGTTCGGCCATGGTTGCATCCCTCCTTCCTGGTGGAGTTTCCGTAAGCGTGCGCTTAACCACCGCGCCCACAAGCGCAACCACCTTGCCCCTGGCACTCAGGGATGCGCTTCGCTTTTAAGAACACATGAGGCGAACCAGTCACGTACCACCGGGCTTTCGCCCAGTGCCACGCACCGGCGTGATTTATGTCATGACCGAAGCGGGGAAGCACGGGTATCGCCCAGGCGACCCTTCCTGGGCCAATCTCGGACAAGGTGCCCCGGAAACTGGGCCGCTGCCCGGCGCGCCGCCGCGGCAGAATGCTTTGCCCCTGGCCGACGACGCGTTCGAGTACGCCCCCATCGACGGCCTGCCAGAACTCCGCGAGCGCGTCGCCAACCTTTACAATGCACGCTACCGGCGTGGGAAGAAAAGCCAGTACACCGCTGCCAATGTGGCAATCAGCCCGGGCGGACGAGCTGCCCTCACCCGCCTCGTATCCACGCTCGGGCGCACCAACGTCGGCCACTTTCTCCCCGACTATACGGCGTACGAAGAGTTACTCGATTCGTTCGGCACTTTCGTTCCCATCCCGCTCATTCGGCGCCCCGAAACCGGGTACGCCTTCTCGGCTGAAGAATTGCGCAATGAAGTACTGGGCCGAGGATTGTCCACCGTCGTGTTGTCGAACCCCGCCAACCCCACGGGTGCGCTGATTCACGGCGGCGAGTTGGAACGTTGGGTTCGTGTAGGCCGCGAGCTGCGGTGCACGCTGGTGTTCGATGAATTCTACAGCCACTACATTTACCTCGACCCACCGCAAACCGTTTCTGCGGCCGCGTTTGTCGAGGACGTGGACGAGGATCCTGTCGTCATCCTCGACGGCCTTACCAAGAATTGGCGGTATCCCGGTTATCGAGTGGCGTGGACCGTGGCTCCTCGCCCCATCATCGAGGCGGTCACCTCTGCAGGCAGCTTTCTTGAAGGCGGATGCTCGCGGCCCATGCAATTGGCTGCCCTTACGCTACTGGACCCCGAACTCGCCCGTACCGAGGCAGAAGCGATCCGGCTGCACTTTTCGCGCAAACGTGCCTTCTTGCTCGAGGCACTGACCGCATTGGGGGTTCGCGTCCACCCGCCGCAGGGCGGATTTTATTGCTGGGGGGACGTTTCGGATCTCCCACCCCCATTGAACACTGGAATGGGCTTGTTCCGCGCTGGCTTGGAAGCAGGGCTCATTACTGTGCCGGGGGTATTTTTCGACATCAACCCCGGCCAACGCCGCCCCGAACGCGAGAGCCGCTTCGAACACTTCGTGCGGTTTTCCTTCGGACCGCCATTCGCGGAGATCGAGCGTGGCGTGAACATCCTGCGCGAACTCATCGCTGCCCATCGACGCGAATCCCACGCACGCGCTCGTAGTTGAACCACGCGCTTCCTTTGGGTCCGGGCAGCTACAGCCGCGGTCCAAACGCCGCCGAGAGTCGCATTTCGGGCAAGCGTCCCTATTGCCAATTTGTTCCGAGTTGTGGTAGGCGCCGGGCGCCGGCTTCGGGATACGAGGCCAACAAACGAAGGGAGGGTATGGAATGCAAAGCTGGTGGTTATTTCGTGGGCGGCTTTTGGTCGCAGCGAGCGTGTTGGCGTGGGGAGGGGTCGCCTTCGCAAACACGTTGACGCAAAACTCCTCGTGGACCATCGACCGTGCGGGCACCACGACAAAGTATCGCGTCACCGCGTACGGAGATTCGATTTACGCCGGGTACTACGGTTCGCTGTCCCGCGTTGCCAAGCGGGCGGCTCCTTACGTGGACGGCGAGTATCTCGCCAAACTGTGGAATGCGGATATCGAGGTGATCCGGCGCACCAAGTCAGGAGCGAAAGCGGACGATATCTACAACAACAAGATCGTGGCCGAGCGTTCGTACATGCAAACCTCGAACACCCGCGTGGTCACGTTCGAAATGTGCGGGAACGACTTTTTGCAAGCGCGCAGCAACTTCAGTGGCCAAACAGGAACCTGCAACTACTCGGTTCTCGACAATGCCTTGGCGAATTGCACGACTTACCAGGAACTCGCGATGCAAGCGATCAATCAGTACGCCAACCCTGCAACCAAGCTCAAGATCATCGCCAACCTGTACTACCCGGGGTACAATGCCGACAATACGCTCAGCAGCTGCACAGATCCGACCACCGGCCAGCGCATCAACAAGCGCGACAAGTTCCTGCCGTACCTGGCAAAGAGCAACTGGCGGGCTTGCGACTTGGCTCGCCGCTACGGCTTTGCCTGTGCTGACGTGTTTGCCCAGTACATGGGGGCCGACTACGATTCCAACGGCGACGGGCAAATCGACAGCGAGGCGCTGCGGTACATTCCGGGCGAAACCGAGGCTGCGTACGTGCAGCGGATTACGGTCACCCTCAAGTCCACGATCCGCGACGCCAACTACCACTTCGTGAACTCGAGCACGAGCTACGACTACATCCAGTCCGACGATACCCACCCCACCTACACTGGGGGAACGATTTACTTGGGATTGATCGGCGGAACGGGTTCGGGGTCTGGTGCACCGGACTACAGCGACTCGCAAATCGTGGGTGGCAAGAACCCCGTTTGGAACGTGTATGGTCACGAACGCATGGGCTGGTCGCTGTCCGTGTACAACCCAAGTACTCCGTGAGCCCAGGTCCTACTCCGATCAGGGTAAGCTTGCAGCGGGGCGGCATCGGCCGCCCCGCTTTTTTTGTGCGAGAGGCTATTTTGTCGTCGCCACCGCTTCGCATCCGGCAAGCGCAGCGTTCACACCAAGGAGGATTTCGTCCACGGTGACCTCGCCGTCACGATTTGCGTCAGCAGCAGAACAATTCTCCAGCGAAGAGATTCCCAACAAGATGTTCACCGCGGCGACAAGCTCGTTGACCTCGACCCGGCCATCGCGGTTGCAATCGCCTCCGCAGGAGGGGAGGCCGGGGAAAATCGTGACGGTCACCTGTGCCGGTCCCGACCCGACAACGCGACGAAGTTCCCACCGCCAGCGGCCTGCATCCGGCCGGGGCACACGGCACGCACCCCAGTTTTCCGCACGCTCGTCTTGGCAAACCCACTGCTCACGTGAAGCCGCTTCTCCGGGCGCCAGGAACAAATCGAAGTCATTGTCCACTGCACCCAAGCCAGTGCCGCTGCCCGACTGGCCGTTGAACGTCACGCGAAGCTCCGCAGCGCGTACGGGCACGTCGAACTCCATCTGCGCGCGCGGGCGTGCTGCCGTCAGCTCCACGGAGTAGGTTTCCACCAGACCATCGCCGAAACTCCCCGGCAAAGCACAGGAGGCACCCACATCAGAGCCACCAGTCGCCACTAACCAATTGCGCACCGCGGCAATCGAAGTGGCAAACGACTGATCCGGGGGCTGGCAGTCGAACGTCGAACCACCGGATACCACTCCGGCCAGCACCGCACGCCCTCCCTCTTGCACGACAACCGCGCCTCCCGAGTCTCCCGAACACGCGTTGGCTCCCGAGCCCGTAAAGTTCCAACAAAGGTTCCCGTCGGCGGGAACATCCGAAGGACAGGCACCAAAGACGACCAACCCCTCGCGTTTGATGCCTGTGTCATCCACACTTCGGAAACCGCTCCTGGTCGTACCGTAACCCACCACGCGTCCGCTGCTGCCGTCAGCAGGTTTCGCGGTGACGAGCGGGAGAACCGGAACGCCCTCTGCAGGTTCTGTCAGCTCGAGGATGCTCACGTCATTGCCGTTCCCGAACTCGTAGCCCGGGTGCAAAGTCACCCTCCGCACAGGAAGCACACCGACGTTGCCAAGGAACACGGCGATACTGCCAGGATCCGCTAGCCCTTCGGCGACGCAACTTTCGTAGTTGTCTGCACTGTCGGCACAAACGCAGTGTCCGGCCGTGAGAACCGTGTGGCATCCAACGAGCGCGCCGGAGCACAAACCAGCGAGTTCGCTTTGCGTGGCATCGGAGTAAAACGCCACCAGCGCCACGGCGGGATACTGGTCGGTGGCAACACCGTTCACGATTCGCGGCCACAACGCTTGCACCGTACCCCTGCCAAGCATCGCCGCGACCAGCACAAGCAAGAAAAACCGATTCCGCATCACGTCTCTCCTAGCTTGCGTGCACCATCCAGCGAAGTCGAGAGGCATTTTTTCCAAGCCGCCTGAAGGGCGAGTCGTCGCACTGCTTTCGGCCTCACGGTACCGACTGCCCGCATCCAGCTCTCGCTGTTGCCCGACCTACTTGAGAAGCGCTCCGATTCCCTGCACATTGAGAAGCTGTCCGACACCAGATGTTTTCCTTGTTGCCCATGCCGTTTTCGATTTCTTCGCCACTCTTTGCTGCGTTCTCGCTCGTTGTTGTGCTCGCTCTCCCGGCTCGCGCCGACAACCTCCGTGGTTGGGGGTACTTGGTCGACCGCCTGGTGCTGGACGGCGAGGCTCGTGCGGAAGTAGAGCGGATTTTTACCGACCCCCGCATGCCGCCGTTCGACAAGCTCGAGTTTGCCCCGGAACGGCGCCCCGAACCAACTTCTCTCTATCGCGGCTTCCTCAAGCCCGCGAGCATGGCCCAAGCTCGTGCTTGTTGGAACCGCCACCTCAGCGAGTTCCAACGCGCACAGCGCGATACGGGCGTGCCCGGGGCGCTGCTCGCTGCCTTGTTGCATGTGGAGAGCCGCTGCGGGGCAAATACGGGGAACCACCGGATTCTGTACCGCGTGGCACGTTTGGCCATGGCGCCAGCGCCGGAGAACTTCCGCTGGAACCTTGCGCGGTGGCTGGATGGAAGCGCAACGTCGCCGTCTCGGCTGCACGAACAATTGACCGGCCGCGCTCGTTACCTGGAAGAAACATTTTACCCCGAAGTGCGCGCCACGTTGGAGCTCGCGCGCCGCTGGCGCGTCGATCCGCACGAATTGCGCGGTTCGTCGGGCGGAGCGATCGGCTGGCCGCAATTCCTTCCAAGCAGCGTGCTACAGTTTGGGCGCGACGGCAACGGCGACGGCTTCGTCGACTTGACGAATTCGGCTGACGCCATCCTCTCTGCTGCAGAGTACCTGCGGGCTTACGGGTGGCGACCGGATCTCGAACGGCCCCAGCGCCGGCAAGTGCTGTGGAACTACAACCGGTCGTTCGCTTACGTCGACACGCTGCTGACCTTGCAAAGCCGCTTGGAGAGTGGAAGCGAGTTTCGCGGGACCCAGCAACGGATTGCGACTGCCAAGCGGGCTACGCGCAACGGGAAGCGCTTGGGCAAAAACCCGCGCGCACAGCACACGCGGAAATGATTACCTCGAAGAACGATGATTTGCGGGGTCGACTTTGGCGCTCGCCTCGCGGGCACGACCGCAATTTGCACCGACCGCGGCGCCATCTTGCAGCTTGTACGCGTTCCTAAGAACCACGACGCCGACGAGTACCTGCTCGCTTTTTGCCAGAAGTATTTGCCGAGCGCCGTGTACTTAGATGCACCGCTCAGTCTTCCCGACGCCTACTTTGGCCGGGGAAGCGATTTCTTTTTCCGGCAGTGCGATCGAATGCTGGGCGCAATGTCTCCCATGTTCCTCGGGGGACTTACGGCCCGCGCCATCCAGCTCCGGCACCGGCTGGCGCCCACTCCCGTCTACGAAGTCTACCCCCGGGCCGCCGCACGCTGCCTGGCCGATCGCGGCATCGATGGCTACCGCACGACCTCTCCATCGGCCTATGCCCGCGCATTGGCCGACGTATTGCCGCTGCCGATTGCGAGCGAGGTCTCCTCGTGGCACGAGGTCGACGCTTTGTTGGCGTGGTGGAGTGGCTGGCGACACACCCAGGGCGAAGCACAATGCTTCGGGGATCCGTCCGAAGGCATCGTGTGGGTGTGAGCCGCAACCGCGCCCGCCGTAACGCGATCCGCCCGGGGCACGGCACCGCGTGTGGTGTAGACAATCGTGCATCCTACCGTCGGGCCATGTAGGGGCGACCCGGTGGGTCGCCCCTACATGGTGTGCGTACAGCCGCGTGCGTTGTACCAGCAAACACGGCAGCACGCCCCCCCGCGTGGTTCATCGGAACCGGCACCTCGCCGCCAGGCAATGTAGGAGCGACCCGGTGGGTCGCCCGGCGGGGGCCGTGCACGTACGGTCGCCGGGTTGGATCACATGCGGCCGCTGTGCGCGACGGTAGCAGGGCGACGCACCGCGTCGCCCCTACATGCCGTGCGTACAGCCGCGTGCGTGGTGCCAACGAACATGGCACCGCGGCGGACCTCCCCGATGTAGGGGCGGTTCAGGAACCGCCCCTACAATGCCC
>Ga0209479_1002291_pt1 | contig 13935 bp, 10 predicted proteins | sample DewCreD2012metaG_2_FD_184112 | JGI IMG/M metagenome (GOLD analysis project Ga0209479, IMG submission 184112) | Hot spring sediment bacterial and archeal communities from British Columbia, Canada, to study Microbial Dark Matter (Phase II) - Dewar... ...
TTCGCGACGACCAGCCGACCACGGCAGTTCTTCAAGACGGGAGTTGCGGTTTTACGGTCGCAGTAGCCTCACGAGGCGCATGTACCGTCGATGAGTTTGGTGCTCCGCGATTCGTATCTGCGGGCACCGGTACCGTACAGTTCTGCGCACTCGTGCCTGCTACCCGGGCCTTCCCGATCGGCGACACCTTGGTCACCGTACGAGTTAGGGATCGCCAGGGAAACCTAGGGCCTCCTGCCCAAATGATCGTGCGAGTGGGGAGCCAACCTCCGCCAAGTCTAACTTCGCAGCCGACGTTCACCGCATCGCCTACGACCATACCGAGCACCAGGACTTTGACCCCGACGTATTCGCCCACAAATACGGTTATCCCAGCCTCGACTCCGTCCCCGACAAGTTCGTCATCAGCGACCGCGACTCGGACGGTGACGCCGTTCTCGTCCGTAACCCGCTCGCCTACGCCATCGACGACTCCCTCGCCAACTCCGCGTTTCAGTGCGACCGCCACGTTCCCAGTCGCAACGAGGCCCCCCTCGGTATCGCCCACTTCCACAGCCACAGCCGTGCACACATCTTCCGCGACGGCAACCCGAACCGGAACGCCACCGTTGTCGAACACTTTCACGCCAAGTCCTACGCCGTCGGCCACCGTAACCGCATCGCCGACCTTCTCCTTCACGCCTTCGCCGCGGCCACCTAGGCGCACACGGACACCTTGGCCGACATGGTCAGCAACAGCGACGCCGCAAGTTTCTCCAAGTCCTACCTCTCATCGAACGACAAGCGCCACAATGAGTCCGACGGCTACCGCGCCGACCGAGACGCAGCCGCCCACTACTCGAACTCCAACTCTGACGCCGACACGTACCGCAAACCAACCGACACCCCAGGAAACCCCGACGGCGTCTCACACTCGAACGCCGACGCGTTCGAGAACGCCCACTTCGACGCGGACCGCCGTGCCGACCGTCATGGCTACCCCCACGTGGACGTTGCCGCCATCGCGCTCGCCCACAGCGACGCTTTCGCCGATTGCGAGCCCGACTTTCACTCCGACTCGTCAGCCGACGTTGACCCCGACGATGACGTTCTCTCCTAGTGTAACCCGTACATTCCGCCCGAGTGCGACGCCTACAATGTCTCCGGTGTGGACGGGTACGCTAACGCCCACGAGTTCACGAACGCCGTCTTTGTCTCCGACGGCGACATTTACGGCCTCCGCGACGCGGTCGGCCACTCAGACGCGCACAGCTACTACGACACCTACCACGACGCTCACACCGACGCGCACGGCAACCCCGAGTGTCAGTCCAACTCCTTCCGTGACGCCCAGCCCTACCAACACCCGCACCCTAACGCCGAGCCGCTCTCCCACAGTGACACCTACATGGACTCAAACGCGTACTGCAACCGTTACGGGGACTCCAAGTCTCACCCCAACAGTAACGCATACCCGCACCGTTACCCGCACGCCCACGGTAACGGCCACCCCGACCAACACGGTGCCGCCTGAGCCAGTGATTACTTTTTTCGGCGTTACACGATCCGACGACCAGCTGGTGATCCCGTCTGGAGTACTGCCGGATGGAACCGAGGTTTTTGAGCGCCCATCCGGAAAAGGATTCTCCATCGTAGTCGAAGCGCGCCCAGGAGGAGCCAATACTCCGGTCGGGATGACGACGTTTCGATGGGACCCAGCCCGGCCGGACATTCTCCCCGACCTTGCGATCGTGGCATCCCGGAGTCTTGGGAACGGGTCTCCGGCTGTGTGTGACGAAACCCCACCGGCTTTGGGGGGTGTCCCAGCGTGGAACGGTCTATTGGACTTGCCGGGATCTCAGGAACTCGCCGATATCATCAATGACTTGAGTTGCCGCTTCAAGGATGGCAGCGGGCAGCCTCGCGGGAGGAATGCGAACGAGGCATGCATCCTGTTTCCGGATGGCCAGTATCGATTTGCCGGTGTGGGGACCACGGTACAGTTCTGCGGGTTTGTGGACGAACCGATTGCGCTGCAGCCCGGCGCGGAAACGCGGTTTACAGTACGGGTCCGCGACGAAGCGGGACGTTGGAGCGCGCCGCGCAGCTTGATCGTCCGAATCCGCTAATTCCAGAAAGGTCAAGTGTGACCCACGCCCCAACAGGGGTGCGTGTTCCGATTCGTGCTCTGAGCAAGAAGTCGCTGCACCGGCCGGTTCACGACACGGTCCAAATATCCCCTTGGCGGAGCAGTTCGTTCAAATCAGCGGGTTTGCGCTTCTTTGCGGATTCTACCTGGCCCCGAACGATGTCCTCGTACGTCGGGCGCTCGACAGCACGAAAAACGCCCACTGGTGTGGGGAACTCTGGCGGCGACAACTGACTCAGCGCGAACGCTAGGCCCGCGTCGGTTTCGTCGTGGACAAGGAGGTCCTTCTCTGAAGCGTGATCCCCAAGTTGAACGACCTCGATTTTCCCGTTCCGCAGGCGCAGGCCCTTATCTCGGTTTTTGCCAAAGATCAGTGGTTTTCCGTGCTCCAACACTAGCTGTGTGTCGGCCTTCGTGTCCTTATCCGTCAGGCTTGCAAAAGCACCATCGTTGAAGATGTTGCAGTTCTGCAGAATTTCGACAAAGGCGGTTCCTCTATGTCGGTACGCCCGGTGGAGCGTTTCCTGAAGATGTTTGGCTTCTACATCGATACTCCTCGCGACGAAGGTGGCCTGAGCTCCCAGGGCAACTGAGATCGGGTTGAAGGGATAATCGGGTGAACCAAACGGTGTAGACTTTGTGACCTTGCCTTGTTCCGATGTTGGCGAGTACTGCCCCTTGGTTAGCCCGTAAATGCGGTTGTTGAAGAGCAAGATGTTCACGTCCACGTTGCGGCGGAGGATGTGAATCAGGTGATTTCCTCCGATCGAGAGGCCATCCCCGTCGCCGGTGACGACCCACACGGACAGCTCAGGTCGCGTGATTTTCAATCCAGAGGCGATGGTAGGGGCACGTCCGTGAATGGAATGGAATCCGTACGTGTGCATGTAATATGGAAATCGACTGGAGCAGCCAATGCCAGAAATAAACACGATGTTTTCTCGAGGAATCCCCAGTTCTGGCATGACCTTTTGTACTTGCGCCAAGATGGCGTAGTCCCCGCAACCGGGGCACCAGCGCACGTCTTGGTCGGTAATAAAGTCTTTCCGAGTCAGCTTTGCGGCAGATTCACTAACAGCCATTTACTCCTCCAACATTTGCTCGATCCGGCGAGCAATCTCGCCAACCTTGAAAGGGAGACCTTGGATTTTGTTCAGACCTACGGCATCGACGAGATATTCGGCTCGAAGGATCTTGACCAGTTGACCTAGGTTCATTTCGGGTACGAGAATTTTGCCAAAGCGGCGAAGCACGCCCCCGAGGTCCGGCGGCAGAGGGTTCAGGTGTCTCAAGTGAACGTGGGCGACACGTTTTCCAGCGGCTTGCGCTTGGCGGACAGCGGCCTCGATTGGGCCGAACGTGCTCCCCCAACCAACAACAAGCAAGTCTCCACTCTCCGGCCCGAACACCTTTGTGGGTGGAATCTCACGCACGACTCCGGCGATCTTGCGGGCCCGCACCCGAACCATCTGCTCGTGGTTGGTCGGAGCATAACTTACGTTCCCGGTCAGGTATTCCTTTTCGAGACCTCCAATGCGGTGCTCCAGATTCGGCGTTCCTGGGATTACCCAAGGACGGGAAAGGGTTTCTGGATCCCGAAGGTACGGGAAAAAGCCGCGTGAATCGGTGCGAAACTCTACCGGGATCTCTGGAAGATCCGCCAAATCGGGCAAGCGCCACGGTTCTGCCCCGTTCGCGAGGTAGCCATCGGAGAGCACGATCACCGGGGTCATGTACTTCACCGCGATGCGGACTGCTTCGATCGCAATGTTGAAGCAGTCCGCCGGGGTTGCGGGGGCCAGCACCACTACGGGGGACTCACTGTTGCGTCCGTACAATGCCATCAGGAGGTCGGCTTGCTCTGTTTTGGTCGGTAGACCAGTGCTGGGGCCACCTCGCTGGATGTCGCAAATAACGATCGGAAGCTCCACGCTTACAGCGAGGTTGATGGTCTCCGCTTTGAGGCACATTCCCGGACCGCTGGTAGTCGTTACGGCAATCGCTCCCCCGAAGGCAGCTCCGAGAGCGGCCCCGATCCCGGCAATTTCGTCTTCAGCCTGGAACGTGTAAACGTCGAACTCCTTGAGTGTCGAGAGCTCGTGCAGGATGTCACTTGCGGGGGTGATCGGATAACTTCCAAGAAACAGCGGCCGCTTGGCTTTTTGTGCGGCAACCACCAACCCAAGCGCTAACGCACTGTTGCCGGTGATGTTGCGGTATGTGCCCGGCTCGAGCCGCGCGGGCTTGACTTCGAAAGCACTGGCAAACACCTCAGTGGTCTCGCCAAAGTGGAACCCGGCCCGCAGAACTCGCTGATTGGCCTCGACCAGTTCAGGGCGCTTTTGGAAACGGTCGGCAATCCACTTCTCGGTGGGCTCGATCGGGCGTTGGAACAGCCAAGAAACTAAACCCAAGGCGAAGAAGTTTTTGCACCGGTTCACCGTGCGAGCGGGCAAGTTCGTGTCTTTCAGGGTCAGTGCAGTGAGCCGGGTGATTTCGATCGGATAAACCTGGAATCGGGTCAACGAACCGTCCTCTAGGGGGTTCGAATCGTAACCGGCTTTGCGCAGATTTTGCTCGTTGAACTGTTCTCGATCGACGATGAGGATGCCGTTGGGCTTTAGATCGCCAACGTTCATTTTTAACGCGGCAGGATTCATTGCCACGAGTACGTCCAGTTCATCGCCCGGCGTGAAAATTTCGTGGCTTGCGAAATTGACTTGGAAGCCGGAGACTCCTGCGAGCGTTCCGGCAGGTGCACGAATCTCCGCTGGGAAGTCAGGCAAGGTGCTGAGATCGTTCCCGACAATGGCAGACTCGTTGGTAAATTGCATACCTGCCACTTGCATTCCGTCTCCCGAGTCCCCAGCAAAACGGATTACCACATGGTCCCGCTCGATGCGGGGCTTTGGATGTTGTTGTACGGCGGGTTCCGCCGGTGGTACTGCCATCGATTGTGGTCTCCTCGTAATTTTGTAGTTTTCGCGCCGACGTGCTGTGCAGCAGCAGTTGGTCCTGGGCCCAAGGCGCAGCAGCCAGCCGGCGCGTTCAATCCTAGTGAGCGACCACGGTTATTTCAAACAACATGGTCGGCCCTGTCACTTTGGGCCATGCCTACGGGAAGTGACGGGCCGTTCCCTCATGATGAAGGAGATGCGCGGCTCCTCGCTTGGTGCCGGTTCGACCTCGACGGGAATGCCGGACACGCGAGCGAACTTCTGGAGGAGTTCAGGCTCTATCCGCTGCAGATGATGCACAACTCCAGGTGGCCCTTCGATGCGCAGCTTCTGACCCTCGGAGAGGAGCTTGTACTGCGCCCAGGCACGTTGGAGCAGGTCTCTTGCACGGGCTGAGACACTCCACGTTTGGTGTGGACTTCCGCAGGCGCGGCATGGAGCGAGGAACTGGTCGGCCAGGGGCAAGCGCCGCCGTCGCCGATGAACGTCGACCAAAGTGCAGCCGGGATGCATGTGCACGGCGTCGACAAAGCGATCTTGATAGAACATGGTCACGACCTGGGAGCCTAACCGTTTTCGAAGCTCGGCTGTTCCGGGGTCGATGAAATCCACCAGGATTTTCCCGCCGAGAGCGCGCAATCGCACCTGGCGCGCAACCACGCGTGCCGCTTCCATGTTCACTTGCGTTGTCTTGGGAGTACGAAAGCTGCGGAGCGAGTGAGCGCAAGCAGTGTCCACGTCGACAAGCGTGCCAGCTGTCGTGAATTCGAAGCGAACAAGTCCCCCGTGCGGCAGCGGCACCTCCGGCTGGAGAGCAACGCGAAGCTGTTCGTCGACGCGCCGGCTCGTGAACAAGTCAGGGCTATCAACAGCAACACGCACTCGAGCTGGGTGCTCGGGAGCCAATGATGTCCAGCATCTCCGAACGGTTTCTTCGAACTCCGGAGCATCGAGCAGGATGCTGTCAAGCTCTACATCTGCGCTTTCTCGCAGGAGATAGGCGATCGGATCGCGCTCGCGGTAAACCAAGCCAGGACGATTAGCGGCGAGGATGGCCTCGGCGATGGTCCTCCACGTGTCTTCTAGGCGATTTGCTTCCTGGAGGAGTTCTCCGTCCGTGGCCTGGAGCCCCCGGCGCTCTATCGCGAAACCTCCGAGACGTTCCGCAAAGGGGGCAAGCAACGCGAGGATGCGTTCTTGCCATTCAGCCGAGGATTGCTTGGGCCATTGAAACTCACGTGTGCCCGGGCGCAGCGCGAGAAAAAAGTCCTCGACCCGAATTCGTGGCGACACTAGGGCTGCCTTTTGCTCGTGCGGGAGTCGGCGAACTTGAACGATCAGCTGAAGCCCTTCTTTCAACGCCACTTCCACGTAGCGCGCCGCGAATCTAGCTGGGTTGCCCTTCCCAAGCTCGATACTCAGCGTTTGACACACTGGGAAGCGGGGAGATTGTAAAAGGGCCGTTCTCCCGTCACCAAGATCCACAAGAGCGGCCCGAAGGGGAGGCAGAAGGGTGGTTACTCGGGCTCGGAAAATATCTCCGAAACGGACCTCTTCTGGTACAGGGGGCTCGGCGATGAACTCGGTCAACTCACCATCTTCAACGAGGGCAGCGCGAAGGCCAAGAAAGCCGAACTGTAAGAGTAGCTCTTTCACGTGCGCTCGGCGGATCCCAGAGGTTCGAATTGCGGCTCGTTGCTAGCAGGCGCAGGATTGGCGAGTGTCGTGTGAACTTTGCAAACCTCAAGCACCAGAACTTGGTCTTCGGTCAGGCACAAGAGCGCTTGGAGGAACTGGCGTAGTTTGATCGTCCCGGCGGGGGTCATCCTCGCAGCAAAGGTGAGAACACCGTCCGTTGTGAGGTCCAGTGCAGACACGATCTTACGCGCATCGACCGTGCCCGAGCCGTTTCCGCTAGCTTTGGGGATCGGAAATACCTCGCTCGCGCGAAAATTGCGGAGACGTTCTTCGACGAAAGCGATTCCCCGGTCGGCAAGAACCGGGGCTAGCTTCACCGCGTAAACAAAGCCGGCAATTGCCTGGCCGAGGCTCGGACCGCGCAGCTCGACGAGTTCGCTGTACTGGACCCGCAGCCCAGGTGGCAACTGCTGGTTCAGTTTCGTTTGCACGATAGTCGGGTCGACAACCTGGGTGAAATAGATGTCGGCAAGTTCGCAGTGGCTTTCGATTCCGAAGGGCAACGCAGGACCAAAGGAAACCCGCGGGAGAGGGTGATGGCCTTGCGTGAAGGCAATTGGCAGCTCTGCTCGCCGAAGTGCACGGTAGAAGATGTTCGTGAGTTCGACGCTGCCGATAAACCGAGCGCGGTCCTTTTTCACATACGTCAAGCGGATGCGGCAACACGCCTCTCCGCCCGGAGCTGGAGGGCTGCTTTGTAGTGCTCCTTCGCCATTTGCTTCAATCCACTCTTCTGCCGTTCCTAGAATTCGCGGCGGCGTGGCTGGGGGGAGCTTTCCTACGGCTCGTTCTCGGGTGGAGGCTGTAGGCGCACAGGCAAGGATCTCCTTGGGTGTGTTCTGTATTTGCTCTGGGCGGTGGACTTTTTTCCACCCTCGTGGTTCCCAGCTTGCCAGGTCCTGTCCATCCGTTGCGGCAATCACTTCTGCAGCCCAGTGGGCAACACGGATTCCTCGGTGTTCCGCCGCCTTGGATCCGTGCAGGTGGTAGTCGATGTTCCGAACGGTCTTGAAGTCACACGCTCCGCAGTACGTGCATCGCGAAACACTGCAATCGGGTGTGAGCTTACCTTCGAACGCTCGCGCCAGTTCGCGCTGCAGGAACTGCTTGGTTACGCCAGCGTGCAAATGATCCCAAGGTAGTGGCTCGTCCAAGTGACGTCGGCGAAGCTCTTGTTTCACATCGATATTCGTTTCTCGAAATGCCTGCTCCCACAGATCGAAGCGGCACTGGTCCGACCACCCGTCAAACCGGCATCCGAGTTCGAAGGCGCGTTGGAGCGTATGCGACAGGTGCCGGCCACCACGAGAAAACACACCCTCGAGAACGGATAGCCGAGTGTCATGGTACCGGAAGCCTAACCCCTTCTTGGAGAATTCTCGGAGCAAGAGATTTTGCCGCGCCACGACTTCTTCGGCTGAGAGTTGCTGTACCCACTGAAACGGTGTGTGGGGCTTGGGCACGAAGTTCGAAACCGAAGCGATCACAGCCGCTCCCCGCGGGGCAACGGACCGAATCCGGGCACACAGCTCGACGATCCCCAGCAAGTCCTCTTCTGTCTCACCTGGAAGGCCCAACATGAAATACAGTTTGAGATGGCGCCATCCCAGGGAGAAGATCAACGACGCGGCGTCGATCAATTCCTGTTCAGAATACTCCTTCTGAATGATATCACGAAGGCGCTGCGTCCCCGCTTCTGGGGCGAGGGTAAAGCCTGTTTTTCGAACGCGCCGGATTTGTTCGAGCAGGTTGGCGGCCAAAGCTTCAACTCGCGTGGACGGCAGGGAGAGAGCAACCCGTGAGTTCTCCAAACGGTCCATCAGCTCTTTGAGCACGGGGTTGATACAGCTGTAGTCGCCCGTGCTGAGGCTCAGGAGGGAAAGTTCTTCCTGCCCCGTTGAGGTCGCGGCACGCACGGCCTCGTCTATGACTTTTTGAGGGTGCCTCTCCCGCAAAGGCCGGTAGATGTAACCAGCTTGGCAGAAGCGGCATCCTTTAACGCAGCCGCGCATGACCTCGATGCTGGGACGGTCGTGCACCACTTGCACGATCGGCACAACGAACGTGGTCCGGCTCGGAACGGAGTCCAAATCGCGTACGACCCGTTTGGTTACTCGAGTGTAATCAGCGAACGTTGGTACGATCCCGGCAAACCGTCCTTCAGCGCTGTACTGCGGGGTAAAGAATGCGGGCACGTAGATTCCTGGGACGTGTCGCAACGCGAGCAGGAGCTGTTCGCGGTTGGCGCCCGCCAACTTACACTCTACCACCACGTTGCAGATGTCATGGATCGCTTCTTCTCCGTCGCCGAGCAGGACGGCGTCGAGAAATGGCGCAAGGGGTTCGGGATTAAATGCACAAGGGCCACCTGCGATCACTAAGGGGCAGGTGGAGTCACGCTCGCTGGCAAGAAGGGGGATTTTACCCAGCGAGAGCATGGCGAGCAGATTCGTGTAGGTGAGTTCGTATTGCAGCGTAAACCCGAGAATGTCGAACTCGTAGAGCGGCGTGAATGTCTCCAAAGACACCAACGGCAAGTCGTGCTCACGGAGCGCCTGTTCCATGTCCACCCAAGGTGCATAGACACGCTCGGCGTACACGTCCTCGCGCCGATTCAGCAAATCGTACAAGATCTGCAGCCCTGGGTGGGATTGGGCGATTTCGTAAACATCGGGAAAGGCCAGGGCAACGCGCAGGCGTACAGCGCTCGGATCCTTTCGAACCACCCCGAACTCGTTCCCGAGGTACCTCCCAGGCTTTTGCACGCGCGGTAAAATTGCCGCATATGCTGCCTCGTAGTTTCGAGTCGTAGCCATTGCGACTTACCTTAAGGCGAGGGGAGCTGCGAGGCAACGTACATCCTGGAGGCTGGTGAGACACGACGGGATGCTGCCCGGCTTGACGAAGAACCACTGGTCGGGGTAGCCAACAATTCGTTATGCTGCGACGGAGTTGAGGATTGCAGCGGGGATGCAAGCAGCCAGCACCATTCTCAATACAAAAGTACTAGTCTTAAACCGATCATTTTTGCCCGTTCACATTACGTCGGTGAGGAGGGCCTTTTCCCTCTTGTACCAAGGTTTGGCCCATGCCGTAGACCAGGAGTATCGCACGTTCGACTTTGAAAGTTGGTCGCAACTCTCCGCGAGCGTGCACGACGAACGAATTGGCTTGGTGGGGAGAGCGATCCGGGTCCCGCGCGTGATCCTTTTGCTGGCGTACGACCGGGTGCCGAAACGGCGCGTGCGCTTCAGCCGGTTCAACATTTACACGCGGGACCGTAACACCTGTCAGTACTGCGGCCAAACCTTTCCTCGCAGCGAACTGAATTTGGATCACGTAGTTCCGCGTTCGCGGGGAGGACGGTCGACGTGGGAGAATGTCGTGTGCTCCTGTCACGAGTGCAATCGCAAAAAGGGTGGGCGTACTCCAGAAGAGGCAGGCATGAAGCTTCTACGTCCGCCTCGCCGTCCAGAATGGACCCCCTTTATGCTGGAGAACTTTAGTCTGCGCCGGTACAAGGAGTGGGCGCCGTTCTTGTCGGTTGTGGACGTCTCTTACTGGAACACCGAATTGCTCGAATAGTCACCGGTAGTTCGCCGAGCTACTCCCCGGCGTCATCCTGTCACAGGTCCGATCCACACACCGTACTTCGAATCGGTGCCGGTGATCCGGCGTAAAACCTTCATGAGCGGGTAGGCCGGCTCGACATCGCGGGCCCCCACACCGACTGGCGTAAACTCCGACCCTTGAGCGATCCAGATCGCGTCGTTCAGTGCTTCGATCCTTTCGCGCGCTTCTAAATAGTCCGGCTCACTGTATACGTCCTGTACATTGAGCAGGGCGCCGTTCGCGACTGTTACGCGTAGTCCCACTTGCAGCCCACGGCTTCGGACAGTGGCAATTGCTTCGGGGAGAGGTTTCGGCACGAGCATCATGTAGTGCGATCCTCGTTCGTCGCCTTGTGTCAAGTAAAAGCGATCCCGCATGAAAGCAAAAACGTGCTCGAGCAACTCCAGTTCACCAATGAGCACTGGGTCGTCTTTGCCGACGTATTCGCCGCCCGCGATGATTGCTAGCTTTTCCGTCGAGGCGGAGAGGAGAATGCGGCCAAGATGTTCTGGCACTGCGGTCGCATCGGAGACCGCCTTGGGAAGCGACCAGATTCGCTTCACGTTGAACAAATTGGTGGCGCCCAGGAGACGTTGCACCGCGGCACCATGCGCGATTGCATCGAGAAAGATTCGCCGGTGTTCGTGAACGTCGAAAATCTCAAAGGCGGCGGACGCCCCATAGCGCTGTTGATACTCAGGGCGTTGCACGGCCTCCCGAACGGCCGCCCAAAGCGGAAGGTTGAAGGCTGCAGGGCCGGCTTTATCGGCCGCAAGTAAGCCCACCACGGTATCGCTGCCCTGCAGTGGAAGTTCCGCAAATCCGGGGCCTTGGCCAGTCACGTTGCCTGCAAATGGCTTGCGCACCTCCGTAGTCGCACGGCCACTCGTCCACTCGTTCAAGGCTTGGCGAATTTGCGGAATCGCACGGACTTCTGGCTCCGGGAGTAAATCGGCGAGCAGATCTACGAATGTTGGAGAGGGTTCTGCCAGCTCTTCCACCTTCTTCCCTTGGGTGGCAGGGCCGATCTTCAAGTCTTGGGCGAGGCCGTACGGCTTGTACTTTAGGAGCTCCGTTACCCAAACCGCACGCCAGAAGGTTCGGAAAGCCAACAAGTGGATTTCGTTGGAGTCGATTCCGCGGTCGTGAAGCATGAGCAGGTGGAGATCGTCACCGACCGCGAAGACTTCGAATGCACGCAAACTCCCTTGTCTGCGGGCTTCTTCAAGCGAGGCTCGGGCAACGGCGTTAAAGAGGGTGGGCGGTGCGGTGTGCCCAAGTTTGCCTCCACCGTCGGCTTTGATGTCCGAAAGAACCAAGCCGCTTGTTTGTCCGGCGCGTTGAAGAATGGGGTCCGCGGCGCCGAGTTCCGATGCCGGGATTGAATGGAACACGTGGGAAAGCTCTGCTGCTTGGGCTCTGGCTCGGCGCTCCGCCTCTTCGGCGACGATAAAAGGCTGAAATTCCCCGTGGCTCCGTAACAACCGGGCGTACTTTGTGGCTCGTTTCTGAAGCCAGGCCGTTTGTACACGATCCTGGGCAAACAAATCGACGACGTCGTGCGGAGGAGGGATCCTGCCGTTGTCGTAGGATTGGTAGGAGTACGCAGCGAGCCTTACCGTTCCCAGCTCGGGCTCGGATTGCGCTGCCTCGTCCAAAGAAACTGGCAAGACAGCTGTATGGTAGCCGGCGGCGGGCCCACCAACTGTAAAGTGGAAATCTCCGCCCAGGTTAAAGTGGGCCTCTCCCACTGCGGGGAGTCCACTCTGGAGTCGAAGAACAACAATCGGCTCGCAACAGGGTCCATTTTCACCTACATCCGTCCCCACGAGCGCGACCGGTTCGTGACGGGTGGGTTGCCAGGAATGGCCGTCGTGCACAAAACGGCCTCCCACAGCGTAAACGGCGCTGATGGCCCACTCCACCGGGTTTGCGACCAGGGAGAGCATTTCTGCCCAATCCCCTACTTGGGCGCGTTCGACCGTGAGCGGCTCTCCTGCGGGAGGGTAAATCAAATGAAGCACTTCCTCTGCCGGGCGGTCGCCAAAGAAATAAACTCTGCGCCGTTTCTCTTTCGCTAGCAGCGTGGGAACGTGCTCCACGAGGGCGATGAAGCGGGTTCCATCCAACCTTTGGTGAGAGCCCTTATCGGGATGAAAAAACAGGTTGAACAAGCTGCGGTTGAAACCTCCCAGTCCTCCCCCAACGAGCTTGGCAACGAGGATTGGCTCGGCACCGCGCTCCGTGAAGGGAAAGCGAAGCATTCGAAGGCTAAGTTTCGACTGTTGCTCCGTTGCTGGGGCTGAGAATAGGCTCGTGAGGCGAGACCCTAAGCGTGTAGCCAGCCCGCGAAGTGCTTCGATCACCGGGTTCCATACACCGTTTTCCAGGGTTTGTGCATACGGGTTTACACCGAGAAGGTTTGCTTGGACAACCAAATCGGCCCCGAGGCGTTGCACTAGAAAGCCTCGCACCTCGGCGGGGGCACTAAATTCCTGCAACTTTCTCCGTACCGCATCGACGATGCTGGTGGGGATTTCTGTTCCGGTGTCTAACCACGGTAAAAGCCGGATCGAGGCAAACACAGCGACCACACGGTGGACTGCCCGCCTTTCCTCCGCTTGTAAGAACTCAGCTCGAGAAGTTGCCTCGGTCGATGTCATCGCTCAACCTCCTCTCGTGCTTCGGCGTGCGATTGCCGCCTCTCCAATTGGTCCGAATCTGCTCTTCGATGCGGCAGCGGCCAGTTGTGTGCGAAGCTTTTAACATGGATTGATTCGTGCCGGGAAGAGGACTCGGGATCCTCTTTGTGGCACAGAGTGATCGAGCCTCGTTTCTCGACAGCCTACTGCCGTTGCGTTGACAAGGAACGTGCAGCTATGAGAAAGGTCCACTGGCGGCTGAGGACGTTGGTGAGGGGATGCGGCTCAAGCAGTTAGAAATTCAGGGCTTCAAATCGTTCCCTACCCGAACCCTAGTGGAGTTTGCCCCTGGGGTTACCGCGATTGTTGGCCCCAATGGTTGTGGCAAGTCGAACGTGGTGGATGCCATCCGTTGGGTGCTGGGTGAGCAAAGTCCGCGTTTACTGCGCGGAACCCAAATGGAAGATGTGCTCTTCAAGGGCTCCGATGGAATGGATCCAAGCAACCTTGCGGAGGTCTCGCTGACCTTCGAAGTCGGGGACGTTGCAGGCCAACTTGCTGAACTCGACGAAACAAGTCTCGTGGCCGAGGTACTGAAACAGTTTCCCGAAGTAAGGGTCACTCGACGGTTGTTCCGTTCTGGTGAGGCAGAATACCTGATCAATGGCCGGGCCTGCCGGATGCGAGACGTTACGGAGATGTTTTTGGGCACGGGAGTCGGTGCGCGCTCTTATGCGATCATTGAACAAGGGCGGGTGGAGCAACTGATCAGCGCGAAGCCAGAAGAGCGGCGTGTTTGGATCGAGGAAGTGGCTGGAACGACTTTGTTTCGCACCCGCAAGATCGCAGCCGAACGCAAGATGGAGCGGACGCGGGAAAACCTCCACCGCGTCAACGA
>Ga0209479_1002321_pt1 | contig 13725 bp, 18 predicted proteins | sample DewCreD2012metaG_2_FD_184112 | JGI IMG/M metagenome (GOLD analysis project Ga0209479, IMG submission 184112) | Hot spring sediment bacterial and archeal communities from British Columbia, Canada, to study Microbial Dark Matter (Phase II) - Dewar... ...
TGTGCATCATGCCTTGATATTCTATATTAATGGCAGTAGCTACAGGGTAAAGGATAAGCTAAAGAGGGTTAATTAGAGGGGTCAATTTTATTTGCACATAAGGGGTCAAATCTCTTGACTATCAACATATGGCTGAATGCAACCAGAAAGAAATTTCTGATAATATCATCATTTTCATCATAAATAACTCTTAATATCTTTCCAAGTTTGTTTTTCTGTTCTTCTGTAAACCAGTAATCAATTCTATCAATATGTTTTTGAGGAATTAAAGGTTCAATTTTATCACTAAATAGTGTTGTCTGTGTGCCATTTAAGAATTTTAATCTGGAGATAAGTTGCTCAATTTTTTTACTGAGATATTCTGGTTCTATTGGTGTTGATTTTACCGTTGTAATGAGATGTGCAATTTTATTTATGTCTGTTCCACTTGCCTTAAATCCCCTGGAGATTGCGGTAACAATAGTCGTTCCGCATCCCATAAATGGGTCGTTTATATGAGCTTCTTGATGAGATATATATTCATCAATTAACTTTTCAACTAATTGGGGAATAAACTTGGCAGGGTATCTGTGGTAGTCGTGTGTCCATTTACCAGTATCTGAGGGTTTATAACCCACAAATGACCAATCTTCATCTATTTTTTTTGTATTAAACAAGGTGATAATTTCCTCCGGTGACTTTGTTGTTTTGGGCATTATGTTATTGATAACCGTTTTCATCATTGTTTCCATATTATCACCCTTCGTGTTTATAAACCGCCGTCTCGCCTATCGTTCAAGGCTAAAAGAAGTGCGATAGCATTTGGATGTTAATCTTTTAGCCTATGTTAGGCGATAGTTCACGGTCAATTTTCCCTTTGTTCTTTTTCCATAATGTCTTTAAGTCTTTTCTTCCATGAATAAGACCCAAAATATCAACACGAGATTCTTCAACGCGATAAATAAGACGATACTCTTTAATGAAAAGTTCACGGATAGAGGGATTTGACAATTCAGGAACGATGCGGCCGCGTTCTGAAAACTCATTAAGGGAACGGCTTGCTTCACGGACTTCTATAACAAATGATGCAGCATAAAAAATAAGAATCTCTTGCTATATAGTCAGCAATCGCTTCAAGGTCAGCGGTGGCTTCAAAAGACCAAATTATTTTTCGAGCCATTTTGACATCTTTTTCTCTACTTCTTCTTGTGTATAAACTCGCCCTTCCTCTACATCCTTTAACCCTCGTTCAATTTTTTGAAGAACATAAAGATGATATTGAACATCCTCTAAGGTGCAATCATCTGGCAAACGACTGAGGAGATCGCTTACCTCTTGCTTGGTTGTCTGCATTTTTTGCCACCTTTATTTTAATTATACGAAATTGACTGTGAATTTTGCCTAACTCGTTCGTAATTGCACACTGGTGCGGTTATTTTCAATTTGCCTGAAGCCCCGATGCCTCACCCTTGCCATTTTTTGTCACTCATCACCTCCCTTTTTCAGATTTAAGCTGTCTAATGGGCTCCTCATTCTTCCCATGCCTTTTGTTTGATATGTATCAACATTCTTTTACTATCAACCCTCGCACTTTATATAAGTGCGGGGTCTATGTCTTCTATTTTTAATTTTACCACTTCACCAACCCTCAATCCAGCGGAATAGACCAGCATCAAAAGGGCTTTATGCTTTTACCCCGCACCATAAAAAGTATAGCATATATAAAAGCAACTCTTAGAATAATCTTATAAAGCCAATTGTCCACGAAAATGGTGCGGGGTGAATTATCAACTGATGAGAGGATTTTTGCAACTTCTTCTTTACTTAAAACAACAGGTAACTTTTTATCTTTGCGGGGTCTTTTAATCTCATACAAAAACTTCTTTTTTAGTATAGTGCCATAGTAGAACTTCAAGGCATTGATAGCCTGATTTATCCTCGCACTTTTCAAAAGTGCGGGATTATGTCAGAATCATTAATTTCAGAGGGTTTTTTACCTATGAAGTTGAGAAAATCTTTGTTGCAATAGATATAGCCCTTAATGGTTTTGTAGCTGTATTTTCTTGAGAGGAGTTCTCTTCGTAAATCCTCAAATTGAGATTGCGGAGCCTGTTCCGAGCCTGTTTTGAGATTGCTTCTGCCGAAATGTCGGCATCGCAATGACAGGAGTAATTTGGGATTGTAAGACAGGGGCTACACGGACTCTCTCTCCTTCAAAGACCCTATCAGAGCCTCCCACCTTAGTCAAGCAAATCGGCTATTTGACAACATCAAATAAATTCAGGTATTTTTATGGATACTCTTAGGGGCTTTGACCCTCCAGAATACACAATTTAGTGAGGAGAAGATTGGATGTATGAGTTCAAGCGGATAAATCGTCTTCCACCTTATGTCTTTGGTATTGTAAATAACCTCAAGATGGAGGCAAGGAGGAGGGGGGAGGATATTGTTGACCTTGGGATGGGCAATCCTGACCTGCCAACACCAAGACACATTGTGGATAAATTGATTGAGGCTGCACAGAATCCCCGTAACCACAGGTATTCAGCATCAAAGGGGATAACACAGCTCAGGGTGGCAATATGTGAGTGGTATAAGAGGCGATATGATGTTGATTTAGACCCCGAGACAGAGGCAGTGGTAACTATTGGAGCAAAAGAAGGAATTTCACATCTCGCATATGCAATGGTTGAACCTGGCGATATTGTCATGACACCAACACCTGCTTATCCTATTCATCCATATAGCGTGATAATTGCAGGTGGAGAGGTGAGGAGTATCCCAATCGGTAAGGGGGTTGATTTCTTTGAGGAGATGGAGAGGGCATTTAGATCAACATGGCCAAGACCCAGGATACTGATAATAAATTTCCCACACAATCCGACTACCCAGTGTGTTGAGCTAAGTTTCTTTCAGAGGGTTGTTGATTTTGCAAAGGAGCATAGTATTATTGTGATACATGATTTTGCATATGCAGACATTACATTTGACAATCACAAGGCACCGAGTTTTCTACAAGCAAAGGGGGCAAAGGAGATTGGAGTTGAATTCTTCTCCCTTACAAAGAGCTATTCAATGGCAGGCTGGAGGGTTGGTTTCTGTGTTGGTAACAGGGAGATTGTTGAGGCACTCGCACGCATTAAGAGCTACCTTGACTATGGAATGTTTCAGCCGATACAGATTGCAAGTATCATCGCCCTGAGGGGTCCTCAGGAATGTGTTGAAGAAATTAGAAAGACCTATGAAATTAGAAGGGATGTCCTTGCGCAGGGGCTTAAAAGTGCAGGCTGGGTTATAGAGCCTCCTAAGGCAACGATGTTTGTATGGGCTTCCATCCCTGAGCCATTCAGGGAGATGGGTTCGCTTGAATTTTCAAAATTTCTCCTGAAGGAGGCAGGTGTTGCGGTTTCTCCCGGGATTGGATTTGGTGAGGGCGGGGATGAGTTTGTCCGCTTCGCATTAGTGGAGAATGAGCATAGAATAAGACAGGCAATGAGAGGGATAAAGAAGGCGTTGAATAAATAGTCAAAAACTATGAGAAAGAATAAAATTTCTGTTGGCATTATAGGTTTTGGAACAGTTGGCACTGGAGTTGTGCGGATTTTACTTGAGAGGCATAAAGAGCTTGAGGGGAGACTCGGCCTACCACTGGTTCTATCTAAGGTTGCAGACATTGATATAAAAAGGGAGAGGGAGGTTAAACTACCGGAAGGTATTCTTACAGATGATGTAAGGGCAGTGCTTGATGACCCCGAGATTGATATAGTGGTTGAACTCATCGGGGGGATTCATCCCACAAAGGAGCTTATCCTTGAGGCAATAAAAAAGGGAAAACATGTGGTTACTGCCAATAAGGCACTCCTTGCAACTGAGGGGGAAGATATCTTTCGTGCCGTTAGGGATGGGGGGGTTGAACTTGGTTTTGAGGGTGCTGTTGCCGGAGGTATACCGATAATAAAGATTGTAAGAGAGGCATTAATAGGCAATAAGATTCAGGCACTCTACGGGATAATCAACGGGACATCAAATTATATACTTACAAAAATGACTAAGGAGAAGGTTGAATTCTCTCAGGCACTCCGGGAGGCACAAGCACTTGGATATGCAGAGGCAGACCCAACGCTTGATGTTGAGGGTATAGATTCTGCTCATAAACTTGCAATCCTTGCCTCACTTTCTTTTGGAATACCACTTTCTTTTAAAAAGATATATACAGAGGGAATAACAAGGATAACCCCTCTTGATATAGATTTTGCATTGGAGTTTGGATATAAGATTAAGCTCCTGGCAATAGCAAAGGCCACCCCCCTTGACAAGGGGGTGGAGGTTGAATTGCGGGTTCATCCTACAATGCTTCCAGAGGAATATCTCCTTTCTAATGTTGATGGTGTCTTTAATGCCATATATGTTGAAGGTGATGCAATTGGCTCTGCACTTTATTATGGCAAGGGGGCTGGTCAGATGCCAACAGGAAGCGCAGTGGTAAGTGATATTGTTGATATAGCGAGGGATATAAAGGCAGGCTATATAGGAAGGATGCATGATATCGTTATCCCTGAGGGGTCTCACATAAAAATAAAAAATATGGAGGATGTGCTAAGCCATTACTATTTCAGGTTCTGGGCGATTGATAAACCCGGTGTCTTATCTAAGATATCAGGAATACTTGGTGCATATAATATAAGCATTAAGTCTGTGATACAGAAGGGCAGGAAGAAGGAGAAGGCTGTCCCCCTTGTGTTGATGACACATGAGGCAAGAGAGAAGGATGTGGTCTGTGCCCTTAAGGAGATTGACAGACTTCCTGTTGTTTCTGGCAGAACTACATTTATAAGGGTTGAGGCAAAGGAAGAATAGTTAGGAGGTATCTATTGGGAAGATAAATCCAGATAAGACAATAAATATCAAAGGTGTTGTATGCCCATACACCCTTGTTAAGTCAAAGCTTGCAATGGAGGAATTAGAGGTGGGGCAGGTCCTTGAAGTATTGCTGGACTGGCCTGAGGCTGCAGAAAGCATTCCAAAGGCAATGCTTAATTATGGGCATACAGTTTTGAAGGTGGAAAAGATAAACACTACAGATTGGATTATTCAGATAAGGAAAGAAGTGGAGGACTGATGGATTTCACAGAAGAGCAACTTCAGAGGTATAGCAGGCATATAATACTGCCAGAGGTTGGAGGTAAAGGTCAGAGGAAGATTTTTTCTGCGAAGGTATTTATTGCTGGTGCAGGTGGATTAGGCTGTCCTGTTGGCTATTACCTAACTGCTGCAGGTGTGGGCACTATTGCCATTGCAGATGACGATGATGTTGAACTGAGTAATTTACAGAGGCAGATTGCACACAACATTTGGACACTGGGGAGCAATAAGGCAGATTCTGCTAAAAGGACATTTACCGCATTGAATCCCGATGTCAATATAATCCCTATCAAGGAAAGGCTTACCAATAAAAATATCCTTGACCTCATCGGAGACTATGATATTATAGTGGATGGCTCTGATAATTTCCCCACAAGATACCTTATTAATGATGCATGTGTAATGCTGAAAAAACCACTTGTAAGTGGTGCCATCTTGAGGTTTGAAGGGCAGGTTACAACAATACTGCCTGGAGAGGGTCCATGCTACAGATGTCTTTTTGAGTCACCTCCTCCTCCCGGGCTTGTCCCATCATGCCAGGAGGCAGGTGTATTGGGAGTATTACCGGGTGTTATAGGGGCATTACAGGCAGGAGAGGTTTTGAAATTAATCCTCGGGAAGGGAAGACCTTTAAAGGGTGAACTGCTTATTTACGATGCACTAAGGACAAATTTCAGGAAGGTAAAAATACCGAAAAATCCTGACTGTCCTATATGTGGTGTAAATCCTACGATTAAAGAGTTGGTTGATTATACACAAGAATACTGCACCTTATAAGGTAGGCTTTAGTCTTCTTTAAAAATATTGATAAATATACCTGACAGCCAAAACCAAAATTACAACACAGAGCATCAATTTTATAAATTTTTGTGGGACAAATCTCTGAAGCCCTGCACCCAAATACATCCCTACAATACCGCCTATACCAAAGAGGATCCCAAGCGGCCAGTCTGGCATTGCTTGGGCTTTATCGCCTGCAGGAATAACGCTGAAAAATATTGCACCTGCAACTGATGTTATGAATGTCCCCATCAATGTAGCTCCTGCAATGGTATAGATAGGAAGATGAAAGACGGATACACAAAAAGGTGCAATAATTGCACCACCGCCAATACCATAGGCACCACCGATTACACCTACTAAAATGGCAAGAATAAACATCCCAATGGTATTGAAAGAAAACCTTTCTCCCCAGAACTCATATTCTATTTTCCTCAATGATATGGATATTGTTCTTACTATAGCTTCTGCAGGCAGTCCTCCTGCTATTTCTAAACCCTGCCTTTCCTTTATCTCCTTAGCCTCGAATTTCTCCCCCAGCGCCTTTGCGGCAGAGGACCTTATAGTCTTCTCTATAATTTCTTTAAGTAGGCGAATGCCTATATAAAGCAGGACACAACCAACAAAGAATTTAAATGCCCGTGGGTCAGGAAGATAAAGCACCCTCATATAATAGCCAAGGAAGACGCCAGGAAGTGTCCCAGCAACTATAACCCATGTCAGCGGCCATGCCATCCTGCCCTCTTTGATGTAGCGATAAACACCGCTTGGGATTGCAATAATATTAAAGACATGGTTTGTCCCACTTACAGATGGAGCTACATAATTAAGAACACTCATCTGAAAGGGAAGAAGGAGGAATGCACCTGAAATGCCACCCATTGAGGTAAAGAATGAAATGATTAGTGAAACCAGAGGGGGGATGAAGATGTAGGTCTTGACACCCGATACGGGGAAGAAAATATATAAAGAGTCAATCAAATTTTTTCCAAAATATAGGTTTTGATTTTGTTTATGACACTTAATATAATAAACTATGTCTGATACAATATCCATATCCCGGGGACTTCTTGATGAGATAATTTCTCACTGTAGGGAGGGTTATCCAAATGAGGCTTGCGGAATACTTGCAGGCAAGGGAAATACTGTAGAGAAGGTTTATAAAATGACCAACATAAAGAACTCTCCAGTAGATTACGAGATGGACTCAGTGGAGCAACTGAGGTGTCAAAAGGAGATAAAAGAGGCCGGCTTAAGGGTAATCTGCATATATCATTCTCATCCTTCCTCCTCTCCTTCTCCATCTCAGGTGGATATTATAAGGGCCTCCTGGCCCGGTGAGCCTGATGTGCCCCTTTATCCTGATGCCTTCTATATGATTGTTGGTCCAATAAAAGGAGATACAGAGGTAAAGGTCTTTAGATTATCGGTGGGAAGGGTTAAGGAGGTCAATTTAAATATACTTTTTGGAGGCGAATCTCCGAAGAGGGGAGGTGGAGAGATTGAGCTTTGTGAAGGGGCTTAAATGCAGAGAATGCGGAAGGGAATATCCTCAGGAGCCGATATATGTATGCGAGTTCTGTTTTGGTCCTCTTGAGGTCGTTTATGATTATGCTGGGATTAAGAAGACTCTGACGAGGGAGAAGATTCAATCAAGACCGAAGAATCTCTGGCGATACAAAGAGCTATTACCTATAAGTGGTGAGCCTGTTGATTCTCTGCATTCAGGATTCACCCCCCTTGTGCGAGCTCAAAATCTTGCAAGGGTACTCGGATTAAAAGAGCTTTATATAAAAGATGACACAGTTACACATCCAACATTGTCTTTTAAGGACAGGGTGGTTGCGGTTGCCATTACAAAGGCGAAGGAATTTGGTTTTGATACCGTTGCGTGTGCCTCTACAGGGAATCTTGCCCATTCAGTCTCAGCGCAGGGTGCAAGGGCAGGATTGAAAAGATTTATCTTTATTCCAGCAAGTCTTGAGAAAAGTAAGATAATAGCCTCTCTTGTATATGAGCCAAATCTCATAGCTGTTGATGGAAACTATGATGAGGTCAACAGGCTATGCAGTGAGATTGCAAACAGGTATCGCTGGGCATTTGTGAATATAAATATCAGACCTTATTATGCAGAGGGTTCAAAGACGCATGGCTATGAAATCATTGAACAACTTGGATGGCGTGTGCCTGATAATGTGGTTGTTCCATGTGCAAGCGGTTCTCTGATGACAAAGATATGGAAGGCCTTTAAGGAGATGAGGGAGATAGGATTGATAGAAGAGGTGAACACAAGGCTATTTGCAGCGCAGGCAAGTGGCTGCTCACCAATAATTACAGCAATAAAGCAGGGGATTGATATTATAAAACCTGTTAAACCTGATACAATTGCTAAGTCCCTTGCAATCGGCAATCCTGCTGATGGATTTTATGCGGTTCAGGTTGTGAAAGAGGGCAGAGGGTTCGGAGAGGATGTCTCTGATGAGGAGATTATAGATGCCATGAGGCTTCTGGCAATGACCGAAGGGATATTTGCTGAGACTGCTGGAGGTGTAACCCTTGCAGTAACAAAGAAACTTATAGATGCAGGCTATATAACAAAGGATGGTTTAACAGTTATCTGCATTACAGGAAATGGGCTGAAGACACAGGAGGCACTGATAGGGCATACAAAGAAACCATATTACATTAAGCCCAATCTGGCATCATTTGAGGAGGCACTGGAAAAGATAAATACATTTAATCATGGGCTTGAGGAGGTTAGATATTAGGATTTACTCCAAATTATTTGATAACTTTGTGATTTTTAAAACACCTTTTGAAGGAGGATAAGTTATGGCTGTTAAAGTAAGGATCCCAGTACCACTTCAAAGATTAACTCAGGGCAAAGAGGAGGTAGAGGGTAATGCTAAGACAATTATGGAACTTATTGAGGATTTAGATAAGAAGTTCCCAGGACTTGGAGAAAGAATCTCCGAGGGTGGAAGGATAAGGAGGTTTGTTAATGTCTATGTGAACGAAGAGGACATAAGGTTCCTAAAAGGGGAAGAAACAGAGCTAAAAGATGGGGATGAGGTCTCCATAATTCCTGCAATTGCAGGAGGGGGGATTATGAAACGGAGGGTAAAGCTTATCTTTCCACAACATCTTATAAAAGAGCCTGTCGTATTCACTATGGCTAAAAAATATGACATCATGCCTAACATAAGAAGGGCAAAGGTAACAGAGACCACAGGAGAAATGGTCCTTGAGCTTGAGGGTGAAGAAAAGAATTTGGAGGAGGGGATAGGGTTCCTCAGAGAGCGTGGCATAGTGGTAGAACTTGTGGAAGGAGATATACTGGAATAGCCATGCAGTTATGGCGGGGATTAATTGAAAGATATAGGGAGTTTTTACCTGTAACAGATAAAACACCTGTTATTGCCCTGAATGAGGGCAACACACCATTAATAAACGCCACGAATTTAGATGAGATAATAGGGAAAAGGCTTAACCTATATCTTAAGTATGAGGGCACCAATCCAAGTGGTTCCTTTAAGGACAGGGGCATGACGCTTGCTATATCAAAGGCACTGGAGAATAAATCAAAGGCTGTTATATGCGCCTCAACTGGCAATACATCCGCCTCTGCATCTGCATATGCAGCAAAGGCCAATATTGCTTCAATTGTCCTTATCCCTCAGGGCAAGATAGCAATGGGAAAGCTTGCACAGGCTATCATACATGGTGCTAAGGTCCTTCAGGTGGAGGGAGATTTTGATACAGCACTTAAGATTGTCAGAGAACTTGATAGGAGGTATCCAATAACCCTTGTAAACTCACTGAATCCATTCAGGATTGATGGACAGAAGACGGCCGCCTTTGAGGTCTGCGACCAACTTGGCATGGCTCCGGAGTACCAGTCATTACCTGTGGGAAATGCGGGCAACATCACAGCCTACTGGAAAGGATACAGGGAGTATTATACTGCTAAGAGAATTAATAGCTTACCAAAGATGCTGGGGTTTCAGGCTGCAGGTGCTGCCCCTATTGTCCTAGGGCATCCTGTTGAAAAACCGGAGACAATTGCTACTGCTATAAGAATAGGTAATCCTGCAAGCTGGGCTGGTGCAGTGGCTGCGAGGGATGAATCAGGCGGTAGAATTGAGGCTGTGACCGATGATGAAATCATCTTCGCATATAAGGCTATTGCGGAGAGGGAAGGAATCTTCTGTGAGCCTGCCTCCGCTGCCTCTCTGGCAGGTGTAATAAAATTATCCAGAGAGGGATATTTTAAAGGCGGAGAGACAGTTGTCTGCACATTAACGGGTAATGGGTTAAAGGACCCTGACATAGCCTTAAAGGTTTCTGCAGAACCTCTGAGGGTAAAGGCGGATGTCTCAGAGGTGGAAAGGCTACTGGAGGGAATTCTAAATTTAGGGTTTTAATTTCTATGGGCAAAAAATACATAGTCCTTGTCGGTGATGGAATGGCGGACAGACCATTAAAGGAGCTTGGCAGTAGAACCTGCTTACAGGTAGCAAGGACTCCTAATATGGATAAGATTGCCTCTGAAGGAGAATTGGGTGTAGTAAGGACTATTCCAGAAGGCCTTCATCCCGGCTCTGATATTGCCAACTTGAGCATCCTCGGTTATGACCCTGCAAGGTATTACTCAGGAAGAGGACCCCTTGAGGCTGCAAGCATAGGTGTAAAGCTTAATGAGGGCGATGTTGCCTACAGGTGTAATCTTGTTACGCTTAAATTCAATAAGGATAAGACCTCTGCCCTGATGGATGACTATAGTGCAGGGCATATAACAACTAAAGAGGCAAGAGGGTTGATTGACACAATAAAGGATAAATTAGGTAGTAAGGAGATAACCTTTTATTCAGGTGTGAGTTACAGACATCTGATGGTCTGGGAAAATGGGAGTTTAAATGTTGAGTGTGTCCCCCCACACGATATCCTCGGGAAGGAGATTACAAACTATCTGCCTGTAGGAGAAGGGGATAGTGTCTTGCGTGATTTGATGAGGTCTTCCGTGGATATTCTTGAAGTTCATCCAATAAACAAAAGAAGGCTAAGTAATGGGAAAAGACCTGCAAACAGCATATGGTTATGGGGACAGGGAAGAAGGCCACAGATGCCGACCCATCAGGAAAAATATGGGTTAAGGGGTGCCCTTGTCAGTGCAGTTGACCTTATGAAAGGTATCGGGATATATGCAGGATTTAAGGTACGGAAGGTTCCGGGGGTTACAGGTTGGCTTGATACGAACTATAAGGGGAAGGCTGAGTATGCCTTAAAGGCACTCAAAACCCTTGACCTTGCCTATATCCATGTTGAGGCTCCTGATGAAGCAGGGCATTCAGGTAATTATAAAGACAAGATAAGGGCGATAGAGGATTTTGATAAACTTGTAGTAGGAACTGTGCTGAGGGGGATAGGGTCTTTTGATGAATACAGGATACTCCTTCTGCCTGACCACGCAACACCTATAGAGGTGAGAACTCATACAGATGAGCCTGTGCCATTTGCAATATATGATAGCTGCATTAAAAGAAAGAATAAGGGAGTTACCTTTGATGAGTCCATAAAAACAAGAAGTGATGTCCGTGTTTTTGAAGAAGGTTATAAGCTCATGGATTATTTTATCAGGGGAAGAATTTAATAAGACGCAAGGCAGGTTAATCCAGTGATTTGTAAGAATCGGGCGGGTGACCCTCACGCAAAATAAAACCGCATCATTCAGCTTTAATTTAAAGGCATTAGAGCCTATTATCCTTCCTTCTTATAAGGGTTCCACCTTTAGAGGAGGCTTTGGATATGCCTTCAAGCGCGTGGTCTGTGCAATAAAAGACAAAGAATGCACAGACTGCCTGCTCAAAGAAAGATGTGTCTATTCCTATGTCTTTGAAACCCCTCCACCATCAGACACGAAGATAATGCGGAAATATAAGGTAGCCCCTCACCCTTTTATTATTGAACCGCCACCTGAAAGACGAAGAGGCTATAAACCAGATGAAGAGATAAATTTCAGACTTATCCTGATAGGGAAGGCCATAGATTATCTCCCATATTTTATTTACACCTTTGATGAGCTCGGAAGGATTGGAATTGGAAAGGGCAGGAATCCAGACCATCTATGACTCAGAGACAAAGACCTTAAAACCTTTTGAGACTTTAGCCTTGAATCTTGACCTTACAAGTTTAAATTTTGAATCTTATGACTATGGAACCCTGACACTTCATTTTCTCACCCCCACAAGAATCCACTATAACGGCCGCCTTACTTTTGACCTTGAATTCCATATCCTTATCAGAAACCTCTTAAGAAGACTGTCTCTTCTTTCTTACTTCCACTGTGGTGGCGACCCTTCTGCATGGGATTTCAAGGGGACTATCAAAAAGGCAGAGGAGATAAAGGTAATTAAAAAGGGCTTAAGATGGTATGACTGGGAAAGATATTCCGCAAGGCAGGATACGAGAATGAAGATGGGAGGGTTTGTAGGTGAGATTACCTTTGAAGGAAATATATCCCCCTTTATCCCTCTTATCAAGGCTGGAGAGGTCTTGCATGTGGGTAAAGGGACGAGTTTTGGACTGGGAAAGTATGAAGTGAGAAAAACAAATGGATAAATGTCATATCTTTGAATAAATCAACATGAAACTGTTTAAGAAATTATTTTCTTAAACCGGTAATCAGTAGATTACATGGCTTCTGGCGGCATAGCTTTAAATCTTTATGGGATTAAACGCGTAACAGTGGATATAGATATAGTTTTAAAACTTGATGAAGAAGTTGAAATGCCTTTTAATTTTGATGGGGTGTACAAAAATGGAAGGATGAAAAATAGATTTTCTAACAAAGCAGAAGAAGGCCTGTAAGCCAGAAACTCCAATGGCTTGGGGCTCAGATGGAGTTTTTTCATAAGGCAATGCCTGAGAAGGCAAAGAGGATAAGAGAGAGGTTAAAAAAAGAGAGTTGTAAATCTTGAATCTTGAATTTTGAATTTTGAATCTTGAATCTTGAATCTTGAATTTTGAATTTTGAATTTTAAGGAGGAGGAATATGCCTAAAAGCTTCGAGGAACTTTCGGTTTGGCAGAAAGCAAGAGAACTTGTGAATTACATTTATTCACTTACTCGAAAAGATGCGTTCAGCAGAGATTTCAGCCTCATTGACCAGAAAAGAAGGACATCTGCCTCTGTGATGAACAATATAGCAGAAGGATTTGAAAGGGGCTCAAATGCAGAATTTATCCAGTTCTTGTATATTTCTAAAGGCTCTGCCGGAGAGACAAGGACACAGCTTTACATTGCGCTCGATCAGGAGTATATTTCAAGAGATGAATTTAAAAAGGCTTTGATTTATGCAGGGATGTTTCAGGTCAGTTAAGCGGCCTGATAGATTATTTGAAAGGGTCAAGACTCAAAGGAGAGAAGTTCAATATTAAGCGTAAAAGCTGGAGGGAAGAGTAGAAGAATTTACGAAACAATTCAATATTCAAAACTCAAAATTCAAAAAAGAATAATGCTGTTCTGAATTTTAATTTTATTTTTGAATGTTGAATATTGAATTTTAAATTTTGAATGTTGAATTTTATGTAAGAAGATGAGAGCAGGATGAGCGGTTTTGATGAGAAAGAGTATCAAACGCTGATATTGGCGGTGCTGTCGCATGTCGTTAGTCTTGATTTATCGGGGATGTGGGGAGATGTTGATAGTCAAGAGATTTGACCCCTTATGTGCAAATAAAATTGACCCCTCTAATTAACCCTCTTTAGCTTATCCTTTACCCTGTAGCTACTGCCATTAATATAGAATATCAAGGCATGATGCACA
>Ga0209479_1002327_pt1 | contig 13683 bp, 17 predicted proteins | sample DewCreD2012metaG_2_FD_184112 | JGI IMG/M metagenome (GOLD analysis project Ga0209479, IMG submission 184112) | Hot spring sediment bacterial and archeal communities from British Columbia, Canada, to study Microbial Dark Matter (Phase II) - Dewar... ...
GACGGCATTTGGCGGAGATTGAGGCACCGGCGATGTATGTCATGGCAGCCGATGGGGCGCATCCCGACGGCAACTCCATGGTCGGGCGAATCGCTTTCGCTGATTGGTGTGTGGCGGATTGTGCTGATCCAAGTTTCCAGACTAACGAGGCACTTCATGTTCGGGCGACTCGCCATTTGATGGGCTCGGATGTTATCTATGTGGACGGACACGCCAAGTTCTCCCAATGGCGCTCTTTCGTCGCTTGGTGGCGCAATAGTGCCCCCGACTATTTTTCTCGTGCCCGTCGCACGGGGATTTGGACGACACTGGGCGGTTGGTTAGACCAACCATGAACCCACAAAAGAAACGGGGACGCTACTTTTGCGTGGCGTCCCCTGTGATTTTGCCAACAGGTGGGTGATGACAGATGCAAGCAGGTGTCCGTCAAAGGTGGGTTGCGGCGGTCGCCATTTTCGTGCTTATCATCGCTTTGATGATGTTGGTTCGGTATTATCGCCAACAGATAGCACCACCGCCTTTGCCATCCCACGATGTCGGACCACCCCAGTTTTTGCCGCAAGGGCAGCAACCATCCCTAACTCGCTGATCACTGGCGACGGTCCGCTAAGTAGGCAAGGCGTTGTTGACGGTGTTGAAGGTGTTGGCAAGTTTGAACCCCAAGATTCTTAGGGCGGTGATGGTCACCAACGAAATCAGGGCAACCAGCAAGGCATACTCCACTAAAGTTTGCCCTTCTTCTTCCATCAGTATCCGACGCCAGACGGTCATGGCAATCCCCCTCCTGAAAGGGCAGGGTTCAGTCGGCAAAAATAGTTTGCCCTCGCTTTGACCGTTCGGAAAGGGTTTCCTCTTCACAACTCCAAAAGGCGCACTTGCATCGTTTCCGTGTCCAAAAGGGCGGCAGTCACTTTGCCCGTTAGCCAACCGCAAATTTCGCCGGGGTTGACAATCAAGCAGCCATTGTCCAACCGCCGAAGGTCAACGGCGTGGGTGTGTCCGTAGACGACGACTTCAAATTTGCCGCTCAAGGCGAGGGCGTCCACCAAATCGCCTTCGTGGACGATGACGAAGCGTTTGCCGTCCAGTTTCAAAAAGGCAGGTTGCACTTTCACTTCCGCCCCGAAAGTTTTGAGGCGCGCCTGCAAGCCCAAGCGTTCGCCGTCGTTGTTGCCGAAGACGCCGAGCAAGGGGCAACGCAATTTTTGCAACTCGTTGGCGACGAAGGGGGCGACAAAGTCGCCCGCATGAAGGGCGTAAGCAACGCCCAAGTCATTGAAGGCTTCTACGGCTTTGCGCAAATTGGTCAAATGGTCATGGCTGTCGGAGAAGATGCCCACCTTCACGATGTTTCCCCCCTTTGCTGAGCCATCGCCAGAGGCTGTAAAGGAGCGTCGCGGCGAAAAAGAGAAGGAGCGCCCGTTCGCCGACCATGTGCACTTTCGCTGCCAATGACCAGTCCATCGCCCGCAAGGCGACCAGTTGGACGCGGTGTTGAGAGGCGCCGGGAATGTCCCAAACGACTTCGCCGATGACTTGCCCTTTCTTGACGGGTGGGCGGGTGACCCATTGCTGAACCCAACACTTCACTTGGCTAACGCTTGGGCGGGGGACGATAACCCGTAAAGTTGCCGCAGCGGCGCCTCGCAGCCATTCAGGGTTACCGCCAGGCACCCGAAAGAGGGTGAGCGGTTCGCCCGCTTGGGCTAAGGTCAATCGGACAAAGTTCTGGAAGCCGTAATCCAGCAGGGTGGCGCAATCGGCAAAGTGGTCTTGGCTGCCCAAGACGATGGCGAGCAACTGCCAACCGTCCCGCGTGGCGCTGGCGACGAGGCATTTTCGGGCAGGGACGGTGTAACCTGTCTTGACACCATCGCAACCAGGGTAAAGCCAGAGGAGTTTGTTGCGGTTTTGGTAGCGGCGCAGGGCAGATTTGTTGGTCGGAAGGATGACGATTTCTTTCTGGCGAACCCAATGACGAAATTCAGGGAAGCGCAAGGCGTAGCGGGTGAGGGTGAGCAAATCGCGGGCGGTCGTGAAGTGGTCGGGATGATGTAAGCCGTGTGGGTTGACGAAGTGGGTGTGCATCATGCCCAACTCTTTCGCTTTTGCGTTCATCCATCCGACAAACTTTTCCACAGAGCCTGCCAGATGGATGGCAGCGGCGACGCAAGCATCGTTGGCAGAGCGCACCAAAATCGCCGCCAGTAAATCCCGCATCTTCACCCGTTCGCCTTCCTTCAGCGCCATAGAGGATTCGCCGGTGAAAGCAGCCGCTTTTGGGACGACGACCCAATCGTCCGAGTCGGCGCGTTCAAGGATGAGCACGGCGGTCATAATCTTGGTGACGCTGGCGGGATAGCACGGCAAATCGGGTTGATGTGCCCACAAGATTTCGCCCGTCTCGGCATCCGCCAACAACGCCGATTTGGCGGTGAGGGGAAAGGGAGTTGATGAAGGCTCAACGGTTAGCCCTTGAGCCACTGACAGAGCGACCGAGAGGAGAATCAAAAACCCCTTCAAGGCATGGCACCAACCAGTAAGGCTCTCTCGCTTACCCTTTGCGTATCCCCGACGCACCATACCTACTTGCCTCCATCAAGGACGGGAAGTTTTTGGTTTGGGCACCTTGCAAGTTTAACCGTTCGCTCTTTGGGGAGCAACATCGGGAGCGTCACTTGACCCTTTAACCTTGTCCAAAAAGTTGGGTGAGAAAGCCCAAGGGATGGCTCGTAAGGCAAAGGAGGCTCATAGGCATGGACAAGATTCGCTTTGGTGTCGTCGGTTGTGGTGGGCGGGGGATGAGCGTTGCCCACTTGATGACGCAGTTGCCCTCGGTGCATCTCGTCGCCGTCTGCGATGCGGATGAAAGGCGCGCCCGACAGGCAGGCGAGCAATTGAAAGTCCCTGCCTTTACTCGCTTGGAAGAAATGTTGGAGCAGGCGGATTTGGATGCCCTCTACATCGCCACCAATGTGGAGCAGCATTTTGCCATCGCCCGCCGCGCCATTTTGGACGGAAAGCATATCTTGCTGGAAAAGATGATGACGACTTCGGCAGCGGAGGCATGGGAGTTAGTGCGACTGGCGGAGGTGCAAGGGGTTTGTGGGGCGATTTCTTATCAACTGCGCTTCTACCCTTCTTTCCAGAAGTGGTGGGAGCTAGCCCAAGAGTTGCAACCGCTGGTCATCGTTTCCAGCCGTCATCCTGGCATTATGCCCCCCAACTATTTGCGTCCCGAACCCTTCGCAGGCATCACGGATTTCCTGACCCACGACCTTGACTTAGTCCTCTGGGTGGCAGGGCGGGAACCTGAGACAGTTTTTGCGACCGAAACCCGCAATGCCATCCCTTCCACTAATGCCATTGACACCCTCTGCGTGACCTTGCATTTTGGTGGGGAGACGACGGGGCTCATTTATGGCAGCATGGCGGGTTGGGGCTTGCCCAGCACTCATCTGGTCATCGGGCGCAAGGGCAATGTGCGGGTCAACGGTAACACTGTAGGGGTCAACCGACTCGTCCGCAAAGAAGGTGGCGACTATGAGAGGGTAGTTGAAACGGTAACTACGGAGGTTGTTCAGGGCGACACGACCGACCGATTGCTGGAGCATTTTTGTGCGTGGGCGCAAGGGCAAAGAGAGGCTTTCCCCTTGGCGACGCTGGAAGACGGTTTTCGGGTGATGTTGGTGCACGAAGCCATTTGGGAGAGTTGCCAAACGGGTCACCCCGCCTCCGTGGAAGCGGTGCGCCAGCGCCTCCACGAAAGGCTCTCACCACGATAACCGTCAGGGCTCAATGCCCTTCGCCACCGCCTTCTTCCTCTTCCAACTGCTGCATCAGGCGGCGGAAGCGTTCCATTTCATCCTCGTCCATGCTCAAGTCCATCAGCGAGTCAATGACATTGCCTGTGATGAAAATGGGCGCTCCTGTCCGCAGGGCTAAGGCTAAGGCATCGCTGGGACGGGAGTCAATGGCGTAAGACTTGCCCATCTGCTCTAAGTAAATGGTGGCGTAGTAGGTGCTGTCCACCAAATCATGGATGACGACCCGCACGACTTGAACGCCCAACTCCTCCAAGATGTTGCGCATCAAGTCATGGGTGAGGGGGCGAGGAGGTTTTTCCCCTTGCAACTCCAAGGCGATGGCGATGGCTTCCGCCCGCCCGATCCAAATGGGCAAGACGCGGTTACTGTTAGGCTCCCGCAAGATAACGACATGTTGGTCAAAAGGGTCTTGGGCGACCGTTTCCACTTTGACTTCCAGCATTTAAATCACCCTCACTTTGCGATGACTGTCGTCATCGCATTATGGCAAGGTTGTCGCCACTTCGCTATTGTGGCGGTGGGCGCAGGTGGGGCGGTAGGGGGCGGAAGGTGTCATCATCCCGCTGCATCGTTTGGAGCACTTCCTTCAATCGCTGCCATCGCCGCCATGCAATCCAGAGCAAAAGGGGCACTGAGGCGTAAAGCGCCCACCAAAACACAGGTTGAACAGGCTTTAAGATGGGCACCCAAAGCAATCCCAGAGCGGCAAAGATGCACGCCGTCTCTGCCCATTCCGCTTTACTCACTTTTGCTCGCCCCCTTCTTGCGACAGCCTTTATGATGCCATGCGGCAGAGAGGGACGGAAAAGGTCAAACCGATCGGCTGGTTAGGCATCGCCCCCGACCGAAAGGGGTGCGGGATTGTCTTGTTGGATGGCGGAGGAAAGGAAGTTTTGGCTCAAACGGTCTCTTGGCGGGCGTTGGCGACGACTTTGCGTTCTTTGCCTTTCGCCCCTGCCGTCGTGGTGGTCGGCGAAAGTTGGCGACATCGGTGGGTGCAAGTCGTCCTCCGCAGCCTTTTTCCTGAGGCGCTCCTCGTTTTAGTCCGACGACCTTTATCGCCCTATCCCGACCTTTCCCAAGAAGCCCTTGCCCTCCTTCGCCATTACTTGAGCCGTGAAAATCTCTAAGGCATCCTGCCCAACGGATGTCCCTTGCCTTCTTGGAGGGTCGGTGTTAAATTGTTGCGTCGCCAAAACTTCTCCCGACGGAGGTGACGGGATGGGTTCTACGAAGAAATGGTGGCGAAAGAAAGCGAAAAAGCATTGGCGCAAGAAGCGCCGCCGAATGCATCGCCATCGCAAGAAGGAGCGTTAAAGGTTTTGGCTACTCGCTGAAGCCAGGAAAGATGCCCGACCTTCGGGGGCGTCGCCAAGTCCGCCGCAGTAAGGCTAATCCCCCCAAGCCGCTGACCATCATCACCATCCCGACCGCCGCCAAGACTTCACCTTTGGGGCGGGCGACGAAAAACCCGAAAAGTAACGCCCCTGCCCCGCCGACGAGCATGCTCAACCCTTCCATCAACCGAAACCAAAGGGAAGGCAAAGGGGGCGGTTCGGGGGTCAGCGGTTCGCCACACGCCCAGCATTCTAAGGCGTCCGAAAAATTTTCCCGACCGCAATGGGCGCAATAGACGATTTGAGGCAAGGAGGATGCTTTCTCCTCAGCGGACTCATCAGGCGACGCCCCGGTGGAAGGGCGATGGGAAGCGGCGTGGGCTAATTTCGCCAGTTCTCCGTCATCAAACCACAAAGCCCCGCAATCAGGGCAACGCACCACCTGCACATTGGGCGCCTCCGTCAGGTAAGCAGGCTGCATAAGGGCTCCGCACTGAGGGCAAGGCACCTCGGAGACGAGCAAAGGGAGAGGCGATTGGTCAGCAAAGGCGTCTTCTAACACCGATGCCGCTGAAGGGTCTTGCCACAAGCGCCGATACATGGAAGCCACCACTAACACCCCGCCACACTGGAGACATCCTTCGGCAGCCACTGACCCCGCCGCCCAACGCCGAAGGGGAAGCCCGCATTTGGGGCAGAGGCGCTGCCCATTCATCGTCCTCACCCCGCCAAAACATAGCACGCCTTAAAGGCTCTTTGCCTCGTGCAAAACTTACTCCCGTCAAAAAGCAGGCTTTCGGAGGCGGTGTGCTGTGAAGCGGTGGCAATTAGAACTGCTAACTTGCCTTTGGGATCGTTCACCCTTAGCGGCAGAAGGGGAAAAGTTGCGTTGCCCTGTCTGTCAGCGCACTTTCCCTTGTTTTGATGGTATCCCCAGTTTTGTCGTCGCCGAGTTAGCCCAACTGCAGGGGGAAGAGGAGTGGCAATGGAAGCAGCGGGAGATGCAAGCCCGCAACGAGCAAGCCGCCTTTTATGACCGTTTGCTGGGCTTACTCTTGCTGACGCCTTTTGAAGCCCGTTTGACCTTAAAAGCCCTCTTGGGCGATCGGCAGCGTTTTAGGATGCTGGCGGAAATTGGCTGTGGGACGGGACGCATGCTTCAACGCTTCGCTCCCTATGCCGATTTGCTCGTCGGCGTGGATTTGTCATTGGAGTCGCTCAAGCGTTGCGCCGAACGGATGTGTCGGTTAGGGCTTTCTGAGCGCACCTTCCTCGTCCACGCCGACGCTGCCTTCCTTCCTTTCCCTGATGCTTGCTTTGATGCCATCGCCAGTTGTCAGATGATTGAGCATGTGCCCAGCGAGCGAATGCGTCACAAAGTCATCGCTGAAATCGCCCGCATCCTTAAACCGCACGGTCGCTATGCCATTTCGGGCTACCAATATTCCTCGCTGACACGGGGCTTTAAAAAGGAAGGCGTCCACAAAGGAGGCATCTACTTTTTCCGCTTCACCCGCGACGAATTTTTGCGGTTGGTCGGCTCCCACCTTCCCGTTGAGCGATGCCGTTCCCTCTTTGGTTATGCTTGGCTCGTTAGCGGCACTAAGCCCCTTGACAAAATTGAGCCTTGACGCTATCGTAAAAGTGCCTTTTGTCAACGGTCACACTTTCTGCGAGGAGGTGACGGACATGGCGTTGAAGGTGGAGAGGATCGCTCTTTGGAGCGGAGAAGTGGAAGACAAACTGGGGGCTCTGGCAAAAGTCTTGGAGCCATTGGCAGCCGCAGGGGCTAACTTGGAGGTCGTCTTTGCTCAACGCAACCCCGCTAAGGTCGGTGTCGGAACCGTCTGGCTCTATCCTGTTCGGGGACGCAAAGCCCTTGATGCCGCTCGTTCCGCTGGCTTAAGCGAAACACCCACCCCTGCTGTTTTGCGGGTGGAAGGACCTGACAAGCCCGGTCTGGGGCATGCCCTCACCCATGCCCTTGCTGAGGCAGGCATCAACCTCGCCTTCGCCCACGCCGCTGTGTTGCGGGGGCGGTTTGTGGCGTTCTTCGGCTTTGACAGCGACAGTGATGCCAACAAAGCCCGTCGCATCCTCAGCGCCTTTAAAGTTCCCCGCCGTCGGCGAACCCGCACCGCTAAAAAGTGAGGCTTTGAAGTTGTCCCTAAGGGAGGGCGCTTTGAGCGCCCTCCCTTTCAACCTCCTCATCCGAAAAAGGGTTTTGCCTGTCCTGTCGCCGCCGCTTGATATGCTGCTTCCGTTAAGGCGACGACTTTCAACGCCTCTTCTGGTGGACTTTCGTTTTCCGCCCGACCTAAGACGACCTCCACGAAATGGCGATCGGGTGTGGACGATGCTGGCATCTGCGACGGTTCAATCACTTGCCGCCCTTTCCCTGCCACTTCCCACACGACTTGCCCTTCTGCCAACCAGATTGCTCCTTCTGTCCCGACGAAGGTGTAGCGCTCAGCGAAGTGGGTGAAATTGCCCATCGCCACCAAAACCCCGATGCTTTCGCCTTCAAATTGGACGCCGACGACGGCGTTGATGTCCACCGGTGCCCCACAACGGTTCACCACCGCTGTCACCATCGTTGGCTTGGAAGGCATCGTCCAGAGCACGAAGTCCACCATGTGGCTGCCTGAGTCCATCAGCATCCCGCCGCCGCTCAGTTCGGGCACTTGCCGCCAGGTGCCATCGGTCAGTTGCTGCCAATCTTGGGCGATGGTCGCCTCCACGAAAGTGATCTCGCCCAACGCCCCTTTGCGCACTTGTTCTCGGAGAAACCGAAACGCTGACATAAATCGCCGCTGGTAACTGACGACGACGGATTTGCCTGCCTCTTTAGCAGCGGTGATGACTTTGCGGGCTTGCTCGCTCGTGATGACCATCGGCTTCTCGCAGAGAACCGCCAAGCCTCGTTTAAGGGCGGCAAGGATTTGCTCAAAGTGATGGGCGTGGGGCGAAAGGATGAGGACGCCATCCATCTCCACCCGCTCTAACATCGCTTGCCAATCGGCGAAGACTGTCTCGCCCTCCCGAACAGCCAAGCCGACCTCCTGCGCCCGCTTTTTGGCGGCGTCCAAGTTAGGGTCGGCAAATGCCACGACTTTCGCTTCAGGCACTTCCTTCAGGTTTTGCAGGTGAAACCCTGCGATGCCACCCCCACCGATGAATCCTAAGCGCACCTCTTTGGGCAACTTTCCTCGCCTCCTTGCTTTTGCAGACCTTGTGCCTGCCCGAAGGTTTTTGGGCGTCCATATTTTGAGCGCTCCCGACAAATGTCGCTCCCTTGAGGCAATCTTGACAGCGATGGGAAAGGAGGCAAACCGCATGAGCGAATGGCAACCCGCTGACTTGTCACAAGTGCGGACGATCTCTATCACCGACCGACCGAGCAAGGTGGAAACCGATTTACTGGCACGCCCGTTGCGCAAAGGCGCTTCCTTTGCCGAGTTTTGGCAATCGCTGCCGTCCATCCTTGCCGCCAAAGAATTGCGGGAGTTAGTGGAGGGGGTGGTCGCTGCCCGCCGCAACGGTCGTCCTGTCCTTGTCCTCTTCGGTGCTCATGTCATCAAAGTCGGGCTTTCGCCCATCGTCATCCAACTCGTTCAGGAAGGTGTTTTGACGGCGTTGGCTGTCAACGGGGCAACGGCTTACCACGATGTGGAGTTAGCCCTCTTCGGGCACACCAGCGAAGATGTCACGACGGGGATGCAACATGGCGTCTTCGGGATGGCGAAAGAACCTTGCGATTTCATCAATGCCGCTGCCTCGCATGCCGCAAGACAAGGCATTGGCTTGGGGCAAGCCATCGGCGAAGCCTTGCTGCAAAGTGGCGGTTCGTTCGTCCAGCATAGTGTCTTGGCGCAATGTGCTGCCATGAAAGTGCCCGTCACCGTCCATGTCGCTTTCGGCACCGATGTCAACCACATGCACCCGTCCTTTGACCCTGCTGCGTGGGGCGTGGCGACGCACCATGACTTTCGCTTGCTTTGCCGACTTGTGCGGGAGTTGACAGATGGCGTCGTGATGCTTTGGGGGTCCGCTGTCGTGTTGCCGACGGTGTTGGAGAAAGCCCTGACGGTTGCCCGCAACCTTTGGGGCGAACCCCAACGCTTCATCGGTGCCACCTTTGACTTCATCCGTCACTACCGCGCTTGGCGCAACCCGCCCGAAAAAGCGGACGCCTTAGGCGGCAAGGGTTACTACCTGACAGGACACCATGAGTTGCTCATCCCCCTCTTCGCCCAAGCCGTCTTGGAGCAGTGGGGAGGACGGCAGCGAGGGGCGACTGGCGATTAGCGACTGGTCAAACGGCAGCAAATAGCGACTGGCGAATAGCGAATGGTGGAGGCGAACGGCTGTTCGCCCTCAACAACTAACCGCTATTCGCCAATCGCCGGTCGCTTGCACTTCGCCTTTGGCAGCGGCGCCCCGCACTTGGGGCACTTTTCGGGCGCAGGAGGCAACTTCGTCCCGTCGTAAGGGCAAAAGCGCCAGTTCTGTGACACTGGACGCTTGCACTGCGGGCATTGCAAACGAATGAAGTTACGGCACTTGGGACAACGAATTTCGCCAACCCTGACCTCGGAAGGGAACACCACCAGTAGTTTCTCCATCGCCTCGCCACTTAGCACGGGCGCTCCCGGCAACATCATACCTCCCATCGCGCCGATCCCTGCAAAGGGTGGCATGGCAGGGATGGTTGGTGGCACTGGAGGGCGTGGGGCGGGTGAAATCAGGTAAGTGCCGTCCTTGCGCTCCCATTTCAGCCCTGCCACCTCGCACAGAAAAGAGAGCGCCCTCTCAAAGGGCACATCCACCAACCGCAGTGTCAACCGCTGCTCAGTGGGTGTGCCGGGCATCAGCACGAAATTCTCGCCGACTGCCCGAAAGAGTTGGTCAAAGGCTTCGGCGACGGGGGCTTCCTTCACCTCAATCGTCACCCGCTTCTCACCTTGCGCCGCCACCATCGCCCCGATCAGGCACAGCGTCATGAACGGCAGCCAGCACCGGCGCATCATCGCTCACCTCCGTTTGTGGCTTTTTCGCTTGCCGAATTTCGTGCCATTCCGCCACGACATGGCTCGGTTCGCTTTTATTCACCGACACCGTCCGAACCACCTGCCCTTGCGCGTCGGTCACTTGAACGAAGATGCGGTAAGGCTCATCGGCAACTTGATGGGCATCCACGCCCTGCCCCATTGCTCCCGCACTGTCAAGGGCGAATTCGTCCGTCGGCAAGTCGGCAGCGAAACAGGGATGCAGCGACGGAAGACAAAGCGGGCGCTTGTGTCCGACGCCCAACGCCATCGCCGCCGCCCCGCTCAATGCCAACGGGTTGTCAAAGCGCCAGTGAGAAAACGAAGGAGACGACGAGCGGTCAAAGTTGTTGGCACCTGCGAAAGTGACGGGACGAACCCGCAAAGGCGTTGACCGTTGCGATGGTGAAGGCACGACACAAAGGCTCAACCCTAACCCTTGCACGCCCATCCCCTTGCCCACCTGACCCCCTGCCTTTTCCCGCCCCTCGTCCCTCGTCCCCCGTCCCGCAACAGCGGCATTTTGTGGCGGCACGAAGGGCATAGCGATGCCCCGAACACCCCAACCCAAAAAGAACGCCACACATGCCGTCACGAACAACGAAACGGCAGCGGGCAATCGCCTTCGGTGTGTTCGCAACCGATGCCACAGTCGGTTTGGCACGGGCGGGATGCCATCGCTTTGGGCGATCGCCCGCAGCACTGCCACGAGCCGTTGCCACCGTTGCGCTTCCGCTCGGCAAAGTTCGCAAACCTCCATGTGCTGCACCAAACTCAGCCACTGGCTTTCGTCCAATTCGCCCTCCACCCACGCCAACAGTTGTCGTCGCACTTGTCGGCAAGTCATCGCTTTCGCCTCCCATGCGCTTATGGCAATGCACCCATCTTCGCCAGCAGGATGGCTAATTGCTTTAGCGCCGAAGCGACCCGCATTCGGGCGGTGCTTTCCTTGATGCCCAGCAACTCGGCGATTTCGGGATAGGACAGTTCGTCCCAAAAGCGCAGCACCAGCGGAAGGCGCAAATGTTCGGGAAGTTGCTGCACCGCTTGTTGCACCCTGCGCCGCCAATCTTGTTCGCACGCCAACGCTTCAATGTCCCGCAGCGAAAGTCCCTCGCCTTCCTCGCTTTCTGTTTCCAGCGGTTCAACAGGCAAGTTCGCCTGCTTGCGCCGCCATTGGCGGGCTTGATTGAGGACGATGCGAAAAAGCCAAGTCCCAAAGGATGCCTGCTCCCGAAAGCGGGGCAACGCCTGCCACGCCTGAGCGAAGGCTTCCACGACCACATCTTCCGCATCAGCGCTGCCGACCAAACTTTCGGCGAGCCGATACGCCTTTGCCCAATAGCGGCGCACCAATGCCTCAAAAGCCACTTCGTCGCCACCTTTCGCCCGCCGCACCAGTTCCCGTTCGTCCATCGCCTCGGCGCCTCCACCCGTTTAGATGCGACCTGCCAGCAAAACCGCAATGGCGCTTTGACGGCACAATTAGCGACGGTGAGCGAGCAATGCTGCAAATCACCGACCTGACCGTCCGCGCTGACGGCTTCACTTTGCACGCTGTCACCTTGACCGTCCCGCAAGGGGCTTGCGGGGTTGTCCTCGGTCCGTCGGGGGCGGGCAAATCTACGCTGTTGGAAGCCATCGCAGGGCTAAGGCAACCTGACAACGGGCGCATTTGGCTGGATGGGCAAGAGATTACCGACCTGCCGCCCGAACGGCGCAACATCGCCCTCGTCCCTCAAGACTACGCCCTCTTTCCGCATTTGACGGCGAAGGGCAACATCCTGCTGGCGCCCCGTTTGCTGCGATTGCCGCTCCCCGAGGTAGCGGAACGCTTCGTCTTCCTTTGCGACTTGCTCAACTTGCATCCCTTGCTTGACCGTCGCCCTCACCAACTTTCGGGTGGCGAACGGCAACGGGTGGCGTTGGCGCGGGCGTTGATGTTGCGACCGAAACTCCTTTTGCTGGACGAACCTTTTGCCGCCCTTGACCCGCAAATGCGTCCGACCGTTCGGCGGACTTTACGGCGCATCTTTCAACAACTTGGCACGACCGTCCTCATCGTCACCCACGATGTCTGGGATGCCGCTGCCCTCGGCGATGTCGTCTTCGTCTTGGAAAACGGGCGCATCGTCCAAAAGGGCACTTGGCGCGATATCGTGGCGTTTCCCAAAAGCGCCTTCGTGGCGGAATTCATCGGCATCAATCGCCTCGTGGGCGTCGTGGAGCGAAAGGGGCAACGATGTTTTTTGCGCATCGGCGAGCAGCGCTTGCCCGTCTCGGCAGATTTGCCCGATGGCGCCGCCGTTTGTTGGCAATTTTTCCCGTCACAAGTGCGTTTCGCCGATGCACCCGATGCCCTTCGGGGCGTCGTGGATGAAGTGATGGAGTTAGGCGACCGAACTTTGCTTGTCGTGGAATTAGCCGAAGGTGTCTTGGTGCGATTGGAAGCGCCGTCGCTTTCGCCTTACAGTGTCGGCGATGTCGTCTCCTTCGCCATCACTGCTCCGCTCACTCCAACGGAAACCGCTCCCACGCTCCCCGCAAGACCCGACGCAACAGCAGGAACGCCGTGACGCCAAGCGCCATGCTGACAAGCGTTGACCAACTTTTCGCCCGCCATCCCGTCACCGCCGTCGCCACACTTCCGACGAACGCCGCCGCTAAAACCCAGACAGCGCCGATGATTTGCGTTGCCTGCCTTGCGTTTGCCCCACCCGCCACCAATCTCAGCCCCATCAACCCCGAAATCAACGCCACCATCATCGCCGCGACAAAAAATTCCGCCAGCATCTGAGGCATCTCTCACTGCCCTCGCAACACCCATTGCCATCCTTCGCCAAAGGGCGAATTGCGCCAATAAAGGCGAAGGGTGACAGCAACAGGTTTGTCGGTTTTCGGCAACGGCACGGCGATTTTGTCCAACACGACATCCGTGAACGGTTCAACTCGGCGAGGGATGGGAACTTCAACGGTTTCACCTCCTTCAACGCTGATGCGAAGGACAATGCCTCGTTCCTTGACTTGACAATAGTTTGGTGGCAGCCAAGCCGCTTCCCCCGTGTTGCCCAACTCAACCCGCAAAAAGAGGCGGTCAGTTCTGGGCAGATGGACAGTGGGCAGTTGGGCAGAAAGGATGGCGGGAGCGATTTCCTGCCAGTTCTGACCGTCAATGGAAACCCAGACGGCATTGATTTCGCCGTTGAGGAACTTCGGTGGTTTGCCCGGCGACCAATGGGTGTTGCCGACGGCAACCTCGGGACAATCGTCCGAAGTTTTGCCCGTCCCATCGGTGACCAAAACGACTCGCTTGCCTTCTCGCACCAACTTCGCAACTTCGTCACCATGCCTAAGCCAAAGCGCCATCGGACCACGAGCGTTTTCGTCACGGTCAATGCGGATGGGGATCAGGGACTGGGGACTTGGGACTGGCTTTAGCGATAATCGTGTCAAGATGGCGCTCCAGCGCCT
>Ga0209479_1002346_pt1 | contig 13570 bp, 10 predicted proteins | sample DewCreD2012metaG_2_FD_184112 | JGI IMG/M metagenome (GOLD analysis project Ga0209479, IMG submission 184112) | Hot spring sediment bacterial and archeal communities from British Columbia, Canada, to study Microbial Dark Matter (Phase II) - Dewar... ...
CCCAACCCGCCCCGACCGGTGCCCAACCCGCCCCGACCGGTGCCCAACCCGCCCCGACCGGTGCCCAACCCGCCCCGATACATCTGCCCGTTCACATTGCTATACGAGGGAAGCGGCAAGGGTATGGCGCAAGGGTACATCCTGGATCACGTGCCATGCATTATTAGATGCAACATTATGTCAATCACCTCGCCCGTGAGCCATGACTTCTTCCACCATCCGTGCCCGAACTTCTTTGATGGCCGCCAGCAAGCGACGCCGGCCACCAACCTCGGCAATCTCTTGCGCTTCGGCGAGTATCACCCGCGCTTCGGCGGGAGGTAGCAGTGGTGCCAGCCAGATCCGAATCTGGGCTGCCAGATGACGCGCCCCTAACGTATCGGCCTGCGCCAGCGCCGACGAAAGGTAGTGTACAGCGCACGTTGTTTCACCGCGCCGCAAGGCGACCAGACCCACATTCGCCGTGATACCAGCCACTCGTTCGGGAATATTCAACTGCGTCGCTAAAGCCAACCCTTGTTGGAACCGGGCAGATGCCGTTTCCAGATCATTCTGGGCCAGCGCCACCTCACCGGCAGTCGAAAGCAGGTATGGTTGCAACGACAGCATACCCCGCTCTTCGGCGAGAGCCATGGCCTCGCTGATGATCGTGGCTGCTGCATCGACTTCCCCACGGAGCAGGCGATGATACGCCTGATTATTACGTGCCAGGATACGCCAGGTAATCCCCTCGTCGCCGGCCTGATCTGCAATTTCCTGCGCACGCTTGTAACGGGCAATGGCGGTATCGAGATCGCCTTGCTGAGCCGCAATATTGCCGAGTTCAAACGTCACCTGTGCCAGTGCCGCCCGCTGAACAGTCGACTCATCACCCAGTATCTGCGCGGCAGCCACGAGCCGTTCGGTGGCTGCGGCAAGGTCGGCACCTTCAAGCGAGAGGGCTGTTCCCCATAGAAAGAGTGCCGTGGCCTGATCGTGCGGGTGTGCAGTTGGTTCAATCTGACTGACCAGCGCAATCACTTCAGCGTAGCGTCCCTGCGGGATCAAGGCCCGTGCCAGCGCCAGACGGGCCGCGAGTGCTTCCTGCGGGTTCTGCGCCGCCGCAATCGCATCACGAAAAGCATCAACTGCGGCTGCCGGTGCACCGGCCTGTAAACGTGCCTCGCCAAGCCTGACCAGTGTCGCCGAACGCTGGCTCGCGGGCAGACCTGCCAGGGCCTGGGCATAAAACTCTGCCGCCTCTGGCCACGCTGCCAGGGTCACCGAGCGTTCCGCAGCGCGAAGCGCATACGTCGCCGCCCGTTCAACCAAACCAGACCTGGCAAAATGAAAAGCAATCTGCCCGGCCACATCATCAATCCGATCACGGTAGAGCGCCTCGATAGCTTCACCCACGCGCCGGTGTAGCATGCGTCGGCGTAGATCACCAACATCACGCCCCACCACCTCCATCGTCAGGCTGTGGTCGAAGCGAAACCAGGTAGCCGAGAGCGGTACGACCAGGCGAGCTGCCAGCAATTCATCGAGGGCATCCAATGCCGCTTCTTCTGATAGAGCTGCGGCCTTTGCCACCACGTTAAAATCAAAATCCCGCCCCACCACCACCGCTGCATCCAGCACCCGCCGTGCCGGTTCGGAAAGCCGGTTCAGGCGCGTTTCAATCAGATGGTACACCGTCTGCGGTACCACCGGCTGCGATGATAACGCTCTAAGATCAACCATACCGTCGGCTGTGAGCCAGCCACTCGTGCGCGCATAGCGTACCAGCTCGGCGATCATGTAGGGATTACCTTCAGTACTTTGTTCCAACCAATCGGCCAGTGGATGGGCAAAAGGCCCACTCAAATGACGGGCAATCGCCAGTACTGCCGTTGTAGGGAGACGATCAATCGCCAGGCGGAAGAAGCGATCTTCCCGCACCAGCGCACGGATCAGACCGGCCAGTGCACTCCGCGGCTCGGGCGGACGACTGGTTGCCAGTACAACCAGATCGACATCGGCACTGCGTCGTAACAGGTAGCCAAGCAGCCCCAGTGTACTCGTATCGGCCCATTGCAGATCATCCAGCAACAGGCTTACGCGGGTCTGACGGGCCAGTTCCATCAACAGGCGGGTTACCGCTTCCCAGAGCCGTGCTTCATTGGGTGGATCAGCAGGTGGCGGGGCCAGATCGGGCAACAAACGACCTAATTCGTTCCACCAGATCGGCATAAGCTGCACCTGAGTGCGAAGCTGCGGCCACTCAGGGTGGGCAATCAGGGCGTGTAGCGCTGCGTTGATGGAGAAGTAGGGAAGGGTCTGCTCTAGCTCACGAGCAGCACCGGTAATGACCAGGCCACCGCGCTGCGTCAGAAACTCTTCTGCGAGGCGTGTCTTGCCAATACCGGGCACCCCTTCGATCAAGACCAACCGACCGGGTTTGACTTCGCCGTACAACGTCGCCAATTCAGCCTCGCGCCCGCTGAAAGGCAGGGGGCCGTTGGAGAACGCCGGGCGAACAGGGGCTGGTGACAGGGTAGGTGTTACAATCGTATCGGTAATAATTGCATCGTAGAGCGCCTGCGTTTCGCGCATCGGTGGGACACCCAGCTCTTGATCAAGCAGATCGCGCAAACGCTCAAACCGACGAATCGCCCCTACCCGATCACCACTGAGATACGCCAGACGCATTGCATCGCGCTGTACATCTTCCTGCAACGGATCAATGGTCAGGGCATGATCGAGCGCGGCAAGTGCTGCTGTCATCGCACCACGCTGTTCGTGGAGACGCGCAAGGCGTAGCCAGCCACGCCCAAGCAGCAGGCGTGTTCGCTCACGTTCAGCTTCAAGCCAGGTCTGAAACGGCTCGCAGTCGGGAAGGTCAAAACCGGCCAGCAACTCAACCTGGTCAACCGGCAGCGCAGCCGTCAATGCAGCCACATCGACCTGTGGATCGGTGATGAGCGCCTGTATCTGGCGCAGATCGACCGTGGCTACCAGTGATAGCCACTCTTCATCTGCCACCAACGCATCCCCAACCGTCTTACGGATAGCGTAGAGGGTAGAGCGAAGAAGCTGCTGCGCCGCACTCCGCTCGTGATCAGGCCAGAAGAGAGATAGCACCTGCTCGCGTTGCACCGGTTGGGAATGAGCTGCCAGGTAGTAGAGCAAAGCCCGGCTCCGTCGCCGCGGCAATGTAACCGCGTGATCGGCAACCACAATGCGCGGTGGCCCTAAGAGCTGAACAACTATCATGTATCCTCGTGGTTGGTTACAGCGTGATCTGCTTGAGCGGCTTGCAGTAACTGCCGCACCTCGTCATCACTGGTCTGTCGAAAGTCATTGTACCAGTAACTCAGCGCATAAAACGGTTCAACAACCAGTACTGCCACAACATCATCGGCAACCGACCGCAGTATCTGCACCGATTCTTTACTGGCGACCGGCACCGCAACCGCGATCCAGCGTGGGTGTTGCAAGCGGACACAATCCACTGCGGCGTGCATGGTCGCACCGGTTGCCAGACCATCATCCACAATGATAACCGTCTTATCCCGCAACTCAGGTGGCGGACGTTGTCCGCGATAACTCCGGGCACGCCGCTCAATTTCAACCTGCTCAAGGGCAGCCACCTCTTCAATCACATACGCCGGAATCCGTAACTCGGCGATAATCTCGTGATTCAGCACCCGCACCCCACCTTCAGCAATGGCCCCCATCGCCAGTTCGACCTGACCAGGCACACCCAGCTTGCGTACCAGCAAGACATCGAGCGGTGCCGACAGTGCCCTGGCGACCTCGTATGCCACCGGCACACCACCTCGTGGTAAGGCCAACACCTGGAGCGCAGGACGTTCGGCATAATGGCTCATACTCCAGGCCAGTGCCCGTCCGGCTGCACGGCGATCCGTGAAGCGAAGGAAACTCGCTGGTACCGGCATAGGAGCCTCCTCAAGGGAACGGACGATCTCACTGCGCGATGAATACCAGCTATTACTACGGCAGGCAGGCATCAATCCAGTACCTGCCTATCAACGCAGATCATCACGTTACACGAATCATAGCACACCAATTGTTCACCAACAATAGTGAAAGATTGACGAGCGGGGCTGCTCTCCGTATAATCTCGGCAGCAACAGTTACGAGATCACGAAAGGGCGAGTATGAAGTTAATCATCTTCGTAACCGAGGATGCACATGCGGATGCCGGCGTTGATGCTCTCGTTGCCGCCGGTTTTCGGGTGACACGGCTGGCGACAACGGGTGGCTTCCTGCGCCGTGGCAATACAACGTTGCTGGTTGGGGTTGAAGACAATCAGGTTGATCGGGCACACGAGATCATTCAGCGCGCCGCGCCAGGAACGCTGGCAATCACGATGGATCTTGAGCGATACGAACGGTTATAGGATATCGTGCGCATCCTGTACATTGCTTCCGGCATCCCGACACCAGGTACGGTAGGCGGCAGTATCCATACCCTGGAGGTGGCGCGTGGACTGGCCCATCTCGGCCATGATGTCCACGTGGTTGCAGCCAGTCGCGAACTACCGCTGCATCATCTTCGCCTGAGACCACTGTTCAGGCTTACAGCCCGGCCATACGCCGGGTTTACGCTTTATCATCAAGATATCCCCAAGGCATTGAGCCTGCTCGGTGCTGCGGCTGTGATCAGGCTGGCACGTCAGCTTCGTCCCGATCTGATCATGGAGCGCTACTACAACTTTGCCGGCGCCGGGATGATTGCCGCGCACCGTTTGCAGATTCCAACTATTCTCGAAGTAAATGCTCTGATCGTCGATCCGCCGACAGTCCTCAAGCGCCGCCTTGATGACGCCTTCGGTAGTCCTTTCCGGCACTGGGCGGAACAGCAATGTCACTGGGCAGATCGGATCGTCACGCCACTGCACACCACCGTACCACCCGCCATCCCTCGTGACAAGATCGTCGAATTACCGTGGGGTGCCAACGTTGAGGCATTCAAACCGCCAGCCGCACCGGTGCCCGGCCCACCCAATATCATCTTTATGGGAACCTTTCGTCCCTGGCACGGCGTAAGTGATTTCGTGCGTGCAGCTCGTCTGTTGATCGAGCGCGGGCACAACTATCGCTTTACCCTGATCGGCGATGGCCCTGAACGAGCTACGGCAGAGGCTCTCGCCGCAGAATATGCTGATCGCTTCACATTTACCGGCGCCGTCGCCTACGAACGCCTACCCCAACTCCTGGCTCAGGCCCACCTCGGTGTGGCCCCATTCAACACCGCCCCCCATCCGGCACTGCGTACCGCCGGATTTTTCTGGTCACCACTCAAAATCTACGAGTACATGGCCGCCGGGCTGCCGGTTGTCACCGCTGCCATTCATCCACTCACCGACGTGATCCGGGAAGGTCAGGAAGGTGCCTTGTTTCGGGAAGGCGACATCGTCGATCTGGCCGCAGCAATCGAGCGCGTACTGAGCGATCCACAGGCAGCATTTGCCATGGGCCGTCGTGCCCGCGAGCGCGTGGTTGCCGAATTCTCGTGGCAACGGCATTGTGCTGAACTGGAGCGGATTGCACTGACCCTTGTACAGCATCGGCACAGATAGCCGTTCACGCTTCCGACTCAGCAATCTCCTGGAACTGGAAATCAATAGAACAGGCCAGCAGCGTGCCCGGCACGAGCATGCGATACCTTCTATCAGACCTCTCCAACATGTTTCAATCTTCGCTTCAGCATGTCTTCAGAATCTTTTTTTAAGATGTTGATACAACCCTTATGGGTGTAGATATGAATCAAACCACTGTACTAACGAACAGGAATACCATATGCACTACTCACTCAGACAACCGACGAGTGTAAATGATACAGCCTCTATAACTGAAGACCAGGGGCGAGGTTCGCCGGGTCTACGATTCGTTTCTGAATGCGCCACGAATTCACTCTTTTTCCCCTTAGCTGCGGTTGGATGCGAAGCAGTTACGGTATCACCCGGTGTCTATTTTTCTTCCGCCCTACCCTATATTCTGATCACAGCCGGCCTGTTACAGACCTGCTACTTGAGCATCTACGCCAACAACTCGTCATGGCATCGCCTAACAGGGAACCTGATTGGCCCAATCCTCTACAGTATCGGTGGTTATATTTACGAAGGCCCTCATTTCTGGTTTCATCTCTTACATTTTGCGTATTGGGGTTTTGCCCTCACGATTGCTATACTCCAATTTCTACGCGCCCAAATTGCTCTGACAGCCATCAATCCTATCGTGATCATTAGTGAAAATATCATTCGCACCAGCATCATCCTCTTCTTGTTTTACACTTTTCAAGAAGATCAACCGTTCAATCAGCACCTATCCATTCAGCAATTTTTCAACAACCCTGATCATCAAATAATCACATTTCTCATCCTGTTGCTCGGCACCATTGCCGGGCTGACCCATGCGTACAGTGAATGGCACTTACGTCTGCTCACTAAAACAATCAGACAATTCAACAGGTTCGCTGAATGGTTGCTCGGTCGTAAACTACTACATCTCTCGCTAACAAATCCAGATCAATTAACCCTACAACGTCGTGAACGCAGTATATTGTTCATGGATATTCGCGGTTTTACGACATGGAGTGAACACAGAACGCCCGAAGAAGTTGTGCAATTACTCAATTCGTATTATCAGATTATTGAACAGGTATTTTCTGGCTATCAAGTTATCAAGTACAAACTATCAGCCGATGAGGCAATGGCCATTTTCCCCGACCCGACGACAGCCATTCAGGCTGCCATTATGATTCGGTCACATATTCAACCGTTGCTCGACCACGAGCAGTTGGGTGTTGGAATCGGTATCCATCACGGCCCCGTCGTTGAAGGACTGTTAGGTAGCCGTGGGGTCAGGTTTTATGATGTGATCGGAGATACGGTTAATACTGCGAAACGCCTGGAAAGCGTCGCTCGCAAAGGTGAAATCCTGGTCTCTAGCCGTGCATATCAAGCCATTAACGAAGGATGTTATCGAATTACGCCAGATATTATTACCGTCAAAGGAAAGAAAAACCCCTTACAGGTCTATGTATTCTCCGAAACCACCCATCTCACCAATGCCGAACCATCAGCCTGCCAGGCAGAGCCTGAACATGAATGATATTCGCTAGAACCTGTTATGGACTTTTGAGTTCTGATCGTATAACATTGAGGTATGACACGAACAACCATCCGAGTGATAGTTCTGGCGCGATGTGGACGTTTGTTGCGCCCTTCCTGACGCTGATGGATGAATCAGGGCTGCACGGAACTATCCGTTGCGCAGATTGAAGGCGGGGGTGTGTGAATATGCTAGATGTGGCAGCAATTCAGTCGTAAAGAAAGGAATTGCATACAATGAAGGCTTTTCGAACTGAGACCGTTCTTCACCAAAACGGCGTTCTTATCGTAAGGGGGGTGCCTTTCTACGCTGGAGAAAAAGTAGAAGTAATTATTCTTAGCCCGCCTATCCAACGAGCAGGCGTCGAGCGATATCCCCTGCGTGGCAAGCCGATTCGCTATATCGACCCATTTGATAGTGTTGCACACAATGACTGGGATGCATTGCAGTGATTGTACTTGATACTCACATCTGGATTTGGTGGGTGCATGACCCGTCGCAACTCACACAGGCGCAAATTGAAGCGATTACGAATAACGAAACGGAACTGATTGGTATCAGTGCCATTTCATGCTGGGAAGTTGCTAAACTTGTGGAATACAAACGTCTGGAATTGCCCTTGCCTTTAGAAGAGTGGTTTGAACAGGCATTGAGCTATCCTGGGATGCAGCTTCTTGCACTAACGCCAGAGATTGCTATCGAGTCAACGCGCTTACCAACCCCATTCCATCGCGATCCAGCAGACCAGATCATTGTTGCAACCGCAAGAATTTACGGATGTCCACTGGTAACATCTGATGAGAAGATATTGCAGTATCCGCACGTGGTAACAATTGGATGAATACGTAAACGCCGCGCAACCAGCGTTCATCTGACGCCGCTTCGCTGCACTGCGCGGCACCAGTAAAGCGCAGGCCGCTGACCCGCGGCGCTAACGAGTCATAGGTTTAGATATAGAAGCCATAAAGTTTGTGAATAACTTAAAACATACACTTCGGAGCATTGACACTTCAGGCGACAATCCAGCCGTTTACGTTACGCCCAACCACGATCTTTTAGTAAAACTAAGGCGTTACATCTTCGAGAATGTGGAGAGGCAGAGTATTTCCGTTGATGAAGGCGACTGGCGGAATTCTTCATTCTTTGGGGATATTTTGGATAATGAGCGATTTGAGAGGCGAATTCGCTATTGCGTTATCAGGCTTCGGGAAGTCAGTGTTTCGGAAACCGAGTTCTTCGCGTATATCTCGCAAGCCTTGAGTATTGCCCTTGAACGCTTCCAGAAATACCGTCAGGGCAAGAAACCACAACAGCGGTCAACTACAACTTTGCAGCGTTTGTTTGTTGAAGAAATAGCCAGGTGCTTTGAGATTTGGTACTACCCTTTAGATTGATCAAACCCCTCTGCCCTTGTGTCAGCACATCGACACTCAATGGTTTTCGCAACTTTGATCAGCAACCCATCCGAAAAATCTGAGCCAGGTAAAGGCAATACCTTCACCTGGCATCCAAATAGACGATCTGGATAAGCTTCTGGTCAAGACCCGCGGCTCAGCTTCTCCTTAACGCAAGTCACTTGCTTACAGAACATCGCCACACTTCAGAAACATTGTGAATAGCAATACATTCAACAAAACTTGCACAACACCGAAAGCTGATCAATAATCGCTCAACAATCTGTATCAGCTATAATAATATCATCGTGGACATTCCAAGACGCAGCGGTTGGCTATCAAACCACCGATGGACGCTTGTCATGATGCTCGCAAATCTCGCTGAACTGGCCTGCTACCTTCCCGGCCTGATCCGGCGACGGCTACAAAATATCGGGGCTGATGGCCGCCTTGAAGCGGCAAAAGAGACGTTTCCGGCAGCCATCCTGTTTGCCGACCTCTCAGGATTCACCGCGCTGACCGAACATCTGACCCACACCAATCCGGCTGGTACCGAGGAGCTGACGCAGATTCTCGATCTCTATTTTGGTCATCTGGTGCGGATCGTGACCGTCCACGGTGGTGATGTGATCAAGTTTTCCGGTGATGGATTGATCGCGCTCTGGTACGGTGATGAACCATTACCCGTATTGACTCGCCGGGCAATCCAATGCGGTCTGGCAATTCAGATGATGATGTCGCCTGCGGTCTGGAGCACGGAAGTCATCGACGAGGCAGCACGACGACTACGCGCCCGTGTCGGAATCGGGGCCGGCGATGTCACCCTGATGCATCTTGGCGGCATCTACGACCGCTGGGAACTCCTGATCGTTGGTGATGCAGTACGCGCAGCCGGTGCAGCCGAAGCTGCCGCACCACCGGGAGAAGTTGCCCTTACCGCCAATGCCTGGGAGCTGGCGCAGCCATGGTGCGAGGCCGAGCCTCTATCTGACAGCCACTGGCGCTTGACCGCCCTACTCGACGATGTGCCGCTGCGCGCATTCACCACACCGGTTATCGATCAGGAGCAAATCGAATTATTACGCTCGTATGTTCCGAAAGCGATCTTGAGCCGTATCGATGCCGGTCAAAGCGCATGGCTGGCCGAACAACGTTATGTCACCGTACTCTTTGCCCATCTCGGTGATCTGAATGCCACCACCCCATTACCGGCAGCGCAAGCGGCAGTACGCGCCCTGCAGACCTGCCTCTACCGCTATGAAGGCAGTATCAATCGTCTGGGCATCGACAACAAGGGGCCAACGTTGTTAGCGGCATTTGGCCTTCCTCCCTTTGCCCACGAAGACGATGCACTACGTGGGGTGTTAGCTGCTCACGATATTGTCAATACGCTCTCGAATCTGGGTTTTTCCTGCACAATCGGCCTGACGAGTGGGCCGGCACTCTGTAGCTCGGTGGGCGGTCTGGAGCGGCGCGAATACACCATGATGGGTTCGGTTGTCAACCGCGCCGCCCGTCTGATGCAGGCAGCCCGCCAACAGCAGATACCGCTCCTCTGCGATGGCGAAACCGCCGCAGCCTGTCGCGAGCGGATCACCTTCAACGCCCTGCCGCCATTACACCTGCGCGGCATTAGCGATCCGGTAACCGTCTTCCAGCCGGTGCTCAACATCACTGATGATACCAACCGCCAGCTTATCAGCAAGGCACGTTACAACCACGCTTTTGTCGGGCGCACCAGTGAGATGGCTTTGCTGCTCGACCGCCTCGACCGCTTGCAACGCGGGCAGAGTGGCGGTGTGATGATCAGCGGCGAAGCCGGTATCGGCAAATCACACCTGGTACAGGAGTTTCTCAATCAGGCCCGTGCCCAGAATACGGTTATCCTCTCTGCAACTGCGCGCGCTATCGACCGTAGCCCTTACCATACTATTCGTAGCGGTTTACTCGAATTACTCAACGATGTACGGCTGGCCGTCCTCAGCGATGACATTTACCATATTAGCCGTCAGTTGTGGCCCACGAACCTGACCACGATAGCTAACCCCACAGCGTCACCTGACCAGGGTTACGCCGGGCGTGTCCACGATGGATTAATTGCGGTCTTGAGCAAAGCCGCCGAGCACGCACCGCTGATGATCGCAATTGAAGACGTACAGTGGCTCGATGAACCAACCTGGAGCTTGCTGATCAATCTGCTCGAACAGCCAGTCCCCATCTTGCTGATCGTGACCGGAAGACCACCACTCAACCAGACCGAGGAGCAGCGTCGCTTCCTGTATCACCCCCTGGTTGACCATATCAAGCTCCAGGGCCTGAGTCCGCCAGAGATCCACGATTTGATCGCCCATGCGCTGGATGTCAGTCAGGTTGATGAAGCAATCTGGCGCATGATTGCCGATCAGACCCAAGGGCATCCATTCTTCAGCCTCGAACTGGCTAAGGCACTACGCGATGCCGGTCTGTTAATGCGCCAGCATCAGATGTGTCGTTTTGTGCCAGGAGCAACGAAAACGGCCCTCCAGATGGTGCGTTTACCGGCAACAGTACAGGGATTGATCACGAGCCGCTTCGATCAGTTAACCCTCGACCAGCAACTGACCCTGAAAGCAGCCAGTATTATCGGCGCCGAATTTGATCCGACGACACTGGCGGCGATTCACCCATCCGGGCTAAGCGAGGCCCAATTGACCGGCCAGCTCTTCGCGCTCCAACAGGCCGGGTTGATTGTTCTGGAACGCTTTGAACCACACCTGCAATACGCCTTCCGCCCGGCAGCGATTGCCGAAGCCATTTACAATCTAATGAGTTTTGCCCAGCGCCGTCAACTACACGCTCGCCTCGCAGCATACCTCGAACAACATACTGGACACGACCCTCTACGTGCCATCACGATTGCTCACCACTGGCAGGCAGCCGGCGAAACGCTGCGCGCTAAACCGTTTCTCGAACAGGCGGGAGAACTGGCACTACATACCGGTGATTATGCCAATGCAATTGATCTGCTGAGCAAGGCTCACCAGATAGGTATCGACGAAGAAGCATCGGTTATTGGGCGCCGGGAACGACTGCTGGCAGAGGCCTACTACGGTCAGGGGCGCCTTGCCGAGAGTTATCGGCTGTTACAGAGTGCACTTCGTCACCTGGGGTACCACCTACCTGTTAGACGGCGCAGGTTGATCTGGTCGTTATTCATCGAGGTCATTCAACAGATTCTCATCCTGCTGGGTATCCCCAAACGAGACCTACCGGCAGGCAAGAATGCAGTAGAGATTGCCCGCGCTGCTCATCTACTGGTACAGATCGATTATTACCAGCACGACCCGCTGACGATGCTCTACAGATTATTGTTTGCAATGAATCTGGCCGAAACCACCCGCTTACCGACAATCCAGGCGCGTTCATACGCCAGTATGGAAATAGCGCTGAATCGCTTACCAATGCTGGCCCGATTGTACCGCCGTAAAGCGATGAGACTGGCCAAACGCCTGAACGATCCCTCGACAATGGCCTGGGTAGCCCAGATGCAAGGTCTGGCCGCACTTATCCGTAGTGAATGGCGTCAGGCCCAGGCGGCCCTTCAGTTCGGCATGAGCATTGCTCAGCAAACCGGCGAAACTCGCCGCTGGCTCGAATGTCGTGCTTTGCTGGCAATGGTACAGTTACGACTCGGTGATGTACCTGAAGCATTGGCAGGTGCCGGCGAGATTGCCATGCGCAGCGAACGTAGCCGCGATCATCAGGTGCAGGTATGGGGTCGTTTAAGCGCTGCCGAGTTCTATCTGGCGAACGGTGATGTTGCCGCAGCGGTGAGCGAATGGCAGGCCGCGAGTAATTTGTTTACCGATGCGAACCGAATCAGCCGTGCCGATCAGATCTGGCATACCGTTCTGGCCGCTCGTATCGCGCTGATGAGCGGTGAAACCCGGCAGGCCCACGAGCTGGCCGTGCAAGCCCTTCAGCAGATAAACGGTGCCCCTCCCCCGGCCCTGTATCTGATCCGTAGTTATCGGGCTTTGCTCACTATGCCGCTTTCACCGAAGCAACGCTGGATGGCGCGCCTGATTCGCTGGCAGGTTGGACTGCTGTTCCCGCTGGCACTACGCGATGATAGCGGCAGATGAGGGTAGGAGTGGGTCTGATATCACATTTAACAGAAGTCAAGACACACTATCTACCGTCACCTTCGTGCTACACCCTCAAGCATTCCACTTCGGTGCGCAAGAAAGAGGTGTTACATCTCCAAACCGGTTGGTAGGGGCGGGTTCAGAACCCGCCCCTACGCCTGACCGGATGCACCGGAGGTACCGCGGTACGCCTGGATCCCGACACGCAAAACATGGAGCGCCTTGACAGATAATGTTCGCTCATCACACATCATACGCGACCTGGTACATCACAGTCTGGCACCGGATACGCTGTGATCCCTGACACTCCGTGGCGATCATCGGCACAACCCGGATGAATGCGGCAATAGTGTCAGATAAGATTTGACCTCAACCCTGCCTCCCCCTCACCCATGATCGCCCATGTAAAAGTGCGGCAGCAAAAGCTGCCGCACTTGCAAGTCACGGGTGATAGGAGCGCTTAGTTCACGGTATACTCACCCTCTACCACGCCATCGTCTTTGCGACCACTGCTACCGGCACCCGGCGCAGCGCCATCACCGTAGGCCGCCTGCGAGACCTTAAACATCGCCTGCTGCAAGTCGTTCGAGAGTTTCTGAATGCGGTTGCGATCCTCTTGCGCAATCGCTTCGCGCAGATCCTTGATCAGCCCCTCGATGCGACCACGCTCGATGCTGTCAACCTTATCACCCAACTCCTTGAGCGACTTCTCGGCCTGATACGCCAGGCTATCGGCCTGGTTCTTCAGCTCAACCAGCTCACGGCGAGCCTTGTCTTCAGCAGCGTGAGCCTGGGCATCGCGGATCATGCGCTCGACCTCTTCTTTCGAGAGGTTCGTGCTGGCCGTAATCGTGATCCGCTGCTCCTTACCGGTCGCTTTGTCGCGTGCGCTCACGTTCAAGATACCGTTCGCGTCAATATCGAAGGTCACCTCAATTTGCGGCACGC
>Ga0209479_1002353_pt1 | contig 13549 bp, 14 predicted proteins | sample DewCreD2012metaG_2_FD_184112 | JGI IMG/M metagenome (GOLD analysis project Ga0209479, IMG submission 184112) | Hot spring sediment bacterial and archeal communities from British Columbia, Canada, to study Microbial Dark Matter (Phase II) - Dewar... ...
GCTTTAAAAAGAATCGACCAACTCAAAGTTCCGCAAAAATCACGAACTTGCAAGTAAACGGCTTTTCATAATCCAGTGTTCATGCAGGTTTCAGAAGAAAAAATATCATTTTCACGCATTATTGAGGTTAAAAACTATGGCTCCGCTGCTGGAGCTTCTCTGGAACACGCGCATTCCCAGATCATTGCCCTTCCCATTGTTCCCACAAGGGTGCGGGAGGAGATCGACGGGGCAAAAAATTACTTTCTCTATAAAGACCGTTGTGTTTTCTGCGATATCATCCGGCAGGAGCTCCGACAGAGAAACCGGGTCATCACAGAGAACAGCGGCTTCGTCTCCATCGCCCCCTTTGCGTCACGGTTCCCTTTTGAGACCTGGATTCTCCCGAAGACTCACCTGCCCAGTTATGAATTGACGGAAGCTCCTTCTTATGGGCAGGCCGCTGAAATCCTCTCCGATACCCTGCGGAAATTGAAACAGGTGCTTGACGATCCTCCCTATAACTACATCATCCACACCTCTTCATTTCCAGAACAGGATCGGGACTATTACCACTGGCATATTGAGATCATCCCCAAGTTGACCAAGGTGGCCGGGTTCGAGTGGGGAACAGGGTTCTATATCAATCCCACCCCGCCGGAGGAGGCCGCAGAGTATTTGAGGGAGGCAAGGTAGCCGGTTATGTCCGCTCATCCCGATGGCTATGGCCTTCTAAAAAAAGCGATCCATCTTTCCTCCTCATCAATGCCCATTGAGAAGAAGCTGACCGGCATGTTCCAGTTGATTGCGGATGAATTTCAATCGGATCGTTCCTTGCATCTCCAACCGGAAGCGATCCCAAAGGAGGGGTTTCTCTTCCGTGTAGCAGAGAGCCGAAAGCCCCTGTGGGTGGATGAAAGAAACCCTTTTCAGGAAGAAGCGCTCCTTCGGGAGGAAAGGGATCTTCTCTGTCCAAGCTTTGCCTGCATCCCTCTCTTTGACGACACCTCGTTTCAGGGAATCTTCTATGTGGGTTTCTCAAGGAGCCGCACCTTCTCGCCCAATGACCTTGAGTTATTGCTCTTGCTCGCAAAAGAGATGGGGGCGGCTATTCGGAACGATCAACTCCACTACTTGGCTGAGGATCATGAGAGAAGGGTCAAACAGCTCTCTACCCTGTGGGAGTTAAATAAAGCGTTGCTCACCACCGTCAACTTTGAGCGGATCGTCCATATGACCCTGACGGCCATCACCCTTGGCAAAGGACTTGGATTTAACCGGGCCATGCTCTTTCTCGTTGACGAGAAAAAGTACGGCCTGAAGGGAACGATGGCCGTGGGCCCCAACAGTGCGGAAGAGGCGGGAAGGATCTGGTCCTCCCTTTCCAACCGGAGAGAGAACGCCGCTGAATTGCTCGCTCATATTGAATCGACCACCGAGAACCGTTCGATTCTGAACTCCATTGTGCGGGAGATTGAGGTGCCATTAGAGCATGAACAGTGCATTCTTTCGAGGACCGTTCTTGAAGGAAGGCCCTTTAATATCCGGTTATCTCCGGAAGGAGGGGAGTGGGTTCAAGCCCGCTGCGAGAGAGGGTGCGCCCTCAGTTCAGAAATGGGATGTTATGTGAGCGAGCACCTGAGCCGCGATCCCAAGATCTATGCTTTTGCAACCATTCCCCTCTGGGGGAAAGGGAAGGTGATCGGCGTCATTCTGGTTGATAACCTCTACAATCAGAATCCCATTACCGAGGAGGATATCCGTTATCTCACCATGTTTTCCAGCCAGGCGGGATTGGCCATTGAAAATGCCAAGCTCTACCGGAATCTGGAGGAGGTCCATCAGGAGCTCAAAGAGGCTCAGACCTTCCTTGTCCATCAAGAGAAGATGGCGGCCCTTGGGGAGCTCTCCACCTCGATTGCCCATGAGATCAGAAACCCTCTGGTCTCTATCGGAGGATTTGCACGTCGCCTGGATCGGACCCTTCCGGCCGATGCTTCAGAAAAGCGATACGCTCAGACGATCGTGAAAGAGGTGGGAAGGCTTGAGAAGATTCTGAGCCATATTCTCACCTATACCCATGAAGAACCCATGGCGCCCAAGGAGCTCGACCTTCGTGAAGTGATGGAGGAGAGCCTCTCCATGATTTCGGAAAGCTTAAGAAACGGAGGGATTCAGCTCATCAAAGAGTTCTCCGAAAAGGTCCCGAGCGTCAAGGGCGACTATTATCAATTGAAGCAGGCCTTCTTCAATCTGATCAACAACGCCTATGAATCGATGGACGGCAAGGGAAGGCTCTCCATTCGCATCCACCCCCTCTTAAAGAATGGCTCCTCCCTCGTTAAGGTCGATGTTGAGGATACAGGAACGGGCATTAACCCTGAAGCGCTTCACCATATCTTCAACCCCTTCTATACGACAAAGGATGACCGGTTGGGCCTGGGCCTGCCCATCATCCATAAGATTGTGGCCGTCCATCAGGGTCAGATCGAAGTGAACAACCATCCCGGGAAGGGCGTCACCTTTTCCCTCACCTTTCCGGCGCAGGAGGAGAAACAGAGATGATGAAGATTCTGGTTGTCGATGATGAAGAAAGCATTCGCCTTCTCTACAAAGAGGAGCTGGAAGAAGATGGATTTGTTGTGGAGGTAGCCAAGGATGGACTTGAGGCTCTGAAACAGGTTCCTCTCTTCAAACCGGATCTTATCACCCTCGATATCAAGATGCCGGGGCTCAATGGGATTGAGACGCTTAAGCGAATTAGAGAGTCGGAGAGACGGATTCCCATCATCATGTGTTCCGCTTACGGAGAGTACAAGCAGGACCTGACGACCTGGGCCTCCGATGCCTATGTGGTCAAGTGCGCCGACCTGACGGAATTAAAAAATACAATCCGGAGACTTCTGAGGCTTCCATGAAAGTTAAAAAAGCGGTTATTCCGGCTGCGGGTTTAGGGACCCGATTTCTTCCCGCGACCAAGGTCGTTCCAAAGGAGCTGTTGCCCATTGTCGATAAGCCTTCCATCCAGTATATTATGGAAGAAGTGGCTTCTGCAGGCATCGAGGGAGTGATCCTCATTACCGGTAGAGAGAAGGGTTCCATCGAAGACCACTTTGACACCTCGATCGAATTGGAAAACCATCTCATCAAAAAAGGAAGAGATGATCTTCTGAAAGTGGTCCGTGAAATCTCCGGGATGGTGACGCTCGTCTCCGTGCGGCAGAAGGAACCTCTTGGGTTGGGACACGCCATCCTCTGTGCGAAAAAGGTCGTGGGGAATGAACCTTTCGCCGTCCTGTTGGGCGATGACCTGATCGATGCAGAAGTTCCCTGCATCCGTCAGATGATGGATGTCTATCAGAATTTGGATGGAGCGCTCGTCGCCATTCAGAAGGTTCCGAGAACGGAGACACACCTCTACGGGATCATTAAGGGGAAAAAGGTGACGGATCGTGTCTACTCCGTCGAAGAGATGGTGGAGAAGCCTGAAAGGGGAAAGGCGCCTTCGAACCTTGCCATCATCGGAAGATATATCCTTCCCCCCCGCATCTTCGATATACTGGAGAGGGTGAAACCTGACCGGAGAGGAGAGATTCAGCTCACGGATGGCCTGAAGGAGCTCAGCAGAGAAGTTCCCATCTATGGATATGAATTCATCGGCGACCGTTACGACGCCGGAGATAAATTTGGATACCTCCAGGCCAACCTCTGCTTTGGGTTGAGGCACCCTGAGATCGGCCCCAAACTGAAACGATATTTAAAGGAGTTATCTCCTGGGCGCCGATAGTTCATTGTCAGGTTTCTCTTTGTTATCAGTTGATTGTAAAATGTAACGAAGTGACATTTTTCGGGGCAGTGGCTCAGCTGGGAGAGCGCCAGAATCGCACTCTGGAGGCCGGCGGTTCGATCCCGCTCTGCTCCACCAGACAATCAGAAGGGGTTAACCATGCCGGTTAACCCCTTTTCTGTCCCGAGAAATTTTTAATCCGGTGAACCACCGGAGGCGTGTTAGGCTCAGGAAAATCTCTTCGAACCACCTGAAGAGCCGCAAGACGAGGTTGATTCGGAACGTCTTACAGAGGAGAAACCGGAGAGAATCTTCTCGGGCTCCCATTCTCCGCAATAGGGACAGGCGAGTGATTCGACCCCTTCATTAAATTTCTGGATCTTCTCAAAAACCTCTCCACACTTCCGGCATTGATATTCATAGATAGGCATGGTTTTCCCCTTAATGTCAAATTTCAAAATCCAAATGCCAATTTAAATCCTAAGTTCAAATGTCGAAAGGTAAAGCCCACACAAGTTGAAATTTTTGAAATTGGAGTTTTGACATTTGTTTGAAATTTGAACTTTGTCATTTGAGCTTGTCCAGTTAATCCTGAACAACTTCATACCCAGCATCAACAATGGCCTTTGCAATTTGCTCTGCCGCCACTCCTTTTATATTATCAAACCGGACCTCTCCTTTTTCAAGGTTCACCTGGACATTCTGAATTCCTTCCAATTGACTGAGCGCCTTTGTCACGGACATCACACAATGCTGACAGCTCATCCCCTTCACTTTCAAAGCGGTCATCGTCTCCTCCCTCGGTTCCACAACAGCTTTTGGCTCTTGCTCTCTCACCTCAACCTTAACTTCTGCCTTTTTATCAACCCCAGCCTCAACCTGAAGATTAACCTTCTCTTTCAAAAGTTTTTCATACCAGATCGTATGTCGTTCCCTGGCATAATCGAGATCGACTTTTCCGGTAAAGATCGATTTTGTTAAGGGCCGGTTGACCTTAAAGACCAATGCGGCTAAATGGGCCATCACACCGAGAAGAAAGAAGATGGTTGCAAAGGTATGGGTGAGGGTCATCGCTGTGATCAATCCTGGCGGCAGATAAACTCCAGGCAGGTTTTTAATCACTTTTACAATTCCCGTGAGAACTAAAATCAATCCGACCCCGCCCAAATAGGCGTAAGCGAGCCGCTGTTCGGCAAGATACTTATCCGATTGGGGCTCTTTACCCAATCCAAACATACTGAAAAGGGTGATGAGCGATGCCTTCACATCTCCTTTTTTCGGTAGAAGTCCCTGATGTCCCAACCATCCATGATAAATCGCATGAAAGACCATGACAGAGACAAAAACGATTCCGGCCAAATAATGGATTTTCAAGTTGATAAAGAAATCGCCTGCCCATCCCAGACCCGGGATCTCGGTCACCATAAACCTTTTATACATTGGGAGTTCCCCAAAACCTGAAAAGATCAGAATGAAGCCGGAAATCGCCAGTATCCAGTGTTCGATCAGTTCAATGGGACTGTGCCGAAGGACAATATTTTTCTCCTCGATGAGCCTTTCTTTCATTCCTTCTTCGCCTCCTTCTTCTCTTCTCTCCTGTGGTAAATCGCAAGGCCGATGGCGGTCAGGCCGCTGATGAGAGGAGCGATGAGAAACCCCTTGGCCCAATCGTTGACCGTACGGAGCGGATTGAGAACCTTGCCCATGAGCAGATTCGATTTTGCCTCTTTCAATCTTGAATCGATCTTTTCAAAGGGAGTTTTGCTCACATAGATCGTGGCGGTTCCGCCGTTCTCTTTTTCTCCGTAGATAAAACCCTTAATCTCTTTGGCCCTCTCATGAGCCATCTTCAGAATTTCATCCCTTCTTCCGAAATAGAGGGGCTTCTTCGCTCCCAGTCTCTTTTCACAGGCCTCCACACAGGCCGGCATTCGCCCCTTTTTGATCCGGTCATGGCAGAGATCGCATTTATACATCACTCCGCCCCCTGCAGGGATGGGCTGAAGCTTGAGATAGGGCCCTACCCCGCTCTGCCTCTGAGGGATATGCCATGGGCAGACTGCTTTGCACTTTGCTCCTCCCATGCAGAGGTCGTGATTGATCACCACGGACCCGTTCGAATATTTGTTGAGGGCGCCGAAGGGGCAGAGATGAGCGCAGGGCGGGTTGTCGCAGTGCATACAGCGTCTGGGAACGAATATCTCTTCTCCCTCCACATCGACCTTCTGCACGGTTGTCCAGTTGTAGGGCGTGAGGGTGTTGATCACATCCTTTTTCTTCGACCAATCGTCATGTGTCTTTTGAGGCCAGAGGTCTTTGATCGGTTCAACAGGATTGGGAAACTTTTTCTCGTTCTCCATCCGGCACGCCCCAACGCATTTGGGAACAGGTTCGTTCCTACATCCATCGCATCTGGTCAGATCGATCAAAGTGGCATAGGTTCCGGCTTTTGCAGAGGCAGTCTCCACCATGCCGGTAGCGCAAGCGGCGCCCATGGCTGTCACCATCGCCCCTTTCTTAAGAAAATTCCTTCGGGTTAATCTTTTATCGTTCTCCATACCTTCTTCTCCAAATGAATATCGCTATGCGCTATGCTCTCTGCGCTTTGCGTATCCTTTCTCATGCCCAGTCAATATACCTTGAGATGGCAGTCTGAAAGTCTTTCAGTGCCTCCCTCTGCTTTAGAACCGGTTCTTTTCGGCTCTCTTCAAGGCACTCTTCCATATAGGTCCGAACAATCGTTGTCCCTACCTTTTTAATAGCCGCAGTAGCCGCAGCCACCTGGGTCAGGATATCCGGACAGGCCGCCTCCTCCTCTACCATTCTTTGAATGCCCCGGATTTGTCCCTCAACTCTCTTTAATCTCAACAAAACTTCCTTCTTGGGTCGATCGGTCTTCATACTATACCCCCCTATGGTATAAATTAATGATAATAGCACACCCATTAATTGTCAAGAGCATGATTGACAAAAAACTTGACATTTTTTTTTAGTATCCATATCATTTAAGAAAATTTAAAGAGAGGAGGTACGTTATTATGAAAAAGATGGCCATTATATTTTTGGGGTTGCTTGTAGCACTTTTAATAACCAACATTAATATGCTCCAATCACAATCCGTTGAACCGATTGTCATTGGAGCCCCCATCCCTCGAGCCTACACTTATGGTGAGAATGGTGAAAGGTCTCTAATTTTAGCCGCCGAAGAGATTAATGCCGCTGGAGGGATTAAGGTTGGTCCCCATAGAAGACCTATTAAGCTTGAGATCGTAGATACTCGAGATCAAGAACCTGGGGTCCCAACCAGTGAAGTTCTTTTATCCTTAGAGAAGTTAATCCTAGATAAAAAAGTAAATATTCTTGTTGGTGGTCCATGTATGTCAGAGGCGTGTTTAGCTGCTTTAGATGTACCACCAAAATATAAGGTCTTGCAAATAATTAGTATTGGTTGCTGGACACCCGGTTGGCACGGAAAAACAGGAAAAGATATTTCACGTTATAAACATTCTTTTAGATTGAGTGGGCATGTGGGATATTGGGTATCCGACCTGGCAGGATTGCTGCGTAATATAAAGGAGAAGTATGGATTCAACAAAATGTATGTTACCGTCGCCGAAGCCGCTGCCACCAAAGCAGCTGCAACTGCCGTAGAGAAGTTAGCCGTCCCGGATGGTTGGACCATTGTTGGGAGAGAAGTTCACCCACTTGCTACCACCGACTACTCCATGATGCTAAGAGACGTAAGGGCATCTGGTGCCCAAGTTCTATTCATCTGGGATCATACTCCAGAGTCTTTAGCCATGATAAAACAATGGAATGATTTGAAAGTGCCAGCCCTACCCGTCGGATTTGTTGGCATGACAGAGGATCCAGCCATGTGGAAAGAAACTGGCGGTAAGGTTGCACATTTAATCGCGTTTGGTGGAGAAGGAGGAACCTTCCCTGGACAGGAAATATCGTCACTCACGAAGCCATACTTTGATAATTTCAAAAAAAGATGGGGCGTAGAACCTCGCGGAACTGGAAATGTTCCAAGTTATACAGCTCTTTACCTATTAAAAGACGCCATTGAACGAGCGGGAACATTAGATGTCGAGTCATTGATTACTGCTATTAAAGAAACCGACCTCACTACTATTGGAGGTAGATTAAGATTTGACAAGACTACCCACCAAGCAATATATGGCCTCAACCCAAAAGAAGCTTTAGTAAGCCAGACGATGCAGTGGCAGGATGGAAGAAGAGTAAGCGTTTGGCCATCTGCCATATCCGTAGGGGAGATTAAACTTCCCCCGTGGGTGAAACCGTTAAAATAATTCATTTATAAATTGGTACAAGGTTCTTCATTTGGATAATCATATCGGACATGGAGGGGGCAGGGAAATGCCTGATTCTAAAGAATTGATATATGGGCAAGTGTATGAATATGAAAAGACGGTCTATGATGAACCCGTTTTTGCAGCAATTGATCGTATATGCGAAAAATATTCGGACAGAATAGCCCTCGTTTACCTTGGCAAGAAATGGACTTTTGCAGAATTGAAGGAACTCATCGACCGATTTGCCAACGCTTTATACACCCTTGGGGTAAGCCACGGAGATCGGGTGATGCTCTACATTCCCAACTCTCCCCAATTTATTGCAGGATTCTTTGGATCGATGAAGATTGGGGCTGCTCCTGTCCCAGTTTCTCCAATCTATACTCCCTACGAGATCGAATACCTTATCAATGATGCCCAGGCGATCTACATTCTTTGTCAGGATACTAATTTTGGTTATGTCAAAGAGGTTTTTCCAAACACTACCCTGCGAGGCATCATCGTAACAAATTATGCAGATTTACTACCCTGGTGGAAACGGGCGGTTGGAACCATCTTTGACAAGATTCCACACGGAGTCGTTGAAAAAGATAGAAATGTCCATTTCTTTAAAGATCTGATTAAAGAATCCTCCCTCCAACTTCCCAAAGTGGAAATAAACCCAAGGGCAGATCTTAGCCGCCTACTTTATACCGGTGGAACCACTGGATTTCCAAAGGGTGTTCCAACCAACCATTCCGCAGTGGTTAGTTTCGTTAGTGAAATCCGCCAGATAAGCGAAGGATTTGTGGGGGATGGGGGGGAGGATCGTTTTATTATGATTAATCCACTTTTTCATGAAATGGCACAGGGTATGATGATGGCCTGGGGGCTGACAAAGGGAAATCCCATCATCTTGATGCCCATCCCTGACGTGGATGCCATTTTGGATACCATCCAGAGGTATAAGGTGACACTGTTTTTGGGAGTCCCCACCCTTTACCGGATGATTCTCGAACATGACCGGGTGGATATGTACGACTGCTCCTCGCTGAGGCTCTGTCTGTGTGGTGCGGATAAACTTCCGCCAGAGGTGAACGAACGCTGGAAAAAAAAGTTTGGCAAATCCATTTTCCAGTGCTATGGAGCAACAGAAGTTGGTTTCACATCCACCTCTCCCTTTGATAAAGAGCCAAATCCCGGATCAATAGGGATTCCATTGCCTTCGAGAGAGGTTCTCATTGCCGATCCGGACACATTAGAACCAGTCCCTATAAATGAAGTAGGGGAAGTTTTAGTCCGCTGTGAATTTACTTTTAAACATTATTGGAATAAACCCGAAGAGACGGCTCGGTCTTTCATAAAGGTAAACGGCCGAATTTTTTACAGGACGGGTGATTTTGCCCGCCGGGGAGAGGACGGGCAACTCTATTTCATTGACCGAAGTGCAGATGTTATTAAATATAAAGGGTATCGCGTCTCAGCATCAGAAATTGAAGCGGTCCTTCAGGATCATCCTGCTGTCATTGCTGCCTGTGTTGTAGGGGTTCCAGATGAAAAGACTGGGGAGCGAATCAAGGGCATAGTCGTCTTAAAAGAAGATGCCAGAGGCGTCAGCTCATTAGACCTGCTAAATTGGTGCCGTGAAAGACTCGCTCCCTATAAGGTTCCGAAATATATCGAATTTAGAGACATGCTCCCAAAATCGAAGGTGGGGAAACTTCTCCGCCGGGAAATTCGGGAAGAGGAGCGTAGAAAAGCTAAAAAGAAAGGTGAAAAATAACCATTACAATCCGAAGTAAGCTTCCTTTACATCAGGGTTTTCTAAGAGTTCAACCCCAGTTCCTTCGGCTACCAACCCTCCATTTTCAAGGATATAAGCATAATCAACAATCGGGAGGACTGGTCTAGCATATTGTTCAGAGAGCATAATCGTGATGCCCGTTTCATCTTTGATACTCTTAATTGCTTTCGCAAGCCTAACCTCAATGGCGGGAGCCAACCCAAGGAGAGGTTCATCGAGCAAAAGGAGTTTGGGTTGAGCCATCAATGCCCTACCGATGGCCAGCATCTGCTGTTCACCACCACTTAAAAAACCTCCCGCCCTTCTTTTCAGTTTCTTAAGCTCCGGGAAAAGGTTTAAAACATACTCCAAAGTTCTTTTAGCTTGGGCTTTGGTAGCCAAGTAACCACCCATCTTCAAATTTTCTAAAGTACTACTTTCAGGAAAGATAAGACGCCTCTCCGGACACAGGATAATTCCTTTTTTAGCCCTTTCATTTGGTTCAACCGTCAGAATATCTTCCCCCTTAAACCTTATTTTCCCTGTAAGGGTAATCCTCTCTCCCCCCTTCATTTTCTCTTTCTTACTTACATCTAAAATGATTCCTGATACGCAATACATGAGAGAGGATTTGCCGGCGCCGTTAGAACCGAAAATACCAACAATTAATCTTTCATCGACCGCCAAGGATATATTATTGACTGCCAATGCATTCTCGTAGAATAACATCAAATTGTTGATCTCAAGGATAGCGTTCACAGTTTTATTTCTTCTCCAAGATAAGCTCGTCTCACCTTTTCATCCCGCATAACTTGCTCAGGTTTTCCTTCGGCTAACTTTTCACCAAAGTTTAAAACAATAATGTTATCAGCGACTGCAAAAAGTTCCCTCAATCTATGTTCAATCATGATTAAAGTGACTCCTTTCATCTTCAGTTTCTCAATTAAGGGAAGGATACTCGCAATCTCGCTCATGCTGAGCCCTGAAAAGACTTCGTCGCAGATGATGACTTCAGGTCTGAGAGCGAGACATCTCGCAAGTTCAAGCCGTTTCAGATAACCTAAAGGAAGTGCAGATGCAAACTTATAGGGAACAAATGCATCCCTTTCAAAACCTACCTCTTCAAGTAAATCAATGGCCACTGTATCTCTGTCGCCTCCTCGACTTCCAGCAAAACGTCGAGCCCTTGGCGACCAGAGTGGGACGATAAGGTTTTTAAAAGATTTCAGACTGAGAAAAGGACGGGCTACCTGAAATGTCCTCGATACTCCAAGATCTGCAATTTTGTAAGGCGGGAGACCTGTAAGTCTAATATTTCGGAAGAACACTTCACCTGATTCTGGTTTTACAAAACCTGTAATGGTGTTGACCAGTGTTGTCTTACCTGAACCATTGGGTCCAATGATTCCCAGCACCTCCCCTTCAGGTACGTCAAAGCTCACGTCATTGAGTGCCTTAACTCCACCAAAAGATTTACTCAGATGTCTAACCTCAATAATTGCCTCTTTTTGGTCTTTCATCGAGAATTATAATCCTACACCTTGACCCAACGTTCTGTCTGATGATATTTTCTTGTAGCCCAATTAAGCAATCCTTCCGGTTTGAATAAGATGAACCCTATAAGGACAAGACAATAGAGTACAACTCTCAGTTGACCAAATCCGCGAAGGAGTTCGGAAAGAGGGGTGAGAATAAGTGCTCCTAAGGCAGGTCCTGCCAATGTTCCAGGTCCTCCCATGATGCAAGCAGCGATCGGCATGATAGAAAAGTCAACGGCAAATAACGATACTCCAACAAACCCCGAAAAGTGAGCTAAAAAAGCTCCAGCAAAACACCCAATTAAACTGGCAATAAATAGGGCATATATTTTTACCCGAGTTATATTAATCCCAGAAGCTAAAACGGCTTGATCATTGTCCTTTATGCCACCCAATACTACTCCGATATCTTCACCACAGAGCCTTCTGAGCGAAAAAATGGCAATCAGAACCATAGTTAAGATAAGATAGATACTGATCCATATATTAGGAAAATCCTTTACAGGGCTCAATCCTTCAGTGCCTGCAAAAAGGTCTCCTGCAACAATGATACTGTGAGTTAAGAATGGAAACATAAATGTAACTACCGCGAAGTAAATGCCACGAAGAGGTAAGCAAGGAAGCCAGAGTAGTGTGCAGATGAAGGCTCCACCCAATGTGGCCACCGGAATAGTTAAAGCGATAGGCAAGCCAAAGTAATAGTTCAAGGACCCAGCAATGTAACTGCCTACGCCAATCATAAAAGCGCCGCCGATGCAGACCAGGCCTACTCGTTCAGCCAAGAAGTCAAATGAAATAGCTAATAGGGCATACACTCCCGCGAGAACTAAGACCCTTTGCCAGTAAAGGCCTGGTAAAATCAAGGGCAAAACGAGTAAACCGATGATCAAACTTGCTCTGGGTGCGATCAAATAGATCGTCTCGCGCCACGATTGGATAGCATAAAGACCATCTGTTCGAGCTTTTATTCCCCGGTCCAATCTCTCTTTACGTCGTTCTTCCATATTCAAGCTTACCAATACCCTAACCCTGGAGCCATTATGAGAAAGACCCTTGTAACATCGTTTTCAGTAATGGAAAAAATTATTGGCGTTTGTATTAGATACGTTCCTCGAGTTCCTTCTGCCGCCCAAAAAGGCCCGAAGGTCTAATAATCAGAATTAATATGATGAGCCCAAAGATAAGCACGTTATTCCACATAGTACCCCCTAACGCCGACATAATCGTTGTTGCGATGCCTAAAGTAAGGGCGGCCAGAATTGTTCCTATCCAGCTACCAAGCCCACCAATGACACATACAGCAATCGCATTTGTAAGGACGCTATAACCTGCCTCACAGTTGATATTACTCAAAGGCATTATAGTGATCGCTGCTAAACCGGCCAGGGTTGAACCTATTCCTAATGAAATATTGGCCATTCGGTCAGAGTTGATCCCAAGCATCAAAGCGGCACGCTCATGTTGTGCCATCGCTCGAAGGGCAAGTCCAATTCTATGGTAATGTGTAAAAACCCACATGATTCCGAGAATAAGCAACCCTACGACTATAATTAGTATGCGTTGGATGTCTATCACCACCCAGGGTGTCTCTACCACACCATCAACAATTGGGGGTAAAACGTAACCTGGACCAATGAAGCCCTTGAAGCTGCCTATTCCACGTAGTCGCAGCCCCTCAAGGATAGCAAGAGCAATTGCAAAAGATACAATAATCTCTGATATCGGCATGCCCCTTACTCGGATCATTACAAGTTGGTAAATCGCCATTCCTACCAAAAAAACAATCATAAGAGTAAGTACTACACTCAACCAATAGGGCAAACCTAAACTGTTAGCGAAACTCCAGGTCATAAAACCCGTTACAACATATAACGCACCGTGGGCAAAATTAGGCAATCTGCTGATACCATAAACAAAAGAAAACCCAACGGCCATGAGAACATACATCATGCCATTGACTATGCCATAGATTAAAATATCCAAAGTTACTATCTCCTAAATAAACCTACAGTAGATTTTGGTGAAGCATACTATCATTTTGGAAATTTAGTGTCAAGTAAAATCTGAGGAGATTTCTGAAAAAGTAAATACTTTATGGAGTAGTCTCATTTTGAGAGTTAGGGAAAGGCTAAATTATGGGATACAGGGGGTTACTTTCTGGATT
>Ga0209479_1002363_pt1 | contig 13479 bp, 13 predicted proteins | sample DewCreD2012metaG_2_FD_184112 | JGI IMG/M metagenome (GOLD analysis project Ga0209479, IMG submission 184112) | Hot spring sediment bacterial and archeal communities from British Columbia, Canada, to study Microbial Dark Matter (Phase II) - Dewar... ...
TTCCATGCGCGTCATTGCCGCACGGCGAGCTGACGCCCGCCGCTCCTGTGCACGTGCGTGCGTCCATCACAGAAGCCGCACCTGTTCGCAAGCCCATTCCCCGATCCGCACGGCGGGCTGACGCCCGCCGCTCCTGTGCACGCGCGTACGTGCATCACAGAAGCCGCACCCGTTCGCAAGCCCGTTCCCCGATCCGCACGAGGGGTGTTAGCCCGCCGCTCCTGTGCGAGTTCGCTTTTAGCTTGACTACCCGCTGGACACCAACCATGTCCGAGAGCCCGGGTATTCGCCGGACGCGGTTCGCGACAGTTGATCCGATTGTGAGGGGCATCGGTGCTGCGTAAGTCAGCCATGTTGAAGTGTGGTTGCTGAAAGGGCTTGGCCAGGATAAACTTACTTCGGATGGCGAGTGGCAGGGGTCGTCTGGCCGTGTTACGCCAGGGACTGCCGCCGGAATTCGCCGATGGGGGTGTGGGGGCGCTGCGACCCAACCGAGAGTGGCTGGCGTTAGCCTGCCGTGGCATTGGAGGGCCGGGACTATGAGTGCCGATACTGCCGAATCCTTCCTCAAGCAGGCGCGGCAGGCCCTGGCCCAGGGGGACCCGCGTCAAGCCAAGACCCTGTACTTGCAGGCGCTGGCGTTGGAGCCCGAATCTCCCGACTGTCATTACGGGTTGGCGACGACGAACTTTCTGCTCGGCGACCTGGAAGGGGCCGCTTATCACTATAAGGAAGTCATTCGCCTCGACCCGACCCGGGCGGCGGCTCACGTGAACCTCGGGGCAGTTTATCACCGTCTGGGACGCCTTCAGGAGGCTGCCCAGGCGATTCTTCGCGGCATTCAGCTCGACCCAAAACGGGCCGAGTCGCACTACAATCTCGGCATCGTCTATCGTAAACTCGGGCAGTATGAAAAAGCCGTCCAGGCCTATTTGGAAGCAACCCACCTCAAACCGGACATGTACGATGCCCATTATAATCTGGCCAACTTGTTGATGGAGTTGCGGCGATACTCGCAAGCGGCGCACCATTACAAGCTGGCCCTGGAAATCAAGCCCGACCTGGAAAAGGCCCGCATTGGCCTGGAGGCAGCGCAGAAGGCACTGGAAGGGGAAACCCGCGTCTTGGCCGGCACCGACACCGCGCACCCCACCGCTGATACTGCCTGGCAGCGCCATCTCGATCCCCAACGCGATGGGCCGGTGCTCATGCGCTTGCATCAAACCTGTATCGAGGCCGAATCCCTCTGCCGCGACTACTGTTTGCACGTCGAGAAAGAATTGCAGCCCTCTCTCGATGAATTGTCCGGACGATTGCTGGCGCCGGCACGCAGCGGCGATGGCTTGGAGAAAGTAGTGGAACAATTCCAGCAACAGGTGGAACGCCTGCGGCAGTATCAGCGGCACTTTCGGGAACTCATGAAACGCCTCCGCGAAGCTAGCGCTGGCCTGTTCTCCACCAGTTGACAGCGGCAGTAGCCAGAAGCCCGCCGTGACCAAGTGGGGAGCGTAAATCGTCCCGTGATCGTGGCCTGGCCCGTATGCCTTGCGGTCGCAGAGGGAAACGTCGCCTAACTGTCCCAAACCAGGTGGGAATGTTCTTCCGCTCCTAACAAATGACGGAATCGTTCCAACATGAGGGCATATTCCGGCTGCGAACAATGGTAGTGGACGCCTTCCAGGATTAACCGGAGCCGATCGTTACGAGGCAGGCGAAAACTCTCGAAGACTTGGACAAACGGCTGCCACTGCTGGGCGTACACAATCAGCACTTTATGCTCGTCGAAATGGACCTCGCGACCACTACGGCGATCCACCACGATTATGCCGCTGTACCCGTCATGCAGCAGCAATTCTTCGAATTCCATCAGGTAGCTGAGCAGCACCGGTCGGTCTATGCCTCGCCGCAGGTAATCGCGACGGATGCGGCGATGACTGCTTTGCAGATATACGTCAGTTTCTTCGCCCAGCAACGCGACCAACTCCAGAAACACTTCCCACAGCGCTTCAGCCGAAACACTGGCAGCTAAACGCGGCAAAGGTGCTGCGGTCCTCTCCAGGCGGTAACCCGATTCTGGAATCACTCCCGATTCCGCTCCCGGACGGATCGCACGGGTGAGACGGAAATCTCCGTAACGATCCCGCAGCAGATGCGCTGGCAGCTGACCATCATGGGCAGGCGGAGCGGCGCGGGCTATCCGTTTCATGGGGCTTCCATCGGGATTGCCGGTAGGAAACTATGCCCAGGTGGGAGGAGCTTCCAGGTGTCTGTATCATTGTATCGCTCCGGCACTGGTTTGGCTGCATGGTCAGTGAGAAGAAAAATGCTGCCACAGCAGCGGCCGTGACGTTAGCCGACGATCCTGCCGAGTATGCCTGTCCCGCTTGTTAGGCACAGAGCATCGGCGGCGCCTGCGGTGTGCCTGGCCCACTGTACTGCTCCAGAGCGTCAGCCCGGCGAACGGTCGGCTATGATATGTGGAGGAGCGCGGCGTGTCGGAAACCTTCAGGGCGATGGTTACCGGCTCGCCCGGCATTACGGCAGATGCACACCCGTCGCTCGCTCACAAGAGCAGCAGTGGCGAGCTCGCGGTGATCCCCCACTACGAAGGGACTCACGCCCCTCGCATGGCTTCGCTGTGACCCGGAGCACCTTTCCGTGAGGAAATTCGCGATGACACTAACCCTGTTCGTTTCGCGAGCGCTGAGGTTGCTGGCAGGCAAGCGAACATGGAGCAGTGGGTGTAAGCCCACCGGGGTTCGGCAACAAGAAGAAAGCGGTGGAGGTAAGCCTCCCATGATTGAAGCGGCAAATGGCTCCGGCCCGGCCACTGCCCGCCGCATCTGGACACCATCGGTGTACACCATCTGGCTTTTCTGGGCCGTGGGCGTAACGCTGGGGTTACTGGCCAGGCTTGGCTCTGCACCGCCGGTTTGCCTCGCGCAATCCGCAAGCGCCAACACGGAGGTCCAGCCCGGCAAAATCCTCAAAGAGGTTTGGGAAGCGCTTTACCTGGAGGGAGTCAAGTCGGGACATTTGCACCATGTGTATCAGGAAGTCCGCATTCGTGGCCGACCCTTCGTTCAGGCGACCAGCACAATGGAACTGCGAGTGCGACGATTTGGTCAGGCCCTCACCTTTGCCGTGCTGCTAGCTGACTACGAAACGCCCCAGGGGCAGGTCGCTAGCTTGACTATTCAGATGCAGATCGGTCGCGATCAGCGGATCGTTCGCCGGGGCACGGTAATTGGCCAGGAACTGGTAATGCAGGTACAGATCGGGCAACAACCGCCCCGCGAGGTGCGTATCCCCTGGACGCCGGAAGCCCTCGGTTTGTATGCAGAAGAGCGTTTCTTCAGCCAGCAAAAATGGCAACCCGGCGACAAACGCAGTTATTGCAAATTTGTGCCCGAACTGGATCGCTTTGTCCGGTTGGAAGCAATCGCGGAGGACTTTGAGACCTCGCCACAGACCCGCGGACAGAAATGGTTACGATTGCGGTTACGCTACGAGAAAATCCCCGGTGTCGAGCTCGCGGATACGTTGCTCTGGTTGGATGAACGAGGGGAACCGGTGCGCCAGGAAATGAACCAGGCAGGGCTTGGCAAAATGTTATGTTTACGCACGAGCAAGGAGGACGCACTGGCCCCCGGTCCAGCTGAAGCCGTGGATATTGCCCTGACCCAGATGATTCGCGTTTCCCGGCCCATTGCACAACCGCTGCAGGCTCGGAAAATCACCTATCGCCTGACCCTGAAGTCGGGCCAGTTTGCCGAGGGTGTCTTCCCGCAGGATGACCGGCAACGGCTGCGACAGCGACAACCGGCTTTACTGGAACTGGAAGTGTCGCGTAGCGGTACGCCGAGCGATACAGACCTAACCGAGGCTGAACTACCTCGGGAGTACTTGCGGAGTAACCCCATCGTCAATTGTGAAGATCGCCTGGTGCAACAGTATGCCCGCCAGGCCATCGCCAACGCTACCGACGCCTGGCAGAAAGCCCTGCGGATCGAGCGCTGGGTACACGAGCACATGCGGGAGAAGACCTACGCCGAGGCATTTGCTTCTGCGGATGAAGTGGCCCGTACGCTGGCGGGCGACTGTACCGAGCATGCCGTGCTGGCCGCAGCTATGTGTCGTGCCGTGGGTGTGCCGTCTCGACTGGCTATGGGGCTGTTCTATGTTCCCCGCTATCAGGCCTTCGTACCGCACATGTGGCTGGAAGTCTGGATTCGCGGCCGGTGGTATGGACTGGATCCAACTCTGGGCCAGGGACACATCTCGGCCGTACATCTCAAGGTTGCCCATCACAGTTGGAATGACGTACAACCGACGCGCCCGCTGCTGGTCTTCCAACCCTTGCTGCCGCATTTGCAGATAGAAGTCTTGTCCGTGGAATAACCCGCGCGAACGTGCACCGACTTCTGAGCCGGTGCCAGATGCAAGGGAATTATTCTTGTTCAGCGTGTCGCTGCTGCCGATTCGTGCGCCAGAAGGACGGCGGCGACGATAGCGCGTTCAGCCCCTTGCAAAGAATCGGCCCAGCGCTGACAGCGTTGGCGATCCTGCCGGGCATTGTGCCAGGCTAACCGTTTTAGGCAATACGCCCGTTCCGCGGGCTGTAACTCCTGCCAGGAGGGAATCTGTTCCGGCAGCAGATACTCCCTGGCCCGCAGGATGACCGTCTCCGCCTGTGCCAGCCGCAACATGCGCCGCATCGGTTCGGGACTGGCCTGTTCGACAAGCTGTTTAGCAACATCCTCTTTTTTGGCTGCGGTGGCCAGACGAACCTGCCACAAACGTACTTCCGGAAGAATCCGCGGTGGAGCCGCTCTTTCCAGACCCTCGCATTCACTCAGCAATTCCGCTAGTATCTGATCGTCGCCACGAGATAAGGCGCTTTCGGCCAGGAGTTGCAACCCGGGCCAGCGTTCGAGCACAGACAAACTTGGCGGCCAGTGTTTTTTCCAGTGTTGCACCGCTTCCGACCACCGGCCTTTCCGTGTCAGCACCTGTAAATGAACCAGGGCACTGGCAGCCGGACTCAGACCGACGTTGGGACCCGCGCCAGCCACCGCGGCAGTCTGCCCCTGCCCAGTTTCAGAAGACTCCAGCATAGCCCGGGCGACGACTTCGGCTAAAGAACCAGGGTTCTTGCTGGCGTGAACGGTCGGCTTTGTTTCTTCGCCTGGCTTCTTGGACGGAGCCGGTTGCTGGTTCACCAGAGCCGTCAGCATGGCCCGTGCGGATTCGATATCTCCCAAAGCGGCAAATTCCTGAGCAGCGACGGCCAGCAAATCTGCTGACGACTGCGCGGAAGCGGCAGGTGGCTTCGCGGGTTCGGTCCGTGATGCAGCCAACGCCTGCTCCAGCATTCGCCGGAAAACCTGCATACCCCGCCGCTGGTTCGGTGTGTCCGCGTTCAGATCCGCTAGACGCGCCACAGTCTTTCGCAGCAATGTTTCCGCGTCTGGCCGCTGCAGCAACGTGTTCAGGGCCGGGCCGATATCGTCAGGTAACAAACCGGCAGCACAGCACTGGGCAACGTATTCGACGAGGATGCCTTCATAAACACGGAGGCTGACCGGATCGTTGGCCTTAGCCAGTTTCCCGAGTTGTTCGCGGGCCGCCGCCGCCATCTGTCGGGCGGTCCTGGACACGCCACGGACACGGTTATTGTCCGGTTCCGCATTCTGCCAGTAGCGCATCAGGGCGAGTTGCACTAGCACGCTTTGCTCCGGAGAGCGCTGGGGATTTTCCAGAAACTGCTGCGCTTCAGCCAGCAAAGAACGCTGCCAGCTTTCCGTCCGATGGGCGGTGAACCAGCGATACCCCGCATACAGTACGAGGAGTGTCAGCAACGCCAGGCCAATGCGTGTGGCCCACTGGCCGAGCGTGAGTGGCTCACGTTCGACCGGTAAGGCCTCGGCCTCCTCGAGAGCCTCCTGGCTCACGTGACTGCGGGCCGTCGCCGTTCCCCATTCCCCTTCCAGTTGCTGTTGGGGGATCACCGCAGCGCTGGGCGCCCGTGCTGCCTGGCGCCAGTCGCGCGGACTCTGCGTATGTGGAGTCGGCACGCGCACAATCCGGCGACATTCGGGGCACGGTGTCTGCTTGCCCGCCAGCGCCGCCTCAACTTCAAACTGGTGATCGCACCAAGAACAGGTCACTTGAATTGGCGCAGCCGGCTTACCCGGCGCTACTGTTTCCGCTCCGCTGACCGTCTCGCCGCTACTCAATCCCAGAGCCTCCAGTGCCAGACTTTCCACATCCGGCTTACGCGGATCACGCACTGGGGCAGTGGCCCGACTGGCCGGCACTACGATCACTTGCTTGCAATAGGGACATCGCCCCCGCTTCCCCGCCAGTTCGTCTTTCACCGTCAAACTGCGATTGCAGTGCGAACAAGTAAAGCGTATCGCCATCGGTGCATTTCCTGGTACTGGGATCGCACAGGCTTGCGCACGCTAGGGAAATTCTTGCCCTTTTCAAGCGCCGCAGCCGCACGCTCGCCACTTTCGTTCTCGGCTGGCCACGCAGCAATATGTACCACTAATCCGCTTTCAAACAAGCGGCAGGGAGACGCTGTCCCGTCGGGCTGTTGCCGATTCCATCGGACCATCGCGCCCCCCAGCCTCAGCCGGCGATCCTTCGGGGGATGCGGTCGTGTCGTTTTGGGTCTGTCGGCGGGCCTGCTCTTCCCTCTCCCAGCGGTCAATCTCTTCCAGCAACGCTTCCACCATCTCCGCTTCCGAAACGGTGCGGATCATCTGGCCCCGGCGGAAAATCATTCCCTTACCCCGACCGGCGGCGATGCCGATGTCCGCTTCGCGAGCCTCGCCAGGACCGTTGACCACACAGCCCAGCACACTGATTTTGACAGGCGTTTTCCGACCGGCCAGACGTCGTTCGAGTTCGGCCACGATCTTTTCCAGGTCAATTTCCAGCCGACCGCACGTGGGACAGGCGATCAATTCAGGCCTGCGGACTCGCCGACCCGTCGCCTGCAGAATATCGAAGGCCGCCTCTACTTCCGGCACCGGGTCGCCCAGCAAGCTGACGCGGATCGTGTCGCCAATTCCGTCCAGCAGCAACGGTGCCAGCCCGCACGCCGATTTCACCACCGCGTAAGGGGGTTTGCCCGCCTCGGTTACCCCGATATGCGTCGGATAATCGCACTGGCGGGCATACAGCCGATATGTCTCCACCACCGTTGGCACATCCGACGACTTCAGCGAAACGATGATGTCGCGGAACCCTTCTGCCTCCGCAATCTCGATATAGCGCAGGGCACTTTCCACCATCGCCGGCGGGCAAGGATAGCCGTACTTGTCCAGCAAATCCTTTTCCAGGCTCCCGGCGTTGACGCCGATCCGCATGGCCACGCCTTTATCCCGGCATTTCCGCACTATCTGGCGGAACCGCTCATACCCGCCGATGTTGCCCGGATTGATGCGAATCTTATCAACCGGGTGCTCCAGCGCTGCCAGGGCCATGCGATAATCGAAATGGATGTCGCAGATCAGCGGGATGTGAATACGCCGCTTGATTTCCCCCAACACCGCCGCATCTTCCGGTTTGGGCACGGTAACCCGCACCAGTTCACACCCAGCTTCTTCGAGGCGATGAATTTGCGCGACGGTGGCTTCCACGTCGTGCGTGTCGGTGGTGGTCATGGACTGCACCCAGATCGGATTGTCACCACCGACCACCTTATCCCCGACCCGCACCTCGCGAGTCTTATGCCGCCGAAACTCTCGCTGATACATCCGCCACCTCGCTGTCATCCCATTGCAATACGCCAAGGCTTAACCTTGGCTGCGCTATCCTACCTGCCCCAACAAACCCCGTCAAGCAAACCACCTTCGTTATTTCAGGAAATCCTTCACCAGCGCATTCCATTTCCGCCGGTGCGGCCCCCGATGTCGCCGCTGTGCGAGTTGTCGTCTCCCGTCATGCCGGTGTGGCCATCGTTGATGGTCGTGCCGTCGCTGCCGGTGTGCGAGTTGCCATCGCCCATCATGTGGGTGTCGCCGGTCAGCCCCGTGCCACCGATGTCGCCGGTGGTTCCAGTTCCGCCCGTGTCGCCGGTTGTTCCGTCGCTGCCGGTGTGGCCGGTGGTGTCACCGGTCGCGCCAGTGCCATCGTCCCCGTGTGGCCGGTGCTGTAAGTTTTGTCATCGTTCGTGTCAGCTCGCATAACGCTTATTGCTCTAGCTCGCCTCTTCACTTCTTTCTCGTAGAGTAAGTTTTTCAACTGGATCAGCAGGCTTCACTCATCGAGGCACAAGGAATTGATACTTAGCTGTTCTCCGGGACTAGACACGGTGAGACCCTCCAGAAGGAATGCAAAAGTGAATCCTTGCTGACCGGGGCATTCTATCAAAGCTTAGTATAAGTTACCCGATAAATGCAGGAACTGGATAAATGCAGGGACTAGTCGAAATATAGCTCAAGGTGGCAAGGCTGGAGAAGGCGGCGAAGATAGTCACTCTAGGCTCTCCTTAGCGGCAATAGTTAGTGGGGCTTCGCCTATACCACGATCTAGTTTGCGAGGAGAATCCTGAGATAGGTCTACTAGTGATGGAGTAGCTTCACCTATACCACGGTCTAGTTTGCGGACTAAGGCAATTGCTACCTCGCCACGGAGGCACTCCAGGATTTCCAAAGCTCGGCGATCACGCAGATTGCAAGTGCCCTCGTATTCTAAGTCTCGTAGCAGCAAAGTGCGCCAGCGGCGTACTTCCGCCTCTTTGTGCTCTTCTCGGGCCCGTTTCATCAGAGGAAAAGCGCGCCAGCCGAGGCGCTAGAGCTGTTCCGCCGCTTGGCGTCGTATCTCAGGCTCGACCGCGGCAAGTTGCTCGATAGAGCGAAAGGCCTGTCGGGTCTCGTCGGGAGTTAGTGGCAGCATCGGCACTAACACTTTCTCCAGTAAGCTAACCGCCCGTTCAGGACAGGAAAGAAAAGTCCGCAAGGCACGAAAAGCGCGACTGCTATCTGTGTCAGCTAAGTCATTCCATGCCTTCTCAAACACCGCGGTCTCGATACGGGATTTAGGCTCGTCGCCCCACTTCCTGAGGTATAAATAATGTGGTAACAGATAAAGTTTTGTGCCACTGACGATTATTAGGTCTCCCGTGGCTGGAACAACCTCGGCGAAAATAGATGCGTGACCCTTCAGGCGCAGTACCTCTTTGTCTTCTGCAAGGTCCCAGATACTAACCGCACCTTCGCAGGTTACAACGACCATGCGCCCATCGGGAGTGAAGGCGATGTGCTGAACTGGGTCGCCACTACGTGCTTTGAAACGCATTCTGTTTGAGGCTGTTTCTATCACGGAGATTGCCGTGTTGCCAACGGATCCCAGGGCAAACATATGCCCACCCTTTGTTATCGCTACCCAGCAGTACATCATGAAGTCGTCCGGAGCTTCGGAGAATAAGGTTGCACCGGTGCGTGCGCTCCATACTGTCGGCTTATTACCCGCACAGGCAGTCGCTATATATCTACCCTCGTCACTGATATCTACGGAACTGAGGATACCTGCGATATCCCTGAGTTGCTGTACGACTTTTTGGTTAGGCCAGTCATAAGCCAGTATATCGCCACTCCCCTGGCGAACGGCTAGCCAGCGCCCATTTCTTGAAAAACCAAGGTGAACAACTCGCGACTTAGATCTCAGAATATCCCCTAAATAACGCTTGTCTATAACGTCCCAGTGCCTGACCCGGCCATCTACAGAGGCGACGGGGAGAGAATGGCCGTCTCCGCTCAAAAGCAAGTTTCACATTTGGATCCCCGAGTTCCCGGATCAGTTCTGAGGAGTCAGTCAGGAGTAACGAACTACCCTTGCTCACGTCGAGTATCGCTGGGAACCCGCAAGTGATGAACCGACCATCGCTGGAAGTAGTTGGAGGCCACCCCCTAAACGGAAGCGAACAAACTTTTGCATATTTGCCTTCTAAATCCGTAACGCTTATAGTCCCGCGAACCTTACCGTGGTGTTGGAGAACTACCTTGTTGAATTGGGCTACGTTTACTCCAGCCAATGCAAGGATGAGCGGCAGTGTTACCTGTGGCACACCGAGCGATCGCCACGAAAGAACAATCGTCGTTATTCCTCCCGCTAGCCTGAGGTCCTTGCTGGCCCCATTAAGTGTAGACGGAGCGTAAACTGATATCCATTCTGCCTACGGGCGCTTACTGGCATTCGTTCCTTATCGAAGTCCGGAATATCAATGACGACAAAGAACGTGCCTTGTGATAGACCAGCGCGGTTGGAATCGTCAGGGTCGTAAGATTGCCAGATCCGGTTGCCGTTACCACGTGACCAGCCGACTTCGTCTTCGCCCCACCATTACCAGCCTTCAGGGACTGCTTCCTTGTCGTACGCTCCGTTCTCTAGTTCCGCGTAGTGTACAAATCTTTGGTTGGCATCAAAACGAAGGTCCGAATCATCCGGGATCGGTCCGTCAAAATCCAGCTCATCACCAGCATAAAAATTCGCGAAGTTCTCACCGCTGTCAAAGCCCAACTGTAACACGAGACCCGTAGCGGGTGCCCCGGTCCTGTTTGATAAATGCAATTCAACCCAGAATTCCTATGTTCCGCCGGTATCGTTCACGTCGAAGACGATGTCCGTCGTGTCAAAGGCCACCAGGCCCCCGGTAAAACTTATGAAGTTGACCTTACCTGATCGCTGTCATTGTTCGGCTTGCCCTGGCCGGCTGCATCTATGCGAAGACTTCCTGCCTTGCCGTGGACTGCGATATTATCGAGATTTAGTTTGGGGCCAACACCGGCAGCGTTGTTTGAATGATCATGTGCTGTGGTTCCGCTTCCGCCCGTATCACCCGCAATCCCATCGTCTCCCAGTTGGCCGGTCGTGTCACCGATGCCACCGCCGCTGCCATCGTTGATGGTAGTCCCGTCACCGCCGGTCTGGGGTTGTCATAACCGATTGTGTTAGTATCTACGGTGCCTGGTACTGCCCAGGTCGGTACGGGAACTGGTACATCCCCACTTTTGCGGGCGACTTGAAAAAATGGGCGGTGTCCCTTAACTCGTTCTTCACGGCCGAGTCAAGCGCTTCACCAATTTGGCAGATTGTGGCCCTGGACTGGGTTGTCGTGCGTCGCTTCCGTACCTTGATGGCTGCTGCGGTTATCCAGGGCCGTGCTCTCCCCTCGCTCTGGGTCAGTTATCGCGACCGGCAACCCCGCACCAGTCAAAACCGCCTCGAAGAAGACTTGCTTAGCTTGCTGAGGGTCTCGATTCTCCGTCGAGTGCAAGTCATCGCGGAGGCAGAGCGCCTTTTGGACGTACGTCGCCAGCACGAATTCCTGGACCTCCGAATTTGGACCGAAACTAGCCCACGTTTCAGACGAACATAACTGGCCCGCGTGTGCCAGCAGTTAGGGTTTTATTATGTGACGCGCATTCGGCCTAAAGTCTATATTCGCTGCGGCGAGTTTCGAAAACGACTAGGTATTGTACAGCCCATCGAGCCATATAACCTGTGTTGCATAACGTGCAATTTCGCAAGAACGACTCCATGGCCTATCTAACCACTAAGACACGAAGGGAAGATAAGACCTAGGGCGTTTGTGCCCTTAGTGTCTTCATGGTTACCTGATGAGCAACTTGTCATATTCGGCGGAAAAACTGACGAAGCTATATAGGCGCTGGATGCGTACTGAGGAGTCATTCCGCGATAGCACAAATCGGCACTATCGTTTGGTAGTGCCGGGCACCTCGTTCGCTCCGTCGTTTCGACTGCCTGCTGCTAATATTAGTGTTAGCCTGCTGGTTATTAGTCTAAGTCCTGGTTTCCAGCGGGAGTGGGCTGATGACGTTGGCATGACACTAAGCAGCGCTTTGGTGCAGCAAGAATCATCCAAAGGCCTCCAGTGTGTTTTTCATAGGCCGCTACACGATACGCCGTTTGGAAATCCCTTTCCTGCAAGCACTAACCGCCGTAGTGGACGCACTTCTCACGGAGGCAGAAAACTGGGGGTGAGATAGTGCCGAGAGTTTACTGGCCCCTCTCCTACTGGCCTGCTCGCTCATCCTCCCGCGAGCCATTTCGTGATGGGTTCTAGCATCGAGCCGCCCCCGTTTCAATCCCACGTTGGTTCGATTAGCACCTTCGCGTCAAGAGGTTACCGCACTGTGTGGCTCCGGTTTCAATCCCACGTTGGTTCGATTAGCACTGCACGAAGGTCGAGCGATTACACGCATCGTTACAATGTTTCAATCCCACGTTGGTTCGATTAGCACCCAAATCGCCTGAAGTGTCTTGTATCTGTATCCACGTTTCAATCCCACGTTGGTTCGATTAGCACTTACTGCAACATTTTCGCGTTTATCAGCAATAGCGCAGTTTCAATCCCACGTTGGTTCGATTAGCACGCCGGCAGTGACACTAGACGTGAAAGCAAATAGTCTGTTTCAATCCCACGTTGGTTCGATTAGCACACTTGCTTAGCTATCTCGCTCAAGCGGTTGACATATGGTTTCAATCCCACGTTGGTTCGATTAGCACAGGCTCATGAGCAGCGTATTTTGCTTACGAGCCCTAGTTTCAATCCCACGTTGGTTCGATTAGCACAAAGCGCGCGGTTAGGAGAGTAAAACGGCATGAACCGTTTCAATCCCACGTTGGTTCGATTAGCACATAGTCTGCTACTTTCAACAAATCAAGCGCCTCCTGGTTTCAATCCCACGTTGGTTCGATTAGCACTCAGTTGAGGCAGCGCCGATAGCCGCGATGCAGCGCGCGTTTCAATCCCACGTTGGTTCGATTAGCACGTTAGGAGGAACAGCAGCGCAAATAGCGTTAAGAATGTTTCAATCCCACGTTGGTTCGATTAGCACGCGGCTGAGGCGCATGCGCGAGCTGATTGTGATATTCAGTTTCAATCCCACGTTGGTTCGATTAGCACGGCATAAACGTTATGGCTGGGCTACGTCGCGCTCGGGTTTCAATCCCACGTTGGTTCGATTAGCACCTGGCTGTCTCTTGAGGACGTCGCGCTTGGCGTCCCGTTTCAATCCCACGTTGGTTCGATTAGCATCGTAAGCGGATAAAATGACTCCATGAACGCCCGAAATTTGTTTCAATCCCACGTTGGTTCGATTAGCACTTTGCAAGAGCAAGCCGCGGCGAGGCAATAAGCCCGCGTTTCAATCCCACGTTGGTTCGATTAGCACCCAGATGTAGCAAATATCAAGTCCTACGGAATTGAGTTTCAATCCCACGTTGGTTCGATTAGCACCTAGACCCAAATAAACCTCTTGACTAGAATCAGCGCCCGGTTTCAATCCCACGTTGGTTCGATTAGCACAGGCTCATGAGCAGCGTATTTTGCTTACGAGCCCTAGTTTCAATCCCACGTTGGTTCGATTAGCACGACATCCTTCCTACAGCTAAAGCCGAGAGGTTCCTACGTTTCAATCCCACGTTGGTTCGATTAGCACG
>Ga0209479_1002374_pt1 | contig 13421 bp, 11 predicted proteins | sample DewCreD2012metaG_2_FD_184112 | JGI IMG/M metagenome (GOLD analysis project Ga0209479, IMG submission 184112) | Hot spring sediment bacterial and archeal communities from British Columbia, Canada, to study Microbial Dark Matter (Phase II) - Dewar... ...
AGCGCCGGCTACTGCTACTGGCAACTGCACAGGGTAAGCCCTTTGAGTGTGCTTCGGCTAGCAACTCAGCAACACCGGGCAGAAGCGTTTGTGGCGCGCTTAGTTCATCCTTGCGGGCCTGTCGGCGGGTGAGGATTGTATCGCGTGCAGCGATGACTTGTTCGGCCAACTGGGGATCGCGTTGCCGGAGTAACGCGACGAGATGGGCATGAGCATCAAACCCGGCATTTGCGCCGAGGGTAATCGCCCAATCGTGGACGCTCAGGGTAACGCCGTATTCGGCATAGATCTCTTGCCAGCTTTGCAAGGCGGGTGTCTCGGTATCGACCATCAGGCCGTCGAAGTCGAAGATGAGGGCATGGATCGGCATTCAGGTCTCCTTTACATAAGCGATCCGTTGCTGCCAATGATAGATTCCACACTTATTGTACTTGAGTTGATGTGCATGCTGTTTCACGCAAGCTCGTGTCGGTGCTCGTTGTATCAACTCTTGACCGAGACTGTGCATCGTACAGGTTGTCAGAACCGTGCTGGAGCATTGTCAGGTGTGCCACTGGTGAGCTGTTGATAATGCGTTTGCGGTGCACAAACTGGTGCACGGGTAGTTCGCCCGCGTGATGGGTGATGAGCAGGTAACGGTAGTGCTGCGTCGTGCAGTGCGCTGGGCCCCCACCCTGGCCCGCCCCCGCTGGGGGCGGGAACTGCCGGTGCCGGATGAGGCTCCCGCTGGCGCAGGCTGGTGCTGGTGAGGAGCGCGCCGGAGGCGCGCGCTCCCAGGGTATCGCCCCCACCCTACCCCGCCCCCGCTGGGGGCGGGAACTGCCGGTGCCGGATGAGGCTCCCGCTGGCGCAGGCTGGTGCTGGTGAGGAGCGCGCCGGAGGCGCGCGCTCCCAGTCGGGATGCCAGGCGGTGAGCGCGCCGGAGGCGCGCGCTCGCATGGTATCGCCCCCACCCTGGCCCGCCCCCGCTGGGGGCGGGAACTGCCGGTGCCGGATGAGGCTCCCGCCGGTGCAGGCTGGTGCCGGTGGGGAGCGCACCGGAGGCGTGCGCTCCCAGGGTATCGCCCCACCCTGGCCCGCCCCCAGCGGGGGCGGGAACTACCGGTGCCGGATGAGGCTCCCGTTGGTGCAGGCTGGTGCCGGTGAGGAGCGTGCCGGAGGCACACGCTCGCATGGTATCGCCCCCACCCTGGCCCGCCCCCGCTGGGGGCGGGAACTGCCGGTGCCGGATGTGGCTCCCGTTGGTGCAGGCTGGTGCCGGTGAGGAGCGTGCTGGAGGCGCGCGTTTCCAGTCGGGATGCCAGGCGGTGAGCGCGCCGGAGGCACACGCTCGCATGACATCGCCCCCACCCTGGCCCGCCCCCGCTGGGGGCGGGAACTGCCGGTGCCGGATGAGGCTCCCGCTGGCGCAGGCTGGTGCTGGTGAGGAGCGCGCCGGAGGCGCGCGCTCGCATGGTATCGCCCCCACCCTGGCCCGCCCCCGCTGGGGGCGGGAACTGCCGGTGCCGGATGAGGCTCCCGCTGGCGCAGGCTGGTGCTGGTGAGGAGCGCGCCGGAGGCGCGCGCTCCCAGGGTATCGCCCCCACCCTGGCCCGCCCCCGCTGGGGGCGGGAACTGCCGGTGCCGGATGAGGCTCCCGTTGGCGCAGGCTGGTGCCGGTGAGGGGCGCACCGGAGGCGCGCGCTCGCATGGTATCGCCCCCACCCTACCCCGCCCCCGCTGGGGGCGGGAACTGCCGGTGCCGGATGGTGTCCGCTGGCGCAGGCTGGTGCTGGTGAGGAGCGCGCCGGAGGCGCGCGCTCGCATGGTATCGCCCCCACCCTGGCCCGCCCCCGCTGGGGGCGGGAACTACCGGTGCCGGATGAGGCTCCCGCCGGTGCAGGCTGGTGCCGGTGAGGAGTGCACCGGAGGCGTGCGCTCCCAGGGTATCGCCCCCACCCTGGCCCGCCCCCGCTGGGGGCGGGAACTGCCGGTGCCGGATGTGGCTCCCGCTGGTGTAAGCTGGTGCCGGTGAGGAGCGCGCCGGAGGCGCGCGCTCCCAGTCGGGATGTCAGGCGATGAGCGCGCCGGAGGCGCACGCTCGCAGGGCATCGCTCCCCACTCTACCCCGCCCTCGCTGGGGGCGGGAACCCGCGGTGCCGGATGGTGACCACTGGCGTGAGTGGGTTCAGGGGGGTGATACACCGTTGGTGGCGGGCACGGCGCGGGCTGGCGAGCGCGCTGGAGGCGCGTGCGCTCAGTCGGGATGCCAGGCGGTGAGCGCGCCGGAGGCGCACGCTCGCAGGGCGTACAGACTCGCCCCCACCCTGGCCCGCCCCCGCTGGGGGCGGGAACTGCCAGTGCCGGATGGTGACCGCTGGCGCGAGTGGGTTCAGGGGGGTGATACACCGTTGGTGGCGGGCACGGCGCGGGCTGGCGAGCGCGCTGGAGGCGCGTGCGCTCAGTCGGGATGCCAGGCGGTGAGCGCGCCGGAGGCGCACGCTTGCAGGGCATCGCCCCCACCCCAGCCCGCCCCCGCTGGGGGCGGGTGTAGACGGTTCAGGGAGGGTCAGTAGTGTGTAGGGTACACGAGGTAAGCGCGCCGGAGGCGCGCGCTCCCAGTTGCGATGAGCGCGCCGGAGGCGCACGCTTGCAGGGCATCGCCCCTACCCTAGCCCGCCCTTGCTGGGGGCGGGAACCAGCGGTGCCGGATGTGGCTCCCGCTGGTGTAAGCTGGTGCCGGTGAGGAGCGCGCCGGAGGCGCGCGCTCCCAGTCGGGATGTCAGGCGATGAGCGCGCCGGAGGCGCACGCTCGCAGGGCATCGCTCCCCACTCTACCCCGCCCTCGCTGGGGGCGGGAACCCGCGGTGCCGGATGGTGACCACTGGCGTGAGTGGGTTCAGGGGGGTGATACACCGTTGGTGGCGGGCACGGCGCGGGCTGGCGAGCGCGCTGGAGGCGCGTGCGCTCAGTCGGGATGCCAGGCGGTGAGCGCGCCGGAGGCGCACGCTCGCAGGGCGTACAGACTCGCCCCCACCCTGGCCCGCCCCCGCTGGGGGCGGGAACTGCCAGTGCCGGATGGTGACCGCTGGCGCGAGTGGGTTCAGGGGGGTGATACACCGTTGGTGGCGGGCACGGCGCGGGCTGGCGAGCGCGCTGGAGGCGCGTGCGCTCAGTCGGGATGCCAGGCGGTGAGCGCGCCGGAGGCGCACGCTTGCAGGGCATCGCCCCCACCCCAGCCCGCCCCCGCTGGGGGCGGGTGTAGACGGTTCAGGGAGGGTCAGTAGTGTGTAGGGTACACGAGGTAAGCGCGCCGGAGGCGCGCGCTCCCAGTTGCGATGAGCGCGCCGGAGGCGCACGCTCGCAGGGCGTACAGACTCGCCCCCACCCTGGCCCGCCCCCGCTGGGGGCGGGAACTGCCAGTGCCGGATGGTGACCGCTGGCACAGGCTGGTGCCGGTGAGGAGCGTGCCGGAGGCGCGCGCTCGCAGGGCGTGCAGACTTGCCCCCACCCTGGCCCGCCCCCGCTGGGGGCGGGAACTGCCGGTGCCAGATGGTGACCGCTGGCGTGAGTGGGTTCAGGGGGGTGATACGCCGTTGATGGCGGGCACTGCGGGTTGTTGCCGGTGAGGAGTGCGCCGGAGGCGCGCGCTCCCAGTCGGGATGCCAAGCGGTTAGCGCGCCGGAGGCGCACGCTCGCAGGGCGTACAGACTCGCCCCCACCCTAGCCCGCCCCCGCTGGGGGCGGGAACTGCCGGTGCCGGATGGTGATCGCTGGCGCGAGTGGGTTCAGGGGTGCGATACGCCGTTGATGGCGGGTACGGCGTGCTGGTGCCGGTTTTGCGTGCAGGCAGATTATCACGGATGATCAAACCAGACGGATGTGTCCGGCACATATGTCGGCTCCGTGATCAGACAGGAAACTGCTACGATTTGCGCCGGATCGTGAGCGCGGCTGGCGCGGCAGCATGGCTGCCGCACTCCAAACGTCGCAACACGCGCATGATGAGCGGACAAGACAACCAATCCAGCGAGTGATGGCACTGGAGATGGTCGGCAGATTTCCTCGCTGCCAGGCAGACAGACTGGGAGTAGGATACTGGCTTTGGTGGTTGGTCAGCGTGCAGAAGCTTGCGCGGTAGTCTCGGAGCACGGCAGCACAGCTTTTATGAAATAAGTTCATATGCGTTGATTGCAGGCTGTGGCCTGCGCTGCCCCCTATGATGGTGGCCCGGTATATTGAGCCGATGGACTGATGGCAGCAGCAGGTGCGCAGCATACAATACAGACCGGGATGGTTTTATCACCGGGGTAGCCCGTGAGGTGGTTGTTACCACAGAGCATCGTTTCACCACCTGGAATTCTGCTACGGTGCGTTCAAGGAGAGGTTATGGCGATCAATGTTGATCAGGATGTCCGATTACGACCATTTGATGGGTCGGTAGCGGATTATGCTCTGTTGGTTGCAATTGGTAATGCGGTATTTCCCGACAATCTCGAAACGGTTGAACAGGTTCAACACTGGGATGCCAGGCGGCCAGCTCACTGTATTCAGGAGCGGTGGTTTGCTGAGGTGCACGGGGAGGTGGTAGGGGTCGCCGAGTATTTTCAGCCACAATGGATGTATCACCCACGCAAGTTCTTTGTCAGTATTGCCGTTCTTCCGACGTGGCAGGGCCAGGGTATTGGTCGTTATTGCTACGACGTATTGATGGGTGATTTGCAGAGTCGCCATCATCCGTTACAGGTGCGGGCGAATTGCCGTGAGGATCAGGAACGTGGGATGCAGTTTCTCGCCCGACGTGGTTTTCGGGAAGAGATGCGGACCTGGGAGTCGCGACTTGATCTGCACACCTTTGATCCGGCACCGTTTCGCGCTGCCATTGATCGTGTCGTGGCCCAGGGTTTCACGATCTGCAATTTGCGAGAATTGCTGACACGATTACCGGATGCTCGCCAGCGCCTGTACCGCGCCGCGATGGAGATGCGGGCAGATGTGCCGCAGCCGGAACCGTTTACGCCGCCCGATTTCGCTTCGTGGGAACAGTCTCTGTTCAACGACCCAACGCTCTACCCGGAAGGATATTTTCTGGCGCTGGACGGGGAAGAGATTGCTGCGCTCAGTCAACTCTGGAAATCGGCTGAGCCTGATGTGTTGATGACCGGTCTGACGGCGACACGACGAGCGTATCGTACGCGTGGTCTGGCAATGGCGCTTAAGGTACACGCGCTTACCTTCGCGCAGGCCGCAGGCTATCGCGAAGTGCGTACCTATAATGCAACGACCAATCGGTCGATGTTGCAGATTAATGATGTGCTGGGGTTTGTTAAACAACCGGCCTGGGTTGAATTTGTGAAGGACCTGGATAGTGTATGATCCATATACGACCTTTCCAACATCAGGATGCAGATTATCGCGTGATGGCCGATGTCTATAATGCGCTGGCGCCGGATGCACCGCTATCGGCGATAGAATGGCGTATTCGTGATGAAATTCACAATCCGAATTTGCCACTCTGCCGATGGATTGGCGAACTTGATGGTAGGGCCGGTGGGTATGCCGAATATTATCAGCCGACATGGTGTGCCGATCCTACCCATTTGGAGATGCAGATCGTTGTGCATCCGGCCGTTCAGGGGCGAGGTTTGGGCCGGGCACTCTGGCAGCATCTGCAGATGGCCTGGCAGCCGCTGCGACCGCACCATATCTGGCTTAAGGTGCGTGAGGACTGGCAGGCCGGGTTGATGTTTGCCGGTCGGCGGCAGTTCCACGAGAGTCGGCGGGTTTGGGTTTCCCGGCTTGATCTGGCAACCTTTGATCCGCAACCTTTCAGCGGTTCGATTGAGCGGGTGACGGCGCAGCAGATTGAGCTAATCAGCTTTGCGGCGCTGGCAACAGCCGATCAGGGGTTTTGGCAGCAGTTGTACGAGTTTGAACGACAAACAACCGGTGATGTACCGTCGCCATTTCCGGTCACGATGCCGACCTACGATCAGTGGATCAAGCTCTATCAGCCTGACCACGGCGCGCTGTGGGAGGGCAGCTTTGCTGCGGTACACGAGGGGCAGATCGTGGGGATCAGTACGTTAGAAACTATTGATGATAGTACTGATGTCGAGGTTGGGTTTACGGCGGTGCGGCGCGATTACCGTGGCCGGGGTATTGCGCTGGCGCTGAAGCTCTGTACAATTGCGTATGCCGGGGCGCAGGGGCTGAGTGGGATTCGTACCGATAACGACAGTACGAATCTGGCGATGTGGCATATCAATGAACGGTTAGGTTTTCGGCGTGGGCCGGTGTGGATTGTTCTCCACCGGTGTGAGCAGAATGAGGAGGTGACGTGAACGGGTTGCCGTTAGTTGAATTGAGTGGCGATGCCTACACTCAGGGTTGGCAGCATGGCCGTGCGTTGCGCGAGGCGATTGCTGCCAACCTTCGCATCTATATGACGCGCTTCGAGCGTGAGTTGCGGATACCACCGGATGAGGTCTGGCGGCGGGCGCTGCGTTATGCGGCTGTGATCGCTGAACAAAATCAGGATTATGCAGCCGGTATGCGCGGCATTGCCGAGGGGGCAGGGGTTGATCTGGCAGCGATTGCGGCTTTGAATGTGCGTTATGAGCTGTTTTATCAGTTCTTTCGCGAGTATGAGCGGGGTACCGGTAAGCCTGATGGTTGTACCGCTTTTGCGTTGTTGCCGTCAGAGACAGATAACGGTCATTTGCTGGTGGGCGAAAACTGGGACTGGATTCAGGGGGTGCGGGGGGCGATTCTGCGCACGATTGCACCGGATGGGCTGCGCACGCTGGCTTTCACTGAGGCCGGTATTTTTGGGGGGAAGATTGGCTTGAATGCTGCCGGTCTGGCCCTGCTCATCAATGGCTTGAGCAGTACGGGTGATGATTGGGCCAGTCTGCGCCGACCATTTCATGTGCGTTGTTACGAGATATTGCAGGCACGCTCACTGACTGAAGCGCAGGCGGTGATTACGAGCGAAGAGCGGGCCGGTTCAGCCAATTTTCTGCTGGCACAGGTACCTGATCGGGTGGTCAATATTGAAGCAGCACCGGCGGCGCTGGCGATCAGTGGCTGTACTAACGGTTGTCTGGTTCACGCCAACCATTTTACCGATCCGGCAGCACTCGGTATTGTGGAGCGGCAGATTGAGCGTTATCCTCATTCGTATTGGCGGCAAGAACGATTACGCTCGCTGCTGGCCTCTCGTCCACAATCGCTGGCACAGGTGCAGGCGGCCTTGCGTGATCACGAGCAGTTCCCCTATTCGGTCTGTTTTCATATTGATCCTGCCGATCCACCTGATGAGTATTATGAAACGGTCGCCTCGGTGATTATGGATGTGACTGCCGGTGTGTTGTATGCGACCGACGGGCCACCGTGTGAGCATGCCTATGTGCGATATGAATTGGAGGTGGCGAGGTGAAGAGGACTGTGCTCTTCGTCTGCACCGGAAACTACTATCGTAGTCGCTATGCTGAGCTGCTCTTCAATGCCATGCAGGTTAAAGGCTGGCAGGCTACGTCACGCGGTCTGGCACTCTCGTCACGCAATCGCGGGTCGATCTGGCCACCGGTGCTTGAGCGGCTACAACAGTGCGGATTTACGACGCCGGATGAGCTGCCTTTGCCACGAACGCTGTGCGAGGCCGATCTGGCGCAGGCAACGCTGGTGATTGCACTGAACGAACCTGAACATCGGCCTTTGATGCAGCAGCGTTTTCCGGCATGGGCTGATCGAATTGCCTACTGGCAGGTACCTGATACCGACGTGTTGGAGCCTGAGCCGGCTTTTCAACGGATTGAGGCAGGGATCGCAGCATTGCAGAAGGAGTTGAGCGGGAGTTGAATAATGGAGATAGGGGTTATTTCTGATACTCACGGTTTTCTGGCACCATCAGCTTTACAGGTGTTGTCCGGGGTTCAGTTGATTGTACACGCCGGCGATATTGGGAATGAAGCGGTGCTGGGGCAGCTTGAGACAGTGGCGCCGGTGATTGCTATTCACGGTAATACTGATAGTGGAACGGAACTGGCCCGGACGTATCCGGCGAGTCGCTGGATCGAGCGTGAGGGTGTGTTGATCTATCTGACCCATATCGGTGGCAAGCCGAACCATCTTGTGCAATCGTTACCAAAGACTGCTGATGGGCGATCTCCACATGTCTACATTTTTGGTCATAGCCATCGGCCATTGTGCGAAGTACACAATTCCGTTCTGTTTCTGAATCCGGGGACAGCCGGTGCGCCACGGGGTGCGGGTCTGTCGGTCGCCCGGCTGACGGTGCATGATGGTACGGCGCAGGCGGTGCTCATTCCGTTGACGGATAGTCCGCGGGCAATACGTTGATGAGCAGGTACTGCGTGGATCACTGAACAGCCAGAGGTCAGGATAGTGACCGGTGCGACACGTGGCGGGTGTTGAGCGGCGTGGAGGTGGGAGAGGGCTGCCGCACGCCAAACCATGCGCCACGGGTAACGCAACCGGGAAACGGTATCCACGCCGGGGGGTGATCCCGCGATGTGGGCAGGGAGAAAGGCTGTTCCTCTTCACCAGGGTGACGTACCGGGACGGGTCAGCGATGTGACCGACGCCTGTCGGTGTGTACGGTGGATGCGGCAGCCATGCTGCCTCACTCCAAACCATGCGCCACGGGTAACGCAACCGAGAAACGGTATCCACGCCGGGGGGTGATCCCGCGATGTGGGCAGCAGAAACGTTTTTTCTCGTGTTCGCGATCTGATCACCACCAGCATGATAAGTGTAATCACAAGCAATGACTTCTCCTACATCGGATTTGACATGATGATCATAAATGGCTCATGTGTCGTTTCCGTACCTGGCAGAGTGACCGGTGCGACACGTGGCGGGTGTTGAGCGGTGTGGAGGTGGGAGCAGGGCTGCCGCACGCCAAACAACAGACAGGTGGATCACTGCGTGGGGGAAGGTCGCCCATTCGGGTGCGACACAGATGGACGAAAGAGCTTCCAAACCACGAGAAGAGAGGTTGTATGGGTGGTGAGAATAGACAATCTCTGCTCGGAAAACGGTTGGTAACCGGTTTGCGTCAACCCAATGGCTGGCGAATCGGTAGCCTTTTGGTCGGGATGATAGTGGCAATCGGTTTGTTGCCGCTGGTTGCGGCAACCCTTGACCTGGAACGACGCCTCTTTTTTGCCGTCCACGGAATTTGCGCCCAGAGTCACAACCTTCAAGTGGGTGGTGTGCAGTTTCCGCTCTGTGCCCGTGACAGTGGCATCTATCTCGGCCTCATGGTAACCCTGGGTGTGATTGCCTGCCGTGGGCGCTGGCGGGCCGGACGGCTGCCGCCACTGCCGGTTAGTCTGACACTGCTGGGGTTGATTGTGATCATGGGTGTTGATGGCCTGAATTCAACTGTGGCTGAACTGGGGTGGGGTGCTGTCTATCCGCCGCGCAATGATCTGCGTTTGATTACCGGGTTGGGGTTTGGTGTAGCGATGGCGGTTGGTTTGTTGTTGGTGGCGAATCAAACGCTGCTTGCCCCCGACCTTATCGATACCACGCAGGCGCCGATTGGCAGTTGGGCTGATATGGGGTGGGTGGTTGGCGCATTGGCGCTGGTCGTGCTGGCGATAGCTTCCGACCAGGCTCTACTGGCCTGGCCGCTGGTTCTGATCAGCGTGGTTGGGGTGACGGGAGTCATGACGTTTGCGATTGGGTTGCCGGTGAGTGCCTTCGCCGGTTTGAGTGGTCGGGTTCGTCATCCACGGCAATTGTTGCTACCAGGAATTGCCGGCTTTCTGGTTACGCTGCTGCTGCTGGCCGTGCTGGCACGCTGGAAGGTAGAGCTGGAAGTCCAGGGTGCCTTGCCGCCGCCACTTGTTCCGTAGCGGAGTTGGTCGTCGGTGCGGGCTGATGTGGCGGTACGCGGTAGGGATACAGCGTGTCATACCCCTCTGCGCTTGCGCAGTGTTCCGGCATCGTAACGGTACTGAAATACCACCGGTGAGTTGCTGGTAGGGTGGCGCTGGGGCAAAAAGACCGGTTCAGTTCTGCTCGCTTGAGGGTAGTGTCATGTGATCATCGGCTGTTGGGTCGTGTTTTTGCTGCGCCCAGCGAGGTGATATGCGATCTGTTTCCACTTCATCCCGCTCTTGCCTGGGGTGGGTGTGCGCGGTGCAGTGGCAGTCGGTAGCGCGTGCTGTGTCATGTTAAGGGCGCGCCGGAGGCGCGCGGTTCCAGGGGGAAGCTGGCAGGCGCGCCGGAGGCGCGCGCTCCCAGGGGATGGTGCTTGCTCAGAGTTATTCTTACCGTTTTAAAACTTGACATAATAAATACAGGAGCCGACTACCAATCATCGATTCGCCCAGGTCACTCTCCCAACTGGCACGGGCGTGCTATTGGGTAGACGCTGCCTTGTGCGGTAAGGTTAAAAAGACGACAGAGAAGCGGGTTTTTCACCCGCTCCTCATGATGCAACCAGGTGATGATAGTACAGCAGGTCAGCGGTATGTGATCAGCGCAGCGTGGTGGTGTGGGCGTTGCATGTAGAGGTCATTGCATTAACGACCATTCTTTTTCGCTTCCAGTTCCAGACTGGTCAACGCTGCGCGGAGGTTGGTCAGGGCGGCCTGGGCCTGGGGGGAGAGGTCGGCTTGATCGGTGAAGGCCGTCAGCACTTGATGGGCAGCGATTGCCAGGCAGTCGAGATGCCCCAACAGACAGCCGGCCCGTTGGGCATCGATACGGCTGTTGCCGGATGCCGCATGCCAGTAATCGGCGGAAGGAAGGTAATGGGTTTCGCCGAGAACTTCGAGGGCGAGCGTGCAGCGATCAAGTGCGCGGATTGCCAGCACCTGCTGATTGTTGAGCGTAATCTGACCGGGCGCAATCCGGGTTAACGTGATGTCTTGTTCGGCGCGGCTGACTCCATCTTCGCTCAGGTGTAAGGCACGGATTGGCATCGTTTCAACTCCTTCCCTGATAAGGGCTATGACGGGCAATCACACTCCGGGGTAATTCAAGCGGACACAAGACCAGCAGCACCTGGGCTGGCGTATGGCCGGGGTTATGCCAGCGGTGGGGGAGAGCGGCCTCGAACAGCAGGCTATCACCCGGATTGATGATGAACATCTGATCGGCAACGGTGTACTGAATCTGCCCATTTAAACCAAAGACAAATTCCTGTCCGGTATGGACAATTGCTTCAGGGCCACTACCGGCGCCGGGTTCGAGCGTGACCAGCAGCGGTTCGAGGGTGCGGTTGATCATGCCTGGGGCGAGATCGGCCATGGCACCGTGCGGGAAGAGGCTGGCGATGGCCTGACCTGCCGGGGTGAAGACGATACGTTGCTGTGGCACATCGGGCGTAAAGAAGGTACTAACCGGAACCTGTAGAGCCACTGCAAGACGTTGCAAGGTGCTGACACTCGGTGACGTGCGACCATTTTCAATCAGACTGAGGGTATTGACGGCAAGCCCGCTCGCCTCGGCGAGGGCGCGGATTGATAAGCGCCGTTGTTCACGCAGGGTCCGAATGCGTGTACCAACGTCTACATTGCCAATTTCACCAACGAGATGCGGACTACTCACTGGATCAACCATAGGTGGCACCGGCTATCTTTCTAACTCGGCAGCTTGATCTGTTCATTATTATAAGACATTTTTCTGATTTTCACACAACAAAATGGTTGTCTTTCAGTAACTCAACCAACGGCGATAGTGGTGTTTTTGATCCACAGGTGGCAGCGATGTCTGAGACCAACCAAACCGTGAGGTGCTGGTGACCCGCAGTGAGCGTGTGTTGTTCGCCAGGAAAGACAGTAGCGACAAGGCCGGTCAGATCAGGGTGGGATTGTGCTGTCTAACGTTGTTGGGTCAGCATTGAAAACATGCCCGGTGCCGGTGACATCTGGCAGTAGCGCTCTCTGGCGTAGCCTGGTTTGGTGGCGCATGCGGGATGCGGGCAATACGCCGGTGGGTGTGACAGACAGCCTGTGATCAGGCATTGTGCAACATGTACAAATCCCCCTGCATACCACGATGCAGGGGGGAAGCAATCAACAAAGACCTGGAGGGTGCTAATCGGCTGCCGGGGTGCGCTGGCGTTGCCGCTCGTACTTTTCGCGAGCGCGGCGGGCCAGGGCGAGGGCGCGGCGCTCACCGTGCTTGGCAATCGAGTAAGAGGTGCGGCGAATACGATTGCCATCACGCCAGGTCGCTTCGTAAACCTCACGCCCATCTTTGATCGTGCGCCGTACACCGACAATACCGGTGCTGGTGCGGGCAACACCGATGACCTGACGCTCGGTCCGCGGCTTGCCTAGCTCGCGTTCGGTTGCGTTTCGCCACTCGATAGCTGCGGCGAGTGCGGCCAGTCTGTCACCGTACACCGAGTCGGAGAAGAACTTGCTGCGGCGCTGCTTATTCCAGGTGACGCGCACAAAATAGCCGAACGTGCGCTTGGCCGGGTGGTCAATGCGCGTAATCCCCTTGTGCTTTGTGGTCTTGGGGCGGAGACGGGCAGGCAACTTCTTCGTGTCAGCAACAACCGGTGTGGTCGGCGCCGATAGCAACTGACGAGCCTGCTCTGGATCGAGATCGGGCAGCGGCTCATAGCGCAGGACGGACATCGGATCATCGTCAGGATGTGATTGAGGATGCCCATTAGTGGTTGTCGGCTCGGAAGCCGGCAGATTCACCGGTCGCACAGCGTGTCGACGAGGCATTGCTGATTGCTCCTTTTGAAACCTCAGATAGCCTGTACCATAGTGATTATATCGAAGGTTGAAACCTCTGCTTTCTATATTACCATATTTTGCCCGCCAACTGCACAGAAATCCTGGGCAAAAAAGTACAAATTTGGCTGGATGGAGCGTCTAATTTACCGCGATATAATTTGTGATTTGTTGCACAAATTTTGAAAAAGCGATGGATTTTGTCACAATTACGCTAAGGAAAAGTTTCCTTTTCGACAGTTGGCGGGGGAAGGAGTTGGGGGGACTATGGAATAGGGATGGATGGGATATACGAACGTATGCGGAAGATAGGGTTTGGGTAGGTGCTGAATGAACTTACTCCCGGCCCCGCTTCCGTAGTGCGCTATGGATTACCCATAACTATACGCATGGTGTCAACCATGTGCTATCGTGAGCAACACGCCAGGGAACAGTCGTACCGTGAGCGGTGCTCATCAGGGACGGAACGCAGTGTGATTGCAGCGGGAGACGTCGTGCCGAATCGTGGAGCAGGGTGCTTGAGTTGATGTCATCACGCTGTGCTGTGGTGCGCCTGTTGCCTACGCGACCCTGATGATGGGGAATGGCTGAACGCAGGCCGACAGCCTACCCTACAGCGTGCTGGTGCCGGTGGTGTGGAGGGGTGGGTTCCGTAGGGGCAGGTTCCGTAGGGGCGGGTTCCGTAGGGGCGGGGTCCGTAGGGGCGGG
>Ga0209479_1002376_pt1 | contig 13420 bp, 14 predicted proteins | sample DewCreD2012metaG_2_FD_184112 | JGI IMG/M metagenome (GOLD analysis project Ga0209479, IMG submission 184112) | Hot spring sediment bacterial and archeal communities from British Columbia, Canada, to study Microbial Dark Matter (Phase II) - Dewar... ...
GGGACGCGCTCATGCTTTCGGGTGGGCAGTATGAGTGCTTGCTCTTCAGCGCGAGTCCTGTGCTGGGGTACCCCGATGTCTTCTGGACGATACGGGGCTTTCCCGCGTACCGCACCAGCTTCGGCGCAACCACAGACGGCAACTACATACTGCCTGTGTTCGCCGACAACTTCGGGAACATTATCTTTCTGTTCTTGGCGTGGTTCATTGAAGTGGACACATCCTTCCAGATACAGGATGTTGTTGCCGATTACGGCGGCGTGATTTTCGACCAAATTCCCTCTGCTGCGCTCAGCTCGGTCTCTTCGAACCAGAGCGGCTCACTGGTGCTGTTAGGGTTCCACAACGGGCTGGTCGTCGCAATTGACCCGATAATACTCGACTACGCTTGGTTGACCGACATTCCGACCCTGAGCGACAACGGCAACGGTCCCGAAGTGCCTTCCGATTCCGTCGACCGCCCGATTGCCGTGACTTCCGATGACCAGACGGCGATTGTGTGCGCGTCCAACAGCGGTCGCGTGTACGGTGTGGCGATGGCGGACGGCTCGCGCCAGTGGGAGTACCAGTCGGGGCGACCGATTATGGCAGGTCCGTCGATTGGTCCCGACCCGAACAACGCCAACGAGGACACGATATACATCGTCGTGCGCCACTCGCCGACGCAGAGCGCAATTCACGCGATTCGCGCCTCGAACGGCGCCCAGAAGTGGGTGCGCGTGCTGCCGAATGTGAGCCGCTGCACGCCCACGATTGACCAGAACGGCGTGCTGTATCTTGGCGATGAGCGCGGGTTCCTGTATGCCATCAACCCGAACAACACGGTCAAGTGGCAGACCTACCTGAGCGCGCCCATCCGCATCGCGCCTGTGATGGGCGAGTTTACCTACAACGGCAACCCGACGACGATTATGTATGTGGCGGCGTCGAATCGGTTCATGTACGCGATTGTGGATCAGTCAGTGCTGTCGACGGGCATCAGTCCGGGCGCAGGCGTTGGCGGTTTGGGTACCGTTCCGCTTCCGGGCGGGATGCGATGACTTTCGTTTGCAAGGGCGCACAGACGCGCCCTTGCATGCCTTCGGAATTAGGGTATAATTGGGGTGCTACTATGGAGGCTTTCCCAGAACTGCACCCTGTGCAGCCAATGGGCGGATGACCACATCTGGACGGGATAGGCAACAATGAGAAGACGAACGCAGACCACTACCTCATCTGAGGAATCAATTGAGACTTTGACCAATGGTGCGGGCGACGCCCTTGAAGTGGAGATGCGCCCCAAGCCGAAAGAGACCGCTGACTTCAAGCAGCTCTGGCAGCAACCGCTCAGCGACCTCAAGCGGCGCGCCAAGCGCATCGGTATCAGCGACGACATCGACGATAAGGCGGAGCTGATTTACTACATCCTGCGAGCGGGTGCCAGCGAGCCTGGCAGCGAATACGCTTGGGGCGTGCTGGAAATCCTGCCCGACGGGTGGGGCTTCCTGCGCCGTCATCCGAACCTGCAGAGCGCAAGCGAGGATGTGTATGTCTCGCAGTCGCAGATCAAGCGGTTCGGGCTGCGCACGGGCGACTTGGTGTTCGGCGTCGCGCGCCCGCCGAAAGAGGGCGAAAAGTATTACGGGCTGCTGCGCGTGGAAGCCATCAACGGCGCGCCCGCCGACGAAGCGCGCCGCCGCAAAGACTTCGAGCAGCTCACCCCGCTGTACCCGAACCAGCGACTGGTGATGGAGACCACCCCCGAAAACACCTCTGGGCGCATCATCGACCTCATCGCGCCGATTGGCAAGGGGCAACGCGCGCTCATCGTCGCGCCGCCGAAAGCAGGCAAGACCACCCTGCTGAAAAACATCGCTAACAGCATCACGACCAACCACCCCGAAGTGGTGCTGCTGGTACTGCTGGTCGACGAACGCCCCGAAGAGGTCACCGACATGCGCCGCTCGGTCAAAGGGCAGGTGATTAGCTCCACCTTCGACGAGCCGCCCGAAAACCACATGCGCGTCGCTGACCTCGTGCTGGAGCGCGCCAAGCGACTGGTGGAGCAGGGGAAAGATGTGGTGATTCTGCTGGACAGCCTGACCCGCTTCGGGCGCGCGTCGAACCTGACCACCAGCCCCAGCGGGCGCACGCTTTCGGGCGGTCTTGACCCCGCCGCGCTGTACCGCCCCAAACGCTTCTTCGGCGCGGCACGCAACATCGAAGAGGGCGGCAGCCTCACCGTCATCGCCACCTGTCTCATCGACACAGGCTCGCGCATGGACGAGGTCATCTTCGAGGAGTTCAAGGGCACAGGCAACATGGAGCTGGTGCTTTCGCGCGACCTCGCCGAGCGACGCATCTTCCCAGCCATCGATGTCAAGCGGTCGGGAACACGCCACGAGGAACTGCTGTATTCCAAAGAGGAACTGATGGCGATTTGGCAACTGCGACGCCTGCTGGCGAACCAAGAAGACCTTGTGGAGGCGGCAGAGCAACTCATCCGCCTGCTGCAACGCACAAAGTCCAACCGCGACTTCTTGATGGAAGTGGTGGCGCGTACCCGCTCAGGATAGGAGACGAACCCATGCGCGACGACGAACGCAAGCGACCGTTCGACGAAGACCCCGACGACGAGTTCGAAGACCTCTTCGACGATGATGATTTTGAATTCGAGTCTGAAGAGGCGGAACTCGAAGAGATAGAGGCGCAGCTGCAGCGTCTTTTGGGCGGCGAGCCGACCAGCAGCGAGCTGGACGAACGCGCCGCGCCCCGCTTCGAGCGCGGACGCGAGCTGGAAGTGCGCGTCACGGGCGTCTACGAGCGCATCGAGCATGGACAGCTCCGCGCGCTGCTGGTGCAGGTGCGCGACAATTACGGACGCACCGTGCCGATTGTCATCGGTCCGTTCGAAGCGCACGCGATTGTCTCCGCGCTCAACGACGATACGCCGCCGCGCCCGATGACGCACGACCTGACGCGCAACATCCTCACACGGCTGGGCGTGAGCATCGACCGCGTGGTCATCGACGACCTGTGGCAAGGCACCTTCTACGCGAAAATCTACCTGCTGCACGGCGACGAGGAAATCGAGATCGACTCGCGCCCCAGCGACGCGATTGCGCTCGCGCTGCGCTTCCGCGCGCCCATCTACATGGCGGAGTCGGTGCTGGAAGCGGAGGGTCAGCCCGAAGACTATTAGTTAACATAATCCCACTTATCAGACTCTATGCGCGCCCTGTGGAACCGAATCGTTTTCGATATCGCCTATGTGTTTTTCAAGTTGCTGTTCGCGATTACTTTTCGGTTCCCGTTTTTTGTGTGGCTGCGAATTGAAGGGGGCGCGAATGTGCCGCGGCGCGGCGGGCTGATTGTGGTCGCGAACCATCTCTCGCTGGCGGATCCGCCCGTACTGTGGTACGCTGCGCCGCGCCACCTGTGCTTCATCGGGCGCGCGGACATCCCCAGCATCCCCATCGTCGGCGCGATTGCGCGGCTGGCGAAGATGGTGCCCATCAAGCAGCGCGCCCCTGACCGCACGGGGCTGAAACTCGCCATCGAGACCGTGCAGAGCGGCGAAGCGTTGGCGATTTTCCCCGAAGGCGAACTCTCCGAATCGCGCGACCTGCAGCCGTTTCTGCCGGGCGTGCTGCTGATTTTGCGCCAGACACGCGCGCCTGTGCTGCCTGTCGGAATCGTCGGCACGGATCGAATCCTGCCCTACGGGAGGCTGGTTCCGAAGCCCGCATTCGGCGTCGTGCGCGTGCGCTTCGGGCAGGTCATCCCCGCCGAGCAGATCCTGAGCTTGCCCAGCGCGGAGGCGCAACTCGCGTTTCTGGAGGAGCAGGTCGCCCGCCTGTCGGGACAGCGCAGGGCGCGCGCCTGCCACGAGTGAAACAGGTACAATTCGGCTGTGGCTGCGAGCCTGTGCCCGTTTCCTGGAATGGATCCCTACTTGGAGAACCCTGCGCTGTGGGGCGATGTGCATCACACGCTCATCAGCGCGCTGCGCCGCCAGATTAGCGAGCGACTGCCCGAAGGCTACCTCGCGCTGATACAGGAACGCATTTATGTAGAGACACACGAGGGTAGGCTGCGTTATGTGCCTGATATCTCTGTAGGCATCTCGAACCGCGAGACGCACGCGCGGGCAACAGGTGCTGCCGTCGCAGACGCGCCCGTCCATATCGCCATTCACACCGAGCCTATGCGCGAACCCTACATCGAGATTTACTCGTTGCACGCGCCCGAGCGTACCTTAGTGACCGTTATCGAGATTCTAAGCCCTGCCAACAAGGCACCCAACTCCGAAGGGCGACGGCAGTACCTGCGCAAACAGCGCGATTTGCTCAACAGCACGGTTCATCTGATGGAGATCGACCTGCTGCACGAGGGGGCGCACACGGTCTTCCCCCCGTTGGAGGCGTTGCAGCGTGTCCGTTCGGCGTGGGATTACCTTGTTTGTCTACACAGGGCAGGCTGGTTGGGGCGCGAGGCAGATGTGTGGTTCGTCGACCTCGCGGATCCTCTGCCCGCAGTGCTTGTGCCCTTGCGTGCGCCTGACCCCGATATTGTGGTACACTTGCAGGCGGGGTTCGAGGACGCCTACCGTGAGGGGCAGTATCACAAGGCGGTGGACTACACGCAGCCGCCGCCGATTCCCCTGCCCCCAGAAAAACAGGCGTGGGTGGACGCACGCTTACGCGAGCAGGGCTTGAGGAGTTAGCGATGGAGACGCATGCACAATCGGGCGATTGGCGCATCACGACGCGCGGCGCGGCGATCCTGCAGTCGCGCTTCCGCACGCTCGCGCGCCCCGCGACGCCGTTCGAACTGATGGACGACGCCGTCAGCTACTACCGCGAAAACTTCCGCCCGCTGTTCACCATCTCGCTCTGGGTCTACCTGATTCCAATCACCGTCTCGATTCTGCTGCTGATTCCGATGTTGTTCTTGGACGGAACCTCATCGGGCGGGTTCCTTGCAGCGATAGGGTTGGAATATTTGGGGCTGTTTTTGCTGTTGCCGTACCTGATTCTCGCGCCGATGGTGCATGCGGCGTTCACGACGCTGGCGTTTCGGATGTTGGCGGTCGGCGAGCCAATCACGCTGCGCGCCCTATGGGAGCGTCTGAAGCCACGCTTCTGGCAACTGGTGGCGAATCAACTGCTGGCAATGCTTGCACTGGGTGGGATCTACTTCGTGGTATGGCTGGGCTACTTTCTGTTGGTGCTGGCGGTTATTTTCGGGGTCGCCGCGCTGGCAGGCGGTAGCCCGACCCTTGCCATCGTGCTGTCGTCTGTGCTGCTGTTGGTCGTCACTATCCCGACGCTGGTACTGGCGGCGATGGCAACGGTGTGGTTCACGATTTTGCCCCAAATCATCGTGCTGGAGGAGCGCACGGACGCGATTACAGCATTCAGCCGCGCGGTGGAGCTGGTACGCCCGAACCTGCGACACGCCACGCTCTGCTGTCTCGCCTTCTGGGGCATCTATGCGGTCTTCTCGATTGCTGTGGTGATTGTCGTGTTCCTCCTTCTGGGGATTATCGTAGGCATCCTGAGTATCTATTCGGACCTTGAGCAGGTGCTAACGCGCTGGTCGCTCTCTCTCAATCAAGTGTACGAGTCGCTCACCTATGTCGCGTATGTGTTGGTGATGCCTGCGATGTATTTGACCAGCATCCTGCTCTACTTTGACCTGCGCTATCGCAACGAGGGGCTGGACATCTATGAGGTGCTGCAGCGGGGCGAGGCGGGCGTGTAGCTGGGTGTGGGCTGCCCTGCTCTGTGCGTGCGTGTGGGCGAGCGAGCCTGCGGACGCGCTGCTTGAGGCGGAGCGCGCCCTTGAGGCGGCGTCCCGCGCACGCCCTGCCGACCGAAAAGTTTTCGTCCAGCGGGCGCAGCGCGCGCTCGCTCCCCTGCCCCAAGCGGCGCGCGAACCGCTTGAGGCGTTGCTCGACAAGGCGGCGACCGACGGCGACCTGTCCGACATCGCCCGCGCAAGGCGCAGCATCCGCGCCTATCGCGAAACGCTCGCGCCCTCCCCTACCCCATCCCCTGCCCCCGACCGCGTCAGGCAGCAACTGGACGCCATCTTCGCCGAGCCTGACATGCAAATCCCGCCCAAGTCCCTGATAGAGCGCCTGTCGGAGGCGTTCCTGAACGCGGTGGAGACGGTTGTGCGCTGGCTCAATCGGCTGTTTGGCGGGCTGGGCGGGGTTGGCGGCGGCGGGCTGGCGCAGTTCCTGCAGTGGTTCGTGATTGTGCTGCTGGTGCTGACGCTTGCGCTGGCGGTTTCGTACCTTGCGGGGCGCGTGCAGTTTCGGCGTCGGGCGCGCGCGCCGATAAACGCGCTGGACGCCCTGCCCGACGACGCACGGTCGCTGAGCGCGCTGGAGTGGCGCGAACTGGCGCGACGGCTCGCCTACGAGGGCAACTGGCAACAGGCGTCGCGGGCGTACTACTTGGGCGCGCTGCGCCTGCTGCATGAGGCGAAACTGCTGGACTACGACCCCGCGCTCACCAACTGGGAGCATCTGCAACGGTTGCGCCAGCCGCCGCTCGCCGCCCTGCTCCCCTCCCCTGCTTCCCTGCCTGACCCCGCCCTGCGCGAGGAAGCGTACCAGCAACTGCGCCCCGTCACGCTGCTGTTCGATACCATCTGGTACGGCGGGATGATCCCCGACGAGGCGACCTACCGCCAGTTCGAGGCGGCGTTCGACGCGCTCTACAGGAGGCTGGAGGCGCATGCAGTTCCTGCGTGAGCGGCTGGGGCTGGTGCTGCTGATTGGCGTCGTGGCGGCGATGCTGCTCTATTCGCTGCGGCTGGCGCAGGAGGCGCGCGACCCGCGTTTCAGTCCCCTGCCCCTGAGTTATAGCCAGCACCGCTACGGCGTCAAGGGCTTCGCCCGCCTGCTGGAGCGCAACGGCTACACGGTGCGCCCGCTCAAGCGCACCTACCGCCGCTTGCCCAAAGACGCCGATATGCTCGTCATCTTCCCGCCCCCTTTCCGACTGGACGCCAGTGGCACAGGCGGCGATTGGAGCGCGGAGGACGCCGACGCGCTGGACTCTTGGCTGCGCAAGGGTGGGCGACTGCTGCTGTTCAGCGGGGACACGCGCCTGCCCGATTCGCTGCGCGGCGACGCCCGCAACCGCCTGCCAATTGCGCTGTTCCCCACCGACCGCTTGCTCGACGCCCAGCCGAGCCTGCCCACGCCGTGGCTGGACGGCATCCAGCGCGTGCGACTGGCAGATCAGCAGACGAACCTTTCGCCCCGCGAGGAGCGCTGGGTTCCCCTGCTCCACACAGGCGGCGCGGTGGAGGCGGCGCTGTGGCGCTACGAGAAGGGCATCGTGTTCGAGTGTACCGACTGGCAGTGGCTGACCAACGAGCGGCTGCGCGAGGCGGACAACGGCGCGTTCATTCTGGCGGTGGTGCGCACGATGCTCCCCAAGGGCGGCGTGGTCTACTTCGACGACGCGGGTCAAGGCGACTTGGAGCGCGAAGTGGGCGCGCCGCGCGGCTTCTGGGGCGTCGCGCCGATGGGTGTGCGAATCGCCTTCGCGCACCTGATGCTGGTCACGCTGGTGGCGTTCTACTCGCTGGGCAAGCGGTTCGGGCTGCCCCGCCCTACCCCGTCGCGCGCCCCTGCGCTCAGCGAGTATGTGGACGCGCTCGCGGGCGTCTACGAGCGCACACAAGCCGTTCAGCCCGCCTACGAGACAATCCTGGACGATGTGCGCCGTCGGCTCTGTCGTCGGCTGGGGCTGCCTGCGGGCGCGACACTGCTCCAGCTCATCCAAGCCCTGCCGCCCGACTCGCCGATGCGCGACGCGCTCGTAGAGGCGCACCGCGCCCTTCAGAACCCGCAACTCACCCCCGACGAGGCGCTACGCCTCCTGCGGCGGATTGAGGCGGCAAATCACTGACCCGTTGCTGTCCATCGGATAATACGCGCTCGGCTCACCACTCGCCGTCATCATCAGCAACTCACCGCCTGAATAGCGATATAGCCGAGCATAGCTATACCAGAGCGCTCTGCTCCATACACTTGCTGCGTTTCGCAATTATTCGCCAACGCATACCCATCACACCAAAAGTATTCTTAAACCATCCCTTGCTCTGAGCATCTTGTCGAGATCTGGCACCCAGAGAGTAGCGTGAATAATACTCAGCCCAGCTTCTTTTGTAGAAAGATTGTACGCCTTTTGTTCTTCTTTGTTTATCTTATCGGATATTGTGAACACTATCCGACCGTTCTGCTGCCCAAGGCGAACTGCGACAGCAAAGGCGTAAGTGACGCGCTCTGTTAGCTGAAGCCTCCCCGTCCATCGTGCAACGGCAGAGCGATAGAAATTGCGATAACTGCTGTAGAGTTGCTCCGCCGATCCCTGAAATAGGGCTACGTAAGACACCAACTCCAGCGACCCTCCTGCACGATTTGGAATTAGTTCAACTGCAACGATGCGAGCGTTGTGCGGCAAAGCTAACTCTGGTTGAAGCCGCTGCCCACCTAAGATTGGTATGGTTTTCATCGCGTTATCCTTAATACAGGATTATACCCCAGCGCGTTGCCCGCTGGCAAGTAGTCTTCCACTCTCGTCTAGCACTTTACGCTCACCAGGCAACTATTTAGCAACCTGATGCTCCCTATATTCAAGGAGGAAGCCGAACGCCTTTTCTGCGTTGTCGCCAAACTGTTTTCGTGCCTGTTGCATGCCACGAGCGCGATGCTCGTACTGCTGGATGTAATCCTGCGCCAGCAACTCAATCAGCCACGCGTCCCCAACAAGCAAGAGCCATACATTCCCTAACTTCACCCATCCACGGTGCCGCTCCCTATTCAGCCAGAAGCCCTTTTCCGCGCGCTTCAGCTGCTCAGCTTCTTTCCCCTGAAACCCTTGCCAGAACTTCGGGTTGTATCTTCGTGAACGGTCGAGGTCTGTGACAACCAGCTGGTACTGGTCTACTGCGCCCTCTTTCGAATTGTTTTTAGCAGTAAGCGAGAGATGAAAAGTGAGCGTATCCACCTCAAACGGCTCTCGTTGCGACCAATAGGTGTTTGACACACTCAATTGGTAGCCCGTCAGCGTAGGCATCCACAAGGGTGCACTGCGAGCCTTGACAGGATTCAACTGCTCGAAAGAAGCTGTCGGTCGATTACAGCTGCATAACAGCATAACGACGAACGCCGTTCCAAGTATCTTCAGGTATGCTTTCATCCCGCTACCTCCTTTACTGCCAGCTGCAATTAGATGAACCAGTTAATATTCAATAAAATTTTTCAATAAAATTAATAAATTTCTATTTTGTTCATGAGGTGGATACTGCGAAGAAGGTAATAGATAACCTCCTTGCCAGCTTAATGGCTGTCCCGATAGATGAGCGTATAAAATAAGGAATAACCCTTTGCAACGTCGGCCTTCTTGATCGTGCCAGCGCTGCAAAAGCCTCTTGATACGGTGTTGGAGCGATCTACTCAGAGGATGCCGCCACAGCAATACTAAAAGCCGCTTGCGGAGATAAAGATCTATCTTATCATCGCGCGGCACTAACTTCTCCAATCTACTTACTATTTCACCTTGCACATAACTCTTTGGCTTCTTATTGCTAATTGCTTCTAAAAAATTGATGGATGATAATTGTTCTTCTAAATTTTCAGAAAACAAACTTTCTAATAGTATTTTACATCCTTTGTCTATACCCATCTGGCATAAAGCTGCTGCCGCAGATAATCGCAAATCAAGCCATTCGTCTGATAACAAATCAATCAATTTATTGGCATATGAGGACAGATTGACATCCAATCTGCATAGTGATTCTATAGCTGCCGCTCGTACGGCAGGATGAGCGTCTGGCGAAAATGACACTCTAAGACACACATCTACCAGCTCTATCTTGTGAAGCAGCCCAATTGTCTGGAATGCAGACACCCCCTTCAACGAATCTCCGCTCCACGATTCGAGCAGAGCCTGTACTCTTTCTGACAGTGGGTAAACCTCGATAAGCTCGCCCAGTGCAGGTAGGAAGCGCGTCACATCGTCCGAATCAACCATTGCAAGCAAGGTAGGCTCATCAAGCCCTCTTGCTTCCTCCATCTGCAATAGCGGTAGCGAATCACCTGTGACTGGATCATTGAACCACTTTAGCATAGGACACCTCCTGAGTTAGTTGGGTGAGAGAAAAGGATCTCGGATCCGATAACTGCATGGGAGTAGGCTGGGGAAGGAAATTCTACCCGAAAGGGGGCAAGTGTAGGTACACAACCAAAGACTCTCACCCAGTGGATTTCGCAATTCCTCCGCCTCTAGCAGCTGACAATCTCTACCTGGTTGCCAAGGATAGCGGCGTTCTCGGTCTGGTGGGTGGGGGTCCTTTCCATTTCGTGATTGTCCAGGTCCAGGGGGTGGATTAGACGGCGGTTCTGGCTGAGGTTCTGGGTGCCCCGGCGGCTCCTCCTCAGGCGGTTGAGGCGAACGACCGGGTCGAAATGGACGAAACGGCAGCAACACCAAACAAACTGCACATCCCAATAAACACGCCCCACATAGTATCTGCGCCCACCTTGGGAGTTCCCGAACAGTATCCCCCACACACTGCTTCACACACCCAATCGGATCAGGACGCCCCCAACAATCGTGCACGCAGGGCACGATCGCCCCTATCGCACAAACCGCCGCACACCCACACGCAATTGCACACGCCACAGGAATAGCTGCCATCAACCCCCGAGGCTGATAATCCCCATGAGGCAGGAGTGATGCGTCCACCCACGCGCGCATATTCCACTCCTGAGAACGCTTCCCACAACTTCCACAGCCCGTATCCAACAAACTCTGGCGCCATAAAGCCCAGCTGGAGGAACCCTCCTCCCGATACCACTCACTCAAGCCCCCACACCAGCGATAAAACTCCAGCCGATCCAACGCCGCCCGCCAATACACCCGCTCCCCATCCCCATTGAACCGATACTCATAGCCTAAAACTCGCTGCCCTGATGCTTCCCAACTTAGCCACACCTGTTGAATACGCCCCTCTTCATCATACATAAATTCCCGTACATAGTTCCGATCGTCCGCGTGCCACCGCACCAATCGATCTTGCTCCCATTCAAACCACCCGTTCGGACCTCCCAAGAGATCATAGGCACCGCGCAACCGTCCTATCTCATCGTAGTCATACAGCCGCCACACCACGACCGATTGACTTTCCCAAGCGGTCTCCACATACTCCTGCTCCAACTGACCATCCAACTGATAGACCCGACTGATCAAATAGTAGGGTTCCCCCGTGCGCTCTTCTCGGACAGGGTGACCCACTCTATCATAGCCTAACTCCACTCGGTTGCCCGTAGGCAGCTCGGTAATGGTTTTCACACGCCCTAAAAGGTCATAGAGATATTCGGTTCCGTTCTGGAGTGTGCCGTCAGGCGCCCGATGCTCCACCCGTTTCAAGTAGCCTGTCTGAGTTGGGGTATCTGCACCATAATAGATGTATTCTATCAATTCCCTATCTGGGTATTCTATCTGCCAGAGACGCCCAACACTATCGTACCGATAAATCACTTGTTGCTGTCCATCCGTAGCGTAGCGAAAGCGTCCCAACTCATCGTAATCGTATTCAATCGTGCGCATCACGCTGCCATCCGAACGCAGCTCCTTCTCAAACCGCTTCCTGCCTGCCGCGTCATACTGGGCAGCGACAGCAACCACCTCGATCCCTTCACCGCTGCCACAGCAGCCCCGCTGCTCCAGCACCCGACCCCAAGCGTCATAAGTTAGAAGAACACAACGGCAACTCGCTTGCATAACTGAGAGAACCCCCTCCGCTCCCACCAATCCCACCCCCACGATATTCTATCTCCAACTCAAAGTATCGTGAAGAGACCTTCGGAAATTCCAATAGTAGCTGTAGATCTTTTCGCCCACCAATGGCTTTGATAACTATCGGTACCTTATTACTTAGAGGGAATTGACCACCTAAGCGGACTTTCGTGATTCGAATATCACGAAGAGACCACAATGTGTTGTTTTTGAATTCTAATATGACGCGATTCTTATTGACACCCTCTGATAAACATCCTTTTATTGTCAATGGTCCGTTCGAGACCAAATCCGCCTTCGTTCCGCTGGCAAGAGCGGTTGGAAGACGATTCGAGTGTCCTGATTTCCAGGACGAGATGCCCGAAAACATGATGAAAAGTATCAGGAGTAGGGCAAGTCCGCCTACTCCGATTGCGATAAGCATCAGATTGTTCTTTCGTGAATAGCTGCTCATTGCTGCCTCCTATGTCGCTATGTCTTTCGAGGCACAGGGACAGGAGTAGGTACACGACTACGGCATCGGCAGCATGACACGCAGCTACCGTTCGCACTGAAAGTACTTCCTATCCCAATGGGTACGCCAAAAATGCGCACCCACAACCCACCTCTCACAACTATGTCGTAATTTAATATGCAGCAATCTTGTGTCGATATAACAGAGCATCTATTACGCTCTACTACACCGATTGATGTCCAAGCAATACATCCATGTGCGCAATTGATTAGACATCCTGTATCCGTATCGCATATTGCTTTAAGCTCCACAATGACCTCTCCAACTTTCCACCCATAGCCAAGGAAGTTTCTTGCCTCAGCATGCAAACAGGTAAGACTTCTGTTCTCAATGTAGAATGCCTCAGACAGGATGGAGTTATATAGGACACGCTGTACATCCGCGATAACCAATGTCTGAACACAGATATCATTTGGAAGTTCCCACTCCACAAGGAACCATAGGCTTGCTTGATCTACGAACGAGCGAACTTGGTCAACATAGACCCTGTATTCCTCCGATTGAACCAGTTCCGGATAATCCGATGCCCGCTGCAGTCTGAGAGTCTCTGGTTGAGACACCTCTCCAGAAAGCATCCACACATTCTGCGGTTCTACCATCTCCGAGAAAATCCGCTGTCTCTCAAACCCTGTTGCAATTGAGCCATATTCAACCACTCCTCTGCACAAAGCAACATGAGAATAGGTTTGGTTCCATAAGGCTATGGCTGCTTCCAGCTCCTGCCTTGCGGTTTGAGACAAAGCAGGTATGTCTGTCCCACCTACTACTAAGAGAAGCACCAAAGTAGGTTGCAGACGATTCCATTTTATTAGCAATGTGAGCACCGCATGCAGCTTCCGGCATATACCATTGCTAAAAGCAGGACCTTTATCCCACCCCATTTGCACTGTTCCTAAACCCTTGCTCGTTAGTCCCATCGCCTCCAGCACCGTTGCCTCCTGTCTCCTCCGAAACGCTTTCGCCGTTCTTTTATGCGCCAACAGCTGGCGCACCCAACGCAAATTCCCTCGTCGCATCGTCAACGCTTCCTTCGCCAAAGGTTCGCTCCTATTATAGCAAATCCTGCAGGGTTTGTCAAGAGGGGGGACGAAACGGGCGT
>Ga0209479_1002381_pt1 | contig 13377 bp, 12 predicted proteins | sample DewCreD2012metaG_2_FD_184112 | JGI IMG/M metagenome (GOLD analysis project Ga0209479, IMG submission 184112) | Hot spring sediment bacterial and archeal communities from British Columbia, Canada, to study Microbial Dark Matter (Phase II) - Dewar... ...
GCTTTAAAAAGAATCGACCAACTCAAAGTTCCGCAAAAATCACGAACTTGCAAGTAAACGGCTTTTCATAATCCAGTGTTCATGCAGGTTTCAGAAGAAAAAATATCATTTTCACGCATTATTGAGGATAAACGATTCAACTCCGGCTTTCAATTTTAACGAGATCATCTTCTCTTTTGACAACTCTTCTTCCAGATGGGACACGGCGGAGCGAAAGGATTCTATGATGCCTCTTACAAAATCTTTCGTCTCTGCCTCTCCCGTAAAACGGAGCGTTCCGTTCCCATATTCAAATTCTCCTGCAAAGGGATCCAGGAATCCAAACTCTTCCGACCTCTCGATCAGAGCCTTCTTGAATGTCTTCTTGAAGGTCCCCTTTGAAGAAAGACTGTCCACTATTCTCTCGGCGCTGAAAAGAAATTCCTGAAAGAGGATGAGAAGTTCCCTGAAGCCTTCCTCTCTTTCTGCTAGTATGGGGTCGCCTCCATCGACCGGACCCTCTTCTTTCTGGTCTGACTCAACCTCCCCTGCGAGTCGGGGCTCGCCTTTTTTTCCGTAAACACTAAAAAAAGCTCCTTGTTGAGCGGCATTTTGGATGAAGATGGGAATGGACATACGACCAAAGACCGAAGGGCCTGTCTTCGGGGTGGTGAACATTTCCACGGGTTCGCCCTCCTCGACGAAGAGAACTCCCATGGGATGATGGTCTTTGGATACCACTTCAATAAAGCCCGTATGCCTTTCTTCTCTTAATTTCAGAAGAAACTGATCGAAGCGGACGAAATGGGTAGAAAGGTCTTTAAAGAGAATGGGCTGATTCAGGTTATTGGAAATGAGGGCGACCTGTTCGGGAGGCAACCGATACATGCTGATCACACCATCCTTCTGTTTTGAGAACGAGAGAAGGGTCCTGACGGCATCCTTTCCGATCAGGTTCCCGGAATCTCCTCCGGTTTGGACTTCTCCATTGATGATCTCTCCGGACTCAATGAAGAGAGAACCCCTTGCATCAGGGAAGTCCAGTTCGACCGTTCCACAGAAACCCTCTAATTTCAGGGTATCAAGTAATGCGAAAAGATCCGTATAGGTGGTCGATAAATTTTTATGAACAACTTCCCCTCTTGGAAATATCACTCCGTCCTCCACGACCGTTCGGAGTCAGGAGTTCGTAGTTCGGGGTTTAAAGTCATTAAAGTCTCTTGCCGTCTCCGAACTCCGAACTAAATTACTCCGAACTTAAGCTTTAGTTTCCTTCCTTTTCTGCAATCGCTCGATGGCGGCCTTGACGCTCGTCTGCATCCTCTCAATCGAGTCAGCCAATACCGCCACCTCCCCTTTCGCTTTTACCTGGACAGGGGTATCCAGTTCTCCCATACTGATCTTATCCGCTACCTCTGCGAGATGTAGAATGGGTTTAATCACCGATCGGGCATAGAAAAAGATCCTCACCAGCAGAACGAGCAGCACACCGATGATAACGAGATAAAATATCTTCGTTCTGCCTTCATACTCTTCCAAATATCGGCTCTCGATGTCCTTCATCTTCGCCTCAACCGCTTTTGAAGGTTTCGAAAACTCGTCGATATACGTGGTGGCCGCCACGATCAGGTCCGTTCCTTTGACCGGCGCCAGATACATATATTTGGGCCGGATCTTTCCATCCGCATCCTTCCAGTCATAATATCCCGAAGCCGGCCCCTTGAGGCTCGCCTCCAGAATCTTCCAGAAGGCCGGAAAACGTTCCGAAAGCTGACGCAGGTCCGATCCGACGATCTGGGGATTGACATGAAAGTGGTTGATTGCATTTGTATCATGGACAGCCGTATAACCGGTCTCTCCAACCTTCTGGACAGCAATCTCTTTTAGCCATGGGTCTTTTAAGATGTCCTCCCTTTTCATCTTTGGGGGCCTGGATTTGATGAAGATTTCCATCTGGGCGGCCACATCCACGGCCTTCTCCCGGATGATCTTTTCTCCCATCCGGTCCAAAGAGGCCTTCGACTCCTTTGTGGAGGAGATGCTCAATTCTTTCAAACTCTCGTATCCGATGTCTTTGATGCTGGTAAACCGGTATTCGCCTAAATCCCAGCTATAGAAGACCAGGCTACCGATGATTGCAAAGGCAATCAGAATCGGAATAATAACTCCGAGCAACAGTTTCGGTAACAGGCCAAATCGAACTTTCTTCTTATCTGCCATAAGGACCTCCTTTAAAAAGAATAAAAAGTTAGGCCGCCCGTTTGCCTTAAACGTCTCCTCAGAAGGAAAGAATCTTCATGGTGACCTTTAAAAATTCACTTCGCTTCAGAGCATTGGGGATTTCCTCGCTTAACGCCTCCATAAAAGGCAACACTCGTTCCTCCGGAAAAGCCTCTTTGCTCTCTCCAAATTCAATCAATTTATCGTCGATGATGAAGGAGGCGACCGGCCCCATCGCCTTTTTCAGTTCCAATTCGAGGACAGAGAAAAAATCCCCTCTCACCGACTTTTTTTTCGCCAACGCCCGATCCTCTGCCTTCTCTAACAATCCCATCTGAAGGAGATGATAAACCGTCTTCAGGACTTTGTACTCATCCCATTCCAGGGCTTTTGCAATTTCTGAAATCGTCTTTGTCCCATTGGATAGAGCCAGCACGTTCCATTGATCGGCGCTGATATTCTTCTCCTTTCCGTCCGACTTTAAGGAGAGGCGAAAAATCGAATGGGTGGAAGGAACAGCTTCTTTGATCTTTTCGAATTCCTGTTTTCGGGACGACCAGTTCAGAAGGAGTTGCTCGGTCGTGATAGGAATGTTTTTTTCTTTTAAAGCCCCCTCAGGATCAAAGGTAATCCTGCCGGCGTTCCAGCCCATCATCGTAAAAAACGCATTCTGGCCGATAAAATGAGCCGTCTTTGCATGGACAATATCTCCATTCTCAAGGAAGATTTCACCCTCCTCCTTGCCTCTGATGAAAACTTTGCCTGTTTTCTTATCTGTCAATAAAGGCTTAAGAAAATCAAACAGTTTGACTTGAGAGAGATCTCCGAATGTCGTCTCAGGCATGAATGATGGAATTTGCAAATTAAGTGCCAGATATCATCTTGCGTGCTTTATCTCAAGATTAATCCTAACCCCATAATATTTCTACAATTTTAATATTTTTGGGACAATAGATAGGAAAAAGAAATATACGGTAAGTATAAGGGGATGGTTCAGGGTGTTTTTATTCTACCTAACACGTCCTTTTATATCAATTACTTATGATATGTTCTGGACAATCCTCTCCCAATGTGCTATATAGAAGATCGAGCCATACTTGTTTCCTCTGGGAGGAACCGCCTTGAATTTGGGAGAGGTTTTTGTCCGACCTGTTCATCCCTCCGAAGAACAGCATTATCAGGAGTTGATGCAACAATTTCATTACCTGGGTTCGTTGCCTAAGATTGGCGAAACCCTCTGGTACGTTGCGTTGTGGCGGGGCCATTGGGTTGCTCTTTTAAGCTTTTCTGCCTCTGCCTTGAAATGCGCCGCACGGGATCGTTGGATTGGGTGGAGTTTGCGCCATCAGTATGACCGCCTCAAGTTGATCGTCAATAACAGCCGCTTTCTCATTCTGCCTGACTGGCACCTTTCCAATTTAGGCTCCCGTATTCTGTCCTTGTGTGAAAGACGTCTGAACGAAGATTGGCAGAAGGTTTTCGGACATCCCGTGGTCTTGCTGGAGACCTTTGTGGACCCAGAGCGCTATCGGGGGACCGTTTACAAAGCGTCAAACTGGCTCTACGTGGGTGATACCAAAGGTTTTCGTCGAATCCGTCACGGTTACACAGCGACGGCTTGCTCTCCCAAAATGGTTTTCCTCAAACCCTTACAGACTGATGCCCGAGCGCTGTTATGCCAGGCTATTCTCCAATCCCCTTATCGTACAGGAGGCACGAACATGAAGCTCAGAGCCAATCAGATGGAATCTCTTCCCTCTTTCTTTGCTCACATTGCCGATCCCAGGCGTGCCCAGGGGCGGCGGCATCGACTCAGTACGGTTCTGGCCATTGCAGCGGGGGCGAGTCTATGTGGAATGCGCGGCTACCAGGCGATCTCGGATTGGGCCAAAAGCCTCGGTCAAGCCGCCAGGCGTCGCTTCGGCTGCCGCTGGGCCAAGGGCCGTTACGTCGTTCCAAGTATGTCGATCATCCGCGATGTGCTGATCCGTGTCAATCCCGTCGATCTGGACCGAGCTCTGCAACGCTGGAACCAAACCCACGCAAAAGAGGATCAAAGCCTTGCCATCGACGGCAAGACCATGCGCAACGCCATCGATGATCAAGGCTATCAAACCCATATTCTCAGCGTGGTCGGTCATCAGAGTAAAAACTGCTACACCCAAAAAAAGTGGGCCCCCTGCCCGTAAAAGACCATGAAGAACTCAAACGCACCAACGAAATCAAGATGGCTATCCCCCTGCTTGATGCCATCGATCTTGAGGGCAAGGATGTGACAGCCGATGCTTTGTTGACCCAGCGCAAGATTGCCCAGTACCTGGTCACAAAGCGCCATGCCCATTATCATTTCACCGTCAAAGGAAACCAGCGCGGCCTTCTCGAAGACGTCGCGTTATGGTTCCAGGACCGCAAGAAACCGGATTTTATTCAGTATGCGCCTCCTGACCATGGACGAATCGAAATCCGAAAGATTTGGACCACCACCAAACTCAATCACTACCTTGACTTTCCACATGTCGGACAAGCCTTTGTCATCGAGCGACATTGTACAGACAAGAAGACCGGCCAAACTTCTTGTGAAATGGCCTATGGCATCACCAGTCGAACGCCGGAGCAAGCCAACCCAGAGCGTGTCCTCAACATTAACCGTGGTCATTGGACGATAGAGAATAGTTGTCATTACATCCTCGATTGGAACTACGATGAAGACCGAAGTCGCATCCGCACTGGCTACGGCCCTGAAAACATCACCCGACTTCGACGCTTTGCCATTGGAGTGATCAAATCCAAAGGGGTACGGAGCGTGGCTCAGAAAATGCGAGAACTTGCGCGCAATGTCCGTTTGGTCTTCGACTACTTAAGGATGACTCAAAACTCATGCGCCCCGGCTCGGCTTTGAAACCCAGCAGAAAGAAGTCGGAACGACTCGATTCCGAGAAGGCAACCTTTCCGTTCTTTGAAATTGCAATGCGATAGAGCTTCGCCTAATAAATGACTGGAAAGCTTTGGAGCTTGGCTTCTGGCCACGTTTATTGGCAAACGGCCACACCTCATTCAGGAGAGCGTTACGGGTCATTTAAGGCCTTCAGCGACCTACCCCTGAAGGATTCTGCTCCCAAGCTTTTCCCTTACTGGAAAATTCCGTATGTTAGATAGAACAAATTCACCGTGGGGGATGGTTAGATTTTGACCATGTATATGGCCTTTATTCTATCAAAGAAACGATTATTGTCCATTATATCCATAAATCCAATATTGGAATCCGAAATGTTCAATTCTTGATTTGAATCGAATTCACCACCTCCATAAAATTTTTCTGAAAGATCTCGTAAACTTTCTTCTCATTTCCGGAAAGGACCTCTTTCTCCCAGTCTTTTCCCTCCTTCGAGACATTAATCCCAAAGGAGTTGACATCTTTTGAATACCGGACAAATACCCCATGCTCTCCCAGATAGATAAATTGGAATTGCCCCTGGAGGGCCCAGTGGCTTGGAATGGTAATTCCCTTTTTAATGATGGGCTGGAGGGATTTGGCCTCTGGATTCCATGCCATCAACTGGGTCAGGTGCTCTATCTCGAGATCGCCCTTTTTGATTTTACCCTTCGAATACATTCTCTTTTCGGAGTAGGGCTTGAGCGTTGGGATGGTCATGGGCAAAGCCTGTGGATTCGTCTTGTCTGCGATCTGGACGATGAACATCTCCTCCGCTTTTTTCTCCCTGTCTCTTATATAAAAATAAACCCTCGTCAGCGAACTCTCTGCTGGATTGTCATGAGAGAAGGAATGAACGAGCCTTAAATCTGAAGGCGCCGCTGAAGTAAATGGCGGTTTTTGAGAGGTTAATCTTTTCCCCTGGATGTCTAAATCCTTTGGGGCGGCAAACCCAAAATGGATGAATGTAAAAAAAAGTAGGATGGATAACGTTAGAACCTTTTTCATTCTCTCTTCACATCCTATTGCATCCTCTCCCATTTTAATGGCCTCGTACCAATTTTGCAATAACCTCAACAAACCTTTTGCCCTCTATCTTTCATCACTTCATCAGGCTGGGCAGGAAGGTCACAATTTCAGGAAAGGCGGTCAGCATGATAGCCAGAATGATCTTCGCTATCCAAAAGGGAGTGGCCCCTTTAAAAATTGTTCCAAGCGGGACATCTTTAGCGACTCCTGCGGTCACATAGACACATATCCCCACAGGGGGGGTCAGGGTTCCAATGCTGATCATGATGATCAACACAACGCCGAACCATACCCCATCAAATCCTAAGCTGATGATGAGAGGATAAATCACAGGAACGGTCAAAGCGAGGATGGCCAGCCCCTCTACAAAACAACCGAGAAGGAAATAAAAGAGATAAATCCCTATGATGACAACATAGGGAGAGACATCCAGGCTGGCAACAAAGGCAGAAAGCGCCATTGGAATCTTACTCACCGTGATGAACCGCCCGAAAATCCCCGCTCCGATCAGGATGAGAAAGAGCATGCCTGTGACGCTGGCGGCTTCTTTAAGAGCATTTCCGAAACCTTCCCGTGTCAAATGTCTCGTTGCCAGAGAATAGACTAATGCGCCGAAAGCCCCGATGGCCGCCGCTTCCGTAGGAGTGAAGACGCCAAAATAGATTCCTCCCATCGCTAGAAGAAATAGGCCGGCAATCGGGTAAAGCCTTGCGGATAATTTTAATTTATCTTTAACGGCCATTCTTTCTCTGGGCATGAGAGGAGCCAGGCTGGGATTAATCTTCACCCAGAAATAAATGGTTCCTACGAAGAGGAAAGCGAGAAGTATCCCGGGAATGATGCCGCCGATCAGAAGCTTGCCAATCGACTCATAAGTCAATATCCCATAAAGGACGAGGACCGTGCTCGGTGGGATCAGAATATCCACCCCGCCGCCGGCAGCAATAGAGCCCGTGCTCAGGATGTCCTTATATTTATACCGTCTCATTTCAGGTAAAGCGACAGCAGTGAAGGTCGCCACAGTGGCAATAATCGAACCCGAAAGGGCGCCGAAGACGCCGCAGGCGCCAATCGTCGCCATCGCTAAACCTCCCCGCACTCTCCCCAACCAGGCGTCGAGGGCCTTATAGATTTCACGGCCTAACCCCGCATGGAGCAAAAAAAGCCCCATCAGGACAAAGAGCGGAATGACGCTCAGGGCGTGAACACTGGCGCTCGCAAAGGCGTCCATGCCCAGTTTGGCCAGGGTCGCCTTTGGGCTGGTCAGATAAGCAAAGCCTAAAAGACCGACGAAGAGCATGGATAGACCGATCGGCATCCTGAATGCCAGAACTACAAAAAAGAGGACGATTCCCACAATGCCTGCCATCTCAGGACTCATTTCTTCCTCACTTTCTCCAGAGAAAGAAGAAAATCTACCAATAAAACAAGGCTATAAAGCAAACAGCCGAAGGCTGCCGCCATGAGAAAAGGATAAAGAGGTAAATGAAGAACACCCGTCTCATGCTTTCCGATCCAGGTGCGCTTTGCATGGGCGACCAACTGCCAGGTCAGCACAGACCCTAATCCGATGCTAATCAAATAAACGATGCTATCTGTGATCGCTTGAGCTCTCAGCGAGAATTTGGACACCAGAGCTTCCATGGCAATATGACCTTTCTGAATCTGCGTGTAACCCACTGAGAAGAAGACGATGAGAGCCAGCATAAACTCGGTCAGCTCATAGGAACCCATGATGGGTGCATCAAAAAACTTGCGTCCGGTGACATCCACGACAGTGAGAAACATCATCCCCACGAGGATGCCTAATCCGATCTTATGCACCGTTCTGATAATCGGATAGACCGTCCGCTCTATGAATTGGGCAGATTTCATGAATAGCATACCAGCTCCTCATCCGGTTTGATTGGGGGTCTTTTGCCCCTCCTTCTCCGGTGTGCATCTTAACGAATGAGAAAAAGGAGGAGCAAAGGGCGAGTTATTTCGGTCCGTATTCTTTGCTGAGCTTGATCATCTCATCAAAGAATTTTTTCCCGGGTAGCCCCTTTCCCTCCATTTTTGTTATCCACGCCTTATACAGGGGATCCGCGGCCACCCTCCACTTCTCCATTTCCGCTGAAGGAAGTTCATAAACCTGGATGCCGGCTTTCTTATGCGTATCAATGGACTTTAACGCAAGATCGTCATAGATCACTGCCCCTTTGATCGCCACCTTCTTCCCCATCATGTCCTCCAGTATCTTTTTATCTTTTGGAGAAAGTTTTTCAAAGGTCTCCTTATTCATCACTGATACCATGATGGGCACATAGGCGTTCATAATGGTCACATGGGAGGTGACTTCGTAGAGGCGAAAGTGGAGACTGGCTGACCAGGGCGTAAAGACGCCATCGATGACTCCTCTTTTCAGCATTTCATATTGCTCGCCCACGGGTGATGTAATGGGCGAAGCCCCGAAGGCTGAAGCCAGGTCCTTGGTTGCAGGACCATGGACCCTTAGTTTCATTCCCTTCAGATCGGCCATGGTCCGAACGGGTTTCTTCGTAAACAGCTGTCCCGGATCTCCGGCCCAGATCCAGCACATCTTCGTCTCTCCATACTCTTTTCTGAACTCCGGAAACTTCTCCCATAGCCCGTAGAGTGTTTCGGTGACATGTTTGGCAGAACTGAACAGAAAGGGAAGTTCCAGCCCCTCTGTCAGTGGAAATTTCCCGGGTGAGTATGCCGGCAGGGTATAGACAAAATCGGCAATCGCTGTCACCGCGGAATCATAGAGGTCGCCCGGCTTCGCCAATGTTGCGCCGGGGAAGATGATGATTTTGACTCTCCCCTCTGTGGCCTTCTCCACCTCTTTGACCCATGGTTCGATCACCTCGGCATGCATGGCGTGCGAAGTTGGGACAAAGTGCCCCCACTTCAGTTCAACAGGCTTGACCGCCTGAGCCGATGCGGTTGAAATGGCCGACAAACAGACCAACCCGGTCACTAAAAGCAAACCCATAGAAAAAATGATGATGGAAGATACTCTCTTTTCCATTTTTCCCTCCTATTTTTTCAAACATCCAATGAAGCCCCTCTGCAATCGTTTTCTTCTGAATTCATCCAATTTCTTTTCACTCATTGCCTCTATCTTTTCTTCAATACCACCTCCTCTCAGGATTCATCCTCTCCAGCGATCGATCGTCTCGCCTTCCACTTCAGCTTTTCCCATTCATCGTCCACCTCTCTCTGGACCCTTTTAATTTCATTCTCCTGGATATGCTGAAACCTTCCCTGTTTCAATAGATATTTTTCAACGGGCAGCCGTCTCGGCTCGTGATTGATGGTAAACCGGACCCCATCCTCCACTTCGTAAAGGGGAAAGATATTCGTTTCAACGGCAAGAATGGAAATCTCCGGCGAAAGATCGGAGGCCATCCGCCAACCGGTCGGACATGGACTCAGGAGGTGGATAAACTTCGTCCCCCGAATCCCCTTGGCTTTGATAATCTTCCGTTGAAGATCTTGCGGAAAACCGATGGTGGCGGTCGCTGAGTAGGGATTGTAATGGGCCGCCATTATCTCCATAATATTCTTCTTCCGCCTGGTATTTCCCTTTGGGGTGGTCCCTGTCCAGGCGAAAGAGGGGGTAGAGGAACTTACCTGAATTCCTGTGTTCATATAGCCTTCGTTATCCAGGCAAACATAGATGATATCATCGTTGTTCTTCGTCACCCCTGAAAGAGCGGCCAGCCCAATGTCATAGGTTCCCCCATCGCCTGCAAAAGCCAGCGCCTGAATATCTTCCCTGCCTTGAATCTTCAAGGCATTGGCGATCCCAGCCGCAGTGGGCGCGGCGATTTCAAAAGCGGAATGGAAGGTTGGCACGCCATAGGCCGTAATCGGATAGAGACCGCCGATCGAACCCTCGCAAGAGGGAACAATGACGACAATCGTCTTCGGCCCCATGGCTTGAAGCACAAGTTTCATCCCAACAGCCAGTCCGCATCCCGCACAAGCCGCATGACCCGGCCTCAGAAAATTGGGTTGTTGTAAAGGTTGAATCATATAATAATTTCTCCTGTCCCGACTCTATAATGCCAAACTTCAAAGTCCAAATCTCAAATGAATGTCAAAGTTCAAAACCAAAAAACTTCTATCATTGGGGCTTTGGATTTGATTTGACATTTGAACTTGAGCATTTGACATTTTTGTCTGGATGTTGGCTACTCTTCCATGATCCAGATCGACTCATCGACCGGTTCGGTTCGATCGATTGCATGGAGAGCGATCTTCTGGATCACTTCGGGTGTGACATCCGTTCCCCCAACCCCTGCAACATAACTATAGATAAAAGGATGGTCCGAAGAATGAACCAGGGCCGCCCTCAACTCCTGGCAGAAGATTCCTCCGCCTCCGATGGAGTTGTTCCGGTCGATCACAGCGATCTTCTTCTTCCCTCTTAACGCCTGTTGAAGGGACTCTCTCGGAAAGGGCCTGAAATAGCGTATCTTAAGTAATCCGATCCGATGGCCCTGTTCCCGCAAAGCCCGGATGGCCAATCTTGCAGTTGATGTAATCGACCCTGCTGTTACGAGCACGATCTCGGCGTCTTCCATCATCACAGGTTCAATGATGCCATAACCTCTTCCAAAGGCGGCCTTGAATTCCTGATCCACCTGTGCCGCTATCTCTTTGACGGAGTCCATGGAATTCTGCGCCATATGCCTGTATTTCCGGTACAATTCCGATGGAACCACAGGCACGTAAAACCCTGGCTTCTCCATATTGAACCGATGAGGAAGGTCCAATGGCGGAAGGAATTGATCCACCTTCTCCTGATCCGGAATCTCCACAGGCTCCATAAAGTGAGAGACAAAGAACGCCTCTAATGAGATCATAAAGGGCAAATAGACCTGTTCCGCAATCTTATAAGCCTGAATCACACTGTCGAGCGCCTCCTGACCGTTTTCACAATAAAGCTGAATCCATCCCGTATCCCTCTGTGAAAGGCTGTCCAGCTGGTCCGCCCAGAATCCCCAGGGAGCAGACATCAAACGATTGACATTGGCCATGACAACAGGCACCCGGCAACCCGCAGCAAAATGGAGCATCTCGTGCATGAGGGCAAGGCCCTGGGAGGAGGTGGCTGTAAATGTTCTTACACCGGTTAAAGAGGCCGCTATGCACGAAGCCATGGCTGAATGTTCGGATTCGGTGCGCATCATAATCCCTTTGATCGCGCCCGAAGCTTCCCATTCTGAAAGCTTTTCGTAAATCGACGTCTGAGGGGTGATGGGATAAGCCGCAATCAGTGGCGTTCTGCAGAGTTTCACGGCATGAGCCACCGCATGATTTCCGGTCATGAACTCTCTCATGAAATGAGCCTCATTTCGATCACGTGTCTCGGGCAGGCCCTGACACAGGTGCCGCACCCCTTGCAGTGGTCAAGATCGACCTTTCTTATTCGGTTTACAGGATCGAGGGAAACGCTTCCCTCCGGACAGAAAAAGTAACAGTTGTAACAATAATTGCAGGTTCCGCAGGAGAAACACCTTAAGGCTGAACGCCTCGCATCTTCCGATGACAATCCGGTATGGACTTCTGAAAATCCCTTCAGGGCTTTGACCGTATCGAGTCTTCCAGGAATCACTCTTTCCGATGGCATGAAAAAGACCGTATTGAGCTGATCGTAAACCACAACCCCTTTTGGCTCCTCCCAGACTCCCGTCTCTCTGCCCTTGAGATAGGCTTCCATCGAAAGGGCGCCTTTTGACCCGACTCTGATCTTTGAAAAGACCTCTTCTGGATCCAGCCCTCTGAAAGAGAGATCGATTGAAATGGCCGCTCTCTTTCCGGATGAGATGGCCATCACCACGCTTCGCTGTTGATCAATGGCATCGCCTCCTGCGAAGACCTTTGTCTTGCCGCTCCATGAGGAAGATGCGGGTTTAAGGAATCCGTTCTCGATCAGGACTTGTGGAATCCAGGAAAGATCCACCCCCTCGCCGACTGCCGTAATGAGGCGGTCTGCTTCCATCATCACAAAGTCACCTTTGATCGGAATTGGGCGGGGTCGTTCATCCTGGCTTGTCTTTCTCAGCTTCATTCGCTGGAATTTAATGCGGAGCTTTCTGTTTTTAAGGAGCTTGACCTCGACCGGTTGAATCAGAAACTCAAAACGAACCCCTTCCTGTTCAGCCTCCTCAACCTCGTCTGAAATGGCAGGCATCTCCTTTTTCGTCCGGCGATAGGCAACAGTTACGGAGGAACCAAGACGCCGCGCTGAGCGCGCCACATCCATTGCCGTATTGCCTCCGCCGATCACAATGACCTCTTTCCCTGGCCTGACCTTCTCCCCTGTATTGATCCTATTTAAAAAATCCGTTCCCTTCCAGACCTTTGCCAAATTCTCACCTTCAATCCTGAGAGGAAGACTGACACCTGCCCCTGGAGATAAAAAGAGAGCATCAAATTGATTTAAACTCTCCATGGAGATCTGTTTCCCCACCATGACTCCGGTCTTCATCTCAACGCCAAGCCTTAATATCCTTTTGATCTCTCTTTTCAGCACCGATTTCGGGAGTCTATAGTCGGGAATTCCCCAGCGTAACACTCCTCCTGGTTCCTTTCGGGCCTCAAAAAGGGTCACCCTGTGCCCGAGCAGAGCAAGGAAGTACGCGCAGGAAAGACCTGCGGGCCCTGCTCCAATAATCGCAATCTTTTTCGGATCGCTGTTTGGCGCTGGATTCAGTTTCGAAGAGAGGTCAACCGTGGCATCAAATACATACCTTTCTAAGGCCTTAACCGAAACGGCTTCATCATACTGGTTTCGGTTACACACGCTCTCACAGGGATGAAAGCAGACTCTGCCGCAGACCCCCGGGAAGGGATTCTCCTTTAAAATCGTTTCAAGCGCTTCTCCGAATTTTCCCTCTCCTGCGAGATAGATAAACGTTGGTATGGGATTGCCCGCCGGGCAGGTCTCCACGCAGGGGGCTGTCATATAGGCAGTATGGGGCTTTTGAAAACCCCACTTGCCGGTCTCAATCACCTCGGTGCTTTCATAGGAGATCGGGATCACTAATTCAGAAGACTCAGCATAAACTTTCATCCTTAATAATGCGTCAATATTGAAATCAAATTTATGGCAAATATAGTATTTTCAAGGTTAGAAGGCTATAATGAATTAATTCCACAAACCGTCCAAAAAGGACGGTTTGTGGAACAGATATTGTCTC
>Ga0209479_1002409_pt1 | contig 13205 bp, 10 predicted proteins | sample DewCreD2012metaG_2_FD_184112 | JGI IMG/M metagenome (GOLD analysis project Ga0209479, IMG submission 184112) | Hot spring sediment bacterial and archeal communities from British Columbia, Canada, to study Microbial Dark Matter (Phase II) - Dewar... ...
GCCTTGCCGGTTGAGAGATCTTTCGCCGAGACGTTGACGATCCCATTCACATCGATATCGAACTTAACCTCGATCTGCGGCACGCCCCGCGGCGCGGGCGGAATGCCGGAAAGGATGAACCGGCCGAGCGACTTGTTGTCTTTCGCCATCGGCCGCTCGCCCTGCAGCACGTGGATCTCCACCGTGGTCTGGTTATCGGCTGCAGTCGTAAAGATCTGGCTCTTAGATGTCGGGATCGTGGTATTGCGCTCGATTATCTTGGTGAACACGCCACCCAGGGTTTCAATGCCCAGGGACAACGGCGTTACGTCGAGCAGCACGATATCGCGCACTTCACCTGCCAGGACGGCCGCCTGGATGGCCGCGCCGATGGCCACACACTCGTCAGGGTTGATCCCCTTGTGGGGATCCTTCCCGAAGAAGCGGCGCACCGCTTCCTGAATGCAGGGCATGCGCGTGGCGCCGCCCACCAGCAGAATCTTGTCAATGTCGGACGGTTTCAGACCGGCATCCTCCAGCGCCTGCCGCGTCGGCCCCATGGTCATTTCCACCAGGTCCCGGGTCATTTCCTCGAACTTGGCCCGCGTCAGGGTCAGGTCGAGGTGTTTCGGCCCGTCCGGACCCGCGGAGATAAACGGCAGGTTGATATTGGTAGTAACCAGCGTAGAGAGTTCGATCTTGGCTTTCTCCGCGGCCTCCTTCAGACGCTGCATGGCCATGCGGTCGCCGCGCAGGTCGATACCGGTCTCCTTCTTAAATTCTTCCACCATCCAGTCGATGATCCGCTGATCGAAGTCATCGCCGCCAAGACGATTGTTACCGCTGGTGGCCTTAACCTCGAATACCCCTTCGCCAAGCTCCAGGATCGAGACGTCAAATGTGCCGCCACCAAGGTCGTAAACCAGAATGGTCTGGCTTTCCTCCTTATCCAACCCGTAGGCAAGGGCGGCCGCCGTCGGCTCGTTGATAATCCGCAGCACGTCAAAGCCGGCAATGCGGCCCGCGTCTCTCGTCGCCTGGCGCTGGGCGTCGGAGAAGTAGGCGGGCACCGTAATAACCGCCTTTTCTATCTTTTCACCCAGGTAGGCCTCGGCGTCCGCCTTCAACTTCTGGAGGATCATGGCCGAGATCTCCTGCGGCGTGTAATCTTTGCCGTCGATTTTTACCTTATAATCGGTACCCATGTGCCGCTTGATGGAGGTTACGGTGCGCTCCGGGTTAGAGATCGCCTGTCGCTTGGCCATCTGCCCGACAAGCCGCTCCCCGGTTTTCGTCCAGCCGACCACCGAAGGCGTTGTGCGGCTGCCTTCGGCGTTAGGAATAACGGTAACCTCGCCACCCTCCATAACGGCGATACAGGAGTTGGTGGTACCCAGGTCGATACCGACAATCTTGCTCATCTTTTACTCCCCCTCCTGTGCGGTTGCCTGTTTCGCGCTCCTGGCCACCTTGACCAGGGCTGCGCGGAGCAACTTGCCCTGGAAGTAGTATCCGCGCTGCAGTTCTTCTATTACTGTATTATCCGGGTGTTCCTCGGAAAGTACCTGCTCAATAGCCTCGTGCCGAGCCGGGTCAAACGCTTCGCCGACCGTCGGCACCGGCTGCAGGCCCTCGTGCTCCAGGATACCGTACAGCTGGCGGTAAATCATCTCCACACCGGCCCGGAAATCCTCCAGGCGTTCGCCCCTAGCAGCCAGAGCCCGCTCCAAGTTATCCAGCACCGGCAAGAGTTCGCGCACCAGGCCCTCGTTCGCCGCACGCAGCAACTCCTCCTTCTCCTGCACGGTCCGCCGCCGGAAGTTGGCAAAATCGGCCTGCAGCCTCACCACCTGCTGGTAATAGGCTTCGGCGCGGGCATTAGCTTCCGCCAGCTTCTGCGCTACGTCTTCCTCTGCCGGAACCTCGCCCTCTACGGCCTTCGCCGGGGGTACCGCGCCCGGTTCCGCTGCCCCCTCGCCAGCATCCGCCGGTTTAACGGTTTCCCCGCCGGCAGCTGCCGCCGGCTGCGTTCCCTCTTGCTTTTGGAGGTCGCTCACTCGCCTCGCGCCCCCCTTTCCTCTTCCTCACGCTTCTTGATGATGGTATCGATGCGCAGGACGGCTTCGGTAATCTCACCCGCGGCCTTTAACGCATGGATTTTCACCGGCGCCGGGTCAAGCACCCCGGCCTCAACCATATCACAAAGCTGGCCGGTATCGCAGTCAATGCCCAGGGTGTTTTTGCCGGTTTCTGCCTGGGCGGCCATTACATCGCCTATCTTCTCCAGCGGGTTGAAGCCCGCGTTGGCCACGATCTGACCCAGCGGCCGTTTGAGCGCCTCGATAACGCAATCAACCCCATAGGCCGCCATCCCGCGCACGGTATCCTTAACCTTTTGAAGTTCACGCGCCAACCACAGCTCCAGAGCCCCGCCGCCGGGGACGACGCCGCCCCGCACCGCCGCCTGGACGGCGGCCGCGGCGTCTCTGGCAATACGCTCGCGCTCGCCTACAACCTCCTCGGTGGCCGCGCCCACCAGGACGGTGGCCATCGGCCGCCCGGCACCGTTCTTTATCCAGACCTGCTCGAGCTTTTCGTCGTTGTAAACCAGGCCGGCCCGGCCCAGGTATTTCTTGAGCTCCTCGGCAGACTTTTTCAGGCCGGTGCGCTTGATCATCCGCGCCCCGGTGTGCTCCGCCGCGCGGCGCAGCTCCTTGTTCAGCACCCGTTGGACGACGATCACACCTGCCTCGGTAAGGATTTCCTCGGCGATGTCGTCCACGCCGCGATCCACCAGGACCAGCCCCACGCCCAGATCGGCAAGCTTCTGGACGTTGGCCCGGAAGGCCTCCCGCAATTCGAGGTAGCGGGCAAAGCCGGCCTCGGTGCGCAAGGCTTCTTCCTCGATTTCTTCCGGTTCCAGGGCATCGTCAATAACCAGCACCGCGGCGTCGGACACCTCCCGCGGCATCTGGCGATTCATGCGCTCCTTGTTAATGATCACGCCCAGGAAGACCTGATTTTCGGCCCCTTCCTCCGCGACCACCGTGTCGGCCAGTTTAAAGGTGGGGTCGCGCAGCTTTTCCTCCCCCACCAGCCTGGCCGCCTGGACCACCAGGTCGGCAATGTCTTCGTGTTCCCGGCCGGCCACCAGCGCCACCTGGCGCAGCCGCTGGTCGTTGATCCCGTTGATGGGGACCGCCGCCTCCCGCATCAGCGCCAGGGCGTGCTTCAGGCCGATGCGCATGCCCTCGATAACGCGGGCCACCGGTACGCCCCGCGTTACCAGTTCCACGCCGGTGGCCACCATCTGACCGGCCATCACCGTGGCCGTAGTGGTGCCGTCACCAACTTCTTCTTCCTGGGCCTTGGCAATGTTGATCAGCATGCGGGCCGCCGGGTGGTTGGCCTCCATTCTGGTGAGGATGGTGACCCCGTCGTTGGTGATGACCACGTCGCCGAACTTGTCGACCAGCATGGTGTCCAGGCCCTTAGGTCCCAGCGTCCCCTCGATGGCGGCGGCAATCGCCCTGATGGCCGCCGCATTGGTCATGAGCGCGCCGAGGCGTTCGTTGACCTCCGACCCCTGTGCCGCCTGCTGTTTAAGCGTCAACTTGCGATCTCCTCTTCGTTAGAAATCTACCCTGTCTTTCTCTCTCCATACAACATCTCCTCGAGTACCTTCGAGAGGTGCTCGGTGAGGTAGCTCAGTACACTTACCACGCGGGCGTAGTCCATCCGCGTGGGACCAAGGACCCCCAGGACGCCGGCCAGCCGACCGCCGATCGTGTACCCGGCGGTAACGACGCTGCAACCGTCGATACCCGCGTGGCTAACCTCCCGGCCGATGCGTACCCGGACGGAGCTATCGGTCTGGCTGGACAGGAGGTCACATAAGAAGTCTTCCTGTTCCAGCAAGCTGAGCAGGGTTTTCACCCGCTCAAGGTTCTTAAACTCCGGCTGGTTGAGCATCTTAAAGAGGCCGCCCAGGTAAACCTGTTCGTGACCCGGGCCGATGCCACGCAGGGCCTCCATCACAGCCGTGACAAAACGGCGGTAGCGTATAAGCTCGCCGTAGATCTCGTGGAGGATGGTAAGCTTGATGTCGGCTATGCTCACGCCGCGCAACTTTGCGTTAAGTACCTGTGATATTTTGGCCAGATCGCTCTCTGTGATATGTGCGGGCAAATCAAGCAACCGGTGGTACACCGCCCCCTGATCCATCACCACGAGCACCATGGCCTGGTCGACGGTAAACGGCACCAGCTGCACGTGCTTGACGGCCGGCGGCGCGGCATACGGCGCCGCCACCACCGCCGCGTAGCTGGTAAGTTCGGAGACAATCTGCCCGGTACGCTTGATAACCTCGCTGACGCCTCGCACCTTTGCCCGGTAATTTTCCTGTATCAGGCGCTTCTCTTCTTCCGTAATCCCCGGCGGATGCATGAGAAAGTCTACGTAATAGCGATACCCGAGGTACGACGGTACCCGGCCTGCAGAGGTATGTGGCTGCTCCAGGAGCCCCATCTCCTCCAGGTCTGCCATTTCGTTGCGGATGGTAGCCGGACTGACCCCTAGTTTGTACTTCCGGGCAATAGTGCGCGAACCGACCGGTTCGGCGGTAGCGATATAGTCTTCCACTACGGCCCACAAAATCTTTTGCTTTCGTTCGTCGATTTGCATGGGCGACACCTCTGTAGACCGCGTACCATAACCTGGATTAGCACTCTCGACCTTAGAGTGCTAAAGTCCCTCCCTTAAAAATAAAGCATAGGGTAAGCATTTGTCAAGAACCGGGAACGGAGGCCTTTGCAGAACGGCCGGAGTTTCGTTCACAAAGATTTAGCGAGTTGAAGGTCGTATTAAATAGGGTGGGCATCCCTTCTCTCCTTTACACCTGGCAAGTGTACACCAAAGAGAGGAGGAACCCCACCCCATGACATTATACCAGCAACTAAAACGGAGCGGAAACCCCCAGGCAGCCGTGCAAACCGTGATTTCCCTTCTTGCAACCCACCGCCCGCCGGAAGTCGCACACATCCTGGGTATTTCGGTTCGGTGGGTGTATACGCTACGCAAACGATGGCAAGCGTCCGGCGGCGAACTTGCGGCTTGCGTGCGCCCGCGCGGCCCAAAGAAAAGGAGTTCACGGCCATCGATGTCCGCACCAGGATGAGGTTTCTGGCCTTCGCGTACTCCCTTTCCTTCGCCAACGGGCTCGCTTTCCTCCTGCTGGTGGAAAGCTGGCTGCAGGGGGCCTTCGGGGTGCGGGAAAGGGTTATCCTGCAGACCGATAACGGTGCGGAGCTCGGCGGCCCGGTTAACACCAGAAAGCGCAAGCTTATGCACTCCGCCATCTTCGCGCCGCGCCAGGTAACGTTGCTGAATATCCCCGAAGGCAAGAAGGAAGCCAACGGCTACGTGGAAAGGCCACACCGGACCGACGACGAGGAGTTCTACATCCCTCATCTGGCAGGCACGAAAAGCCAAAAGGCCTTCCTTGTGTCCGCCCAGAGGTGGTGTCTTTACTACAATTACCGGCGCCCGCACCTGGGCCGTGAACTGAAAGGAAAACCCCTATGGAGATGGCAAGATGGCTGACTCCCTGCCATCCCGCCATAGGGGCTATGCCGGTGGTGATTCTAGATCACCTGGCAGCACATATCTTCGAGGTGTACCGGCTTTCCTCTTTGCCGTAGGACTGCTCACCCAAAACCAATAAGCGGGGAGTGAACGAAACCCCTGGCTTAATACAGTCCCCTTCTGGTATTTTTGGACAAAGGCTAGGCGCGAGCCGGTACGCCTTTTCCTACGACGGGTGCCTTTTTGGCCGCATGCTCCTCGGGGAGGATGTCAAAGTTCTCCACGATGAAGCAGTACGCCAGCACGGCAATGGCGATGAGACCGGCGGTGACGGTAAACTCCATCCAGGACGGGAAGTAGGAGCCGCCCATGGCCTCCGCCATCCCGGTGAAGACCACGTTCAGCCGGTTCAGAATCACGCCGCCGACCACCAGCGCCGAAGCCGTGACCAGGCCGGTCGGGTTGTTCCTGATGCTCGGCGTGGCGTACATGATGATCGGGATAATCACGCCGCCGATAATCTCGAGCAGGAACAGGTTGCTGGCCGTCGTCCCGGCAAACATGTCGCCGAAGTGGCCGCGGTACAGAAGGTCAACAACCTTGAGAACAAGGTAAAAGATCATCATCCACATGCTGATCTTTACCAGGCTACTCAGTACCGGCATCTCCAGCTCCCGGTTGTACGCCTTAGCCGCCAGGGAGCCTTCCAGGACGCACATGGCCGGTCCCACGAAGAACGATGAGATGAGGAAGAAGATCGGGATGATGAGCGACCACCACAGCGGATCCAGCCGGTCGACCGCCACGATGTAAAGGCCGCCCAGCGAGGACTGGTGCAGCGTCGGCAGCATGATACCGGCGATGAAAAGTCCCGGTATAACTGCGTCGAAGAACCGCTTCCACGAGGCCGCCTTTACACGCTCGAAGAAGATGTGACCGAACTCCAGCACCTGCACCGCCGTGTAAAGCGAGATGCACCAGAAGACCTCAAACAGTATCGAGTGCCAGCTGCCAGGGTAAACGAGGAACGGACGCCAGAAGTTGTACCAGCGACCGATATCCATAAAGAGGCCAACCAAGCATATGATGTAGCCAAGCATCGAAGTTACAAGCGCCGCCCGCGCAATCGGCTTGTACTTCTCCTTGTGCAAGATGTGGACGATGAATGCCGTCGAATAGCCGCCGCCGGCCAGCGCGATACCGATCAGCACGTCAAAGCCGATCCACCAACCCCAGGGCCAGTTGTCGTTAAGGTTGGTTGCCGCGCCCAGGCCGTAGCCCAAACGGTAAATCATTACGCCGACCGCCACAAGGGAGATCAGGATCAGCACCCACCTGGTCGGGGTCAATCTAAAGGTCCATCTGTCCTTAGCCATTGGCCAATCTTCACCTCCTCAGACCTTTCACCGGCTTAGTGCCCTTCTTCGGCTTCGGCGCGACGCTTGGTATACAGGTACAGCGCCGTCAGGATCGCCGTCCACCCTGCGGCAACCGGCAGCGTCCACTTCGTAACGCGGCCCGTCCAGTGCGGGATGGATTCCTTCGAAACATCCGTGCGGAAGCCGATTTCCTCGAACGGAACATCGGAGATGTACAGCCACGACGTGCCGCCGTATTCGTGTTCGCCGTAAACGTGGTTGATGTATCTGTTCGGCTCGGCGGCGATGCGGGCCTTAGCCTCATGCAGAAGCTCCTCGCGTTTGCCGAAACTGAGCGCTTGCGTGGGGCACACGCTGACGCAGGCGGGCATCTCACCCTCCCTGACCCGGAAAAAGCACATCTGGCACTTGCGTACACGGGGATAGACCGCGTCCCACTCATACCGAGGAATACTGAAGGGACACGCGAGCATGCAATAGCGGCAACCAACACAAATGCGCTCGTTATAAACAACGGGGCCCTCGCGGGTTTTCTTAAAGGCGCTAACGAAGCAGGCCGAGGCGCAGGCGGGCTCCAGACAGTGCAAGCACTGCTTCTTGACAAACCGCAGGACCTTTCCCTCATCCCTCCCGATCCTGCGCGTCTCGACTGCAGTCCAGTTGTGGGCCTTAAGCGCCGCTTTTTCACCGATGGCCGGGGAGGCTACGTCCCAATTCAGGCCGTTATAAAGCTTGCATGCTACCGCGCAGCTCCCGCAGCCGACACACCTGGTTATGTCGACCAGCACACCGTTCACCGTTTCGCCTCCCCTTCGGTTATCCTACCGCTTCCACCGTTTTGCGCGCCCGGAGCTGATGCCCCCGCGACACGTACTCGGTGTGAAGCAGTTTCTCTGCCAGTTCGCTCATCGGGTGCTCCAGGAATTCCTGGTAAAGGGCCAGAATTTCCGGGTTCTCGTGGCTTTCCCGCCACACCCACTTCGCGTCCGCGTCGTAGAGGCTCGCGATGCGCCTGGCCCGCACTTCGTCCGTTGGCGGCACCGCCGTCCGCGGCTGCCCGCCGCCGCCGATGCAGCCGCCGGGACAGGCCATAAACTCGACAAAGTGCCAGGGAGCGCGACCGCGACGAACCGCCTCGAGGACCTGGCGGCCGTTGGCCATGCCGTGGCAGACCGCGACGCGCACCGTCCCGACACCGGGCACGTCTACGGCCCCCTCCTTTACTCCACTGAGGCCACGCACCGGGGTAAGGTTGAGAAGGTTTGGCGGTGGTTCGTTGCCGGTAATGAAGAAGTAAGCCGTACGCACGGCCGCCTCCATCACCCCGCCGGTGGCGCCGAAAATGATGGCGCCGCCGGTGCACTTGCCCATTAGCGGATCATAGTCTTCCTCCGGCAAACCGGTGAGATCGATTCCCTTTTGCTTCAGCATCTTTGCCAGCTCACGCGTGGTGAGGACGGCGTCCACGTCCCGTATCGACGGCTTACCCCAGTAGAGGCCGCTGTCGTTCATTTCGGGCCGCTGGGCCTCGAACTTCTTCGCGGTGCACGGCATTATGGACACTGAAAAGATCTTTTCGGGATCGATGTTCTTCTTCTTGGCGTAGTAAGTCTTGGCCAGGGCCCCGAACATCTGTTGCGGCGACTTGCAACTGGACATGTGCGGCAGCAGGTCGGGGTAGTAATACTCACAGAACTTCACCCATGCCGGGCTGCAGGAAGTGAACTGGGGCAGCGGTTTCCCCGGCAACTCTCCTTTTACGCGCTTTATCAACTCCGTTGCTTCTTCCATGATGGTCAAGTCGGCAGTGAAGTTGGTATCCAGAACCGCATCGAACCCGAGGCGCCTGAGGGCGGCCACCTGCTTGCCCGCAACCCAGGTTCCGGGCGGCAGACCGAACTCCTCGCCGAGCGCCACGCGCGTGGCTGGCGCAGTTTGGACCACAACAAACCGATTGAGATCTTCGAGTGCCTGCCAGACCTTCTCCGTATCGTCCCTTTCGCTGAGGGCCCCGGTGGGACACGCCAGCGCGCACTGGCCGCAGTTAATGCACACAACTTCGTCTACCAGAGGTAGATCGTAGTACCCGAGAACGCTCTGCGTGTCCCGACAAACCTCGAGGCACTGGCCGCACAGGATGCACTTCCGGTCGTCCCGCACGATGGAAGGACTAGACGGGTCGATGGGCACGCGTCCGCGCACCTGGGCAGGCCAGGTACCCGGCACATTGTACTGGTAAGGAAGCCAGCCCTCACCCCCTGCCGACAGCTCCGCGTGGTGCAGGCAGCCGCCGGCTGTAGCGGCCAGGCCGGCCAGACCAAGGCCGGCCATCATCTTGAGAAACGCTCGCCTTGTCATCTCCTTTTCGTGTTCCAGAAAGCCGTCCATTTCGCTCCCTCCCTCTCTCAATGCCCGTTTCCTTATCCCGAACGTATAGCCGTATCCCGCGGTATCCCGCGCATCACCTCCACCCCTGAGATGTAAAAACCACGTTAACCGGCCCTTCGCGGACCGCGTTACGTGGTTTCTTGAGAGCACCCAGGAATCAACCCGCGTCGGTTCAGATGGTGATCTCGAAGCAGGTTCAACCGGAAATAAAAACCACGGACTTACGGTCTTTCGTGGACCGGATTCCGCGGCTTGCAAGCTAAAAGAATGGGTTTTCGAACCCGTTATGCTTTCCCTGACACAAATAGTAAACCTTACAAAGCTTGCGTGTCAAGGGGTATCCTGATCCCAATTTGCAGAACGGCCGGAGTTTCGTTCACAAAGGTTTAGCGAGTTGAAGGTCGTACTAAATAGTTCTGCTGAAACCCCACAATCCGGGTGACTTCTTCCTCCGTCAGCTTATGGAAGACTTCGAGACCCACCCCCACGGCCAAAGCCAAAAGCCTTTCCTTCGCGTTGAACCCTTGAACCCAATGTCCTTTTATTCGGTGCCCGCGTTATCAATGGTATTCTGGAGGGTGTCAACAGCCTCATCCAAGCAGCCAAAGCTCGGGTCAGGGGTTATCGCAACGTCGAAACTCTGATCACGGTGGCCTACATCGTTGCCAGCCGTCTTTAGTACGGTTTACCCAAATACTGTCTTTGTTAGTTACTTTTGTGAGAGATTACCTACACAGAATAGCGAAGAAGAACCAGACAGTTTTTCCACACATTGAATTAGGGCCGTTTTCTTACCCTGACGCTTGCCTTCTAAGAGAAGCCGGTCAGCAAAGCTGATGAGCCGTTCCAGGTCGCGGTCGTCATCAATTAAAAAACGTCTGGCAATTGCTCCACCCAAGCTGATGGAAACATTCAGACCCGGTTCTGGCATAGAAGTCAGCACAGAGCAAAGAGAGGTAAAAATGCGTCGGGCAAGATCATTAAATTCTTCCGGCTGATTAATGAAAAAGAACAGGACAAATTCATCACCCCCGTACCGTCCCACAAGATCATCTTTCCTTACCTGATGTCTCAACAACTCCCCTACTTTTTTCAGGACCATATCGCCCACCGGATGTCCATAAGTGTCATTTATGGTTTTGAAATTATCCACGTCCACCATCAAAATGGCCACGTAGGGGAATTCTTCCTCCACTTCCCCGATCAAATACAAACACCGTTCCATAAAAGACCTGCGGTTTAAAACGCCTGTAAGGGGGTCGGAGCTGGCCAGCCATTCCAGCTGCCGCCGGGTCTGGTGGAGGAGTTCGTTTTTCTCCTCCAGTTCTTTGATTTTCCGTTCCAATTCGGACAAAGTTTCCCGTACCCGCAAGGCCATGTTGTTAAATGAAGAGGCAATTTCGGCCAACTCGCGAGTACTGCCCGGAAAGCTATCTTCATTTTTTGCCGGATCGAAGCGAGACAAGCGCTCGGCCAGATTTTTCAAGGGATATACTATCTGTGCCGCGGCCAGAGGATAAAGAAGGGTGGACAGCAATATCACCAGGATAAGCGTACCGCCGAGAGGCACGCATAATTGCCGCAAAGGCTCCTCCACAAACTTTCCCACCGAAGCCCAAATCCTTACCTTGAGGTTGGTTCCCGGTATCGGCGCTCCTACCTCCAGATTTTCTTTTAATCCAAAGGCCTTGAGTAACAACCTGTCCCCGGGGGAGGGCTTTTCTTTTTTCCCGGCCAAATAGAGAACAGCACCGCTACTATCTTCCAGGTAAATGACCGGCGTTTCCCTGAGCTGTAGTCTGGGCTGGTAACCAAATCCGAAAAGAAATCTGGGTGCAAAAATTTGTGCGGGGTCCGGTTCCACCGGGAATAAAGGCCCGAGTTGAGCCGGGTCTATTCTTTTTACCAGCCCGCCTTTACTGGCTACAATCCTGTCTCCCTGGAAGGAGAAGAAAAATCCATTTTCTCCCAGCATATGCTCTAGGGAAAGTGAAATAATCTGGCTTTGGTCCAAAGCCATCTGGGTCAGGTATCTATTTGCCCAAGCAACGGTTTGTAAGGTAAGGTACTTGGCCGTGGCATAAATAACCAGTAGGGTGGGAATTAAAGCTAGGGCAAAGAACCACAGGGTGAATATTTGAGCTATACTGCGCTTTTTCTTACTCACTGACATCAAACCTTATTCTTTCCTCCTCAGGAAAGGACAGGAGAACCCGCGCTCTTTGAAACAGGTGGGGATCCAGTTTTTTTGCCTGCCATTTCTGCCATCACTTTAAGAGCTTCCCCCAAGCTCAAGGGAGAACGGTAGGGTCGGGGAGAGGTTAGAGCATCAAACACGTCGGCCAGGGCTAAAATTCTCGCCTCCAAGGGAATACCGTTGCCTTCCAGGCCCTCAGGATAGCCCGTGCCATCCCAGGCCTCGTGATGCGCTTTGACTGCAGGCAGGATATCCTTCAGGCCCCGGACCCGCGACAACCTGCTTTCCACCAGTTCACAGCTCCACAGGGGGTGCAGCACTATCATTTTCCATTCGCTTTCCAGCAAAGGGCCGGGCTTCTCTAAAATATGACGGGGCACCAGAAGTTTGCCTACGTCATGCAAGGCTCCGGCGCAAAAAAGAAGTTGGGGTCTGCCGAGCCCGAGCAACCAACTCAATTTAAAGGCATACTTTGCCGTGCGCACACTGTGCACCAGTAATTCCGGGAAACCGGAAAGTTCGGGGAAATAGTCTAGAAAAGGGTAAACTGATGACAACAAAAGGGTTTCGCCGACCGGAAGAATGTGCATAAAATCTCCCCAACAAATTAAGGCCACAAAGACTCCTCTCCAGAGGCTAGAAAGCCGGCCTTCGTGGCCTTAATTGAAATTGATATTCCTGATGTATGCTAGTAATGTGAAACCGCTACATTTCTTCAAGCCGAATGCCCAGCGTCTTTACATCCCGGCCCACCTGTTTTTTCATGACCGCCACTCCGGGCTTGCGCATCATCGTGGCCCCCGATGACCACAAGGATCCCGCGGTCATAATTGAGACCGCGGGCCACCAGGTTCTTCGGCATCCCCGGAGCCCCGCCGGCCAACTGGTCTTGCCAGAATAGAATCCCGGCCAAAACACGCCTGAGCCGCAACCGAGCGGCAGGTCCGGTCGCCTCGGCGACCCACACCTTTGCCGAGGGTCCGGCATCCGCAACGCCCCGCTTTCCGGGAGTGGCCTAGTCCCTGAAGTGCGGGAAAGTGGCGTTGCAGATAACCTCATCGAAGGTCGCGTCCGGTAAAGGCAGGGACGCTGCGTCGGCCTCGATAAAGGTGATGTTTTCCCAGGGATTCTTTTCACGCGCGCGCCAGCATGGCGGGCGCAAAGTCCACGGCGACAATACACCCCTCCGGTCCGACCGCTTCCGCCAGGAAGGGGAGCAAAACCCCCGTACCGGTGTCGACGTCGAGTACCGTGCTGCCGAAAGTAATGCCCAGGCCGGCAACGATCGCCCGCAACCGCGTCCTCGTTTCGTCGGGGATATGAGCATCCCACGTGGCCGCTCTGGCGTTAAAGTAATCCCGAAGTTTGGATGTGCCAGTCAACCCCATGACTCTCCTTTTGTAGCATCGCAGGCCGCAGGCTGCCACTGTTTCACCCGGCGTTTCGGGAAGAAAAAAGGGTCACCAGCACAAACAAGTCCGCCGAAATTGCGGGCATTTGTCTCTCCTCCCGAACAAAAGAGACCACGGTGCCGAAGCCTCCGTGGCCTCTCTTTTTTCTTTCGCAATAAGCTTGTCTCTTGCTCGTTGCCCCACGTGGCAAGCGATTTTGTTCCAGCCAAATTTATTTTAGCGCGGTCTGGTTGTCCTGTCAACGCGCAACATGTCTGAGGATCGCGT